>WNEY01003801.1_pt1 | contig 11395 bp, 12 predicted proteins | sample 5400531 | NCBI WGS metagenome assembly WNEY01 (sample SAMN13153338, study PRJNA577476) | soil metagenome | isolation source: 200 cm saprolite under Douglas fir tree site 1 | place: USA:California | collected 2015-04-18
CAGCTCCGTGCCCGACAAGATCCGCGGGCTGGTCGACGGCGCCGTGCAGGCGGTGGTGGCCGAGGGGCAGCTCGACGAATGCGAGATCACCCTGCGCGATCTGGAGCGCACCGCGCAGAGCTTCGCCGCCTCGCTGGAGAGCATCTACCGCGCCCGCGCTGACCTGGCGCCGCCCGGCGCGCCGCGGCCGGCGCTGCGGGTGCTCGAGCCGGACCTGAAGCAGGCGTGATCGGGAAGGGCGCGCTCACGCGGAACGTGGTGCTGCTCGGCGTGGTGTCGCTGCTGGCGGACGTCTCCAGCGACATGGTGGTGCCGCTTTTGCCCGCGTTTCTCGTCTCGCTGGGAGCGGGCGCGGCCTACATCGGCGTGGTGGAGGGCGCGGCGGAAGCCACGGCGGCGCTCTTCAAGTACTGGTCCGGTCGCTGGGCCGATCGCGTGCAGCGGCTCCTGCCGCTCGCTGTCGCGGGATACGCGCTGGCGGCCGCGGCGCGGCCCTTCCTCTCCATCGCGCGGGCGCCGTGGCAGGTGCTGGCGGTGCGCAACATCGATCGGGTGGGAAAGGGCGTGCGCACTTCTCCTCGCGACAAGCTGCTCGCCGGCAGCGTGCCGGAGGAGCGCCTGGCGGAGGCGTTTGCGTTCCACCGCGGGATGGACAACGCCGGCGCCGCGATCGGCCCGCTCGTAGCCGCGGGCCTGCTGCTCCTCTGGCCGGGAGACCTGCGCCGCGTCTTCCTCTTCGCCGCCGTCCCCGGCGCGCTGGCGGTGCTGGTGCTCTTCGCGGTGCGCGAGGAAGTTGCGCCGCGCAGAGAGCAGCCGCCGGCGGAAGAATCGCCCTCGCGGGTTCCGCCGCGGCTGCTTCTGGCCATCGGGCTCTTTACGCTGGGCAATTCCACCGACGCGCTGCTCCTGCTCCGCGCGCAGTCGGTCGGCGTCGCCACCGTGCAGCTGCCGATCCTCTGGGCGCTGCTCAACGTGGTGCGCTCCACGCTTTCGTGGCCCGCGGGGCGCGCCGCGGACAGGCTCGGCCGCCGCCGCGCGCTCGTCGCGGGGTGGATCTGGTACGCGCTCTGCTACGCCGGATTCGCTCTCGCCAGAGCGCCTTGGCAGGCGTGGGCGCTCTTCGCCGCGTACGGGCTCGTCGCCGCGCTCACCGAGGGCTCCGAGCGCGCGCTCATCGCCGCGGCGGTCGGCAAGGAGCGGCGCGGCAGCGCGCTGGGGCTCTACAATTTCATCTCGGGAGCGGGCCTTCTCGCGGCGTCGGTGATCGCGGGAGAGGTGTGGGAGCGCGTCACGCCCGCGGCGGCGCTCTTTCTCGGGGGAGCGCTGGCGCTGGCGGCCGCCGTCCTGCTGGGCACGAAAGCAGCCGGGCAGGCGGCCGCGCCGCCGACGCCGGAGGCAGCTTAGCGGCGACGCCCGGCCTTTACACTTACGCGCGCGCTCCGCTGTGGACAGCTTTCCCGCATGCGCGTGAGATTGGGCCGGGTCATCTTGCTCGATTACCTGGTGCGCTGGCCTCGGGCCGGGTGGTGGAGACCAGCTCCGGCAAGGGGCTGATCGAGTACCTGCACGGCGCGGGGCAGATCCTGCCGGCCCTGCGCGTGCTCGAGGGGATGAAGGTCTCTGCCTGCACGCGCGCGCTTCCGGCGAACACAGCCATCCCATCACCGTGCGAGAGGTGAAGGGAGACATGGTGCAGGTGGATCTGAACCACCCGCTCGCGGGAGAGCGCCTCTTCTTCGAGGTGAACATCCGCGGAGTGCGGCCCGCCGGAAACCAGGAACTGTTCTCGGGCAGGGCAGCGACCGTGGAAGTTGTCTAAGGCTCCACGTCTCAAAATCTCACCGCGAAGGCGCGGAGGATCATTTTGTTTTGGCGCCGAGTTGGGCACCGGTGCTCGATTCGGCACCAAACCAAAAAAGACTTCGCGTCTTCGCGCCTTCGCGGTGAGATTTTGAGAGAGAGCTAGTGTTGCAGCAGCTCCAGCGAGCGTGCCGATTCCAGCGCGCGGCCGGGTGGCGCATCTTTTCCAAGCGCGGTGAATGCTTCGCGGGCGGCGGTGTCGTCCCCCAGATGCCAGGCGGACAGGCCGCGCATGCGGAGGCCTTCCTGGAGGAAGCGCGCGTCGGGCAGATCGCGCGAGAGCGCGCTGCTGGCGAAGCGGAGGCATTCCTCCCAGGCGGCCCGGTTCTGCATCTGCTTGGCGAGGAGATAGGCGGCGAGGCCGTCGCGCGGGCGCGCGAGATCGAGGTCGCGCAGCGCGAGAATGATCTGCGGCTCGCCATTTCCGTCCGCGAGCAGGGGCCGCAGGGCCCGCCAGGTCGCGCGATCCGGGACTGCGCGAAGCCGCGCCGCAAGGGCCCGCTCGGCAGCTTCGGGCTGGGCCAGTTTCGCCGCCTCCCGAAAGCGCGCCAGGGCCTGCGCGATGTCCCCTGCTTTCCAGGCGGTGTCGCCCGCCTGGACGAGGATCTGCGCGCGCAAGGGCGGCGAAAGCTTGGGATGCGCGAGCGCTTTCGCCTCCGTCTCCCGCGCCAGGAGGCTTTCTCCTGCGGCGAGTTGTGCGCGCAGCAGGTGCAGCAGCAGCGCCGGATCGTCCGGCTCCAGCTCGGAGCACTTCGCCCAGAGGCTGGCGGCGGAGATGCGATCGCCGCTCTGCGCGGCAGCCGATGCCTCGCGCTCCAGGCCGGCCACTTCGTGCGGGCACCTCTTGCGCACGATCGCCGGCGCGGAGAACCGCTGCGAGGCGAGCGCGACCGCGCGCTCCGGCTCGCGGAGCTTCTCGAGAAACTCGATGTGCTGCGCCGCCAGGGCGGGCAGATCGTCGAGCTGCGCGCGCGAGGCATACACCTTCGCCACGAAAGCGGGGCCGCGGGTCTCCCACAGCCAGCGCACGAACGACCCCGCCGTCGTGTAGGCGCGCGGGCCGGACTCCGCGTAGAACAGCCCCGGCTTGAACAGCCGGCTCACGTCGGGCATGAGGCCGAGATCGCGCAGGGCACGTGTCTCCTCGTGCACGGTGAACTCTCCCGGCGGCCAGTCGCCGGCCACGGCGATGCCCTCGATGAGCGCCATCTGCGGAATCAGCCCGCCCGGCACGCCCCACGGGCCGCCCGCCAGATCCGCGCCGAGCGCGTGCACCAGCTCGTGGCGGAGAATGGGATGGGGCGCGGGCGCGTCGTTGGTGTGGATCTGCCGCAGCCACGGCTTTGTGAAGCTCGTCTCGGCTGCGCCGATGAGGCGGCGCTTCGCGTTGGCGGAGCGGTACAGATACACCTCGATCTTCCCGCCCTCGCCGCCCCCGCCCAGGAATGCGCGCACGGCACGCACGGATGTCTCGGCATCGCGCGCGAGGAGCTTTCGCTCCGCCTCCGGCTTCTCGCGCGGGAAATGGAGCACCAGGTGCTCCGTCTCCAGCCGGCCGCCCAGCTCCGCATCGAGCTGCGGCGTGCTCGCCTTCCAGTGCAGATGCTCCGCCTGGTTCGAAAGCCAGAGCGCGGGAATGCCGCAGAGGAGAAGCAAGGCGACGCCGAGCCGCCGCGGCAAGAGCGCGATGCCCGTCAGCGCGCCAGTGTACAGGAGCGTGCCGCCGCGGAAGATCCACAGCGCCGGCGAAGCGCGGATCGCTTCGTCGTAGATGGGCCCTGGATACATCCCTCCGAGATGATCGAAGGCGAACACCTGCGGCCCGCGCAAGATCGGCCAGAGCGAAACGAGCAGCGTGGCGATGAAACCGATCGCCGCCGGCACGCCGGGCCAGCGCGGCCAGACGACCGCGCAGGCGACGCCCAGCGCCGCGGCGAGCAGCGCCGTGGGCAGGGCGATGGCCGCGTAGAGCAAAAGGCCGCCGAGCGGATCGCACGCCGGACGTCGCAAGCCGTTCGAAAGAACGATCAGGACCGGGATCGCCAGCGACCAGACCGCGAAGATGAACGCGCGCGCAATTGCCCTCGGCCTTGAAGGCTCGACGCGCGCCGCCGCCACGCCCGCGGCCGCGCCGAACATCCCCGCATAGAGCGCCACCAGCTCGGCCAGCTCGTACCCGAGATGGTCCGCGAGCGGCAGGAAGCAGGCGATGATCGAGAGCAGCGCCAGCCCCGCGAGATAGGGCTGCGCCCCGCGCCGGCCCAGGAGCGCGCTTGCTCCGGGTGCCACCGTGCTGTCAAACTGAACCGGTATGTCGCCTCCCGGGGAGAATCCCCTTCCCGAAGATCTGCGCTCCAGCTCCCGCGCCCCGATCCGGCTGCGCGTGGACTACGAGCGCATGAACTCGTTCTTCGCCGACTACACCAGCAATCTCTCCAAGGGCGGCACCTTCATCAAGACCAACAGCCCGCTGGAGATCGGCACGCGCTGCGTCTTCGCCTTCTCGCTGCCCGCGCTCTCCGAGCCGCTGCAGCTCGAGGGCGCGGTCGCCTGGGTGCTGCCCCCGAAGACCGCCGAGGCGCGCAACGAAGAGCCCGGCATGGGCGTGCGCTTCCTCTTCAAGGACCGGGTGGCGCAGCGCGAGTTCGAGGACCTGGTCGAGCGGATGATGGAAGAGAGCCTCGGTCCCGACGTCGCCCAGGGGTTGTTGAATCGCTGAGCTCATTCGGGGATGTCGATGAACACCGCGCGGGTGCCGGGACCCACCGCATGCGCAGCCGCTTCTCCGGCGCTCACCTCCACCACGTAGCGCGAGTGCTTCTTCACGGTGCGAACCGTATCGGTCTTCGGCTCCGCGCGCGCCACCACGCCCACCACGGTGCGGTCTTCGCCGAGGAAGATCAGGTCCAGCGAGAGCAGCGTGTTGTGCATCCAGAAGCCGTGCTCCGCGGTGTCCGGGAAGATGAAGATCATCCCGCGGTCCTGCGGCAGGTCGCGCCGGAACATCAGGCCGCGCTGGCGGGTCTCGTCGCTGCTGGCGATCTCCACCCGCACCACCCAGGGCCCGCGCGGCGTCTCGAAGCGAACGGCGCCCATCGGCAGCTCCGCTTTCGGCGCTGCTTCGGTGTGGCAGGCGATGAAAAGGACGAGGAGCGCGCGCCGCATCGGGCGCACCTTAGCTCAGCGCGCGGCCCTGACGCAGTACCAGCTCGAGTTAAGCTGGCCGAAGAGCTGCGTGTACCTGTCGGGCGGCAGGCGCTGCTTCATGGCGTCGAGATAGGCGGAGCTGAGGTTCAGCTGCGAACAGGTCAGCCCGGCGGGACAACTCGCGCCGCGCCGGCGCACGCCTGTGAACAGTAGCCGCCGTTGAATCCCGGCGTGGCCAGACAGGCAAAGCTCTCGCATTCGCTCGATCCCAGATACAGATACTGGCGCCCCGGCTGGGGCTGGATCTCCGCTCCGTTGACGTCCCTCCGCGCGGCGGCACCGGACCGCTGCTGCGCATCACGGCAGGCCAGCCTTTCGGCGATCGCCTCGCCGCCGAACTGTGGCTCATCGGCGCCCTGGAAAGCTCTCGCGCGACCACCCGCGGCGACGGCGCGGTAGTCGGCGGGGGCGCCGGCGGCCGCATCTTGCTCCGTTCATTCGGCGCCGAAGACAAGCTCGGTCTCTGGGCGCGCGCCGGAGTGGGCTGGTCGGCGGCCGCCGCCGGCGAGGGCAACCAGGGACCCTCGGCCTTCGGCGGCCTGATGCTCGCCTTTCAGCCCTTCGTGAAGCGCTTCACGGTAGGCCTGGAGGGCGACGCACTCGCTTTCCGGACCACGGTCGGCTTCGCGCTGCTGCCGTCACTGCGCTGCAGCTTCTAGAGGCTTGAACGGCAGTAGCCGTGGCGTATGCTCCCGCCGCCTTGATCGTCCACCCGCCCATTCCGCTGCCCGATGCCTGGACCCTCGGCGACCTCGAGCGGATGCGCCTCATCCTCCGCGGCGGGTCGGTGATCGACTGGCGGCGGCTCCATTTCCAGAGCAAGTCGGAGGTGGACCGGTATCTGCGCCTCTGCCTCTTCGAGCCCGACGATCCATTCGATCGCGCCCGCCTGCAGCGCATCCTCGACGAGGCGGTCGACTATCTCCGGACCACTTTCCGCTACGGGGTCTCCGAACAGGTCGCGCACCCCGCCGAGATCCAGGAGCTGTTCCTGCTGGCATCGGGCGTGGGCGACTCGCGGCTGCGGCGCATCGCCTGCCTGGTGCTCAAGGTGATGCACGTCGTCCATCACGTGGAGGCGCGCGGGCTGCTCCACCGGGCGCGCGTGAGCGAGGACGAGCTCTGCCAGCTGGTCACGCAGCGGGTGGATTCGGCCATCGCCCAGATGCGCCGCGAGGGCCTGCCCATCACCGCCGCGGCCGGCAGCGTCAAGACCCGCCACAGCGTCATCACCAAGCTGCTCGCCAAGAAGGAAACGCTCGCCGCGCAGATCTACGACCGCGTCCGCTACCTGGTCGTGACTGCCGATCGCGAGCACGTGCTGCCGGTTTTGGTGCGGCTGTGCGATCTGCTCATCCCCTTCAACTTCGTCGTGCCGGGCCAGACGCAGAACACTCTCTTCAACTTCCGCAAGCTGGTGCGCGATTCTCCCGAGCTGCGCGCGCTCTCCCCGCAGCTCCAGATCGGCCTGCATCTCGAGGACCACGACAAGCGCGACAATCCCCAGAACAACGAATTCTCCGGCGACTCCTACCGCGTGCTGAACTTCGTGGTCGACCTGCCCGTGCGCCTTCCCGAGCACGCCGTCGATACCAGCGACGGCCGCATCGCATTCTGCCTGGTAGAATTACAGCTGGTCGATCGCGACACCAGCGCCGCCAACGAGCGCGGCGAAAACGCGCACTCCCGGTACAAAAAACGACAGCTTCTCAAGGTATTGCGTCGTCTCTCCCGCGGCCTCGTCGTTCCCAGGGGAAGCAAGCCCGCGCACAAGTGAACGCGGCGCCCCCGGCCGTCTTGAGCGCCTGAGCAGCGGCCCGCTACCGTGCTCCGATGCAGACGCGGCCCGGCGCCTTCGTGGAGAACTGGCTTCGGCGCCGCGCTGGCGTGAGGTCGGCGCAGAAGCTCGCCGAGGACGCGCTCGCGGCGCTCTGGAAGAGGGCCCAGCGATCGGTCAGCGACCTTGCCCTGCAGGCACTGGCCCGCTGCGCGCTGGAGACTGCCTCGCTGGAGCAGGCGATGCTCGCGGACGTGCGCGTGGGGCCGCGCGGATTCGATCTCGGCGCCTTGGCCGATGCGCCTCGCGCCGAGCTGCTCGCGGCGCTCGGCACGCTCCTCGTGGAATTGCTCGCGCTCGTCCATGAGACCTCCGGCGCGATCCTCGCCCCCGCGCTGGAGGCGGAGCTGCTCCGCGTGGGCAGGGCGCGCAGGACGCGGCACGAGGCCCCCAGCGAATTCGTGAGCGGATGAAGAAGAAGCGCCGGCAGCTGGAGATGAACTTCGGCCAGCGAGGCCGCCTGCGCGCCGCGCCCGGAGCGGCGCGAGAGCGGCGCGAGCTGGACCTGGGCTACGCGCGCCTCCGGCAGCTCTACGAGGTCGGCAAGCTGCTCGGCGCGTACGAGGGGCAGGCGTCAGTGCCGCCCTTCTTGCAGAGCCTGGCGCGGACGGTTCCGGCGCGCGTGGCCATGCTGGTCGAGGCGACCGGCGGCGCTGCGCGCATCAGCGCGGCGCGCGCGGCGGGCGTATCCGATGCCGAGATGGCTTCCGCCGCGGAGCACGCGCGCTCCTGCACAGCGCGGCTGGCCGGGCTGGACTCGCTGCGGCCCGGAGCTCTGGAGATCGATTCCGAGCCTCTTCCGGCCGCGCGCAAGGCGGGCGGGCGCGAGCCTTTCGCGGCGGTGCCGGTGCTGCTCGAACGCCGCGAGGTGTGCGGCGCCCTTTACCTCCGCGGCTCCCTGGGAGAATCGGACCTCGCCTTCCTCAGCGCCTGCGCCGACGAGCTCTCGCTCGCTCTCGATCGCCACGCCGCCTGGCAGCGCGAGGTGCGCCTGCGCGAGCGGGCCGAGGCGCTCGACAGGGCGCAAAAAGAGCTGGTCGCCGTGGTCTCCCACGACCTGCGCAACCCGCTCGGCGCGGTGCTCCTCGGCCTCTCCACGCTGCGCCGCTGGCCGCAGCTCGACGCGCGCACCGTGCGCGAGCACCTCGAGACCATCCAGCGCGCCGCCGAGCGGGCCAGCCGCCTGGTCCACGATCTGCTCGACGCAGCCCGCATCGACGGGGGCGTGCTCCAGCTCGACCTCGCCCCCACCGACGTGGGCGCTCTGGTGCGCGAGGCGGCCGAGCTGATGCGCCCGCTGCTCGCGGATCGGGAGCTTCGCTGCGACACGCAGGTGGAGGAGGGCCTGCCGCCGGCGCCGGTGGACCGCGAGCGCATCCTCCAGGTCTTCTCCAATCTGATGGGCAACGCGCTCAAGTTTGCCCAGCCCGGATCGGCCGTCTCGCTCATCGCCTGGAGCGAGGACGACGAGATCCACTGCTGCGTGGCCGACGAGGGCCGGGGCATCTCGCCTGCCGATCTCCCCCACGTCTTCGATCGCTACTTCCAGGGCGAGCACGGCCCCACCGCCCACGGCGCGGGCCTCGGCCTCTCCATCGCCCGCGGCATCGTCGAGGCGCACGGCGGGCGCATCTGGGTGGAGAGCGCGGAAGGAAAAGGCAGCCGCTTCTTCTTCTCGCTGCCGGTTTCGCAGTAGTTGACGCCCGCGGGCTCTTCGCGTTACTCGCTCCGGTCCCGGCGGCACCGTCGCCAAGTTGGTAAGGCAAGGGACTGCAAATCCCTCATTCCCCGGTTCGAATCCGGGCGGTGCCTCCATCGTGTACAGTTGCGGAATGGCCGGGACCCTCACTCCCGCGATGGGCCTGAAGCGCAAGGTGGTTTCGCTCCCGCCGGGCCCGGTGCTCTACCTCGCGCTGCACTGCGATCATCCCGCCACGGCCTCCTCGCGCCACCTGCTCGCCGACGTGGACGCAGTCTCCATCGGCCGCGGCCCCTCGCGCAGCAACAGCCGCATCGCCGAGGGCGGCGTGCGCCAGCTGGTCCTCTACGTGGCCGACGACTGGATGTCCGGCCGCCACGCCCGCCTGCGCCGGTCCGGCGAGCGCTGGATCGTCGAGGACGCCGGCTCGCGCAACGGCACGCTCCTGAACGGCCAGCCCTGCTCGCGCGCCGTGCTCAAGGACGGCGACGTCCTCGAGCTGGGCCACACCCTCTTCCTCTTCCGCGAGTCCGTCCCTCGCAGCAGCGATGACGTTCCCGATTTCGACGCGGCACGCCTCCAGCCCCCCGCGCCGGGCCTCGCCACCCTGGCGCCCGCGCTGGCGGCGGAGGTCGCGCGCCTCGGCACCATCGCGCGCTCGCTGGTCTCGGTAGTCATCCACGGCGAGACCGGCAGCGGCAAGGAGCTGGCCGCGCGCGCCATCCACCTCCTCTCGGGGCGCAGCGGATCTTTCGTGGCGGTGAACTGCGGAGGCATCGCCAAGACGCTGGTCGAGACCGAGATGTTCGGGTACCGGAAGGGCGCTTTCTCCGGCGCCGACGAGGACCGCCCCGGCCTGATGCGCAGCGCGGAGAAGGGGACGCTCTTCCTCGACGAGATCGCCGATCTCCCCGCCGCCGCCCAGGCCGCGCTGCTCCGCGCGCTGCAGGAAAACGAGGTCCTGCCGGTGGGCGCCACGCGGCCCGTGAAGATCGACGTGCGCCTCCTCGCTGCCACCCACTTCGATCTGCAGAGGCAGGTAGCCGAGAGCCAGTTCCGCGCCGATCTCTTCGCCCGCATCTCCGGCTTCAACGTCCGCCTTCCCCCGCTGCGCGAGCGCCGCGAAGACCTGGGCATTCTCATCGGCGATCTCTTCCGGCGGCTGGCGCCGGAGCTGCTCGACCGCGTCTCGCTCACCACCGACGCCGCGCGCGCTCTCTTCCGCCATTCCTGGCCGCTCAACGTCCGCGAGCTGGAGAAGTGCCTCACCACCGCGCTGGTCCTCGCCGCTGGCGAGCCCATCGACGTGGCGCACCTGCCGGAGTGGGCGCGGCCGGTCGCCGGCACGCAGGCCGCTGCCCCCCCTGCCGAGGCGGTGCCGGATCTGCGCGCCATCTCCGCCGAGGACCAGCGCCAGCGCGACGAGCTGGTCGCGCTCCTCAAGGAGCACCGCGGCAACATCTCCTCCATCGCCCGCGCCATGGGAAAGGCGCGCATGCAGGTGCAGCGCTGGCTCAAGCGCTTCGGGCTGGACCCGCAGTCGTTCCGCTCCTGATGTGATCTCCAGCATTTGCAACACTGCAACAGCGGTTGCAACCAGCCTGCAACGGGGTGCAACGGCGCGGATCCGTTGCGCCCACTCATCCTGCTCACGTCAGATCGGTCACTTGACGTAGCCGGCCCTTGGCACGGCAGCTGCTCTATGTCCTCACGTCGTAACCAGGAGGACGAGTCATGCTGAAGCTGATGCGGGAGTGGGGTTTTCCGGTCGGTCTGCTGACGCTCTGGGGCATCGCCGCCGTTTATACGGTGCACGCGCTCATCGGCATGCAGTCTTCCCCGACGCCCGTCATGACCCTGCCGCCGGTCGTAATCGAGATGCCGAGGGCGAGCAACGGCTCGTAGGACTGGGCTGCAAGTGCAGTGCAGGTCGGGGGCGCGCCGCTCGGGGGGAGCGGCGCGCCTCTTTTTTTGGGTTACTCTCCGCCGCCCGATGTTCCGCTCCTGGTACGCGACCTGCCCGCGAGGCGCCGAGCCCGCGCTGGAAGGGGAGCTGCGCGGGCTGGGCGCGAAAGGCATCCGCAGCGGCCCTGGGGGGGCCCGATTCACCGGCGAGCGCGAGACCGCGCTGCAGGCCTGCCTCGATCTGCGCACCGCGCTGCGCGTTCTCGAGCCGGTGGGTGAGTTTCCCGCCGTCGATGCGAAGGAGCTGTACCAGGGCGCGCGCGGGCTGCCGTGGATAGACCTGATCGCGAAAGGGCAGACATTCGCTGTCTCCGCGAGCGGCCGCGCGGAGGGACTGACGCACACCCACTTCGTCGAGCAGCGCATCAAGGACGCGATTGTCGATACGCTGCGCGACAAAGCCGGCTTCCGCCCCGACGTGAACCCGCGCGCGCCCGGCGTTCTGGTGGTGGCGCACCTCGCGAAAGGCGAGTGCAGCCTGTCGCTCGACCTGGCGGGCGAGCTCCTCTCCAACCGCGGCTATCGCGTGCGCACCGTGGAGGCGCCGCTGCGTGAATCGCTGGCGGCGGCGGTGGTCCTGCTCTCGGGCTGGGACGGCCAGACGCCGCTGCACGATCCCCTCTGCGGTTCCGGCACGCTCGCCATCGAGGCTGCACTTTTCGCCGCGCGAAGAGCGCCCAATCTCCGCCGCGAGCTCGCCTGCGAGAGCTGGCCGCGCACTGCCGCTCAGGACTCACGCATTCTCTCCTCGCTGCGCCTCGAGCTGGAGAGGCGAGCGGTGAAGCATCCGCCCATCCTCGCCTCGGACCGCGACGGGGACGCGGTCG
>WNEY01015709.1_pt1 | contig 11392 bp, 10 predicted proteins | sample 5400531 | NCBI WGS metagenome assembly WNEY01 (sample SAMN13153338, study PRJNA577476) | soil metagenome | isolation source: 200 cm saprolite under Douglas fir tree site 1 | place: USA:California | collected 2015-04-18
CGTGATCACCGACGGCCGCATCGCCGAGCTGGTGGCCCACGAGCCGGGCGTGCGAGCGCCCGCGCGCGCGCGGATCGACGTCGGTGGCCGCGTCGTCACGCCGGGACTGGTCGAGGCGCACATCCACCTCGACAAGGCGTTGCTGTCCGAGCGCTTCGCCACCGGCGCCGACTCGGCGCTGGAGGCGATCCGCATGGTGGGCGAGGCCAAGCGCGGATTCACCGCCGACGACATCCGCCAGCGCGCCAGTCGGGTCCTCGACATGGCCATCACGGCCGGCACCACCGCTATGCGCGTCCACGTCGAGGTGGACCCGATCATCGGCCTCACGAGCATGGAGACGGCGCTCGCGCTCAAGCAGGAGTACGCGCCGGCCATCGACCTTCGCCTCTGCGCGTTCGCCCAGGAAGGGATCCTCCAGGCGCCGGGCACCGAAGGCCTCCTGCGGCGGGCGCTCCAGATGGGCGCCGACGCGGTGGGCGGCGTGCCCTACAACGACCGTGACGCCGACCAGCACATCGACATCGTGTTCGGGCTCGCCCAGGCCTTCAACGTCGACGTCGACTTCCACATCGACTTCTTCGACGAGCCCGCGCACATGCACGTCCGCAAGGTGATCGATCGCACGCACCGCACGGGCTGGCACGGGCGGGTCGCCGTCGGTCACATGAGCGAGGCCTCGGCGCTGCCGGCCGTCGAGCAGAAGGAGCTGGCCGAGGATCTGGCCAAGGCCGGCATCGGGGTCATCTCGCTGCCGGCCACCGATCTCTACCTGATGGGGCGCAACGACGCGATCAATCCGCCGCGCGGCCTGGCGCCCATCCGCCGGCTGCTCGCCGCCGACGTGCCGGTCGCGCTCGCGACCAACAACGTGCGCAATCCCTTCACCACGGTGGGCACCGCGGACCTCGCCCACATGGCGTTCCTGGCCGCGGTCGCGGCCCACATGGGGACGCCCCAGGACCTGCGCGCGCTCGTCGACTGTCTCACCATCCATCCCGCGCGGATCCTGCGCCTGCCCGATTACGGCATCGCGCCGGGCTGCCACGCCGATCTCGTCGTGTGGGACTGCGAGCGCGTGGAGGAGATCGTCGCGGCCCAGCCCTTCCGGCCGTGGGTGATCAAGAACGGACGCGTGACGATCGAGCACGAGCGCCACCTGCGCCCGCGCTGGCGGGAGTGAGTCCCCGGAACCCCACCGGTTGGGTCAATCGTTGACACGGGCCCGAGATTCTGTGTAAAGTGCGATAGTCACTCGGTGCAGTGAACTCCTTTAAGCGGGCCCCGCGAGGCTCGCAAGGAGCGGCGATGAGCAGCAGCCCGCCGAAGTTCCGCGAAAAGGCCGAGGTTCTCGACGAGTCGGCGCTCGACCGCGCGCTCACCCGCATCGCCCACGAGATCCTCGAGAAGAACGACGGCGCCAAGGACCTCACGTTCGTCGGGCTCCGCACGCGGGGCGTCACCCTGGCCCAGCGCTTGGCCCAGAAGATCGCGCGCATCGACGGCACCACGCTGCCCGTCGGCACGCTCGACATCACGCTCTACCGCGACGACCTCGACCTGCGGGGCGCCCCGGTGGTCCGCGGCACCGACATCCCCTTCAGCATCAAGGGCAAGACGGTCGTCCTCGTCGACGACGTGCTCTTCACGGGGCGGACGATCCGGGCCGCGCTCGACGCGCTCATCGACCTCGGGCGGCCCCGCATGATCCAGCTCGCGATCCTGGTCGATCGCGGCCACCGCGAGCTGCCGATCCGGCCCGATTACGTCGGCAAGAACCTGCCCACCTCCCGCCGCGAGAGCGTTGCCGTGCGGATGCGCGAGCACGACGGCGAGGATCGCGTGGTGATCGAAGAACCCGAGGAGGCCTGAGATGGCGTGGACGCGAAAGGACCTGCTCGCGATGCGGGATCTCGACGCGGCCGAGATCACGCTGCTCATCGACACCGCGGCGTCGCTGGAGGAGATCGCGACGCGCGAGATCAAGAAGGTCCCGGCCCTGCGGGGCAAGACGATCGTCAACCTCTTCTACGAGGCGTCGACGCGGACGCGCACGTCGTTCGAGATCGCCGGCAAGTGGCTGTCGGCCGACGTCGTCAACTTCTCGGCGTCCGGCTCCAGCACCGCCAAGGGCGAGAGCTTCATCGACACGGCCAAGAACATCGCGGCCATGAGCCCGGACGTCGTGGTGGTGCGTCACTCGTCGGCCGGGGCCGCCGCCATCCTCGCCCGCGAGCTGAAGTGCGGTGTCGTCAATGCCGGCGATGGAGCCCATGAACATCCGACCCAAGCCCTCCTCGATCTGCTGACGATCCGCGAGAAGAAGGGACATTTTGATGGCCTGCACGTCGCCATCGTCGGCGACATCGCCCACAGCCGCGTGGCGCGCTCGAACATCCACGGCATGCGCAAGCTCGGCATGACGGTGACGGTGGCGGGGCCACCCACGCTGATCCCGCCGCACGTCCAGGAGCTGGGCGTGAAGGTCGCCTACCGCCTGGAAGACGCCATCCGCGACGTGGACGTGATCATGATGCTGCGCCTCCAGCAGGAGCGCATGACGGCCGGCCTCATTCCCTCGCTGCGCGAGTACTCGCACTACTGGGGCCTGACGCTCGACAAGCTCGCCGCGCACGCGCGGCCTGACGTGTTGATCATGCATCCCGGCCCCGTGAATCGTGGCGTCGAGCTCTCGCCCGAGGTCGCCGACGGGCCGTACTCGGTGATCCTCGACCAGGTGGCCAAGGGCGTGGCCGTGCGGATGGGCGTGCTGTTCCTGCTGGCCGGCAGCCGGGGCAGCGGAGACCACGCATGAGCCTCCTGGTCCGGAACGGGCGCGTCATCGATCCCGCCAACCAGGTGGACGCGATCGCCGACGTCCTCATCGAGAGCACGACGATCACGCGCGTCGGGCCGAAGCTCCCCGCGCCCGAGGGCGCGGAGCTCGTCGACGCGACGGGCAAGGTCGTCTGCCCCGGCTTCGTCGACATCCACGTCCACCTGCGCGAGCCCGGCTACGAGTACAAAGAGACCGTCGCGACCGGGACGCGCGCCGCCGCGGCGGGTGGCTTCGCCGCGGTGTGCACGATGGCCAACACCCAGCCGGTCAACGACAACCGCTCGATCACCGACTACATCCTGGAGAAGGCGCGCAGCGAGGGCCGCGTGCGCGTCTATGCCATCGGCGCGGTGACGCGCGGGCTGCGCGGAGAGGAGCTGGCCGAGCTCGCCGAGCTGGCCGAAGCCGGGTGCGTGGCGTTCTCCGACGACGGCAAGTGCGTGATGAACGCCAATCTCTACCGCCGGGCCATGGAGTACACCCTGCCGTTCGGCACGCCGGTGATCAGCCACGCCGAGGACCAGCATCTCGCGAAGGGCGCGGCCATGAACGAGGGCGTCGTCTCCACCGAGCTGGGCATCCCCGGTGCCCCGGCGGCGGCCGAAGACGTGATGGTGGCCCGCGACATCCTGCTGGCCGAGCTGACGGGCGCTCACGTCCACATCGCGCATCTCTCCACGGCCGGAGCGGTTCGGCTCGTCCGTGAGGCGAAGGCCCGCGGCGTCAAGATCACGGCCGAGGTGACGCCGCATCACCTGACGCTGACCGAAGAGGCGGTACGCGCGTTCGACGCCAACACGAAGATGAGCCCACCCCTGCGCACCAAACGCGACGTGGAGGTGCTGATCGAAGCGCTGGCCGATGGCACCATCGACTGCGTGGCCACCGACCACGCGCCCCATGCGCTCAGCGAGAAGGAGGGCGAGTTCGACCACGCCGCCTTCGGGGTGGTCGGATTGGAAACGGCGGTGGCCGTGCTCCTCGATCGGCTCGTGAGGCCGGGCTTGCTGTCGTTGCCGACGCTGGTGACGCGGATGAGCCGCGGCCCCGCGCGGCTGCTCAACCTGCCCGGGGGCAGCCTGGCGGCCGGCGCGCCGGCCGACGTGACGATTCTCGACCTCGACCGGGAACTCACGGTGGACCCCTCGAAGTTTCACAGCAAAAGCCGCAACACGCCCTTTGCGGGGTGGGCTCTCCGCGGCGGACCGTGGATGACGATCGTGAACGGGAAGGTGGTCTGGCGGTGACACCGGCAGTCCTGGTCCTGCGCGACGGCCGGGTGTTCAGGGGTGAAGCCCTGGGCGCCACCGGCGAGGCCTGGGGCGAGGTCATCTTCAACACCGCGATGCAGGGATATCAGGAGATCCTCACTGACCCGTCGTATCGCGGCCAGATCGTCGTCATGACCTACCCGCTGATCGGCAACTATGGAGTGAACGACGAGGACGTCGAGTCACGCCGGCCGTGGGTCAACGGCTTCATCGTGCGCGAGGCCTCGCCGGCCCCGTCGTCGTGGCGCGGCAGGATTTCGCTCGACGCCTACCTGAAGGCCCACGACATCGTCGGGCTCCAGGGGATCGACACGCGCGCGCTCACGCGCCACCTGCGCGACCACGGCGCCCAGGACGGTCTCATCGCCTCCGGCGACGTGGATGAGACGCAGCTACGCGAGAAGGCGCGCGCGCTGCCCCATCTGGTCGGCCGCGATCTGGTCAGCGAGGTCACGAGCGACGCGCCCTTCACCTGGAGCGAAGGCCTGTGGGATCTACGCCGCGGCTACACGCGCCCGGGCGCCGCGCGCTTCAAGGTCGTCGCCTACGACGCCGGGATCAAGCTCAACATCCTGCGCCAGCTCACCGCGGCCGGCTGCGACGTCACCGTGGTGCCGGCCACGACGCCGGCGGCCGACGTGCTCGATCTCAAGCCGGATGGAGTCTTCCTCTCGAATGGTCCCGGCGATCCCGAAGCGGTGCCGTATCTCGCCGACTCGGTGCGCGCGCTGCTGGGGCGCGTCCCCGTCTTCGGCATCTGCCTGGGCCACCAGATCCTCGGGCTGGCGGCCGGCGGCCGCACCTACAAGCTGCCCTTCGGCCACCACGGCGCGAATCATCCGGTGAAGGATCTGGCGACGGGGAAAATCGAGATCACGTCGCAGAACCACGGCTTCGCCGTGGACCCGGCGTCGGTCGAGAGCGCCGGCTGGCTGCCGACGCACGTGAACCTGAACGACGGGACGTGCGAGGGCCTGCGCCATCGCGAGCTGCCGGCGTTCTCGGTCCAGTACCATCCGGAAGCCTCGCCGGGCCCCCACGACGCGAACTACCTGTTCGAGCGGTTCGCCGCCCTCATGGCCGGCGGCCGATAAGGAGGCGCATCGGAACATGCCCCTGTACCTGATCTCCTACCGCAAGACCGACGGAGCGGGTCAGAAGCCGGAGTGGGCGTCGTTCACCACGCAGAGCGAGAGCTCGTGGGGCAACGGCGAAGTGATCTGGATCGGCGCGAGCCGGCTCGACGACGTCCTCTACCGCCGCGAAGAGGCGGCGCCGGAGACCTCGATCGTCTACGGGGTCGTGGAACAGTAGGGGCTCGTTGCCGAAGCGGACCGATCTCCGGAAGATCCTGCTGATCGGCTCGGGGCCGATCGTCATCGGCCAGGCCTGCGAGTTCGACTACTCGGGCACTCAGGGCTGCCGGGCGTTGCGTGAAGAGGGATTCGAAGTCGTGCTCGTGAACTCGAACCCCGCCACCATCATGACCGACCCCGAGATGGCCGACCGCACCTACATCGAGCCGCTGACGCCGGAGTTCCTGGCCAAGATCATCGAGCGCGAGCGTCCCCAGGCGCTGCTGCCGACGCTGGGCGGCCAGACGGGACTGAACCTCGCCGTGGCGCTCGCCGACGACGGCGTGCTCGACCGCTTCGGCGTCGAGCTGATCGGCGCCAAGCTCCCGGCGATCAAGAAGGCCGAGGACCGCGAGCAATTCAAAGTCGCCATGGAGCGTATCGGGCTGAAGCTGCCCAAGTCCGGCCAGGTCCGCTCGCTCCCGGAAGCGCGCGAGGTCGTCAGGAAGATCGGCTATCCGGTGATCATCCGGCCGTCGTTCACGCTCGGCGGCTCCGGCGGCTCCATCGCCTACAACCCCGACGAGCTGGAAGACGCCATCCGCTGGGGGCTTCAGCTCTCGCCGGTCGGCACGGTGCTGGTCGAGGAGTCGGTGATCGGCTGGAAAGAGTTCGAGCTGGAAGTCATGCGGGACCTCGCCGACAACGTCGTCATCATCTGCTCGATCGAGAACTTCGATCCCATGGGCGTCCACACGGGAGACTCGATCACGGTGGCGCCGGCCCAGACGTTGACCGACAAGGAATACCAGCTCATGCGCGACGCCGCCTGCGCCATCATCAGAGAGATCGGCGTCGAGACGGGCGGCAGCAACATCCAGTTCGCGGTGAATCCTGACGACGGCAGGCTGGTCGTCATCGAGATGAACCCGCGCGTGTCCCGCTCCTCCGCGCTCGCCTCCAAGGCCACCGGCTTCCCCATCGCCAAGATCGCGGCCAAGCTGGCCGTCGGCTACAGGCTCGACGAGATCCGCAACGACATCACGCGCGAGACGCCGGCCTCCTTCGAGCCGGTGCTGGACTACTGCGTGGTGAAGATCCCCCGCTGGGCCTTCGAGAAATTTCCCGAGGCCGATCGCACGCTGACGACCCAGATGAAGTCGGTCGGCGAGGTGATGGCCATCGGGCGGACCTTCAAGGAGGCGCTGCAGAAGGCCGTGCGCTCCCTCGAGCAGGACGCGTGGGGCCTCACGCTCGACCGTCCGGTCGGCGACGACGAGCTGCGCGGGCTCTTGCGCGTGCCCAATCCCGATCGCCTCTTCGCCATCGGCGACGCGTACCGCGCCGGCTTCGCGACGCCGGAGATCCACGCGCTGACGAAGATCGATCCGTGGTTCCTCGAGCAGATCCGCCAGATCGTCGAGCTCGAGCCCGAGATCGCGCGCGCCGGCTTCTCCGATCCGCGCGTGCTCCGCCGGGCCAAGCAGTGGGGCTTCGCCGACCGGCGCATCGCCGCGCTCGCAAGCTCGACCGAGGCGACGGTGCGAGCCGTGCGCAAGAGCCACGGCATCACGGCGACCTTCAAGACGGTGGACACGTGCGCGGCGGAGTTTGCCGCCTACACGCCCTACCTCTACTCCACCTACGAGGAGGAGGACGAGGCGCCGGCGACCGGCCGGAGGAAAGTGATCATCCTGGGCTCGGGGCCCAACCGGATCGGCCAGGGGATCGAGTTCGACTACTGCTGCGTCCACGCCGCCTTCGCGCTGAAGGAGCTCGGCGTGGAGGCGATCATGGTCAACTGCAATCCCGAGACGGTCTCCACCGACTACGACACCTCCGATCGCCTCTACTTCGAGCCCCTCACGCTCGAGGACGTGTTGAACATCGTCGAGAAGGAGCGGCCGCTGGGCGTCATCGTCCAGTTCGGAGGCCAGACGCCGCTCAAGCTGGCCGTGCCGCTCGAGCAGGCCGGCGTGCCGATCCTGGGCACCTCGCCCGACGCCATCGACCGCGCCGAGGACCGCCAGCGCTTCTCCCAGCTCCTGACCGAGCTCGGGCTCGTGCAGGCGGCCGGCGCGACCGCGCGCTCGTTCGACGAGGCCCAGCGCATCGCGACGTCGATCGGGTATCCGGTGCTCGTCCGCCCGTCGTACGTGCTGGGTGGCCGGGCGATGCAGATCGTCTACGACGACGAAGACCTGCAGCATTTCGTCGCCCAGGCGGTGAAAGTCAGCCCCGAGCACCCGATCCTCATCGACAAGTTCCTGGAGGACGCCATCGAGGTCGACGCCGACGCCGTGGCCGACGGGACGTCGGTCGTGATCGGCGGCGTGATGGAGCACATCGAGAAGGCCGGCGTCCACTCGGGCGACGCGGCGTGTGCGCTGCCGCCGTATTCGCTCGGTGAGGACCAGGTGAGCACGCTGCGCGCGCAAACCAGGGCACTGGCCTCGGCGCTGGGCGTCGTCGGCCTCATCAACGTGCAGTTTGCCATCCGCAACGACGTCGTCTACGTCCTCGAGGTGAACCCGCGCGCCTCGCGCACCATCCCCTTCGTATCCAAGGCCATCGGCGTGCCGCTAGCCAAGGTGGCGACGCGCGCGATGCTGGGCCACCCCGTGAACGCCATCGCCCACGTCGAGGAGCGCGAGCCCGACCACATCGCGGTGAAGGAGTCGGTCTTCCCCTTCATTAAGTTCCCGGGCGTGGACGTCGTGCTCGGTCCCGAGATGAAGTCCACCGGCGAGGTCATGGGCATCGACCGCGACTTTCGCAAGGCCTACCTCAAGGCGCAGGTCGCCGCCGGCTCCACCCTGCCCACCAGCGGCAAGGTCTTCATCTCGGTGAAGAACCGCGACAAGCGCGTGGTGATGACGCTGGCCAAGCGCCTCAGCGAGATGGGCTTCGGCCTGGTGGCGACGAGCGGCACCGCCCGCGTGCTGGAGCGCCACGGCATGAGCGTCGAGGTCATCCACAAGGTCGGCGAAGGCTATCGCCCCAACGTGGTGGATCTGATGAAGCAGGGCGAGATCGCGCTGGTCTTCAACACGCCCGAGGACGGACGCGCCCGCAAGGACTCCGCGCTCATCCGCCGCACGGCCGTCGCCCAGGAGATCCCCTACTACCTGACGGTGGACGGCATCCAGGCCGCCATCGGCGCGATCGAGGCGCTCCTCAAGGAAGAGCACGGCGTGACGAGCCTGCAGGAGTATCACCGTGCGTGATCCGGCCGACCGGCTGCTGGTGGCGCTGGACGTCGAGGGCCTCGACCAGGCCACCGCGCTGCTCGACACGCTCAGCGGCGTGGTGACGGGTTGCAAGATCGGCAACCAGCTCTTCACGGCCGCGGGGCCGGCGGCGGTGGAGGCGGCCCGCAAGCGCGGCTTCCGCGTGTTCCTCGATCTGAAGTACCACGACATCCCCAACACGGTGGCGGGCGCGGTGCGCGAGGCCACGCGCCTGGGCGTCTTCATGCTCAACGTCCACACGGGCGGCGGTGTGAAGATGATGCGCGCCGCCGCCGAGGCGGCGACGAAAGCGGCCAAGGATCTCGGGGTTCCCCGCCCTATCTGCCTGGGCGTGACGGTGCTGACGAGTCTCGACCGTCACGCGCTCGACGCAGAGCTCGGCGTACCGTCCACGGTCGAGAGCCACGTGCTACGGCTGGCCGGGCTGGCCAAGGTCGCCGGGCTCGACGGCTGCGTGGCCTCGGCGCGCGAGATCGGTCCGCTGCGGCTGCAATTCGGGAAGAAGTTCGTGATCGTGACGCCAGGCATTCGTTTGGCTGGGGGGCCCCGAAATGGCCCCCCAGACCCCCCCACCGCGTCGCGCGCGTCCGAACCCATCGTGACGACTCCGAACAACGACGATCAGGTGCGCACGGCCACGGCGGCGGCGGCCATCGAGGCCGGCGCCGACTACATCGTCGTGGGCCGGCCCATCACGGCGGCGCCCAATCCCAAGACGGCGGCCCAAGCGGTCCTCGAGGAGCTGCGCTGATGACCGCACAGGAGACGCTCGCCCTCTACGAGAAGACCGGCGCCCTCATGCGCGGTCATTTCCGTCTGACCTCGGGCCTGCACTCCGACGTCTATCTGCAGTCGGCGCTGGTGCTGCAGTATCCGGAGTACGCCGCTGCGCTCGGCGCCGACCTGGCCGCGCCCTTCACGGACGCGCGCGTCAGCACCGTGCTGGCGCCGGCCATCGGCGGCATCCTCGTCGCGCACGAAGTGGCGCGAGCCCTCGGCGCGCGCGCGCTCTTCACCGAGCGTGACAACAACGTCATGACACTGCGCCGCGGTTTTTCGCTGCAGCATGGCGAGCGCTGTCTGGTGGTGGAGGACGTCATCACCACCGGCGGCTCCACGCGCGAGGTGGTGGAGTGCGTGCAGCGCGCCGGCGGCGTGGCGGTGGGTGTGGGCTCGCTGATCGATCGCAGCGGCGGTGCCGCCCGCTTCGACGTCAAGCACGTGGCCCTCGCAGCGGTGGGCGCCATCAACTACCAGCCCGAGGCCTGCCCCCTGTGCAAGGCGGGCAGTCAGGCCATCAAGCCCGGCAGCCGCGCCGTCTAGCCAGCGCGACTAGAACCCGAGCTCTCTGAAGAACTTCCGGAGGGAGCTCGGCGACTGCGCGATCACGGTCTTCACGCTGGGCGCGGCCGGGCGCGCGAGCAGAACGCGGATCTCCGAGCGCTCGCCGGCGTGGACTTCCACCTGGCGGGTCTCCGCGGCGAACTGCGGGTGGGTCACGCGCAATCGGTAGCGGCCTTCCTTCACCCGGTGCATGACGCGGCCATCTTGCTCGGCGGTGAGCGTGGTGACCAGCGCGTCCTGGGGCGTGAGGATCTCGACCGTCGCCGCGGCCACCGGCTTGCGGGCGCGGTCCTGGACGACGGCGACCACTTCGCCCTTGCTGGGGAGGGCCGCGCCGAGTCCCGCCAGCGACGAGATCGTGCCGGCGATCGTCACGAGACCGGCCCCGAAGCCGACGACGGTCTGGAGCTTCGTCATCGGCTGGCGAAGGATCGCGACGATCCGGGACGGAGCCGAACGCATCGCCGGTGCCGCGGGTGCCGCCGGTACTACAGGGACCGACGGTGTGTCTTGCGGAAGCTCTGCCGCGAGCTCGTTCACGGGCCGCCTCTACGGGGACTCGCCACGCTGCGGCGACCTGACGACATTGGGCTGCGTGGGCGCGGGCGTAGGCTTCCGCGCAGGCTCATGGATCTTCGCCGGTGCGGCCGCCGCGGTCACTCGAGCCTTCTTCACGGCGGGCGCGGCCGGTGGGATCGGCGGAGCGGGCGGGGCGACCGCGACGGGCGGAGCCGGGCGCGGAGCGAGCGAGACGTGCAGCTCCGAGCGCTCGCCGGAAGACACTTCGATCTGCCGGACCTGGGCCGTGAACCGCGGATGGCTCACGCGCACGCGGTATTTGCCTTCCTTGAGCCGCCGCGCGACGCGGCCGTCGTCAGAAGCCGTGAGTGTGGTGACCAGCGCGTCCTGCGGCGTGAGGATCTCCACCGTGGCCTCGGCCAGCGGGGAGTGCTCCCGCGAGTCCTGGACCACGGCGACCATTTCCCCGAGCGCCGGCGGCCGTCCGTGGAAGCCGGCGAGGGAAACGACGCTGCCCGCGATGGTGATGAGGCCGGCGCATACGCCGACGAGTGCCTGGACTCGGGTCAGAGGGTGGTTGAGGATCGCCTCGACCCGTGATGGCGATTCGCTCTCCTGGACAGGCTCGGTCCCCTGCGTTGGATCGTTCGGTTGGGCGAACTCTTCCTGCGGCATGGGCGAGCGTTATCCGCAAAGACCGAGCCAAACCTAAGTACGTGTCAGGTAAAGCGTGAAGGGCGGTAGGGCGTGCCAGCCCGGGCATGTCCCTCGCGCCAGAACGGCAAGGGTCCCGGCCGGCCGCGGCGCGCCGGTGACGACGTCATCGTACCGTGCGCGCGGCGTCGGTCGTTGGGGGCAGGGTTACTGCGTGGG
>WNEY01003802.1_pt1 | contig 11391 bp, 6 predicted proteins | sample 5400531 | NCBI WGS metagenome assembly WNEY01 (sample SAMN13153338, study PRJNA577476) | soil metagenome | isolation source: 200 cm saprolite under Douglas fir tree site 1 | place: USA:California | collected 2015-04-18
CGACGGCGTCGGCCTCGTAATATTCGGCCCGGTCGGTGTAGCGCTCGACCTTGGCGCGCGCGGCGCCCTCGACCAGCACCTTGACGGTGCCATCGGGCAGCTTGAGCAGCTGCAGCACGCTCGCGAGCGTGCCGATCTCGTAGATCGCGCCGGTCGCCGGATCGTCGTCGGAAGCGTTCTTCTGCGTGGCCAGCAGGATGAACGTGTCGGAACGCATCACCTCTTCGAGCGCCTTGATCGACTTTTCGCGGCCGACGAAGAGCGGCACGATCATGTGCGGGAAAACGACGATATCGCGCAGCGGCAGCACAGGATAAGCCCGGGTCACGCCGGGGACGAGAGGCGGCTTTGGCTTGGCGCTGGTGCTGGTCATGGCCCGAAGTCCTTTTGTTGTGCCCCTCGCCCGGGACCCGCGGACGCGGCATCACGGTCGAGTGCAGAGGTGGGCCGGGAAGGGGAGCACGGGTCGCCCGCAGAGTAGGCTAGATGGGCCGCCGTGCATTGGAGGGCGGGTACGAAACCCTCCCCGGAGAAGATGATCCTTCGTACTTTCTTCGTTCGCACACAATAGGTGGCGACGGACCGCGTCGGTGTCAAGTAAACCCGGAAATTCAAGCAAATAGCGACGTTGGAACCGCCGGAGGAGCACGCCATTACCGAATCGAGGCGCCCCAAGGTGGGCTTTGGGGCGCTTTGAAGTTGCAGCGCACTCAAGCGCTCGCGTCGCCAGTCCGGTCGGCGCGGTCGGCATAGATGTAGAGCGGCCGCGCCGTGCCCTCGACGACCTCCCTCGAGATCACGACCTCCTCGACCCCTTCCAGGCTCGGAAGATCGAACATTGTGTCGAGCAGGATGCCTTCCATGATCGAACGCAGCCCGCGCGCCCCGGTCTTGCGGTCGATGGCCTTGCGGGCGATGGCGCCCAGCGCCTCTTCGGCCAAAGTAAGGTCGATCGATTCCATCTCGAACAGCCGCTGGTACTGCTTCACCAGCGCGTTCTTGGGCTGGGTGAGGATGAGCTTGAGCGAGGGCTCGTCGAGATCCTCGAGCGTCGCGACGACCGGCAGGCGGCCGACGAATTCCGGGATCAGTCCGTACTTCAACAGGTCCTCGGGCTCCACCTCGCGGAAAATTTCGCCGGCCTTGCGATCCTCCGGCGCCAGCACCTTGGCGCTGAAGCCGATCGAGGTCGACCGTCCGCGCGCCGAGATGATCTTCTCGAGCCCGGCAAAGGCCCCGCCGCATACGAACAGGATGTTGGTGGTGTCGACCTGCAGGAATTCCTGCTGCGGGTGCTTGCGCCCGCCCTGCGGGGGCACCGACGCGATGGTGCCTTCCATGATCTTGAGCAACGCCTGCTGCACGCCCTCGCCCGACACGTCGCGGGTGATCGAGGGGTTGTCGGACTTGCGGCTGATCTTGTCGATCTCGTCGATATAGACGATGCCGCGCTGCGCGCGCTCGACGTTGTAATCGGCCGATTGCAACAGCTTGAGGATGATGTTCTCGACGTCCTCGCCGACATAGCCGGCCTCGGTCAGCGTCGTGGCGTCCGCCATGGTGAACGGCACGTCGAGGATGCGCGCGAGCGTCTGCGCCAACAGGGTCTTGCCGGAGCCGGTCGGGCCGATCAGCAGGATGTTCGACTTCGCGAGCTCGACGTCGTTGTGCTTGGTCTGGTGGTTGAGCCGCTTGTAGTGATTGTGGACCGCGACCGAGAGCACCTTCTTGGCGTGATCCTGTCCGATCACATAGTCGTCAAGAACCTTGCGTATCTCTTTGGGGGTCGGAATCCCGTCACGGGATTTCACCAGCGAGGATTTGTTCTCCTCGCGGATGATGTCCATGCACAGCTCGACGCACTCGTCGCAAATGAATACGGTCGGCCCGGCAATGAGCTTGCGCACCTCGTGCTGGCTCTTGCCGCAGAACGAGCAGTAGAGCGTGTTCTTGGAGTCGCTACTGCCGACCTTGCTCATTCCATCTCTCCGTCGGCCCGCTGCTGCCTCGGCAAGCCGGCCGCATCGCAGCAAAGCATAACAGGGGGTGTTTTAAGAGTCCGTAGCACCGATGCCACACATCTTCGCGCTTTTCGGTCCATCCCTGCCCGTTCACTACTCCGCCAGTACTAACGAACCACGGTAGCGTGGGGATAATCAAGAATTTGTTAATTATGAAAATTCAAGCACATGGCGACTTTTTGACCGTTTCAAAGCCGGGCGGAGGCGCCCCACCGGAAGAAACGGCCACCAGGGGGGGCCTTAAGCAGCGGCCTTTGAGGCGTCCTCGGGCCGCTTGGCGATCACCTTATCGACCACCCCCCACTCCACCGCCATTTCTCCGGTCAGGAAGTAGTCGCGCTCCAGCGCGTCCTCGATCTTCTTCAGCGGCTGGCCGGTGTGCTTTACGTAGATCTCGTTCAGGCGCTTCTTCAGGTTCAGGATTTCCTGGGCGTGCAGCATGATGTCGGTCGCCTGACCCTGGAAGCCGCCGGACGGCTGGTGGAGCATGATGCGGGAATTGGGCAGCGCGAAGCGCATGTCCTTGCGCCCGGCGGCGAGCAGCAGCGAGGCCATGGAGGCGGCCTGCCCGATGCACAAGGTGGAAACCGCGGGCCGCACGAATTGCATCGTGTCGTAGATCGCGAGCCCGGACGTCACCACGCCGCCGGGCGAGTTGATATACATCGCGATCTCTTTTTTCGGGTTGTCCGCTTCCAGGAACAGGAGCTGCGCGACCACCAGCGTCGACATCACGTCCTCGACCGGGCCGCTGATGAAGATGATGCGCTCCTTGAGCAGCCGCGAGAAAATGTCGTAGGCGCGCTCGCCGCGGTTGGTCTGCTCGACCACCATCGGCACGAGGGTATTCATGTAGACGTCGTGGGGGTCACGCATGGGTCAACCTGTCTTTTTATCGGCGCCTGGCGAAGGTGCAAGGCCGCCGTGCTGCTCTAAAACCTCGACGCACGCCTTGATGCACTCATCACACATATATACGGACGGGCCGGCCACAAGCCGCCCGACTGCATCGGAATCGCGCAAGTCGGCGATCGCCGACTTGCCCGCCCTAAAATGCCCGATCTCGGGTGAACCCGAGGTCGGGTCACAAAACGAGCAGCGCGACTTCGATCGCAACCGCCGCAGGGCCACACCCGCAAGCTTCGCCAACCGGCTCATTGCCCTATATCCACGATTCGCGCGGGCAAAACAGCCCGCGATCGGATCGGAGTTAATGGTTCCGCACCGTTGCGGCGCGCCGTGGGCGCTGGAAAGGCATGTGAGTGTCCCCCAGCCCGGGATCAAGCTTGGCTCGCGGCGCTCTTTTCGTCCTCGTCGTCCTTGAGGAGCTCCTCGCGCGAGACCTTCTTCTCCGTGACCTTGGCGAGCTCGACCAGGAAGTCGACCACCTTCTCCTCGAAGATCGGCGCCCGTATCCCCGCAACCGCGCCGGGATTCTTCCGGTAATACTCCCAGACCTCCTGCTCGCGGCCGGGAACCTGGCGCGCGCGCTCGACGATCGCGCGGGTGATCTCGTCCTCGGTCACCGAGATGTTGTTCTTCTCGCCGATTTCCGCAAGCACGAGGCCGAGCCGTACCCGTCGCTCGGCAATGCCGCGGTATTCCTCGCGCGCCTTTTCCTCGGTCGTGCCCTCGTCGGCGAAGGTGCGGCCCTGTGCCTTGAGGTCGTTCTCGACTGCGGTCCACACGTTCTTGAACTCGTCCTCCGCCAGCGTCGGCGGCAGCGCGAACTTGTGCATCGCATCGAGATGATCGAGCAGCTGGCGCTTGAGCCGCTGGCGGCTGAGCCCGGCGTGCTCCTGCTGGAGACGCCCCTTGACCGCCTCCTTGAGCTTGTCGAGGGACTCGAGCCCGAGCGACTTCGCAAAGGCCTCGTCGATCGTGACCGTGCCCGGCGCCTCGATCGATTTCGCCGTCACGTCGAACTCGGCCGCCTTGCCGGCAAGCTGCTCGCTCATGTAGTTGGGGGGGAACGTGACCTTCACGAGCCGCGTCTCGCCGGCGGCCATGCCGATGAGCTGATCCTCGAAGCCGGGAATGAACGTTCCCGATCCGACATTGACGCCGACGTCGCCGCCGGTGCCGCCCTCGAACGGCGTGCCGTCGATCTTGCCGGTGAAATCGATCACGACGCGATCGCCCTTCTCGACCTTCGCCCCCTCCCCTTTGGCGGCGAACGGTCGGTTCTGCTCGGCGATCTTCTCCAGCGCCTCGCTCACCTGCGCGTCGGTGACGTCGGCGACCTGCCGCTCGAGCTTGATGCCCGTGAAATCGGCGAGCTCGATCTTCGGCAGCACCTCCAGCGCAAGCGTATAGGCGAGATCGGACTTCCCGCCGATGATGTTCTCGACCTCGGTCTCTTCGTTCGGGATCGTGACCTTGGGCTCCATGGCGAGCTTGAGGCCGCGATCGCTCACGATCTTGGCGTTGAGCTCGCGGATCACCGCCTCGACGGTCTCGGCCATCACGGCCTTGCCGTAGATTTTCTTGAGATGCGTGACCGGCACCTTGCCGGGGCGGAAGCCGCGCAACTGGACGCGGTCCTTGAGCTCGCCGAGCCGCTCGGTCACCCGCGCCTCGAGATCGGCCGCAGGCACCTGAACCTGGAATTCGCGCTTGAGGCCGTCGGTAAGGGTTTCTCTGACTTCCATGGTTCACAATCTACATGTTCGGGCCGCGTCGCGGCAGTCGTCGGATCGGGGATCAAACTCCGTCGAAGCGGCCTTTGTTTTGCGTGGTGCGGGCGGAGGGATTTGAACCCCCACGACTTTCGTCACGGGAACCTAAATCCCGCGCGTCTACCAGTTCCGCCACGCCCGCAAAGGGCCCCTTCGGCGCCTGAAGCCGACTAGTGTGGCGGATTTGACGTTCCTACCAGTCTTGCGGCGAGTCGTTCGTAGGAACGTCAAATCCAAAGCCACACTAGAATCATACAGTTGCTAGTGTCCCTGGTTCCGACGTTCGTAAAAGTGCTTGCCGCAAAGTAATACGAACGTCGGAACCGGGACACTAGTGCTGCGGCCGGGCGGCGCGGCTTATATCACGCCTAAAGCGCGCGGCGCACGATATAAATTGCCGCCGAACCGGGCCTTCTCAACTGGGGATTTTTGGGGCTGCGGTCCCGGCGCCGGATCGGCGTGATATATCTCGGCGAAACGAGCCGAGGAGCATCGATATGCGTCGTTGGTTGCTTGCCGCCGGAACAGCACTGGCGATGCTCGGCAATGCGCTGACGCCGGCATGGACCCAAAACCCCGAGGGGACCTGGCCGTCGAAGCCGATCCGCGTGATCGTGCCCTTGACCGCCGGCAGCGCGAGCGACGTCATGGCGCGTATCGTGACCGAGCAGCTCGCAAGGGAGCTCGGCCAGCCGATCGTGATCGAAAATCGCCCGGGCGCGGGGAATACGATCGGCATGGCCGCAGTCGCCAAGGCCGAGCCCGACGGCTACACGCTTCTGGTCAATTCCTCGACCCATACGGTGACGCCGGCCACCCGCTCCAATCTCGGCTTCGAGATGGCCGACCTCGCCGCCGTCATCCCGCTCGGCAACATGCCGGTGGTCATGATTTTCAATCCGTCGAAGGGCTACAAGAAGCTCGGCGATTTCGTCACCTACGCCAAGGCCAACCCCGGCAAGATCAACTACGCGTCCGCGGGCGCCGGCAATTCATCCCATCTCAACGGCGAGCGGTTCCGCCTCGCGGCCGGTTTCGAGGCCGTCCATCTGCCGTTCAAGGGCGCGCCGGAGGCCACCACCGAGGTGATCGCCGGCCGCGCCGACTTCTACTTTTCGCCGCTGGTGAACGCGCTGCCGCTCATCAAGGACGGCAGCGTGCAGGCGCTCGCGGTGAGCGGGTCTTCGCGCGCCTCGGCGCTGCCGGACGTGCCGACCACGGTCGAAGCCGGCTTTCTCAACTCGGAATACAATTTCTGGGCCGGCATGTTCGCCCCGGCAAAGACCCCCGCGGCCATCCGCGACAAGCTGTTCCAGGACATGGCCAAAGCGCTGCAGGCGCCCTCGACCCACGCCAGGCTCGTCAATCTGGGCGCCGATCCGATGCCGCTCACGCCCGCGCAGTTCGAGGCGCTGGTGAAGAGCGAGATCGAGACCAACACCCAGCTGGTGAAGGCCGCCGGCATCAAGGTGAACTGAGTAGGAACTAAATTTAGTCACCACCTGATGGAGCCATTGTCCTGATGGAGCCATTGTCGCAATCGGCGTCGCGACGTCGTTTTCTCGTCGGCGCCGGCGCCGCCCTCGCCGGTTTCGGCCGGCCCGGCCGCGCGCACGCCGAAACCACGCCCGATGGATGGCGCGTCCTGCGCGCTCGCGGCGTTGGGTCCGCAGGCGACGCCCAGCAGCCGCCTTGGGGCTACGACGGAACCGTGCCCGGCCCCACGCTCCGGTTGAAGCGAGGCGAGGAACTGCGCCTGCGGCTCGTCAACGAGCTCGCCGAGCCGACTGCGATCCACTGGCATGGCGTCAGAGTGCCCAATGCCATGGACGGCGTGCCGCTCTTGACCCAGCCCGCAGTTAACCCCGGCACCAACTTCGACTACCGCTTCCGCCCGCCTGACGCTGGCACGTTCTGGTACCACGCGTATGCCGCGGGCCAGATCGATCGCGGTCTTCATGGCGCGCTGATCGTGGAGGAGGCTGAACCCGTCAAGGTCGATCGCGACATCGCGCTGGTGTTCGGAATGCCCGCCGACTCGAGCGGCCCGGTTCTCGTCAACGGAGCGCCGCGCCCGGACATCCCGGTGAAGACCGGCGAACGCGTGCGGCTGCGCTTGATCAACGCCACGGCCGCGCGCGGCCTGGCGCTCAAGCTCGACGGCCGGAGCCCCTGGGTGATGGCGGTCGACGGCCAGCCGGCCGAGCCGTTCGTCGCACGCGACAGCCGTGTTGGGCTAGCGCCGGGGGGCCGCGTAGATCTGTTCATCGATACGCCGCGAGAGGCCGGCGCGGTCACCCTTCTCCTTGCGGGCCCGCGCGATGAGCGCCCGATCGCGCGGCTCGTTCACGAGCAAGGTGCGCAAGCCGCGCCGCGAGCGGATCCGCAACCTTTGCCGCCCAATCCGCTGCCGGCGCGCATCGACCTGAAAAGCGCGCTCAGGGTCGAGCTGGCGCTTGCAAACGCGAAGCCGCTCGACCCGGCAGGCCCGCCGTTGTTTACGGTCAAACGCGGCCGCGCCGTTACCTTGGCGCTGCGCAACGGTGCCGGCCAGCCGCAGGCCGTGCACGTGCACGGCCATTCTTGCCGGCTGCTCGACCGGCTCGACGACGGCTGGAAGCCGTATTGGCTGGATACGCTGGTCGTCGGCGGGGAGATCGAGCGCATCGCCTTCGTCGCCGACAATCCGGGCAAGTGGGTGATCGCGTGGCGAGTGCTGGAGCGGCCGGAGACCGCCGCGGCGACATGGTTCGCGGTGACATAGAGCCTCGACGATGCCCTGAAGACGCTGAAGCTCCCGCAATACAAGGACTGGCGGAACTACGGCCGGCTCGAGGGCGAGATCAGGGCTCTGTACGAGTTGATCAGCACCGGCAAGCGCAGCTATTTCGATTGAGCGGTGGAGCCTCCCGACGGCACGAAATAGAAGCTGTCGACCAGCGAGGACGAAACCCAGGGGACTTGCTCCGCATCGGAACCCTGCGACACCCCGATGCGCGTGCGGGCAAACACCTCCTCGGCGCTGACGCCCGGCGTGCGCATTTCCTTGAGCAACTCGCCCATGAACAGGCTTTGCCCGCTGGCGGTTTCATTCACCACCTGCCCGAGGCCGACGGAAAAGATCACCAGGCTGTTCTTGCTTGCGTTGACCGGCGCCAATCCGGCGGGCGTGGATCGGAAGCGGCGTTCGTAGGGATTTCTGCGCGACGCGTCGACGATCGCGATCTTGATTGCGGCGCCTTGCGTATTCAGGTCGGCCAAGATCGTCTCGAGCGCGGCCCCGTCGCGCCGGATGTCCGCCTCCGACCAGATCTGCGCATCGATCGGAAGCAGGTAGGTCTGACGATTCGACTGCAGGCCGTAGCCGCTGAAGAAAACCAGCGCCGTGGAGCCGGGCTTGATCTTCTTGTTGAAGCTTTCGATGGCGCGCTGCATTCCGCCCTTGGTCAGGTTCTCCGCCACTTCGATCTCGAAGCCGATGCGCTTGAGCTCGTCCGCCAGTGTGCGGACGTCCTTTTTCGGTTGGCTGAGAGGGGGATCGGCATCGGGATAGGCTGTATTGCCGATGAGCAAGGCGACGCGCGGCCCCCGGTTGACCGACGGACCCGGCGTCGGGGAAGGCGACGGGGTCGAGGTCGAGTCTTGCGACGTGGCCGTGGACGAGCCTGCCGCCGGCGACAGTGCCGCGAGCCGCTCGCGGGCGGTGTCGTGCGCCCATTTTCCGTTGTTGTATTTCTGCGGCAGCGCCAACGCGGCCTCGAAGTCGGCGCGCGCCCGCTCCCGATCGCCCTTGCGCTCGAAGGCAAGTCCCCGGTTCGTAACGGCCGCGGTAAAGCCGGAATCGATCCGGATGGCCTCGTCGAAGTCGGCAATGGCGCGATCGTAGTCGCGCTTGTCCGACCACGTGATGCCGCGGGTGCTGAAGACGAAAGGATTCTTGGGATTGATTTGGATCGCCTGATCGAAGTCGGCGAGGGCGCGATCGTAGTCGCGTTTTTGTCTGTACACGTTGCCGCGCGACACATAGCTGTCGACATATCGGGGAAGGATCTTGATCGCCTCCCCATAGTCGGCAATTGCGCGATCGAGATCTCTTTTGTTGGCCCAGGCCGACGCGCGATTGTGAAAGGCCACCGCATATTTCGCGTTGAGGCGGATGGCCTCGTCGTAGTCGGCAATGGCACGGTCGGGGTCGCGCTTTGCCGCCCAGATCAGCCCGCGATTGTTGAACACGAAAGCGACCTTGGGATCGAGCTTGATCGCCTCATCGCAATCCGTCAGCGCGCGATCGAAGTCTCTCTTGTTGTACTGCGCCAGGCAACGGTTGCCGTACAGCACGGCAAATTTGGGATCGAGCCGGATGGCGTCGCCGTAGTCGGCGATCGCGCGGTCGTAGTCGCGTTTGTCCGCCCAGACCAGGCCGCGCGTGTTGTAGGCAAGGGAAAGTTTCGGATCGAGCCGAATGGCCTGCCCGAGCTCGGTGATGGCCCGATCGTAGTCGCGCTTGTTGCGCAACACGCTGCCCAGCGCGTTGTAGGCGGGAGCGTAGTTCGGGTCGAACCGGGTCGCCTCGTTGCAATCGGCCGTGGCGCGCTCGAAGTCGCGTTTCAGGTTCAAGGCCAGGCAGCGATTGGCGAAGGCAGGCGCGCTCTTCGCGTCGAGCTTGATGGCCGTATTGCAGTCCGCCAAGGCGCGCTCCGGGTCGGACTTGGCGATCCATACCGAGCAGCGGCCGACATAGGCGGGTACGTATTTCGGATCGAGCTTGATCGCTTCGTTGTAATCCGTGACCGCACGGTCGAAGTCGCGCTTGAGGCTCCAGCTGTCGCCGCGGCCACTACGCGCCGCCGCTTGCCGCGCATCGAGGCCGATGGCCTCGCTGCAATCCGCGAGTGCCCGATCGGGCTCGTAGTCGCGGTTCAAGGCCAAGCAGCGATTGCGGTAGAGCTTGGCCAAGCCGGGGCCCTTCTCCCGCCCCGACGCGATCAGCCGGCCGCAGGCGGCAATGGCCTCGGCGCCCGCGGCGCGGTCGCAGGTTGCAGCATCGTCGGCTGGTGCTGCTCCCCCCGGCGCAATGAAGGCCAACCACAACAGAACCGGAAGAATACGTCGCATGGGGCCTCCAGAAGAAACCGTCTACCTTCGGACGCTCATATACACCGATTTCAGGTGGTGCGCCGGGAGGCTAGTGTCCCGGTTCCGACGTTCGTATCACTTTGCGGCCTGCACTTTTACGAACGTCGGAACCTCAGGGACACTAGCAACTCCATGATTCTAGTGCGGCTTTGGATTTGACGTTCCTACGAAGGACTGGCAGCAAAACTGGTAGGAACGTCAAATCCGCCGCACTAGCGCGTCAAACAGGCGCTGATAAACCTTGGGGAGGGTTTCCGCCAAGTCTTCCGCGATCAGTCCGGGCCCGGCCTCGGCGCCGGCTTCCCCGTGCAGCCAGACCGCTGCCGCCGCGGCGTCGAAAGCGGGCATGCCCTGCGCAAGCAGTCCCGCCGCCATGCCGGCGAGCACGTCACCCGATCCGGCGGTCGCGAGCCACGGCGGCGCGTTTTCTGCAATCGCCGCCCTGCCGTCCGGCGCCGCCACGACGGTGTCCGCTCCCTTGAGCAGAATGATCGCCCCGGCGTTTTCAGCGGCGCTTCGGGCGCGATCGAGCTTCGAACGAGGCTTTTCACCTATCGTCCTGAATAGTCGACTGAACTCGCCCTCGTGCGGGGTCAGCAAGGTGGCCGCTGACCGCTTCCCGATCGCCGCCATCAGCGCCTGCGGCTCGTCCGCGAAGCTCGTCAGCGCATCCGCATCGAGCACCACGGCGCGCTCGCCGTCGAGCGCGGTGAGAACCAGCTCTTGCATCTCGCGTCCTACTCCGCCCCCCGGTCCCAGCACCACGACATTGCGACGGGAATCGCGCAGGAATTCGGCAAGCTCGCGGGCAGCGTCGACCGGCCGCACCATCACGGCGAGGCTCGCTGCCGCGTTGACCGCGAGCGCATCGCGCGGGCTCGCGATGGTGACGAGGCCTGCGCCCGCGCGCAGCGCACCGCGCGCCGCAAGCCGCGCCGCGCCGGTCGAGGCGAGCGGTCCCGACAAAACGACTGCATGCCCGCGGGAATATTTGTGGCCGTCGACGCGCGGCAGCGGAAAGCTCGTTCCCCAGAGTTCCGGCGTGTTGAGCGACGCGCCCGGCTTGATCTGCTCGAGCACACTCGCCCGTATGCCGATGTCGGCGACGCGAAGGGTGCCGCAATGCATTCGTCCGGGCAGCAGGAGGTGGCCGATTTTGCAGCGGAAGAAGGTCACCGTCTCCGTCGCCTTGACCGCAAGGCCCATCACCGCGCCGGTGGTGCCGTTGATGCCGCTCGGCAGATCGACCGCATGAACGCAAGCAGCGGCGTTCATCGCCGCGATCATGGCGCGTGCGATGCCCTCCACGGGCCGGTCGAGGCCGGCGCCGAACAACGCGTCGATGACCACATCGGCGGGCGTCAGCGCTTGCGGCGTCGCGGCCTCCGATCGCCCGTTCCAGCGCTGAGCGGCCAGCGCCGCGTCGCCCTTGAGGTTTGCGACGTCGCCGACCGTGAGCACCCTTGGGCGGTAGCCGCGCTTTGCCAGGAGACGAGCCGCAACGAAGCCATCGCCCCCGTTGTTGCCCGGTCCGGCAACCACGGCGATGCGCGTGC
>WNEY01003805.1_pt1 | contig 11384 bp, 8 predicted proteins | sample 5400531 | NCBI WGS metagenome assembly WNEY01 (sample SAMN13153338, study PRJNA577476) | soil metagenome | isolation source: 200 cm saprolite under Douglas fir tree site 1 | place: USA:California | collected 2015-04-18
GAGCGGAACCACAGCACTCCCGCGACGCTGGCGACGGCAGGAGGCAGCAATGCGAGCGGCGCGATCCGCCCCGCGAGGAACAGAGACACGCCGGCGTGCAGCTCCATGATCGCCGTGGCGCGCGTCGTCCAAAACGCCAGTAGGCCCGTGGTGAAACTGATGAAGAACCGCATCGCGGCCGCGAGCAGCACGGCCACGGCCGTGATAGCCCAGCGGCCGGGTTCGATCGGCAGTCGCACGGCGGGCCACGCCGCGGCGACGAGCAGCCACACCACGAGAATGACGCTGGCGGTGCGCGCCTTGTACGCGATGTTCTCCGCCACGGCCTCGTGCGCGGGGTGCAGGGGGCGGGCGAGCCGGTAGTTGAGATCCCCTTCGCGGATCCAGCGGTCCAGATACCAGGAATCCCACGCGATGGTCAGCTGGTTGATGAGCATGACCGCGAAGAAGTAGCGGGCGAAGTCGTCGCGCGCGTACCCGGCGACCGACCCGTCTCCCGCAATCGCCCACCAGATGCCGAGCGCGATCGCCGGCTCGGTCACACCCCACAGCAACCACAGCACGATCGACGCCCGGTACTGGAGGTCGACCAGCCAGGCGTTGCGGATCAACGCCGCGTAACGCTTGATCACTCGCCCTCCTCCACGCCGCGGGCGAACGCGAGCCGGATGACTTCCTCGATCGGTGGATCCTCGATCGACAGATCGGCTACCGGGAACGCGGCCAGGATGCGGGCGCTCGTCGCGGGCGCCTCTTCACGCCGCACCTCGAGCACCGCGTTCGGGAAGCGGAAGGTCTTGACCTCACCGAACGCGGCCAGGGCCTCGGCCGTGACGCGATTCCCGTCACCCCCGCCGAGCACGAGCTCGATCCGCTTGGTGCGCGCGATCCGTGCCACGAGGACCTCGAGCGCCCCGTCGTACAGCAGGCGGCCGCGGTTGATCATCAGCACCCGCGACGCGAGCGCGGTCACGTCCTGCATATAGTGCGACGTGAGCAGCACGGTCGCGCCGTGCCGCTCGCGGTACTCGATGAGGAAGCGGCGGATCGCGTCCTGGGCGGTCACGTCGAGCCCCAACGTCGGCTCATCCAGAAACAGGAGCGGCGGGCGATGCAGCAGCGACGCCACGAGCTCGCACTTCATCCGCTCGCCGAGCGAGAGCTGGCGCACCGGCTTCGTGAGCACGTCGCCCAGCTCGAGCAGAGCCACGAGCTCGGCCAGCCGCTCACGGTAGTCTGCCTCGGGGATGTCGTAGATCGCCCGGTTGAGCAGGAACGTCTCCTCAGGGGGGAGATCCCACACGAGCTGCTGCCGGTTGCCGAGCACGAGCGCGATGCGCCGCTTGAACGGGGGTCCGCCGGTCCAGGGCACGAACCCCGCGACCTCCACCCGCCCACTGGTCGGGTACAGCAAGCCCGTGAGCGTCTTGAGCGTCGTGGTCTTGCCTGCGCCGTTCGGGCCCAGGAACGCGACGATCTCGCCCGGCTCGATCCGGAACGTCACGTCGCGCACCGCGTGCACGTCGCGATAGCGCGGCCGGAAGAGCGCCCGCACGGCGCCCCGCAGTCCGGGATCGCGCACTTTCACCTGGAACGTCTTGCTCAGCCGCTCGGCCGTGACGATGGAGGGCATGGACGTGGGGGAAATCTACTTGGGGACAAGCGGCGGCTTCGGCCGCGACCGTCGTTGCTGGCTGGCACTGCCTGGCGGGGCTACTTTCCCGGCATCTTGCCGACCACCCGTCTGCTTACCGACCGCCGCCCCCAGCGCGATCCCTCCCTCGAGGGGCCCGGCGAGCACCTGCGGAATGCCTTGCAGCTGTTCGGACAGCTCCCGTTCACCGGCGATCCGGTGTTCGACGCGGCCGTGGCTCGGTTGCGGCGCGCGCTGGAGCTCCTCGAGCAACGGCACTAGCGGTGTACCGGATCCGCCGAGCCACCGCCGCCGACGCGGGCGTTCTGGCGCGTCATCGGGCGGAGATGTTCCGCGACATGGGCGAGCTGCCGGACGGCGTGTACGATACCCTGGTCGAGGCCGCCCGCGCGTACTACGCACCGGCCATCGCCGACGGCCGCTACCTGGGTTGGGTCGCCGAGCTGGACGATCGGTCGGGAGAAATCGTCGCGGGCGCGGGCCTCCAGCTGCGGGAGCTCTTGCCCCGACCCGACGTCGCCCGCGAGCGGCTGGTTCGCGGGCCGCAAGGGTTGGTCGTCAACGTCTACACCGAGCGGGCATGGCGGCGCCGGGGAGTGGCCGACGCGCTGATGCGGGAGCTCTTGCGGTGGTGCCGCGAGAACGGGATCGAGAGCGTCGTGTTGCACGCCTCGGGCGAGGGGCGGCCGCTCTACGAGAAGCTCGGCTTCACCCCGACGAACGAGATGCGGTACGACGGAAGCCTATGAGGCGGCCGGGCGCCGGGTGTAGGATCCGTCCGACTCGAGGCTCCACGCGCCCGGCTCGGCGAGCTCGAGCTCGAGGATGCGGTCGAGCCGGGTCCGCGCCGCCGGGTCGTCCACCGGCGTGATGACTTCCACCCGGCGCCGCAGGTTGCGGGGTCGCCAATCCGCGGAGCCGATGTAGTACTCCGGCGCGCCGGCGTTGGCGAAGTGGTAGATGCGCGCGTGCTCGAGGAACCGGCCGAGCACGCTCACCACGCGGATCCGCTCCGAGAGCCCGGGAATCCCCGGGCGCAGCATGCAGATTCCCCGGACCACGAGGTCGACCTCGACGCCGGCCTGCGCGGCGCGATACAGCGCGCCGATCACGGTGCAGTCGGCGAGACCGTTGAGCTTCGCGCGGATGCGCCCGCCGCGGCCGGCGCGCGCGTGGTCCGCCTCGCGCGCGATGAGGGCGAGGAACCGGTCCAGCATGTCGGTCGGCGCGACGAGCAGCCGGCGAAACGCCGCCTGCGGCGGGCGCGACGAGCCGGTCAGCTCGTTGAAGAGCGCGTGGAGCTCTTCGGTGATACCGTCATCCGCCGTAAGCAGGCCGACGTCGGTGTACAACCTCGCGGTGTCGGGATTGTAGTTGCCGCTCCCCACGTGCGCGTAGCGTCGGGTGCGCCCCGCCGCCCTGCGCACGACGAGCGCGACCTTCGCGTGGATCTTCAGGGTGGCGAGACCCGTGATCACGTGGATGCCCGCCGCCTCCAGGCTCTGCGCCCAGCCGATGTTGAGCTCCTCGTCGAACCGCGCCTTGAGCTCCACGAATACCGAGACATCCTTGCCGCCGGCAGCCGCGCGGCGCAGGGCGTCGGCGATGCGCGACGGTCCCCCGGGACGGTACAGCGTGAGCTTGATCGCGGCGACGTCCGGGTCGTCGGCCGCCTCGGCGATGAAGCGCTCGACGCTGGCGCTGAAGGAATCGTAGGGATGGTGCACGAGCACGTCGCCGCGGTCGAGCACGTCGAATACACCACGCTCGCCGGCAAAGGGGTCGCGCGGTGTGAACGGCGGATAGTCGAGGTCGGGGTGCGCCGCGCCGCCCGCCAGCTCGCCGAGCCCGCCAAGGTCGAGCGGGCCGTCCGCCTCGTACACGTCCGACGGGCCCAGCACGCTCTGCAGGGCGCTCTCTTCGAACCGCAGCTCGCGCTGCAGCAGCTCGCGCAACAGCGGCGGCATCGTGCGCTCCACCTCGATCCGCACCACGGGCCCCCAGGGCCGCCGCCGCAGCTCGTCCGCGATGGCTTGAGCGAAGCTCGCCGTACCCAGCTCATCGAGCTGGATATCCCCACTGCGGGTGACCCGGAAGGCATGCGCCTCGACCACCTCCCGGCCGGGGAACAGCGCGCCGAGATGGGCGCGCACCATCGACTCGAGCGGCACCACCCCACCGGCGGCCGCAGCCACGAGCCGGGGCAGGGAAGAGGGGCACTCGACCGAGGCGAAATGGAGCGGACCATCCGGCCCATCGCGCAGCATGACGGCGAGGCTCACTCGCCGGTCGCCCAGGTGCGGGAACGGGTGGCCGGGCGCGCGGGTGAGCGCCTTGGGCGTGAGCACCGGAGCCACGTCTGCGGCGAACCAGCGCTCGAGCGACGCGCGCTCGCCTGGCGCGAGCTCGCTCCACTCGCGGATCCGGGCCCCCTCCGCGGCCAACGCCTGCGCCACCGCGCGGAAGCACCGGTACTGGTGCGCCACGAGCGGCCGCAGCCGGATCGCGATCGCGTCGAGCTGTTCCGCCGGCGTCAGCCCGTCCGGCGAGCGCTCAGAGATTCCCGTCGCCATCTGGTGTTTCAGGGAGCCGACGTCGACCATGAAGAACTGATCGAGGTTGGTGCTGAAGATCCCGAGGAAGCGGAGACGGGTGAGGAGGGGGGTCCTGGGATCCTCGGCCAGCGCGAGCACTCGCGCATTGAACTCGAGCGCGGACAAGAGACCGTTGATGAACTGGTCCGCGGCGGGACGGGCGGCGTCGAGCGTCTTCGCGGGAAGCGTCGGCACCCGCAGCTCGCTCAGCGTGAGCCGGCTGGTCTCATCGGTGGTGCCGCGGACGGCCGGGGAATTTCCGACGAGCGGTGCGGCCGACCACTCCGGCACGAGCTCCGAGCGGGCGGCCACCGCCAGTGCCGCCAGCGTCGCGGCGTCCCGGAGCACCGGGGAGCCCACTCGCGCGACGATGTCCTGCGGGGCGAACCACTGCAAACCACCCGGGGGCACGGCCGTGAGGTCGCGCCGCAGGCGCCGCACCAGCCACACTTCGATCGCCGCGCGGCGGTCGGCCGCCGGCACGACGCCAAGCAACCGCACCTCCCCTTCCACGTTCCCGAACACGCGCCGCATCGCCCGGCGGCACGCGTCCTCGCCGCCTCCTTCCTCGAGCGGCAGGCGTAACGCGGCACCGCTGCTGCACAGCGCCAGACGCCCGTGCGCCACCGCGAGCACGGCGGTCTGCCGGGCAATGGAGGGAGGCGCCGCACGGAGCGCGGCGGCGCGCGTGACCTGATCGGCCGACGCCCGGGACACACGGTACCGTTGCTCGATCGCCCGCGCGAACCGTGCGGTCGGGATCACGCTCCACGAGCGGCGCCATAGTGCCAGCTCGTAGAACTCGTACGGCGGTCCCGCCTCGCGCCCGCGCGCGGTGATGGTATCGTACGCGAGCATGAACTGCGGCACCGGAACGATGGGGAGACGCGCCGGGCGCAGGCGTCGCTCGATCTCGAGCTCGACCTGCAGCACGAGACGGCCGGGATCGACGATCGCGCGAAGCCGGCGCGCCGGCTCCGCGTCGCCGGCGAAGATGTGACGCGGCTCGAGCTCGACCACGCGCGACTCGCACCGCCCGACGCCCGCGACGTCGAGCGCGAGCGCGCGACGATCGTCCACGTCGAACCGCAGCCGGCAGGTCGCACCGCGCCGGTGCAGATCGCCGTCGGGCGTATCGAAGTAGAGATCGCGGTGGAACGTGCGCCGGGCCGGCCCGGCGCGGAGGGCGAGTGGCGGGGGCGCGGCGATCAGCTCAGCCAGGCGTTCGGCGCTCCGCACCTCCCACCGAATCACTTCTGGCACGACCGCATGAATTCCTGACGTGCCCGGCCCGGGTCGCTGATCATCTTGTAGAACTCGTCGTAGTAGTCGAGCGCCTGTTTCACGCGCTTGGGCTCCAGGCCCTCCGGCTCGAGGCCGTGGTACAGCGCGTGAATCGCTTCCTTCTGCGCGTTGAACCGCGCGAACACGGCGGCCAGCTCCTCGGGCGCGAGGCACATGCCGCGGAAGGTGCGCTGGCGCACGGTCTGGATGGGGAGCCGGGCATCGGGTCGGGCATAGGGAGTCCAGATGACCCCGGACCAGTCGAAATCGTAGGGGACCGGGTACACGATGCCGACCGAATCCTGGATGAGCACAATGTTGTGCAGTGCGGTCACGGCAAAGTCGGTGTTGCCGATCATGTACTGGAACACCATCGCCAGGCCCGTCTGCTCGAAGTCGAGCTCGCCCTGGGTGACCCCCTTCTGCACGAACAGCTTCACGTGGTTGCGCCGCGCCATGCGGTCGTCGTCCTCGACGAAGAACGCGTGACGAGTCTCGGGAGGATTCTTTCCCGTGGCGTCCACGTACGTCACCCGCGCGAGACGCGCGCGGAAGCTCCGGTCGGTCAGCAAATTGTAGGCGCGGTAGATGAGGTACTCTTCGAGCAGGTAGTTCGCGTACGACTGTCCGCCGCGGCATTGCACCGTGAGCTTGAGGCTCGAGCTCTCGTGAGCGAAAATGGTGTGCGCCGTCTGTGCCTTGTCGAGCGCGACTTTGAGCGGCGGATACTGGCAGATGTTGAGCCGGAAGTGGCCGCGCGTGCGGAGCTGCACGTCGAGCCTGACCGAGTCGCCCGTCGCTGCGACGTAGGAGAGAACGCCCGGCAGGTTTTTCTTCTCGGTCCCTCGCTGCTTGGCGATCGCCCCGAAATCCGCCGTGAGCGTGAGCACGAGCGGGTCTGCGGCGTCGAACAGCCGGGCACGCGCGCGCGACTCGGTCGAGTCGCCCGGCGCCTCCCGGCCGACGGCTTGTGCCTCGAGGATCGGGGCCGTGGGGGGTGCCACGCAGATTGCCGCCAGGGCGGTGAGCGCAGCCCCAGCCCCCCACCGGCGCCTCACCAGGTCAAGGTTCACGCAGCAATTCTACGGGCCTGCATATTCCCTTCAAGGGGAGGGGGAGGCGCGCATGACTCGAATGACGGCCTTGACGCTGCTCGCGCTGCTGCCGATCGACGGCGCCGCCCAGCGCGGCGACTGGCCCATGCCGGGCAAGGACTACGCGGCCACGCGCTACAGCGACCTGAGGGAGATCACGGGCGCCAACGCGGGCCGCCTGCGCCCGGTGTGGACCTTCTCGACCGGGGTGCTGGGTGGGCATGAGGGTCAGCCGCTCGTGGTCGACAACACGATGTACGTCGTCACGCCGTACCCGAACGTGCTGTACGCCTTCGACCTCGCCCGGGAGGGCTACCCGCTGAAGTGGAAGTATCGTCCGGCCGTCGATCCCAATGCCCTCGGCATCGCCTGCTGCGATGCGATCAACCGCGGCGCCTTCTACGCCGACGGAAAGATCGTGTACAACCTGCTGGACGGGCACACCGTCGCGGTCGCGGCGGCGACGGGCAAGGAGCTGTGGAAGACCAAGATCGCGGACCTCGCCCAGGGTGAGACCACGCCCGTCGCCCCCCTCGTCGTGAAGCACCGGGTCATCGTCGGCGCGTCCGGCGGCGAGTTCGGCATCCACGGCTGGCTGAAGGGACTGGATCTCGAGACGGGCCGGATCGTCTGGACCGCGTACAACATCGGCCCCGACAGCGAGGTGCTGGCGAAGCCGGGGAGCTTCCAGCCGTTCTACGATCGGGGTGCCGAGCTGGCGCTCGCGAGCTGGCCCGCCGACGTGTGGAAGAACGGCGGCGCGCCGGTGTGGGGATGGATGTCCTACGATCCCGACCTCGATCTCCTCTATTACGGTACCGGCAATCCGGCGCCGTATAACCCCGACCAGCGCGCCGGCGACAACAAGTGGACCGCCAGCGTCCTGGCCCGCCGGCCCGAGGACGGCACGTTGGTGTGGGCGTATCAGTTCACGCCGCACGACAGCTGGGATTATGATGCCGCCTCGGAGATGATTCTTGCCGACCTGGCCGTGAACGGCCGGCCGCGGAAGGTCCTGGTCCACTTCGACAAGAACGGCTTCGCCTATACGATGGATCGCGCCACGGGCGAGGTGTTGGTGGCCCAGCCGTTCGTGGACGTCAATTGGGCGAAGCGGGTGGACGTCGCGACCGGCCGTCCGGTGATCGATTCCACCAAGCTGACGGGCGCGTCGCGCGGGAACGTCAAGGATGTCTGCCCCTCGCTGGAAGGCGGCAAGAGCCCGGCGTCGCCGGCGGCGTACTCACCGCGCACGGGCCTCTTCTATCTCGCCACGAATAACCTGTGCATGGATTACCAGGCGACGCAGGCGACCCGCATTGCCGGGACGCCGTTCATCGGCGCGAACACGCCCTACCACGCGGGCCGCGGCGGGCATCTCGGAGCGTTCATCGCCTGGGATGCGGGCGCCGGGAAGAAGGTGTGGCAGACGACGGAGCGCTACCCCGTCTGGAGCGGCGCCGTCGTCACCGCGGGCGGCGTCGTGTTCTACGGAACGCTCGACGGCTGGTTCAAAGCGGCCGATGCGAGGACCGGCGAGGTCGTGTGGCGGTTCAAGGTCGGATCGGGAGTGGTGGGAAACCCGATCACATACACGGGCTCCGACGGCAAGCAGTACGTGGCGGTGTACGCGGGCATCGGCGGCGACTGGTTCCTCCTGGCGGGGGACGTCCGGTCGGATGACCCGGCGGACGTGCGGCCGCCGGCGGACTTCATGCCGGACATCGGCCGGCATACGAGCCAGGGAGGCATCGTATGGATCTTCGCCCTCTAGTACTGGCTCTGGGCGTCAGCGCGGCCTGCAGGGGACGTGAGGCCACGCCCCAGGCCCGATACGAGGCGCGCGTTTTCGCGGGCGGCGTCGCGCCGCCGGCGGGCGCCCCGCAGGCCGGCAAGAATCCGTTCCGCGGAGACCGGCAGTCGGCGGTGGAGGGCGAGCGGACGTTCGGCGTGATGAACTGCGACGGTTGTCACGGTGGCGGGGCGGTGGGCTGGGTGGGCCCCAGCCTGCGCGACGGTCGCTGGCGCTACGGCGGCTCCGATGGCGAGATCTTCCAGTCGATCTATTACGGCCAGCCGCACGGCATGCCGGCATACGGCGGTTTGCTGCCGCCGGGCGCCATCTGGAAACTCGTGACCTACCTCCAGTCGCTCGAGCCGCCGGCCAACGTGCCGACGCAGTCGTGGAGATAGCCATGCGATGGCTGAGTGGTCTCGCCGGCGCGATGCTGCTCGCCGTGGTGCTGTGGGATGCGTTCGAGACGATCATCCTGCCGCGTCGCGTGAGCGGACGGATCCGACTCACCAAGCTGTTCTATCGGTCCACCTGGATTCCCTGGCGCGGTGCCGCGCGGCTCCTGGCGGGGCGGCGGCGTGACGCGTTTCTCTCCTTCTACGGACCGCTCTCACTGATCTTTCTGCTCGCCCTGTGGGCGCTCGGTAGCGTCTTCTCCTTCGGCCTGCTGCAGTGGGCCGCCGGCTCCGCGATGACGGTGGTGGGGGGCGGCGCGACCGGGTTCTGGGCCGACGCGTACATGAGCGGCACGACATTCTTCACGCTCGGCTTGGGTGACGTGGTGCCGCGCACCACGATCGCGAAGGCGCTCACGGTGGTAGAGGCGGGAACCGGGTTCGCCTTTCTCGCGGCGGTCATCGGGTATTTTCCGGTCATCTATCAGGCGTTTTCTCGGCGCGAGGTGGCGATCTCGCTGCTCGATGCCCGCGCGGGCTCACCACCCAGCGCCTCGGAGTTGTTGTGGCGGCACCGGGGAGATCCGGGCACGGCGGCCCTGACCGACCTGCTGCGCGATTGGGAGCGCTGGGCGGCCGATGTGCTCGAGAGCCACCTGTCGTATCCCCCGCTCGCCTACTTCCGGTCGCAGCACTACAACGAGTCGTGGCTCGCGGCGCTCACGACGATCCTGGACGCGAGCGCCGTCATCATCGTTGGGCTCGAGGGGTGGTGTGCGCGGCAGGCGGAGCTGACGTTCGCCATGGCGCGCCACGCGGTCGTGGACTTGGCACAGGTGTTCAGCACGCCCCCGCGACGCGTGGAGGAGCGTCTCTCGTCAGCCCAGCTGGCCGGGCTCCGGGAGCGCCTGGCGAGCGGGGGGCTCACCCTCCGAGCCCGGCCCGACTTCGAGCTGCGGCTCACTGAGCTGCGCCGCATGTACGAGCCGTACGTCGAGGCGCTGGCGCACCATCTCGCGGTGCCGCTGCCGCCGTGGGTGCGCGAGGTCGAACGCCCCGACAACTGGCAGACGAGCGCCTGGGACCGGGTGGTCCGGTTACCGGCGCGGGGGCGGGGAGCTGGGGTCGAGGAGGAGCACTTCTAGGGGTTTTGGGTCCGCACCCCAACCTCGTCGAGGTGTTCCAGGAGATCGGCGGGGTCCTGATACACCCGGTACGCCCCGGCGCGCTCCAGCTCTTCCTCTCCATAGCCACCCGACAGCAATCCCACGCCGAGCGCGCGGGCGCGGCGCGCCGCGAGCAGGTCCCACACACTGTCTCCAACCACCACGGACTCGTCGATCGGTACCCCCAGTCGCTGGGCGCCCGCGAGGAACAGATCGGGATCGGGCTTGGCGTGCTCTACCTGGTCGCGGGTCACGATCGGCACGCCGGCGGGGATGCCGAGCATGTCGAGGTTGGGCTTGGCGCTCTCCATCCGCCCACTGGTGCCGATCGCCCATGGGACGCCTGCCTTCGTGAGGTAGGCGAGGAGCTCGCGCGCCCCGGGAAGGGGACGCACCTGCGGCACCTGGCGGGCGTAGGCGTCGGCATGCACGCGCCGGATCTGGGCCGCCTGCTCGGGCTTGAGCTCGCGACCGGTCTCGCGGAACAGGGCGTTGACGAACAGGCCGCCGCTCATGCCGATGCGGCGATGGATGCGCCATACCGAGAGCTCGATGCCGACGCTCTCGAGGGCTTCGCGCCAGGCGAGCACGTGCTGGTACACGCTGTCCACCAGCGTGCCGTCGAGATCAAACAGGAAAGCGGGGCCGGAGGGCATGGTGCGGTAATGTAATCGGGGATTCGGTGGGGTAGGGGCGAGCAGCATGCCTCGCCCCTACGCCTCCGCGTGACGCCTTCGTGCTACGTTGTTGCGCGACGTCTCTGCTCGACGCCTTTTTTATTTTAGCAGCATATCATGCGGCCGCGCCTGCCCCGTCGGGAAATGCTCGAAGTCCACGTCGAACTTGGGGTCGAGCGTCATCCCGGTCGGTCCCAGGTTCAGGAGCCGCACCCGGTAGGGGACTTTCCCGTCCAGGTTCGAGAGCAACGAATTGCTCACGTACAGCCGCTTGTTGTCGGGCGTGAGCTTCATCATTTGCGCCTGCGGAATGGCCACCGTGCCGACGAGCTTCGGCTGCATGGGATCGGCGACGTCGTACTGCTGCACCGCACCCCCGCCGAACAAGGACACGTACAGGAACTTGTTGTCGTACGAGATCCGCATGTCCGCCGGCAGCGAGCCGTCGGCCAGCTTGATCACGCGGTGGAAGGCGAGCTTCCCGTCATTGCCCACCTGCCAATGCCACACGCTGTTGCCGAACGCGCAGTTGATGAATCCTCCGCGTGCCGTCGGGCCGTGCAGCCAGCGGACCTCGAGCGGCGACTTGTCGAGATGCTCGACCTGGAGGACCTTGCCCGTCTTCCAGTCCCAGGCCACGACCTCGTCACCCACCTGGTCCATCGGCGTGTTGCCGGCTTTGACGGCGTGGGGGTGCGCCCAGCTGGACGTGACGATCAGGTTCA
>WNEY01003806.1_pt1 | contig 11384 bp, 8 predicted proteins | sample 5400531 | NCBI WGS metagenome assembly WNEY01 (sample SAMN13153338, study PRJNA577476) | soil metagenome | isolation source: 200 cm saprolite under Douglas fir tree site 1 | place: USA:California | collected 2015-04-18
GGGCGGCGCAAGGCAGCAGCGGCGCGGGTCCGCGGCGCGCACAGCCTGTCGCCGCCAACGTCGATCAGGTGATCGTCGTGACCTCTGCTCGTGATCCCGAGCCGAGTCCCAGGATGATCGATCGTTTCCTGGTGATCGCGGAAGCGAATGGCCTGCCGGCGGCGGTGGTCCTCAACAAGATCGAGCTCGACCGCGCGATCGAGGAACCGCTGACACGGCGCTTCAAGACCGCGGGCTATCAACTGTTGGGGACGTCGGTGAAGGCGGACGAAGGACTCCCGGCGCTGCGCGACTTGCTGCGCGGCCGGCACTCGGTCTTTACCGGCGCGTCGGGCGCGGGGAAGTCGAGCCTGCTCAACGCCCTCGAGCCGGGCCTCAAGCTGCGCGTTGGCGCGATTAGCGAGAAATGGCGCACCGGGAAACACACGACCACCGCCGCCGAACTCGTGCCGGTCGCGGGCCTCGGCTACGTCGTCGATACGCCAGGCCTCCGCGAAATCGGTGCCTGGGGCATCGATCCCAACGAGCTGGGCGCCTGTTTTCCGGAATTCCGCCCGTATCTCGATCAGTGTCGCTTCGACAACTGCCGCCATCTGGCCGAGCCGGGCTGCGCGGTGCGTGGTGCGCCCGCTGGCGCGATCGATCCCGATCGGCTGGTGTCCTACGAGCGGATCTACGAAGAGGTCAGCGAGCCTTCCTGGTCCAGCGGCCGGCGTCGCGGGAGGTGACCTTGGCCATCATGTGCGCGAAGGCGTCATCGAGATCGATGTGCTGGGAATTGGCAATGCAGATCACGACGAAAAGGATGTCCGCCAGCTCCATCGCAATCGAGCCGGCCTCTTCGTCGGGTTTCTTTGGCTTCGGGCCGAACTGGTGATTGACGTCGCGTGCCAGCTCGCCGACTTCTTCCGCGAGGCGCGCCACGTTCGCGAGCGGCGTGAAGTAGCCCTGCTCGAACTGGCCGACCCATTGATCCACCGCTTGCTGCGCTTCACGAAAGCTCATGTCTGACCTCGTCGCGCCCTTTCAGGGTGAGCGGTACGCTGCTGTCGAGCGCCTCAGCTTCCTGATCGCGCCGCCCTATGATGTCATCGATCCCGCCGAGCGGGCGCGGTACGCGGCGCTCGACGCAGACAATATCGTGCACATCATGTTGCCGGAAGCGCCGCCCGGAGGTCCTGACGACGACCGCTACCGCGTCGCCGCGGAACGGCTGGCCGCCTGGCGGCGCAACGGCGTGCTGCGGCGCGATGCTCAACCGGCGTTGTATGTGCTTGCTCAAGACTTCACGTTGCCGACCGGTGAACGATGTGAGCGGCGCGGCCTGTTCGCCGCTGTCGCCGCGGAAGGCTACGAGCCGCGTCGCATTCGCCCGCACGAGCGGACGCACGCCGGGCCGAAGGCCGATCGGCTGGCCCTGATGCGCGCCACAGCGACCAACATTGAATCGATTTTTCTATTAGCGCCGGATCGCGATCAAGCACTGGCGCATGCCCTTGCCGCGGTCTCGCAGGGAACGCCGGACGCGACCGCAGAGTTGAACGGCATCGGGATCCGTCTGTGGATCGCGCAGAACCCCTCCCGCTTCCCCCTTCCCAGTTCCCCGCTGTACATCGCCGATGGGCATCATCGCTACGAAACCGCGAGCGCGTATGCGCAGGAGAATCCCGCCGCCGATCGCGTTCTGGCGCTGATCGTGTCGGCTCAGGATCCGGGACTCGCGGTACTCCCGACGCATCGCGTGATCTTCGGGACGGGGCGGGAATTGGAGCGCGTCTTGCCGCGGTGGCGCGAATGGTTCGACGTGCAGCCGCTCGCGGCGGGCCGAGACCCGATCGCCACACTCGCGTCACTCGGCCGTGACCGCACCGCGTGTCTCGTGGCCGACCGCTCGCGCATCTTCGCGCTGCTGCTCAAGCCCGGCGCCCAGCCGGACCGGCTGCCGAGCCTTGCCCAGAGCACCGCCGTCCGCGATCTCGATGTGGCGCGCATCGAGTCGCTGGTTGTGAAAGAGGTCCTCGGCGCGGGAACGACGACGCCGATCGTGCGCTACGTGGCGGACGCCAAGGAAGCGCTCGGGATGGTCCAACACGGAGGGGCCGCGGTCGCGGTGCTGCTGAATCCTACGAAAGTCGAGCAGGTCTTTGCGGTGGCGGATGCGGGGGACGTCATGCCTCCGAAATCCACTTACTTCATTCCGAAAGTGCCGAGCGGTTTAGTCTTGCGGCCCGTGTAGCGTCGGACCGTCGGACTGTCGGACAGTGGGACTGTAAACAACCTGGGGGGCGTATGTCGCTGCAAGGGAAGCGAATCCTCTTTTTTGCCGCGCCTCTATACGAAGACCTTGAGTTGTGGTATCCGAAGATCCGACTCGAGGAGGAAGGTGCAAAGACCATCATCGCCGGGATAGGTGAGAAGACGTATCAAGGAAAGCGCGGGTATCCGGTCACAGTCGACACACAAGTAGACGAGATCGAAGCCGCAGATTTCGACGGGTTGGTAATCCCTGGCGGCTTCGCGCCTGATCAGCTTCGACGCTTTGACAAGGTCTTGCAGATAACTCGCCAGACTTACCAAGCCGGCAAGCCGGTCGCATTCATCTGTCACGCGGGGTGGGTACCGATTTCTGCAAAGATCCTGAAGGGAAAGCGGGCAACCAGTGTACGCGCGATTAAGGACGATATGGAAAACGCAGGCGTGCTATGGGAAGACAGTGCTGTAGTCGTTGATGGCAATCTGATCTCGTCTCGGACTCCGGCTGATTTGCCGCAGTTCTGTCGCGCTTTGATTCACGCCCTCGAGCGCGGTCCCCAAGACTGACCGTCCGACTGTCCGACCGTCCGACGCCTATATAGCTTTTGCGCGTGAGTCCACGTGCGCGCCAGCAGATCCTCGACAATCTCGACGCGGTCTACCGTGAAGCCTACGACCGTGCGAAAGCGGCGAAGGACGAGCGCCGCATGGCCGATCTCGATGCCGCCTATCAGCGCGAACAATTGCTGCTCGAGGTCCTGCTCGATATTCGCGATGCGGTGAGCGGTCCGGCAAAGCCGAAACAGCAATCCGACGCCGGCAGCAGTCCGCTGGCCGCTCTCGACACCATCCGCCGTATCACTCGGCTCCGCTAGGAGGTCGTCGTGCGCTGTGTGCCGTGCGCCGGTCTGGTCACACTCGTGCTGCTCGGAGGATGCGGGCGCAAGGCTGATCTCGTGATCCAGGGCGGCCCGGTCTGGACCGGGCTGTCGACGGGCCGCGGACAGCCGGGTGCTGTCGCGATCGCGGACGGGAAGATCCTCGCGCTCGGTGACTCGGCCGCAATCGCGCGCTACGTGGGTTCCAAGACCGAAGTGCTGCGCGCGGCCGGCGGGCTCGTGATGCCGGGATTCGCCGACGGCCATACGCATTTCATCGACGGGGGCTTCCAGCTGGCGTCGGTCAACTTGCGAGACGCCGCGACCCCGCAGGAATTCGTGCGCCGGATCAAGGAGTACGCCGCGCACCTGAAACCCGGAGAATGGGTCCTGGGCGGCGATTGGGATCACACGCTGTGGCGCGGCGCTCCCTTGCCGCACCACGACTGGATCGATTCGGTCACGCCGAATAATCCGGTCTTTTTGTCCCGCCTCGACGGACACATGGCGTTGGCGAACGCCGCCGCGATGCGCGCAGCGAAGATCACGAGCGCCACGCACGACCCCGTCGGCGGCGAAATCCCGCGCGATGCCCTTGGTGAACCGATAGGCATTTTCAAGGACAACGCCGAGGATCTCATTGGAGCAGCCATACCGGCTTCATCTGCCGAGCAGCAAGACTCCGCGCTGGCGCGCGCGCTGGCGCATGCCGCATCGCTCGGCGTGACGGCGACGGGCAACATGTCGGCGTCGTGGGCAAATCTTGCCGCCTACCAGCGCATGGAGCGCGCCGGTCGCATGACGCTGCGTGTCTCGCTCTATCTGCCGATCGACGACTGGCGTACCGTGGCGGACAGCGTACGGCGCAATGGGGCGGGCGATGACTGGGTCCGGATCGGTGGCGTCAAAGGGTACATGGACGGCTCGGCGGGCTCGCGGACGGCGTTTTTCTTCGAGCCGTTTTCGGACTCAGCGGGATACCGCGGATTGATGCGTCAACCGGAATCCGACATGCGCGCCTGGGTTGGCGCTGCCGACTCAGCGGGGCTGCAGATCGCCGTGCACGCGATTGGCGATCGCGCCAACGCGATCATTCTCTCGATTTACGATAGCGTCGCACACGCGCATGGCGCCCGCGACAGGCGGTTCCGTGTCGAACACGCGCAGCACCTGCGGCCGGAAGATATTCCGCGTTTCGGAGCGCAGCGTGTGGTTGCCTCGATGCAACCCTATCATGCGATCGATGACGGTCGCTGGGTGGAAAAACGAATCGGACCGGTGCGCATCAGGACGACGTATGCCTTCCGGACACTGCTCGACACCGAGGCTCCGCTGGCGTTCGGTTCGGACTGGACTGTCGCGCCGCTCGATCCAATGCTCGGCGTGTACGCAGCCGTGACGCGGCGGACTTTGGACGATCGCAATCCGGGCGGCTGGGTGCCTGAGCAGAAGATCACGGTCGGCGAGGCGCTGCGCGCCTACACCTCCGGCAATGCCTGGGCCACCTTCAACGAGCAAAAATGGGGAACGCTGGCGCCGGGCAAATTCGCGGACGTCGTGGTGCTGGATCGCGACCCGTTTGCAGTGGCACCCGAGTCACTTGGGACAATCAAGCCACGTTACACGATCGCCGGGGGAAGAGTGGTTTACCGAAAACAGCCCTAGCCCGAGTATTTAAAGCCGGCCTCACCGAGCGTGAGCGGTTCTCCCTCGTGCTCGATACCGGCGCCGACCACCTCACCGAGTACGAGTGTGTGATCGCCGGCCGGCAGTGTCGCAACGACCCGGCATTCAACCCAGCCCAAGCCGTCCACCAGCACCGGAACCCCGGATACGGGGGCCGGTTTCGTCTTGATTCCCTTGAGTTTCTGCGGCGCCTGATCGGAGCTGCGCCCCAATTTGCCTGCGAGATCGCGCTGCCCTGTCAGCAAAAGGTTGATCGCGAAGTGGTGCGAGTCGCGGATCATGCCGATCGTCTTGGAGGTATTCTCGATGGCGACCACGACCATCGGCGGGTCGAACGCCGCTTGCGTGATCCAGTTGGCCGTCATGCCATGGTCCTCGCCGTCGTGTGCAACGGTGACGACATACAGACCATAGGGGAAGTGGCGCAAAATCGCTTTCTTGGCGGCTTCGTCCATGACTGAAGTGAGAATCTAGGCTATTTTTGAACCCTATGGCGTCTCGTTCCCGCGCGGCCTCCCCCGCCGCCCCCCGACCCGCAAAAGCTGCCGCGGCGCTGTCCAAGGCCGATCTGCTGGATATGTACCGGCTGATATTCCTGTCGCGCCGGATCGACGACAAGGAGATCCAGCTCAAGCGGCAAAACAAGATCTTTTTCCAGATTTCGGGCGCGGGCCACGAGGCGGTCCTCGTCGCGGCCGGCAAGGCGCTGCGGCCCGCGTACGACTGGTTCTATCCCTATTACCGCGACCGGGCGCTCTGCCTGACGCTCGGCATGACGCCGACGGAGATGCTGCTCGCTGGGGTTGGCGCCGCCGACGACCCGAACTCCGGTGGCCGGCAGATGCCGTCCCACTGGGGTCACAAGCAGCTGAACATCGTCAGCCAATCGAGCCCCACGGGAACGCAGTTCCTGCAAGCCGTGGGCTGTGCCGAAGCCTGGCTCCGCTATAGCCGGATCGACGACCTGAAGGACAAGCCGATCCACGCCGACGAGGTCGTCTACTGCTCCGCCGGCGACGGTACCACGAGTGAAGGCGAATGGTGGGAGGCGCTGAACAGCGCCAGCAACCTCAAGCTGCCGGTGCTGTTTTTGATCGAGGACAACAAGTATGCGATCTCGGTGCCCATCGAGGTGCAGACCGCCGGCGGGTCGGTGTCGAAGCTCGTCGCGAACTTCCCCAATCTGTCGATCGAGGAAGTTGACGGCTGCGATCCGATCGCGTCCTATGCCGCGCTGACCCGCGCCGCCGAATGGTGTCGCCAGCGCAAGGGCCCAGCGCTCGTCCACGCCCACGTGATCCGGCCCTATTCGCACTCACTGTCCGACGACGAGATCCTCTATAAGCCGCCGCGCGAGCGTGAGGTCGAAGCAAAGCGCGATCCCGTGACGGCTTTCCCCAAGCGCCTCATCGAAGAGGGCGCTGCGACCGAGTCGGAGATCGAGTCGATCAAGGCGCAAGTCGAGGAGGAAATCCAGGTGGCCGCCGACATGGCGCTCGCCTCTCCACAGCCCAAGCCCGAGACTGCCCTGCTCTGGGTGTACTCGCCCGACGTCGATCCGACTTCCGAGCAATTCGACACCGAGGACGACCCGCATTTCACGGGCGAGCCGACCACCATGGTGGATCTCCTCAATGGCTGTATGAAAGACGAGATGACGCGTGACCCGCGCATCCTCGTGTTCGGCCAGGACGTCGCCGACGTCAGCCGCGAGCAATATCTCAAGGAGGTGAAGGGCAAGGGCGGCGTCTTCAAAGTCACGTGGGGCCTGCAGCGCCAGTTCGGCAGCGACCGCGTCTACAACTCACCGCTGGCCGAAGCAAACATCGTTGGTCGGGCCGTCGGCCTCGCGACCCGCGGTCTCAAGCCGGTCGTGGAAATCCAGTTCTTCGACTACATCTGGCCGGCCTATCACCAGCTCCGCAACGAGCTCGCGACTATACGCTGGCGCTCCAGTAATGCGTTCAGCGCGCCGGTCGTGGTGCGCGTGACGTACGGAGGCTACCTCAAGGGCGGATCCGTCTACCACTCACAAACTGGCGCGGTGATCTTCACGTCGGTGCCGGGGCTGCGGGTCATCTGCCCGTCAACGGCACTGGACGCCAACGGGCTGCTGCGTACGGCCATCCGCAGCGACGACCCCGTCATCTTCCTCGAACACAAACACCTCTACCGCCAGACCTACAACAAAGCCCCGAATCCCGGCCCGAACTTCATGATTCCCTTCGGAAAAGCGAAGGTCGTGCGGGAAGGGACGGCGCTGACGGTCGTGGCCTATGGCGCCGTGGTGCAACGCGCGCTCGTCGCAGCCAAGGAGCTCGAGGAGAAGGACGGCGTCGGCGTGGAGGTGGTCGATCTGCGGTCGCTGTCGCCGGTGGACTGGGACACGATCGAGGCATCGATTCGGAAGACGAACAAGGTGATCGTCGCGTACGAGGATGCGTTCTCGTGGGGGTACGGCGCCGAGATCGCGGCTGGTATCGCCGATCGCTGCTTCCCGTGGCTCGACGCGCCGGTCAAACGCGTCGCGTCCACCGATACGTTCGTCGGGTACGCGCCCGACCTCGAGGATTACATCCTGCCACAGGTGGAGGACCTCGCGCAGGCGATGCGCGAGCTGCATGCGTTCTAAGCCGGTCCTGACATACAGCTTCCTCTTCTTTCTGTCCGGCGCGACCGGCCTGATTTACGAGCTGCTCTGGGTCCGCGTCCTCTATCAATCGTTCGGCTCCACCATTCAGTCCGTCACGACCGTCGTCGCCGCCTACATGGGCGGCCTCGGCCTCGGCGCCTGGCTGTTGGGCCGGCGTGCGGACCGCTCACCGCGCCCGGCGGTGCTGTACGGCTGGCTCGAGATCGCCATCGGCGTCTTTGGCATCCTCTCCCCCCTGGTCCTCGGTCTCGCACATGCGATTTACATCGGCACCGCCGGCGCGCTCGCGCTCGGTGGAGGAGCCAGCGTGGCGTTGCGCTTTGGGCTGGCGGCGCTGGTCCTGTTGATTCCGACCACGCTGATGGGTGGGACACTGCCCGTCCTGACGCGTGCACTCATGGGCGAAGATCGTGGCTTGCTCAAGCCGTCATTAGGACGCCTGTACGGCTTGAACACGCTCGGCGCCATGACCGGTACCGCAGTTGCCGGGTTTTTTCTGATCGAGTTCGTCGGCGTTCGAGCGTCGCTGTGGGCGACCGCGGCGATCAACCTCGCGATTGGTGGCGCCGCCATTTTCCTCGGCCGCGAGCAGAGTTTACCTGACCCCGGGCGCGAGCCCCGGGAAGCACAAATCCAGTCTGCCACTCGTGATCATCTCACCACTCTCGCCCTCGTTCTGTTGGGCCTGACCGCCTTTGCGTCACTGCTCAACGAGATCGCCTGGACGCGCGTGCTGATCATGATCGTCGGCGGGTCGACCTATGCCTTTACGCTGATCTTGCTGGTGTTTCTGCTCGGCATCGGCCTCGGCAGCATCATCGTCGCCCGGCGCAGTGCGCCGCGCGCCGAGACCGCCGCGAGCGCGGCGCTCGCGCAGGGCGTCACCGGCGTCGGCGCCGCCCTGCTGTTTGTGTTTTTCGGACTTCTCCCGTCCTACATCATTGCGGTATTCCAGCTTCCAGACCTGACCGCTGCGTCGCGGCTCCTGCTGATGGGCGTGGCGGTCGGCGGGGTCGTCTTGATTCCGGCGATCGGGATGGGGATGACATTCCCGCTGCTCACTGACCTGACCGCCCGGAGTCGCGAAGCCCGGGGGGCGGACATCGGCACCGCGTACGCCCTCAACACCATCGGCAGCATCTTCGGCGCGGTGCTCACCGGGTTTGTGCTCGTCGTCGTGCTGGGAACGCAGGCGACCCTGCGCCTCGGGCTTGTCGTCAACGGGCTCGCCGCGCTGGCACTCGCCGGACTCGCCGCGCGCGGCGTCGCGGAGGGCTCGGCCGAAGACCGCCGGCTACGAGTGCGGGTCTTGTCGGCCGCTGGTCTGGGAACCCTGGCGCTGGTGGCGGCCGCGGCGGCGCCCGGTTGGAGTACGCGGCTGATCGACCTAGGTCCGACGATCTACGCGCGCCAGCGCATGGATGGACCGGCGCGGGAGCGCTTCCTGGCGCATCGCGGTGTCCGCCAACTCGCGTTCCGCGAAGGCGCCAACGCTACCGTGAGCGTGTGGGAAGGCGAGTCCGGGCGATCGCTGCGCGTGAACGGCAAAGTCGACGGATCCGATCGCGGCGACATGGATACGCAAGTCATGCTTGGCCTCGCGCCGGCGGTCGCCCGGGTCGGCGCAGCTTCGGCGCTCGTGATCGGATACGGCACGGGTGTAACGGCCCACGTGCTGGCTGAAGTGCCGAGCGTGCGGCGCCTGAAAGTCGTCGAGATCGAGCCGGCGGTCGTGCAGATGGACAGCCTGTTTCGGGGTGTGAACGACAACGTGCTCGCGCGCCCCAACGTGCGCGTGATCGTAGACGACGCGCGGAGTGCGCTGCAGCTCGATCGCGAGCGCTACGACGTCATCGTATCCGAGCCCTCGAATCCGTGGGTCGCGGGTATCGCGACGCTGTACACGCCGGAGTTCTTCCGCATTGCGAAGGCCCGGCTCGCCGATGACGGCGTCTTTTGCCAGTGGATCCAGTTGTACCAATTGCCGCTGCCGATCGTCGCGGGCATCGTGCGATCATTGCGCGAGGTGTTCCCCCACGTGCATGTGTGGTTCGGAGGGACGGCCGATCTCGTCGTGCTCGCGTCGCCGCGCCCGATCACGTACGACCGGCAGTGGCTTGCGCAGCTGCTCGGTCCAGGCGGTCAGCTCTACACACTTGGCAGGGAGTGGCTCGGCGTCGAATCGCAGGACCAATACTTTGGCCGGATGTTGCTCGGCGACTCGGGCGTGACGCGACTCCTCGGGCGGGCAACGTTCAACCACACCGACGACCAGCCCCGCCTCGAGTTCGTTGCGGCACGGCGGTTTCTCGACCCCGGGGCGGCTGCCTACGCCGTCTTTGATTCGCTCGTGCAGCTCGGAAAAGGCGATGCCGGCACATCGCCGTTCGCGCTGTTATTCATACTTGCCTCGCGCCGGAGCGATGCCGGCGTGCTTCCCTATCTCGATGCGGCGTACCGCGCGCAGCCGGACGTATTCCAGTGGAGCGTCCGCGCTGCCGGCATTCGATTGGCGTTGGGCGACACGGCGCAAGCCGATTCATTGCTCAGAGCGGTGATTGCGCGCACCGGAAGCGCCCCCCCCCTCCCCGACGCGCTCCAGATGCGCGCTCTGCTCGCGGCGGCAAGGAGCCAGCCGCTGGCCGCCATGGCGCTGCGGGAAGCGCTCGCCGCCGGCGCCGACACGGCACAGGTGCGTGCCGCGCTGGCGTTGCTGGCCGTCCGGGGATCCCATTGGGACGAGGCGGCGTCCCAGGCACGAGGGGCGCTGAGCGCGGCGCAAGGCACGTTTCGCCATCCGTTCCCCGGCGAATTCCTCACCCAGGCCCTCGATCAGATCGCGCTCGATGCCCCGCCCGGCCTGGCGGACAGCGTGCTTCGCTACGCGGCCGGTCGGCGCCCGGGGTCCGCGCGCTATCGGGAGCTGGCGGCGGTCGCGGCGCTACGGGCCGGCCGCTGCGAAGACGCGGCCGCGAGTTTTGTGGAGTTGTTGGATTTCGCGGTGCAGCGGGACAACGGTCCGGCGCTCGTCCGGGAGTGCTGGGGCAGCCAGGATTCTACGGGGAGGACCGGGGCCGCGACCCGCCCGGGGGGGGCGCGGCGGGTGCAGGAGAAGCACTAAGCACATCGCGGATTTCGCCCGCGGCCGCGATCACGTGATCCACATCCCGGGAGAGCGCCCGCGCCTGCTGGGTGGCGTTCGTCAAATCGCTCAACACCGCCGCCACGCCGGCCGACCGGAGCCGCAGCAGATCAAAACGCACGTTCTGCATCGCCAGGACGCACGACTCGATTTGCTCTTCGACGCGCCTGCGGCGCGTCAGGAGATCGCTCAGCGCCTGGCGTTGGCGCTCGAGCAAGCTGAGCTGGCGTTCCCGCTCCGTTCCTTCTTCATGATGCTTCACCGCCTCGATGCGCGCTTCGATCCGAGCCAGCGCGCCGTCATCGACGTCCGCGCTCATGCCGTGCAGCATGCGCGCGAGCTCTTCGGCTCGCTTCAGCAGCGCGTCGACGGTGACGACCACGTCCGGGAGCAGCTTTCGCTCTGACGAGGGGACGCGCTCCATGATCTTGAGAATCGCTTCCCGGTCGTTGCGCGCCATCCGCACCGTATCGACATGACGGCCGAACTCGTCCGCTTTGGGCGCCGGCAGAACGCGGCGCGGACCCAGCAGCGCTTCCTGCGCGTCCGGCGCCGCGGGCCGATTGAGCACGTCCCGCCACGAATATCCGTTCTGCCACAGCTTCATGTACTGCGGGAGCAAGCCGAAGGCGCCCCAGGGCACCGTCACGAAGAGCGACCAGCCAAGACCGCCGCCGGTAATCAGGTCGATGAACGTCAAGCCGCCACACACCGACGCCCAGGAGACGAATCCGTCGCGGAACCTTGCGACCATTTTGGGTTCACCACTCGG
>WNEY01011583.1_pt1 | contig 11383 bp, 8 predicted proteins | sample 5400531 | NCBI WGS metagenome assembly WNEY01 (sample SAMN13153338, study PRJNA577476) | soil metagenome | isolation source: 200 cm saprolite under Douglas fir tree site 1 | place: USA:California | collected 2015-04-18
ATGGTGACGCGCGCAACGCTCGACAGCGACAGCGCCGGCCACTGGCACGTGATTACCGTGGTTCCCGCGCAGCTGCCAGAACTGACGGTTTGCGTTGCGGAGATGAGCGTCTCGCCCGCCGGCAGGGTATCGGTGAGCATCGCCGACGCGCTCGTCGTTGGGCCGTGGTTCTCGACGTCGAACGTGTATGTGATGATGCCGTCGAGCATCACGAGGTTGGACGACGCAGAGCCTGTCACCGACAAGTCGGCGGGTCCCTGGGTCACGACCGTTGTGGTGGTCACGACGTTGTCTCTGACGTCTCCGTCGACGACTTCACTCGCCACCGTTGCCGTATTGACCAGTGTTCCGGGTGTGGTTGTCGTCACAAGAATCGCGACCGTCACGGCGTCACCTTCGGACATTCGTCCGAGGCTGCAGAAGACGAGCGTGTCGTCGTGAGCGCAGCTGCGGAGCGCGGACGGCGGCCAGACAACGACGGCGCCCGGGCCGTTGTAGATCACGGCTCCAGGAGGCAACCGGTCGGTAAGCGTCGCGTTCGCCGCGGGCGCGGGACCTTTGTTGGTCACGTCAAACCGGTAGCCGATCACGGCCCCGACCTCTGCCTCGGCAGGGGTGCCGCCACTGTTAACGACCATCAGATCCGGTTTTGTCGGGATTCCGTCGTCAGCGATCCAGGCGACAAAGCCATTGATGGGGCCGTTTGTGATCGGCAGTCCCGGGATCAACCCTGCTGTCGGAAAATCGGTCGAATCGGTGAATCCGGCGATATAAGCGGCACTGATGGAGTAGTCAACGGCAAGAGCCGGCCCTATCGGCGCTGGCGGCCCTGGTCGGGTCACCAGATTGGTCTCGAGTTGTTCGCGGCCGCTGCCACCCAGATACGTCGAGAATGCGAGCCCAAATCCAGACCCGAATTTCACGACGAAGACATCGCGGTCGCGCACTCGTCCCTGCAACGGGTTCACAAGCGGAAAATCGGCCGACGTGGTCACACCCGTGACCCAGACGCTGCCTGTCGCCTCGACGGCAATGGCCGACGCCCGATCGTCGCCGCTGCCACCGAGATAGGTGTAGTAGCCTGGCCGGCCGGCGAAATCCAGGACCGTCACGAACGCATCCGTGGCGCCGCCGCCAAACGGCCTCGCAGACCCGTAGAAGGCGCCACGAACCCAGCCGGTCACGTACGTATTTGAGCCGGCCGTCGCAAGACCGGTTCCGACGCCTCCGCCATACAGGTACGTGGAATAGACGAACCCAGAACCATCCGGCACCAGCTTCGCGACGAAACCCTCACCGCCCGGCGGCCCGAACGTGTTGACACGGGGGAAGTCTGGCGAAAGCGTCTCGCCCGTTATCGAGGCGTAGCCCTGAGCATCGACGGCGATGGCGTATCCGGCATCGTAGTTCCAGCCACCAAGACGGACAGAATATGCCAGGGCGGAACCGTCGGGCGTCAGCTTTGTCACGAAGGCATCCGGAGGCAAACCCAAGCTGCCACTGGAACCTGTCACGTAAGCCGCGCCCTGCGAATCGACTGCGATGCCATTCGCGACGACCGAAGGCTCATCACCACCGAGATATGTCGAGTACACGAGTCCGGATCCGTCGAGCTTCAACACGAATGCCCGCACGTTCGTCGAAGGATCACCGCCGAACGCGGGGTCAACGGCGTTAATCGTGGGGAAGTCCGGCGACCGCGTCCAACCGGTCACATAGATTCCCGAGGGGCTCACGGCAATCCCAGTCGCGACGTCCTCGAACGTTCCGCCGATGTAGCTCGAGTACTGGATGCCACTCTGGATCGTCGTGACGAAGATATCGGGACAGCCCGGATAGCCGTTGCCGAAGGTCGGCGCACAGGCGGATGGCGGTGCAGTCGGCGTCGGAAAGTCGAGCGAATTGGTGAGCCCGGCCACGTAAATGTTTTGAGCGGGATCAACGGCGACCGCGAATGCGAAGTCCTGGTTGCCGCCACCGAGATAGCTCGAGTACACGAGGATCGGATCGACGACCAGCGGTCTCGTAGAATCGTACTGGCCCAGGTGAAATGCAACCCGGTCGGCGCCTCTTTTCTCGTAGCCGCCGGGAATCGGCACTCTGCGGCCGCCCGTCTCCTGATAGATGACGGGCGCCTTGAGGCGCACGTCGCCGTCGCCGGTATCGAGCAGGAGATCGCCGCCAGCGTCCAGGTGGATGGCCTCGGTTCCCTCGAACGCCAGCTCGATCGCGTCCGGGTTCGCGCCTGGCGCAACGAGGAAGTCATATTCCAGTTGCCGCTGATTGCCGTAGTAGATGAGGTTCACGCCCGGGTAGACGTCCTTGTACTCGACTTTGCCGTAGCGCGGAACATGAGTGTGCCAGTTTCGTGGATCGTTCCCGATGATGTATTGACTCTCTCCTGGCAATTCATCGCGCCGCGAGACCTGCGGATCCGGGTTGCTGTCGACCAGCTTCATTCGCAGGATCGACGCAGACCCGCCCCCGTTCTTGCCGGACAGTCGCGGGGCCGAGTCATTCGTTGCGCGCGGAGCCTTGCGCAACGCCAGGACCGCTTCAGTTGAAGTGAGGAATAACGTGTAACCAGCGCCGCGTGACACGAACTGCACGTCGGCTGCGGTCTGGCCGCGGTTCGCCTCGAAGCCGAGCGGCAGTTTACCGTAGGCATCAGCAACCCGGAGCTTCGATGCCGCCTCCGCGTCAGACATGCGCGAAGCGCCGGGCGGCGTCACGCTCTGAGATGGCTTCCTCGAGGAAGAGGAGGAGGATTCAGGCGACGTGGGAGCGATGGATCGCGACGCCGCCTCATGACGTGGCGGGGCGGCAACGACGTCGATGGTCATCACTGCAAGGCTCGCGACGATGAGGCGCGGGCGCATCCTTGATTTCACGGTTTTTCCCAGTCCTGCGGGCTGTTTCGGGTTTTCTCGTTGGGTGTCGGTGCTGTGGCCGCGACGTGTTTACCAAGACACGTTCCAGCCGGTTTGCGGCGGTCTGGTCTTCTCCTCGGGACAAAAACGTGGGCGTTAAGTGCAGCTGGAAGCAGGCGAGATCCCATCGCCGGGTCCGACGGGATCACGGAACCGTAACGGGTCGCTCTGTTCCGTGGGGTGTGGCAATGGCATTCGCACCCGGTCGTCGAAACGTCGAACGCGTCGGTCGCGAAGAACGAGCGGTAGCGCCGTGCCTCGTCATTCGAATCGACGGCGCGTCCGCCGAGCAGCGACACCGAGCAGCGACAACTTAGCAGAGCGACACTTAGCAGCGACCGCGTTGACACGCGCGACTGACAGGAATACCGTTTGGCGCACCGTGAGAGGAACGCCCATGAAAGACACGAAGATCACGCTGCCTGAATCCGAGATTCCCACCTGCTTCTACAACATCGTCGCTGACCTGCCGACGCCGCTTCAGCCGCCGCTGCACCCCGGCACTCGGGAGCCGATCGGGCCGGAGATGCTGACGCCGATCTTTCCGATGGAACTGATTGCGCAGGAAATGTCGCCGTCGCCGGCCATTCAGATTCCCGACGAGGTGCGGAACCTCTATCGCCTGTACCGTCCGACGCCGTTGTTCCGGGCCAAGGCGTTCGAAGCCATGCTCGACACGCCGGCGCACATCTATTACAAGGCCGAATATGTCAGCCCTGTCGGCAGCCACAAACTGAATACGGCGCTCGTGCAGGCGTACGCCAACAAGCAGGAAGGCGTGAAGCGGCTCGCGACGGAAACCGGCGCCGGTCAGTGGGGCAGTGCGCTGGCGTGCGCGTGCCGCCTCATGGGGCTCGAGTGCATGGTGTACATGGTGAAGGTCAGCTACGATCAGAAGCCGTACCGACGCGTCATGATGAAGATCTACGGCGCTGACGTCGTGGCGAGCCCTTCAAACCTGACCGAGGCCGGCCGCAAGGTGCTCGCCGAGTCGCCCGATTCGCCGGGCAGCCTCGGGATCGCGATCTCCGAGGCGATCGAGGACGCCGCGAAGCGCGACGACACCAAGTACTCGCTCGGCAGCGTGCTCAACCACGTGCTCCTGCACCAGACGATCATCGGACAGGAAGCGAAAAAGCAGATGGAGCTCGCCGGTGAGTATCCGGACCTCGTCATCGCCTGTCATGGCGGCGGGAGCAATTTCGCGGGGCTCGCGTTTCCGTTCCTGCAGGACAAGTTGAACGGCAGCCGGAAGAAGCTGCGGGCCATTGCCGCCGAACCGGTCGCGTGTCCGAGCCTCACGGCGGGGAAACGGGAGTACGACTTCGGAGACACTGCGGGAACGACACCACTGATGATGATGCACACGCTTGGGCACGGGTTCGTCCCGGCACCGGTGCATGCAGGCGGTCTTCGGTACCACGGGTCCGCGCCGCTCGTCAGCCATTTGCTTGACGCCGGTCTCATCGAGGCGGAATCCTATGCGCAGGGCGAAGTGTTCGAGAGCGCCCTGAAGTTCGCCCGCTGCGAAGGAACCATTCCCGCGCCGGAGTCGGCGCACGCGATCCACAGCGTGGTTCAGCACGCGTTGAAGGCTCGGGCTTCAGGCGAACGAACGATCATCCTGTTCAACCTGTCGGGCCACGGCATCTTCGATCTGTCGGCGTATGAGTCGTTTCTGTCCGGAAAAATGGCTATGACGGCATAGCTCGTCACCGCGCGCATTATCCCGGCAACGCGAACATGAGGGCTGGCGGCAACTGAGCCGGATCGGGGATGATCGTCCAAAACACGCGTAGGAGGGCGACGCGAGTGGTGAGGGTCGGCTCGGTCGCAGAGACCGCTTCTGAGGTTCCGGACGGGCGTCAGGAACTGCTACAGGCGGCCGTGGCCGTTACACACTTCGAAGTCGTCGCGAATCGACGCGAACACGTTTCCCCTTCCATCACACCGAAGCACAAGCATGTCGCACGGGCGGCTTCGACGGTCAATCCAGAGGAAATAGGTGATCGTGTCTCCATCGAGCCGAATGATCGGAGTTGGTCCCGGACGTTTGGGTTCGTTCGACGGCATCTTGCCGACGCCGGGCTTCAAGCGCCGAGCCAGATCCACGGTTCACCAGGCCCTGTATCCCCTTCATCGTGAAGCAACGAGGGAAGGCGTTCGAGGCAAACGTCGCCGCGTGGAAACGTCAGCCCGAGCGAGAGCCGGCCATCACGCATTTTCACGACTGAGGGGCGGTCCTCGTTTGGTCCAGAGCGCTCAACACTGCCGGTCGCGCGTTGCCCAAAGAACTTTTTTTGCGGATGCATGAGCTGGCATCGGCACCTTCTCGTAACCACAGCCGATTGCTTCTACACTCCAGTCGGGTGCGTCATGCAGAACAGCAAGCGAGTTCTCACGTCGAAGACGACCCCGATACACGCCAAGACCGCCACCAACCGCCACCGTAAAAGCCGTCCGGCGGCTGCCTGCGATCAGTGATTGCGTGAGTTTGCCCTCCGTAGAAAAACAGCTGTCTCGTATTGCACATCCGGTTTTCTGCCACACGCATACACTGACCTTCGGATCGATGTTTGATGGTGGTCACGTATAGAGCATTCGTGTCGATCTGGCTCCTGGTGATGGGTCCACGACTCCATCTTGCGGGCTGACGACCGTTGGGTCAAAGCCGAACCCAGCTTGAGTTCCGGCTCGATTTCTGATCAGGGGCTGCTGCTGTGTTCACGCCTCGCCCGCACCTCGGTACCTCACTGGTGGCGGCTCGTCATTCCCTTCGAGTGCGCCTGCCACTGTTGATCTCCGCGATCCTCGCGGCTGTTGTGTCGACGTTTCTGTGGGCCGCTTATAGGGAAGTGCATGCAACGCTCGTCCAGGCTGGGGGCGAGCGCGCCCGGAGCGTTGCCAACCAGGTCGCGAATTTGATCGAGCAGTCGTCGCGCGCAGAGGTGGAGACCTTGCGCCGTGTGGCAGCGGACGCCGACGTACGCCGTTACCTCCGAAATCCGACCGACGACACGCGTGGGGCGGCCCGCGCGCGTCTCGCACCACTCACCACCAACGGCCCGCGAAGGATCGGGCTGTGGAGCGCAGCCGGTTTGCGCTTGCTGGACATTTCGATTCCGGCCGCGACGATCCCGGGCGCGGTTCCGGTCGTCCTGCCTGCCGTCACGCGTCCACCCGCCGCTGGCCTCAACGCCCTTCAGACCGTGGACAACGTCGTGTTCACTGACTACTCGCGGAGAGTTACCGCGGCCCGACCTGATGAAGTTGGTCGGCTTGGTCTTGCTTTCAACGCGATGGTGGCCGAGATCCGGGACAAGCATCATCAGCTCGAGACGCATGCCTTCGAGCAATGCGCTTCGCTCGAGGCGCTCCGCAAAAGCGAGGGTGAACGTGCGCAGTTGCTGGTCCGTGAGCGGGAGGCTCGCGCACAGGCCGAAGCGGCCAACCGCCTGAAGGATCAGTTTCTCGCCACGTTGTCGCATGAGCTGCGGACGCCGCTCAACGCGATCCTTGGCTACGCGCGCATGCTTCGCACGAGCGCGTTCCCGGCGGCGAAGCGCGACCGTGCCATCGAGATCATCGAGCGGAACGCGTGGGCACAGAACCAGCTCGTCGAGGACTTGCTCGACATGTCACGGATCACCATCGGCAAAATGCTACTCGTCACGGCGCCGGTTTCGATCGCGGTGCCATTGCGGGAAGCCGTCGACAGCATCAGGCCGGCGGCGGAGGCCAAACAGATCGCGCTCGACTTGGACATCGATCCGTTGGCGGGCATCGTCAGAGCGGATGCGACACGGCTTCAGCAAGTGTTCTGGAACCTGCTCTCGAATGCCGTCAAGTTCACTACCGAGGGCGGGTCTGTCAGCGTCACCCTCGGACGGGACGGCGGGACATTCACGACCATCATCAGCAATACGGGGATCGGTATCGCTCCGGAGTTTCTGCCGCATGTGTTCGATCTGTTCCGGCAGGCGGACGGAGGATTTTCACGGCAGCATGGCGGGTTGGGTCTGGGGCTGGCCATCTGTAAGCAACTCGTTGAACTGCATGGCGGCACGATTCGCGCCGCGAGCGACGGGCCAGGACGCGGCGCGACGTTCACGGTGCTCCTGCTCGTCACGGCGGCGATAAGCGGGTGAGCCACGCCTCATAGCGCGCGAGCAGCGCCGTCAACCATTCCCTCACGGTCCTGCTCGAGAGCGCTGATTGGTCGCGGTCGCCTTCGAATCGCGCGATGTCCGCACGGACGACCCGCGGCTTCCAGCTGATCGGGTTCTGCCTCCGGCAATGCATCGATCCGGCTTCTTGCCGACAGGAATAACTCGCGACCGGAGGTCGGCTCCGCGAGCGCTCCGCGCAGCGCATCCATGATGCGCCGCAGCTGAACGCGCAGGCCCGAATCACGTTCGATCACCGCATCGACGTGCGGAAACGGCGGGACTCCGTCGTAGGTACCGTCCTCCCAGCGGACCGAATCGAATTCGATGAGGTCGATTGGCATCGGCGTCCACGTCTCGGGCGTCGTGAACCGGTCCGCGAGTCCCGATGTGAGATTCATGTCGAACGTGTAGCTCCCACCTGGCTGCATCATTGGACGGCCATCGTCGGCGCGTTTGATCGCGCTCAAGGCTTTGTCCTGGCCGCGATACGACTGGACGTGCACGGTCGCCACGCCCTGCGACCCGAGATTGCGCAGCGCGATGCGATAGCCCGGATACGGCGCCGTGAGCAGCTCGACGTTCGCGATCTCGACGCGAGGCGACACGCTCACCACAGTCGGCAAGTACGGCGTCATCGGCGCGACTTCGGCCATTGACAGCGTCAGCGGTTGCACGCCGAACTTCGTCAGTCCGTCGATGACCACGTGCGAGCCAGGGGAGATCACGACGCTCGCCACTGGGACACCTGGCTGTTCGGCCGATCCGAGGAGCACCGAGACATCGACTTTGATGTCGCGGCCGACGAGCACGCGCACGATCTGCACGGCATAGACTGGCCTGGCGCCTTCGGCTGGCTGGTATCCGTCCACGCGCGGAAATTGAGGCGTCCACATGGACGCGCGGCGAGGACTGGTCAGCTCGTAATTCGTCCGCCCGTCAGGCCACGTTTCCACGAGCGCGACGGTTGCCGGCATCAGCGCGTCTGCCTGGGGCGGCGGCTGCGCTGTCGCCGCGGCCACCGACCACAACGAGATAAACAGTGCGCCAACGCCGGCAAGGTCAATGCGCATGTGCACCTCGCACACCTGTTCCGTGGCGTTTTCCGCTTCGCCCGTTCACACTACCGTTTCGAAACGGTCATCAGATAAGACAGCCGCGGCTCGCCGGCAGCCTCCCGACGTACGACGTCAATCCTGTACTCGCCGTCTTCGGGAATGCGGCCGACCCACGTGCGAACGCCATTCTGCGCGCGTTCGTCTATCGGCTTCCCGGTCCTTGCATTCATCATCCGCGCAACGACGGAGCGCCCGGCGACGCCGGTGATGCGCATTTCGAGCAACTGGTTCTTCGTCGCGGTGATCAGGTACGCGTCGCGCTCACCGGCGGCGAGCGCCCCTGCGCGCTGCAGCTGCCCCACGCCGAAAAGCAGGCGCTGTGGGGGCCGGTCGTGCCCAGGGGCGAGGCTGCTGCCGGTCGCGCTGTCTGGCGCGCTCGCGGCAGCGAGCGGCACGGTGATCCGCGTGACCTTCAATGCGTCGTCGATCCGCTCGATGCGCACGGCATCGGCGCCAATCGAAGCGAAGTCGGCTGTGACGGTGAGAGCCGCGCCGGCTGGCCGCCCGGCTGATGGTCGTGCGTCAGCAATCACTGCCTTCAGCGCCGGCGTGAACACAACCTCGTACTGCTCGACCAACGCAGCCACGCTCAAGATCGGAATACGAACGCCGCCAACGAACACTGTCAACGGATAGCGCACACGCGCGGCGATCGCCTGCCGATCGTCACGCGCGATGTTTCGCTGCAATTCACGAACGAACTGCATAACGGCGCCCTCATCCAGCGACGACCGTTGACCGGCCGCTGACGTTGCAACGGCGATCGCGAGTACGCCAACGACTCGACGCAGTCTCTGATACGCACCCAATCGACAACTTAGCGACCGCGTCGCGTCAATTGTCGTCGCCGCGCCGATCGGACGTCGAGTGACCGACACCATTTGTGTTGACGCTTGCCGGAACGCGGTGGCCGGCGTTGCGCGATCGGAGGCCGAGCTAGTAGCTCAGGCGTCCTGACATCGCTCCAATTCTGACCAGTGTACGCGCCGCGAAGGTCTAGAGTATGACCGTTTCGCGGGATTATTGGCTGAACTGCCTCCATGCGGACGCATCATGATCGTCACGCCGCGCGTCATGCTGAATCGGTCGACGGCCATCGCCGGGTGTGCAGCCGCCCTCGTCATTCTCTCGCTGGCGGCGTTCGCCGCCCGGGGCACGGTGATCCGCATCCGGATCGTTGGCTCGCCGTACAACGACGAAATGCCCAAGGTTCCCAGAGCGCTGCGCCTCCAGGAGGAGTCGGGCAGGCTCGAGTATTTCCTCCTGAGCTTTCTCCATCAGGTTCAGCCACCTCGCGAGCTTCCAGCCGTCCACTTGGCGACGAAACACACTGATGTGCGGCCTATCATCGTAATTGCCGGGAGAGCACCGCGCCCGATCGTCAGGGTCGCTGTCGCCGAGATGCTTCGCACCACGATCGCGGTACGTCCCAGCACTTCGACGGAGACATCAACGACGGTCTCTTCAACCTCTTGCCTCCATCGTGCCGGAACGAGGCGGGTTGGCCGCTGCACGCGGTCAGCGCGTTCCTCGGGCACGCGAACGTGACGACGACGGCGCGCTACCTGAACGTAAAGGACGACTACGTGCACGAGTTGATCGAGCGGAAGCCGCTGACGCTGGTTCGGTAGATCCTCTGACCTCGGCCGCCGTCTGGGTCGATTTCTCAGTCAGCCTCTTCGCCCGTGGTAGCCTTCTTTCTGCCGTGAGACGAGACGTTCGCTTCTTTGTTTTGGTGGTGATGTTCTCGGTGTCAGTGGCGGACGCGCAGGATCCAACCAGGGGTAGAACTGACCAAACATTTCGAGAACGAGTAGAGGTATCGCGCGTCCTGTTGGACGTGCGGGTTGTGGACGACTCCGGCACGCCGATAGGCGGGCTGAACGCAGCCGATTTCGCGGTGAAAATCGACGGTAAGCCTGCGCTTGTGGATACCGTCGAGTGGGTGTCTGGTGATTCCCGACCCACGGGCGAAACGCAGTCACAAGAAGTCCAGACCACGACGGTAAAGGAAAACGGGCGATGGATTGTGTTTCTCTATCAGAAACACACTGACTTGTCTGATGTCGAAGGTGTCATGCGCCTTCGTAGAGACTTCGCGGCATTCGCCAATCTCGTCACGGCAGCGGATCATGTCGCCATCTTGTCGTTCGATACCAGCCTGCACGTCTGGCTCGACTTCACGAACGACGTCCGACGCGTCAGGCGAGTGATCGAGCACGACATTCTCTACTTGGTGAAGCCCTGACGCCGCTTCCCGGCGCAAAGAGCATCGTAGTCCTTGGCTTTGGAATGGGAACCTGGCTGCCCGGCGTAGGTGGCGTTCAGATGGCCAACGACTATGGCGAGACCGTCTATTCGTTGCTCAAGGCGAGAGTGTCCGTGTTCTGCATCGACGTGACGAAAGCGGATTATCACCCGAGGGAAGAGGGACTCCGAATTGTCGCCGACAACACTGGCGGCCTTTACTTCAACTCTCACATCTTTACGACCGCCGTATTCGACAGAGTTGCCGGCGCGCTGGCTGGATACTACGCTCTCTTGGTGGTTCCGCCAGACGCTCGAAAGGGTGAACGGCAAGTGGAAATCACGTTGCTTCGGCAAAAAGGGATGGTGATCGGCAAACACGCGTATCTGGCTCAATGACCATTGGCCGCTTCGAGCGCCGAGATCAGAACCACGACCTTGGCGCAAGGGAAATGCACCGGGATGCACGTGCGATCGCTCTTGACAGGTGCTTCGCGTGCATTTCGATCTTCGCTTGTGGCTGGAAACCGCCGCGTCGTCGACGGTTAGGTGATGGTGGGCGCTATAGGACTCGAACCTATGACCTCGTGCGTGTGAAGCAAAGCCGGCGGGGGACTGGGATGGACACGCGCGGACTTTCCTAAGAAATCTGGACACCATCGGACTGGCGTGGACCTGCCAGCCCTCAAAACTGCCACCAAACTGCCACCAGGCTCCGGCTCATATTCAGCGATGTCCGTCGCTCCCACGGCCGCGAGAATGTTCTCCAGAAGATCGGTCGTTTCAAGAAGTTCGAGGATCGGTGTGCTGTGCGCGCGTTCGCGTCGACGAGGCAGTGTCGGTCGGTCCGTCCCACGTCCATGACCGAACGCTAAACACGGCACGATTACTCCAGATGGTCATTCCTCACGCAGTGCTTCGA
>WNEY01005215.1_pt1 | contig 11379 bp, 9 predicted proteins | sample 5400531 | NCBI WGS metagenome assembly WNEY01 (sample SAMN13153338, study PRJNA577476) | soil metagenome | isolation source: 200 cm saprolite under Douglas fir tree site 1 | place: USA:California | collected 2015-04-18
TCCAGGAAGCCATCGACCGCGTCATCGAGGGGACGACCTGCCTCGTCATCGCCCACCGCCTCTCCACCGTCCTCCACGCGGACAAGATCATTGTGGTGGACCGGGGCGGAATCGGGGCTATCGGGCGCCACGCGGAGCTCATGGCCTCCAATGAGACGTACGCGCGCCTCTACAGACTGCAGTTCACGCAGGGCGAGGCCGCCGCGCGGCGCTAGCGGCCGGAGGAGACCATGCCGGAGTTTCTCAAGGGCAACTACAAGCTCGCCGCCGCCATCGAGGACAAGGCGGCCGCCGCCGACTCCACGGACGAGTTCGAGAAGAAGGCCCTCTCGCGCCTGGGCGGCAGCATCTGCTTCGTGAGCAAGAAGGCGTTTATGTGGTCTGGCGAGGCGCAGCCGCAGGCGAGCCGAGCGGATATGGAAGACGGACCAGCGAAAGCGCTCCAGAACGCGAGGGCTGTCGCTGGGGAGAAGAGCGAAACAGCGAAAGCGCGTCAGCATGCTGCCGATGGAGATCGTAAGGCCGATGGACCTGGGAAGAAAGATAGCCGCGGCGCTTGAGGCGGCCACGTTCGAGCGCGTGGCGCGCGTCGGGCTCGCCAATGCCGAGCGCAATCGGCCGCGCATCGCCAGTTCCATCCTCGACCTGGCCGAGATGCAGCTCGGGGCCGGCGACACCGCCATTGTCGTGGGCGCGGGGCCGAGTCTCCACCGGCGCCGGAGCCTCGAGCGGCTGCGCGCCTCGGGCTTCGCGGGGACCATCGTGGCCGCCGACGGCGCCCTCGGGGCGTGCTTGCGGGTGGGCCTCGTGCCTCATGTCGTGGTGAGCGTGGACCCGCATGCCGAGCGTATCGTCCGCTGGTTTGGCGACCCCGCGCTCACGGGGGCTCCGGCTGACGATTACTTCCGCCGCCAGGAGATGGACCCCATCCAGCGAGAGGACGAGCTCCTCGCCAACCGCGCCCTCGTCGCGCTGGTGGACACGTATGGGCCGAAGATCAAGGTGGCCGTCGCGACCTCGGCGGCGCCCGCGGTGGTGGAGCGCTGCGAGCAGGCGCGCATGGAGCTCTACTGGTGGAACCCGATGTATGACGACTACGACAAGCCCGATAGCCTCTCGCGCCGCCTCTGGGAGGACAATGGCCTGCCCTGTCTCAATGGCGGCGGCAATGTCGGCACGGCGGCCTGGGTGCTGACCCATGCCGCGCTGGGCAAGCGGCGCATCGGGCTCGTGGGCATCGACCTGGGCTATGCCCCCGGCACGCCGTACGAGAAGACCCAGTACTACCCGGAGCTCGTCGAGCTCCTGGGCACCCGGCACCGCGAGGCCTTCATCCACACCGAGAATCCCGTGACGCGCGAGGTCTGGTTCAGCGACCCTGCCTATCACTGGTTCCGCGAGGTCTTTCTCGAAATGGCCCGCGAGGCCGACGGCCAGACCTTCAACTGCACCGAGGGCGGCCTGCTCTTCGGCGACGGCGTCACCACGGTGCCGCTGGAGACATTCCTCGAGACGGCCGGGCTCGAAGCCAGGAAGGATCACCATGGCTAAGGTGCTCTTCGTCAATCCCCCAGGTGTACGACCACAATGCCTGGCGCCCGTCGGAGACCGTCATCGCCCAGGTGCTGCAGGCGGATCGGTGGGATGTGGTAGCCCTCGGCGGCATCACCACGGCCTACCGCTCGATCAAGCACATCGTCGGCATGGCCAAGGAGCTCTGCCCGCAGGCGCTGGTGGTGGCGGGCGGCGGCTTCCTCACGAGCATGCCGCACGAGATCATGCGTTTCCTGCCCCGGATAGACGTGGGCGTGGTGGGGGAGGCCTTCGTGTCCTTTCCCGAGCTCCTGCGACGCGTGGACGCGGGGAACCGCGACTGGGCGGCCGTCCCCGGGCTGATCTGGCGCGATGCCTCGGGCAAGACTACCCTCAACGTCGAGCAGCCGCTCCTCATGGATCTGGACAGCCTGCCCTATCCGGCGTGGGAGCTCTTCCCGCTCGAGGTCTACTTCAAGAACAGCATGGCCCTCTACTCCGAAGAGGGCATGCTGGCCCGACGACGGCTCGACATCAATGCCAGCTATGGCTGCTCGCTCATCTGCCGTTTCTGCTTCCACCTGGGGATCGCGGGCGACATGCAGCACAAGGAGAACGACCAGGGCGAGAACGACGTCGCCTTCACGTACGACCGCAAGATCCGCTTCCACAGCCCCCGCTACATCGTCAACCTCGTGAAGTATGCCCGCGAGCGCTTCGGGGTGGACTTCATCGGCTTCCTCGACGAGAACCTCATGACCATGCACCAGTTCTCGGGCAAGAAGTGGCTGACGGATATCGCCAGGCTCTGGATCGAGGAAGGCCTCCAGCCGCAGTGCGTGCGCGACGGGGTCGCCCACGATCCCGAGACGTGCCAGGGTATCCACTGGGGCGGCACCAGCCACGCCACCCTGTGCTCGCCGGAGGTGCTGCGGGCCATCAAGCAGGCGGGCTGCTCGCATCTGGTCTACGGCTACGAGAGCTTCTCCGCGCGCGTGATGAAGACCATCGGCAAGGGCGCCACCCCCGAGACCAATGAGCGCTCGCTCAAGTGGACGCTGGAGGCGGGCATCCGGCCCATCCCCAACCAGATGATGGGCTTCCCCGACGAGGACTTCGACAGCCTCAAGGACAATATCCGCGCCTGGAATCGCCTGGGCCTCAACGTCAAGCCCTTCTTCGCCACGCCGTATCCCGGCACCGAGTGGTACTACACCAACAAGCAGCGCATCCTCGATCAGTACGACGGAGACCTCGAGGCCTTCCTCATGGACCTGGGCGACGCCACGCGGGTCACCGCCGTCATCTCGAAGAAGTTCAACGCCGTCGAGCTCTACGGGCTGCGCGAGCTGATGGTCCTGCGGGACATCGGCCGCATCGAGCGCTACGAGAAGGAATGGAACCGACTGCACGCCGCGGACCCGCCGCCCCCGGCGGCCCCGCGCCTCGCTCTGGAGACAACCAGATGAAGCTCGCCGTCCTTGGCTTGGGGTCCATCGGCCGCCGTCACCTCGGCAATTTCCGTACGGTCGGCGTCGAGACGCTCGTCGGCTACGATGCCGTCCCCGCGCAGCGGGAGGCCGCCGGGAAGGACTTCCCGTGGGCCACCATCGCGCCCACGGTGGAAGCCGCTCTCCAGGGCGTCGAGGGCGCGGTCATCTGCACGCCGCCGGAGTCCCACATCGCGCTGGGCCGACTGGCCGCCGAGCATGGCGCGCACCTCATGGTCGAGAAGCCCTTGGCCCAGTCCGTGGAGGGCGTGGAGGATCTGCTCAAGTTCTGCGATGCCAAGGGCCTCAAGGTGCTGACGGCGTATAACTGGCGCTACTGGCCGCCCATGCTGCTCGTCGAGAAGCTCCTCAAGGAGGGGCGCATCGGCGCCGTGCGCGCGGCCCGGACCGAGTACGCCTATCACCTGACCACCCGCTATCCCGGCAAGGACTACCGCAAGTTCTACATGGCCGACGCCAAGCAGGGCGGCGGCTGCGTGCTCGACGAGAGCCACGCCATCGACTACATGCGCTGGCTCTGCGGCGAGGTCACCGAGGTCAGCGCCGTGGTGGACCGCGTCTCGAGCCTGGAGATCACGAGCGACGACATCGCCGACCTGACCGTGCGCTTCGCCTCGGGCACGGTGGGGAACATCCACATGAACCTCTTCGCCTGGAACGTGCACAGCCACTTCGAGCTGATGGGCGAGGAGGGCGTGATCCAGTGGCGCCGCTTCGAGAACGAGATCCGGGTCTTCGACCCCAAGGCGAATCGCTGGGAGATCTATCCCTTCGCCTGCCCGCTCAACGACATGTACGTCGAGGAAGCGAAGGCCTTCCTGGCCTGCATCCGCGGCCAGGCCACCCCCGCCTGCGACGGCTGGGACGGGCTCAAGACCATGCGCGTGATCGACGCCGCCGTGAAGGCCTCGGCGGAGCGGCGCTGGGTGCGAGTCTAGCCAATGCCGGCCATGCCGTACGCCTTCGGGGTCATCCCCGCGCGCGGCGGCTCCAAGGGCCTGCCGGGCAAGAACCTGCGCAAGCTCGGCGGGCTCTCCCTCATCGGGCAGGCCATCGCCTCCGCTCGGGAGTCGGGGCTTCTCGCGCGCTTCATCGTCTCCACCGACAGCGAGGAGATCGCCGCCGAGGCCGAGCGCCACGGCGCCCCCGTGCCATTCCTGCGCCCGGCCGAGCTCGCCACGGACGAGGCGGGGATGCTTGGTGTCCTCCAGCACGCGGTGCGCTGGCTCGAGTCCTCGGGCGGCGTGACGCCTGACGTGATCGTGACTCTCCAGCCCACCTCGCCCTTCCGTACGGGCGCCGAGATCGACGCGACCATCCGAAGAGTCGCCGAGACGGGCGCCCACTCCGCCCAGACGCTCTGCGAAGCCTCGTATCATCCCTACTTCATGAAGACGCTCGACGGCGATCGCACGGTGGCCCTCTTTCCCGACGGGCACACCTACGTGCGCCGCCAGGACGCGCCGCCCGTCTACCAGCCCTCGGGCGCCGTCTACGTCACCCGCTATGACACGCTGATGCGCCACGGGCACATCCTCGGCGAGGACAATCGCGGCATCGTGATGGGCTTCGAGGCCTCGGTGAACATCGACACCGAGTGGGACTTCCTGTTCGCCGAGCTGCTCTTGCGGGAGGGCCGCGCCTCCCTTCCTCCGGGCCGGAGCTAGGCGCCCGTGGCCAAGCGGATCCTGATCATGGGCGCGGGCGGCCACGGGCGGGCCGTCGCCGATCTCGCCGTCGAATGCGGCTGGACCGTCGCCGGCTTCACCGACCGCGCGTCGGGCGCGTCGATCCTGGGCCGGGACGAGGACCTGAGCGCGCTCGCCCAGGCGGGCCAGATGGATGCCGCGGTGGTGGGCGTCGGCAATACCGCTCTCCCGCGCCGCCGCGCCCTCTTTCAGCTTCTCAAGGACTCGGGGATCGCCGTGGCAACCCTCGTCCACCCGCGCGCCGTCCTGTCCCGCTCCTGCCGCCTGGGCGAAGGCGTCGTGGTGTTTGCCGGCGGCGTGCTCGGCGCCTCCGTCGAGGTGGGCGACAATGCCGTCATCTATAGCGGGGTCATCGCCGAGCATGACTGCCGCATCGGAGCCCACGCGTATCTCTCGCCGGGCGTCGTGCTCTGCGGCGGCGTGACCGTCGAGGCCGGCGCCTTCCTCGGGGCCCGGGCCACCGTGCTGCCGAACCTGACGGTGGGGAAGGACGCCGAGGTGGCCGCGGGGGCCGTGGTGATCGCGGATGTGCCGGCCGCGGAACGGGTGATGGGTGTCCCCGCGCGCCCTCGAGGAGCTCGTCGGTGATCCGGCTCTTGCTCGTGACCGAGGCGACACGGAGCATCGGCGAGTTTCAACAGCCGCTCGTGCGCAGGTCCTACCTCGCGTATGCGAGCTGGTACCGCCGTACCGTCTCCCGCGTCGTCAAGGGCCTCGTCAAGGACCACGAGCTGACCGTGCTCGGAGCTCGTGAGCTCGTGGACGCCTCCGCCATGCCCCCGAGCGTCGCCGTGCACTACTACGACGAGGAAGCCTACGCGGTAGACGCGCGGGCTCTCGCGTCCCTGACCCGGCGCCTCGTCTCCGGCTGGTGGCAGGCCGCCGAGGAGGAGCCCGACCTGTCGTACCGGGGCGTCTGGCTGCCGGATCTGCTCACGGTCGGCCAGGGGCTCCTGATTCGGCTCGAAGTGGTGGAGCGGCTCGGCATCATCGACCGGGTGCTGGACGAGGTGAAGCCGGACCAGTTGCGGCTGCTGAGTGGCGCCTCGATACCGGAGCGGCTGGCCCGGGTCGTGGCGCGCGCCCGAGGTCTCGGAGTGAGCACGGTTTCCCGCGCTCCCATGCCCCACGTGCTCGCGCGCGCCTCTGCCGCGCTCTTCCCGCGTGACGACGGCATGCGCCTGGAGGCCCTGGTCCGACAGAAGCGGCATGGGACGACGCCACCACGCGGCGGAGGCCGACGCATCCTCTTCGTGATGTGCCGGAGCCGCCAGCACCTGCTGGTGGACCTGCTCATCGATGCCATGCGCGCGGCAGGAGCGGCGCCCTGCCTCGTCGCGCACTCGAGCGAGGATCCGGAGCTCGCCGCCCGCGTCAGCGAGCTCGCCTCGGCGGGCGTGCCCACGGCCGATCTCATGGACCATCTCTCCCGGGCCAGGGCGGTCTCCCTCGTCCGCCGCTTCCGGCCTCTGTTTCGCCGCGCGCTCCGGCGGGCCGAGCGCGATCCGGAGCTGGCGGAGCGGGTGTCCTGGCGCGGGGTCTCGCTCTGGCCTGTCCTCCGCCCTTTTCTGAGAGCCTCGGGCGAGACGAGCCTCCTCGCCGCGCTCCTCTCCCAGGAGGCGGCCTTCCGGGCCGTCAGGGCCATACGTCCGGAGGCTCTCATCATCACCAGTGACCGGTGCCTCGGCGAGCGGGCCATGGCCTTCGTGGCGCGCTCGGGCGGCATCCCCTCGATCCTCTACTCCGGGGAGCTCATCCTTTCGCGCGACTGGAGTGGTGGCTTTGATGTGGGCGACCGTCTCGTCGTCATCGGCGAGCATCTCCGCCAGCGCCTGGTGGGCGAGGAGGGGATCGAGCCCGAGCGGGTGGCGGTGGTCGGGGATCCGCGCTCCCATGCCGTGCGACTCGTGCCCACGGGCCGGCTTCGCGAGGAGGTCCGCCACGACTTCAGCCTCGCGCTCGACCGGCCCCTCATCGTCCTCGTGTCCAGGGACGTTTCGCCGCTCTTCTCGGCTCTGCAGAGGGAGGCGTTCTTCAGGACCGTGATGGGGGCGGCGCGCCAGCTGGCCGGCGTGGACTTCGTCGTCAAGGTCCATCCGAACGAAGATCTCGCGCGGCTGCGCGAGCTGGTCGGTGAGTGGGGGTGGCCGGAGGCCATCCTGACCAGGGACTACGATATCCATCGTCTCTTCGGTGCCGCGGATGCGGCCGTCACGGTCACCTCCATGGCTGGCCTCGACGCCATGGCGCTCGGCTGCCCGGTGGTGGCGGTGCAGACGGCCGGCAAGGACCTCGATGGCGAGTACATGCCCTCTTATGTTGACGCGGGGGCGGCCCCGCGCGTGGACCTGGGCAAACCCGCGGCCCTGGCCGACACGCTGCGCGGGCTGCTCTGGAATCCCGCCGCGCGCGCATCCGTGGTCGAGGGGGGGCGCGCCTTTTCCGCGCGCTATGTGCAACCGGTGGACGGCCGGCTGGGCGAGCGGCTCTTGGCTCTGGCCGACAAGATCCGCGCGGGCCAGTCGTCATGAGCCGCATTCTCCTCGTGGCCCAGCCCGCTCGGAGCGCCGGCGAGTTCCGGCGGCCGTGGGTGCGCCGGTTCTATCGGCGTTATGTCGCGCGTTATCGGCGGCAGATCGGGCGCGCGGCGGCGCGACTTGCCATGGAGGGGGAGGTAACCGTGCTGGCCGCCCGTGAGTTCGTGGACGGATCGGTGCTGCCCGCCGGCGTCGCCGTCCGCTTTTACGACGAGGAGAGCTTCAAGGTCGACACGGACAAGCTGGCGCGGCTGGCCCGGAGCCTCGAGGCGAACTGCTGGCCGGAGCGCGGCTCCGAGCCCGCCCTCGACTACCAAGGGGTATGGCTTCCAGAGGTCCTGACCATATCGCGAGGCCTGGTCATCCGCATGGAGGTGGTCGAGCCGCTCGGCGCGGTCGAGCGAGTGTGGGAGGAGATCAAGCCCGACCGGCTGGTTCTGCTGAGCGGCTGGTCGATGCCCGAGCGCGCGGCGCGGCTCCTCGCACGTCGGGACGGCGTGCCGACCAGGGTGGCGGCGCCGACGTTCTTCTCCGCGAGGCTCTACGACGCCGCCCAGCGGGCGCTCTTCCCCCGCGAGGAGCGGCTGCGAATCAGGGACTTTCTCGACTTCCCGCGCCGTATCGTCACCGCGGAGGATTCCCGCTCCGCGCACACCGTGCTCTTCGTCACCTGCCGACCCCGGCACCACTTCGTGGTGGATCCCCTCATCGAAGCGCTCCGTGCCGCCGGCGTGGCCGCCCATGTCATCGCGACGCCCACCCGCGAGCCGGAATACGTCCGGCGGCTCGAAGCTCTCGGCCGTTCCGGCGTGGCGTGGTCCTTCCTGACCGACCATCTCCCCGCGGACGATGCGAAGCGGCTGGCCCGACGGCATCGCCCGGCCTTCCGCCGGTTTCATCGGCGACTCGCGGCAAGATCTCGGTCCAGGGAAGAAGACCGTGGTGAGTGGGGCGACCTGCCTCTCGACGAGCTCGCGGCGCACTTCTCCTCTGGCTCGATCGAGACGAGCCTGGTGTCGGCCGTCCTCTTCCAGGAGGCCGCCCTCCGCGCCGTCGCTGTCCTCCGGCCCGACGCGGTCGTCATCACGAGCAACCGCCGACACACCGAGCGCGCCCTGGCCCTGGCCGCCCGCGCCTCTCGTGTCCCGTGTCTCCTCTTCTGGGGAGCGCTCGTGATGAATCGCGAGCGCTCCGTCCTCTCCGACGTCGGGGATCGCATGCTGGTGATCGGACGCCATGTCAAGGAGCAACTCGGGCGCCCCGACCTGATCTCGGTAGTCGGCGATCCGCGCTCCAACGCCGCCCGCCTCATCCCGCGCCCCCGCCTCCGCGAGGAGGTGTGCCGGCACTTCGGGCTGGCTCCCGAGCGGCCGCTCGTCACGGTGGTGTCGAAGTACGTCTCGCTTCTCTTCTCGATCCAGGAAAAGGAGGCGTTCTACCGCACGGTCTTCGGCGCGCTGCCGGCACTGCCGGGCTGGCAGGCGGTGGTCAAGGTGCACCCGAATGAGGACCTCGACCGGCTCCGCGAGCAGATGGCGGGGTGGGGCTGTCCGGAGACCATCCTGACCAAGGAGTACGACATCCACCGCCTCCTTGGCTCCTCGGACGCCGCGGTCATGGTCACCTCCATGGCGGGGCTCGAGGCCATCGCCATGGGCTGTCCCGTGGTCGCCGTGCAGACGGCCGGCAAGGACTTCGAGGGCGGTGCGATGCCGCCCTACGTGAGCGCGGGGGCGGTGGAGCGAGTCGAGATGGGCGATCCCCACGGTCTGGCCGAGACCCTCCGGCGAGTCGTCGACGATGCCGCCGCGCGCTCCGCCCTCCTCGATCGCGGTCGAGCCTTCGCCGAGGCCTATGTCCATCCGGCGGACGGCGGGCTCGCGCAGCGGCTGCTGGCCGTCGTGGACGAAGTGCGGGCGGAGCTTGCCGGAGCGAGGAGGCCGTGACGGGCGCCCGTCAGGCCTGGAGCATCGGCGGCCGGGCCATCGGCGCCGGCGCGCCGATCTTCATCGTGGCCGAGGCCGGGGTCAACCACAATGGCGACCCCGCGCTGGCCCGCCGCCTCGTCGACGCCGCGGCCGATAGCGGCGCCGACGCCGTCAAGTTCCAGACCTTTCGCGTGGACGCGTTGCTGACCCGTGGGGCGCCCAAGGCGGGCTACCAGGTGGAGACGACCGGGGCGGGGGAGAGCCAGCGCGACATGCTGGCGCGTCTCGAGCTCTCCCTCGAAACGCTGACGGCCCTCAAGGCCCAGGCGAGCGCGCGCGGACTTGTCTTCTTCTCGGCGCCCTTCGACGAGGAGAGCGTGGACGTCCTGGCGGCGCTCGGCGTTGCGCTCTTCAAGGTGCCGTCGGGCGAGGTGACGAACCTGCCGCTCCTCCGTCACCTGGCCGGCAAAGGCCGACCCATCATCCTCTCCACGGGGATGTCGAGCCTGGAGGAGGTCGAGGCGGCGGCCGCGGCCATCCGCGAGGCCGGTGATCCCCCGCTGGCCGTCCTCCACTGTCTCTCGGCCTACCCGGCGCCCGTCGCCGAGGTCAACCTCCGGGCCATGGACGCGCTGGCCGCGCGCCTCGGCTGTCCGGTCGGCTTCTCCGATCACACCCTCGGCATCGAGATCGCCGTGGCCGCGGCGGCCCGCGGCGCCGCCATCATCGAAAAGCACCTGACCCTCGACAAGACGCTGCCGGGCCCCGACCACCGCGCCTCGCTCGACCCGGGGGAGTTCAAAGGAATGGTCCGCGCGATCCGCGCCGTCGAGTCGGCCCTGGGCGACGGGGAAAAACGCCTCATGCCCTCGGAGGCCGACACGCGGCGCGTGGCGCGCAAGAGCCTGGTCGCCGCGCGGCCGCTCTCGGCGGGCGAGCGCCTGGCCGCCCGCGATGTCGTGGTCAAGCGCCCGGGCACGGGCATCTCGCCGGCCGAGCTCGACCGGGTCCTCGGCCGCCGCCTCACGAAAGCCGTGGCGGCCGACGAGGTCATCGGCTGGGACGCGGTGGCGGAGCCATGACGGCCGCCACCCGACGTCGCATCGGCGTGGTCACGGTCAGCCGCTCTGACTGGGGCCACCTCCTGCCCGTGCTCGAGGCCATGCGGAGCGCGCCAGACTTGCAGACCGTGCTCTTCGTGGCGGGCATGCACCTCTCGCCCGAGTTCGGGCTGACCGTGCGCGAGATCGAGACGAGCGGATTCCCCATCGCCGAGCGCGTGCCCATGCTCGAAGGGGGCGACACGCCCGAGGCCGTGGCCAAGGCGACGGGACGGGGCGTCGCCGGCTTCGGCGAGGCCTTCGCGCGGCAGCGCCCCGATTTGGTCCTGCTGCTGGGTGACCGCTTCGAGATGCTGGCGGCCGCCGTGGCCGCGCTGCCCTTCGCTCTGCCCGTGGCGCACGTCCACGGCGGCGAGGTCTCGGAAGGCGCCGTGGACAACCAGATCCGCCACGCCATCACCAAGCTCGCTCACCTGCACTTCGCCTCGGCCGAGCCGCACGCCCGCCGCATCGCCGCCATGGGCGAGGAGCCGTGGCGCATTCACACGGTGGGAGCGCCCGGCCTCGACCGCATCGCGGATCTGGAACCGCTGCCGCGCGAGGCGCTCGCGCGCGAGCTCGACCTGCCCGCCGAAGGGCCGTGGCTCCTCGTCACCTTCCATCCCGTCACCCTCGAGTACCGCGACACCGCCGCCCACGTCGAGGCACTCCTGTCCGCCCTCGAGAAGACGGACGGCACGCTCGTCATGAGCTATCCGAACGCCGACACGGCGGGGCGCCTCATCATCGACCGGCTCGAGGACTTCGCGGCGCGGCACCCGCGGCGCTGCCGCCTCGCGCGCAATCTCGGAGAGCGCCACTACCTCTCGCTCCTCCGTCACGCCGATGTCATGGTCGGCAATTCGTCGAGCGGGCTCATCGAGGCGCCGTCTTTTGGCCTGCCCGTGGTCAATGTCGGGGCGCGCCAGCGCGGCCGCCTCCGCGGCGCCAATGTGATCGACGTGGAGCCCTCGCGCGAGGACATCCTGCGCGGCATCGAGGCGGCGCTCCAGCCGGCCTTCCGCGCCCGGGCCCGGGCCGCCGCCAACCTCTACGGTGAC
>WNEY01003813.1_pt1 | contig 11376 bp, 9 predicted proteins | sample 5400531 | NCBI WGS metagenome assembly WNEY01 (sample SAMN13153338, study PRJNA577476) | soil metagenome | isolation source: 200 cm saprolite under Douglas fir tree site 1 | place: USA:California | collected 2015-04-18
CGGCCGACACCGCCGAGCCCGACCAGAACCGCCCGGGATCCCCGCAGCTGCCTGGTCGTGTGCCGCTGCCAGTGCCGCCGCGCCTGCCACTCGTGCAGCACGGGAACGCCCTTGGCGAAGTAGAGCAGCCCGAACAGCGCGAACTCAGCGAGCGGCACCCCGTGTACGCCGGCGGCCGTGGTGAACACGATCGGGGCGTCGATCAGCCCGGTGCGCTCAAGCAGCCCGCCGATGCCCGCGCTCGTGCCCTGGATCCACCGCAGATCCGGCGAGTTGGCCGGGATCTGATCGATGGCCTGCCAGTCGAAATCGAAGCTGACGTCCGCGTCCGCCCGCAGCTGAGACCAGCGGGCGAGCTCGCCGGCGCTCAGGTCGCGCTTGATGCCGGTGTGGTCGCCCCGATAGCGGGGGAGCGGCAGCAGTTCGGGCGCGTACAGCAACCGGACCCGCGGATCGGCGGTCGCGATCCGCTCCGCGTACTCAGGTTCCAGCGGCGAGGCGATAAGCACGTTCACGGTGTTAGCCCGGGGGGAGGACCCCCCGGAGCCCTCCGAGGGCCCGGTCCCCACCCGCCTCCCCTGCCCGCTGCCTGGCACCGTCTTGCCTCCTCGCTGCTCGGCTTCGCTTCGTCGCTCGTCAGTCCAGACGACGCCGCGCCGCCGACGATTGTCGACAGTCAACGAATATCTCAGCCGTCGACCGTCTCGTCAAGGCGGGGTCCAGCCCCGTACGCCCAGACAAATAAGGAAATTCCTGGTCAGGTCACGAGGAGATCACGGACAGCGCGGTGATAACGGTCTATTGACCTTGCTCCGGTACCTACCTACAGTTAGACGACGCTGTCGACAATCGACGAAATGGGGGTGCGCTAACATGCTTCGCGCTCACGGGCTAAGAACGCTGAGCCTCGGCTTGATCGCCATCACCCTGAGCGCTGTCGGCTGCTCGAGCTCCAGCTCGGGCCCGAGTTCCGGATCGGGACCGGCCGCCGGCAGCAGCACCTTGGTGATCGCCAACGCCGTCCGGGTGGACACCCTCGACCCCGAGGCCAACTCGGTGAACGAGTCCATCTGGATGGACCAGAACCTGTACAGCCGCCTGCTTCAGCCGAACGCAACCGGGACCGCTCTGGTGCCCGACCTCGCTACCTCGTGGAACGTCGCACCCGACGGCCTCACTTACACCTTCCACCTGCGCGACGCCAAGTTCTCCAACGGCTCGCCGCTCACGGCGAGCGATGTCGTGTTCTCGATCGACCGGTCCCGCAAGTACTCGGGCGGCTGGGGCTTCCTGCTCACCGCGGTTAAGAGCATTACGGCGCCGAACGCTCACACGGTGGTTTTCACGTTGTCGGAAAAGCACGCGCCGCTGCTGGCTGATCTAGCCATGTACGCGTACTCGATCGTGCCGCAGAAGCTGGTCACCGCCCAGGGCAAGGCGTTCTTCCAGCACCCGGTTGGCAGCGGGCCGTTCTCCGTGACCTCCTACAAGCCGGACAGCGAGATCGATCTGGCTCGCAACCCGAACTTCTATGGCACCAAGCCGAAGATCGCCAAGGTTAAGTACATGATCGTGCCGGACGACAACACCCGGGTGCTGATGCTGGAGAGCAAGAAGGCGGACATCATCGAGAACCCGCCAGGCAACCTCACCAGCCAGATCGACAAGACGCCCGGTCTGCACGTGAACCTGTTCCCGTCCACCAGGGTCGACTTCATCCAGATGGACGAGCACTTCGCTCCGTTCAAGAAACAGCTTGTCCGCGAGGCGGTCAACTACGCGATCAACCGCCAGGCGATCGTGAAGCTCGCCTACCAGGGCGACGCGGTGCCCGGCGCCTCGTTCATGCCGTACCACATGGAGTTCTACGACAACTCGATCTCGCCGTACCCTTACGACCCGGCGAAGGCGAAGAAGCTGCTGGCCCAGGCTGGCTACCCGCACGGCTTCAAGGCCTTCATGATCACCGTCAGCGGTGACGTGGCCGGCCAGGCCGAGGCCGTGGTCGTCAAGTCCGAGCTAGCTCAGGTCGGGATCAACCTGTCGATCCAGTCCTACGAGCTCCTGACCGCCTACTCCAAGGAAGACGGCGGGCACTCGGAGTTCGGCGAACGGTACTGGACGAACGACATCATCGACCCCGACGAGGTTGCCACGTTCGGCGCCGACTGCAAGGGCGGGGCGAACGCGTTCAACAGCTACTGGTGCAGCACGCAGGCCACCAAGCTGGTGGGCGAAGCCAGGTCCGAGCTGAACAACTCGGCCAGGCAGAACCTCTACAACCAGATCCAGCAGATCATCTACAGCCAGTCGCCGTTCATCGTCACCGACTACAGCCCGTACCGGTACGGCGTCGGCAGCTGGGTCAAGGGATTCCACGTCACCCCGCTCGGCAACTACGACCTGTCACTGGAAAACCTGACCGTCGCCCAGCACTAGTCCTTCGACGAGCAAGTCCTTCGAAAGCAAGCACAGGAGGCATGGGTGAGCCGATTCGGAACGCTGCCGCGTCGGCTCATCCACCTCGTCATCATCTTGTTCGGGATCACGCTGGTGACGTTCTTCCTGCTCCGGCTGATCCCCGGTGACCCGGCGCTGGCCATCCTCGGCAGCAGCTATACCCATCAGCGGGCCACCGCGATCGACGCCTCGCTCGGCCTGAACAAGCCGATCTGGACTCAGTACGGGCTGTTCATGGGTCACCTGTTCCATGGCAACCTCGGCTACTCCTACTTCTACAGCGAGTCGGCGACCACGGTGATCAGCCAGCACCTGGCGCCGACCGTGTTCCTGGTGATCTACAGCGCGGTGCTGGCGGCGGTGATCTCGCTGCCGCTCGGGTTCATCTCAGGAGTCCGGCGCGGCGGCATCGTCGACCAGTCGACCAGGGTGTTCTTCACGATCAGCTTCGCGATGCCGGCGTTCTGGCTCGGCATCATCTTGCTGCTGGTGTTCAGCGTGCACCTGAACGTCTTCCCGCTCAGCGGGTTCGGAGCCGGGATCGCCGGACACCTGTATTACCTTTTCCTGCCGGCCCTGACGATCGCGCTCGGGTTCTCCACCGTACTGATCCGCAGCCTTCGGGCCGCGACGATCTCGACTCTGCAGGCCGAGTTCGTGGATACCGCCCGGATGAAGGGCATTGCTTACTCCAAGGTGCTGCGGCGGCACGTGTTCAGAGTCGCGGTGCTGGCGGTCGTGGCCGTCTACGGCGTGAACCTCGCCTACCTGATCAGCGGCACCGTGCTGGTCGAGAACGTGTTCTCGCTGCCCGGACTCGGTCAGCTGCTGGTCAACTCGGTCTCCAACCGGGACTACCCGGTCGTGCAGGCCGTGGCGCTGCTGTTCGCGGTGATGATCGTGCTCATCAACCTGCTGACCGACATCACCCAGGCCAGCCTCGATCCTCGCGTCGGTCAGGAGATTGGGGAATGAATCAGGCCAGGCCGGCGGCGGCGGCGGGGGGTTCCGGGGGTAGTCCCCCGGGCAGGCAGAGCGGGGGGTCGCCCCCCCGGGGTACATGGACCCTGCACCCGTCCGAGGCGCTGCTCAAAGTTGCCGAGCGGACCGCTAAGCGGAGCCGGAGCACCGGGCGCCGGCGGCTGGTCCTGATCATCGGGCTGGCGATGCTCGGGGTCGCGATCCTCGCGATCGTCGGGGCGCCGCTGCTGGTCGCCGTCTCGCCGATCAAGATCGACGTGCTGCATCCGCTGTCGCCGCCGCTGGCCGGGGGCCATCTGCTCGGCACCGACCAGTTCGGCCGAGATGTCCTATCGCGGATACTCTATGGCGGCCGTATTGACCTGGCGATCGCGTTCGGCGCGACCAGCGTCACGCTGGTCTTCGGCACGATCGTGGGCCTGGTCGCCGGCTACTTCGGCGGCTGGGTCGACAACCTGCTGATGCGGATCGTCGACCTGTTCTTCGCGTTCCCGTTCCTGGTGCTGATCATCGCGATCATCGCGATGCTCGGCCCGAGCATCTTCAACATGTTCGTGGCGATCTGGATCACCAGCTGGGTGAGCTACGCCAGGATCATGCGCGCGCAGACCATCGTCGCCAAGAAACAGCAGTACGTGCTGGCCGCGCGGGCGCTCGGATACTCCCGGCTGCGGGTCATGTTCCGGCACATCATGCCGAACACGGTCTCGGCGGTGATCGTCTTCTCGATGGTCGACGCGATCGGCAATATCATCCTGGCCGCCTCCCTCGGCTTTCTCGGGCTGGGTGCCCAGCCGCCGAGCCCGGAGTGGGGGACGATGATCTCCGATGGCCAGAACTACATCTTGTCGTCCTGGTGGATCGCCACCCTGCCTGGCCTTGCGATCGTCTTCGTCGGCGTCGCGTTCAGTCTCATCGGCGACGGCCTCGCCGACATCCTGCGGCCAGGTGACCGGTGAGCACGACGGAGCCCCTACTGCTCAGCGTGCGCGACCTGCACACCTACCTCGCGACCAGGCACGGCGTGGTGCGCGCCGTGGACGGCGTATCGCTGGAGGTGCGCGAGGCCGAGGTGCTCGGCGTGGTGGGGGAGAGCGGCTGCGGCAAGACGGTTACCTGTCGCACGATCATGGGCCTGATGCCGCGCAAGGCCACTTACAGCAGCGGCGAGGTTATCTATCACCCGCGCGGCGAGACCAACCTGCTGACCGTGTCACAACACGAGTGGCAGCGGCTGCGCGGCAGCCAGCTCGCGATGATCTTCCAGGATCCGATGACTGCGCTGAATCCCGTCCGCACGGTCGGCGACCAGCTGATCGAGGCGGTGACCGCGCACGCGCGGCTGCCGCGCGAGCAGGCCCACGGGCGCGCGATCAGCCTGCTGATCAGGGTCGGCATCCCGGCCCCGGAGCAGCGGATGAAGGACTACCCGTTCCAGTTCAGTGGTGGCATGCTGCAGCGCGCGTTGATCGCGATCGCGCTGGCGTCCGAGCCCAAGCTGCTCCTCGCCGACGAGCCGACTACTTCACTCGACGTCATCATCCAGGACCAGATCCTCAGCCTGCTGCTCGAGTTGCAGCGGGACACCGGGATGAGCATGATCCTGGTCAGCCACGACCTCGCGGTGATCACCGAGGTCTGCGACCGGATCGTGGTGATGTACGGCGGTCAGATCGTCGAGGAAGGTGACACCGCGACGATCATCGCCGAGCCTCGCCACCCCTACACGAGGGCGCTGCTCGAGGCACTCCCGCAAGGCGGTGAGCGGGGTGAGCTGCGCAGCATCCCTGGCGCCCCGCCGGGTTTGATCGAGCCGCCCTCCGGATGCCGGTTCGCGCCGCGCTGCCGGATGGCCACCGACGAGTGCACCAGCTGGGCCACCGAGCTTCTCGATACCGATGGTTCAGGTCACCGGGTCAGGTGCTGGCGGCATGAAGAGGTAAGGGGGTCAGCTACATGGCAGGCAAGCGACTCGGCATAGGGGTCATCGGCGCCGGGCGGTGGGCGAACTGGGCGCACCTGCCCGGCTGGGTTCGCGACGAGCGCTGCCAGCTGGTAGCCGTCTGCGACCGGGATCTCGATCGCGCGAACAAGGCCGGGCAGGAGTTCGGTGCCCAGGTCGTCACCGGCGACTACCGTGAACTGCTCGCCCGCGATGACATCGACATCATCGACGTGGTGACCAGGGATTCCGACCACTTCGAGCTCAATATGGCCGCGCTCGAAGCCGGCAAGCACGTGCTCAGCGAGAAGCCGGTCGCGCACGACTTCCGTGATGTGCGCCGGGCGGCCGACCTGGCCGCGGCCAGCGGGCTTAAGACCAAGGTCGGACTCACGTTCAGGTACAGCCCGGCGGTCAGGTACTGCAAGCATCTGATCGACAGCGGCAGCCTGGGCACGCCTTATATCTACAACGCCTACGAGCAGAACTCCCAGTGGCTGAAGCCGACTTCGCCCTTGCGCAGCGGCGAGCGGGCCGGCGACCGGCCGTTGCAGGTTGCCTCGCTCGAAGGGTACGGCGCTCCGGTCATCGACATCGGGCACTGGTTCATGGGCAGCGACCTGACCGCGGTCGTCGGGGTGATGCGTAACTTCGTCCCCGAGCGGATGATCCTCGATACCGGCCAGATGGCCAGGGTCAACATCGACGACGGCGACATCTTCATCGGCGAATTCGCCGGCGGCGCGATCTGCTCGGTGCAGACCAGTTTCGTGACCGTCGGCAACTACCCGGGTATCGAGGTGCGGGTCTACGGCAGCGAGGGCGCTGCCATCGCCCGGCTGGTCGAGGAGTTCGGCATCTGCGAGACGTTCAAGGTCGCCCGCCCGGACGACGTGGAGTTCAAGGAGGTGGAGGTGCCGCAGAGCTACTACCCGGCCGGCGGCAGCCCGCGAGAGTCCTGGCGCACCTTGTATTACGCGAACCTGGTGGCCAATTTCGCCAGCGAGGTGCTCGGCGAGATCGAGGGCAATGAGGGCAACTTCAACGACGGCCTGTGGGTGCAGGAAGTGATCAACGCGGTGGAGATCTCCCATCACGAGCGTCGCTGGGTCAGCCTGCCGCTCGATGCCCCCGATCCTGAGGCAGGGAAAGTTGCCAGGCACTTAGCTGGCTCGCATGGCTGTCGGGTCCGGTCGTGTACGTGCGGCCCGCCGGCGTGGTCCAGGCGAAGACATCAGGCCCTAAGCTGGGCAAGCCGCCAGCGGAGATGTTGCTCCGAGCGCCTACGGCCCGCGCGCTGGCCCTTGGCGCTCGTGCTCAGCTGCCCTGACCGCCCTGCCAAGGGGTGTTTGCGCCATGTTCAGGACTTTGGTCCCTACCACGCCGACGGGCTGCCCGTCATGATGGCGCCGGGCGCCCGCCGCGGGCGCAGGGGCCGGCTTGGGCTGGGGATCGATGGCAGCAGACGCGCGCGGCGGGCTCCGTGCCCGGCGGACCGAGGAACTGGACCAGGCTGAGTCGTGGCGGCTGCTGGCCAGCGCGTCGCTAGGCCGGGTCGTGTTCACGATGCACGCGCTGCCGGCCATCCGCCCGGTCAATCACCTGGTCGAAGCCCAGATGATCATCGTCAGGTCCCACCTAGGGACAGCGATCACCGCGCACGCCGGCGACGACGGCGCGGTCGTCTGCTACGAAGTCGACGACATCGACCCGGTCACGCACACCGGATGGAGCGTGATCGCGACCGGGGCAGCGAAACTGGTCCGCGACACCGCTGCGGTCACCCGCTATCGCCAGCTGCTGGACCCCTGGGTCGCCGGTGACCTGGACCAGATCATCGTCATCACGCCCCAGATCATCACCGGCATCCGGCTGGCTACCCTCTGACTCGCGGCGCGGTGGTGGCGACTGCGGATGGTGAGGCACGGGATGCAGGGATTGGTGTGGGTGTGCGGCAGAGATTGACTCGGTGCGGCTGTCTGCGTGCGGAGATTAGCGTGAGGCGGCTGCAAGCTGGCTAAATCGGGTTGGCTGGCGGGCCCAATGCCGGGTTCGGTGTCTGCGGTTGCCTGGAGGCGGCGGAGAATCTCAGCTAGCTGATATCTCTCGTCTGCGGTGAGCACGTCGAATAGCTCCGCTGCGGCCGAGTCGTGCATTCCGCGGAACCGGCGCAGCTGATCGAGTCCGTCCTGAGTGAGGTCGAGCAGCGTCGCGCGCCGGTCGGCCGGGTCGGGCAGCCGCGCCATCATGCCTTCCTTCTCCAGGGCGTCGACGATCGTCGTCACGGTCCGGGGGGCGACCCCGAGCGCCGCACTCAGCTCGTTCATGCGTATCCGGCCCGCGGACTGAAGCGCGCTCAGCACCCGGAACCTGGCCAGGGACAGCCCGGCCGCGCTCATCCGGGCGTTCGTCCGGTTATGGGTGGCGTGAGCTATGGCCCTGAACTGCTCCATCAGCTGGACGCTGGTCGGCTCGGGCATCGCCGCTTGACCTTCTGTCATATACTGAGTATTCTCACTATGTGTGTTCACGTAAACCGAACTCTCATTATAAGCTTACTCATGGCTGTCCGGTAGCGGCTCGCATTCCGGTCCGCGCCCCGGCCACGAAGGCTCGCGCATGATGCGGCTGACCGGCATCGTCCTGCGTCACAAGCGCCTTGTCGTGCTGGCCTGGCTGGTGATAGCCGTCGCGGGCTTCGCCACGATCAGCCAGGCCACCAGCGCTCTGTCAACCAGCTTCAGCATCCCCGGCCAGGCCTTCACGACCGACAGCACTATCCAGCGCCTCTACCACAACGGCGGCTTCCAGAACCCCCCGGTGGTGCTGACAGCGACGGTCCCGGCGGACTCGGCGGCCGGGCCGGCCACCGTGGCCGAGGCGGGCCGGCTGTTCGCTGCGGCCGCCCGGGCCGTGCCGGGCTCCCGCCTGGCCGACCAGGCCACCACCGGCGATGCCCGCTTCTCCAGCGCCGGCGGGACGGCCACCTTCGCCCTGGTGTTCACCCCGCCAGGGCCGGGCGGCTCCAGCGCGCCGGACGCCGCCGTGCCCATGCGCCGGATCCTGTCCGCGGCGGCGCCGACGGGCTGGCAGACCGCTGTCAGCGGCCTGGCCCAGCTTGAGGCCGGCACCAGCGGCGGCAAGGGGGCCAGTACCCTGACCGAGACCCTGCTCGGCGGGCTCGGCGCGCTGCTGGTGCTGGCCGTTGTCTTCGCCAGTGTCATCGCCGTGCTGCCTCTGCTCATGGCCGCAGTGGCCATCCCGGCGACCTTCCTGCTGGTCTACGCCCTCACCCAGGTCACGCCGGTGAACTTCATCGTGCAGTACCTAATCGCCCTCATCGGGCTCGGCGTGGCCATCGACTACTCGCTGCTTGTCGTCACCCGCTGGCGGGAGAACCGTGCCAGCGGCCTGGACAACGAGGCGGCGGTGTCGGCCGCCATGGTCTCGGCCGGACGGGCCGTGGTCTTCTCCGGCACCACCGTGGCCATCAGCCTGCTGGCGCTCGTCGCTCTGCCCGTCGGCTTCCTGCGCGGCATGGGCCTGGCGGCCTTTTTCATCCCCCTGAGCGCTGTCGCCGTCGCCGTCACCCTCCTGCCCGTGCTGCTGGCCACCATCGGCCCTGCCCTCGACCACCCGCGGCTGCGCCTGGAGGTCCACGCCAGCCGTCCCTGGACCGGATGGGCGCGCCTGGTTCTGCGCCACCGGGCCGTCGCCCTGGCCGGCGGGCTGCTCGTGGTGACGGCACTGGTCATCCCGCTCTTTAGCCTGCACCTGGGTGAGCCGGCCACCAAGGCCCTGGCCCCGGGCAGCGCGGCCCGGGGTGCCCTGACCGGCTTGGAAAGCCGCGGGATCCCGTCGGGGATCATCAGCCCGATCGACGTGCTGACCACCGCCGGCCAGGCCAGGGCCGTGGCCCGTCAGGTCGGCCGGATCCCCGGCGTCTATGTCGCCTTCGCGGCCGGCGGGAGCCCGCCGGCGGGCGGCACGGGGCTTGTCGAGATCCTGCCCATCGCCGAGCCGAGCTCGGCGGCCGGTGCCCGCACCGTCACCGCAGTCCAGCATGCCCTCGCCGGCCAGCCCGGGGTCATCGGCGTGGGCGGCCAGGGCGCCAGCGACGCCGACTTCACCAGCGCCGTGTACGGCAGCTTCCCGCTGATGCTCGCCCTGATCGCCCTGGTCACCCTGGTTCTGCTGGCCCGGGCGTTCCGCTCCCTGGTGCTCGCCGCCAAGGCAGTCATCTTCAACCTCGCCTCGCTCGGCGTCGCCTACGGCGTCCTAGTGCTCGTCTGGCAGCAAGGCCACGGCAGCCGCGCCCTGTGGTCCATCCCCGCCACCGGGTCGATCACCGTATACGTCCCCCTCCTGGCCTTCGCGTTTCTCTTCGGGCTGTCGATGGACTACGAGGTGTTCATCCTGTCCCGCATCCGCGAGGAATACGACGCCACCGGCTCCACCGACCAGGCCGTAATCCGCGGCATCGGCCGGACCGGCCGGCTGGTGACCAGCGCCGCGCTGATCCTCTTCCTCGCCTTCCTCGCCCTGTCGGCCACCCCAGAAACCGCCATCAAGATGCTGGCGACCGCTCTCGGCGCCGGGATCCTCCTCGACGCCGTAGTCATCCGCTCGCTGCTGCTGCCCGCCCTCATCGGGATCCTCGGCCGCTGGAACTGGTGGCTCCCCGCTCCCGCAGCACGCATCCTGCGCGTCACACCCTCGGCCCCGGTCCCAGAACCGCATCTGTCCCTGCTTGGGGTCGGCAACCGTGCCCAGGATCTTGAGGACAGGAGCCGCACATGAGTGACGAGAACGGAGGACTCGTGCTGACCGCCGAAGCCCGAATCCAGACCGGGAACCCCGGCAGGTACCTCATCCAGCTCTGCCGGCACGCCGACAGCATCAACCACAAGATCCTCCACCCCCGCGCCGGCAACACGCATGCGGGCCCTGACGTGTAGCACGTCGAATGGTCCGACACCGACGGGACCCTCACCTTCAGCTGGGCCCGGTGCACCATGCACGCTGGCCCGGACACGCTGACGGTGCGCGCCGAAGCCGCCAGTGAGGAGAACCTTCAGCGGATCCAGAATCTCGTCACCCGGAACCTCGAAAGGTTCGGCAGACGCGACCACCTGAAGGTGAACTGGCAGCGGCCCGGACCACCCGCGGTTCCGGCCGGCGAAGCAGGCTAGCTGGTCTCCCCGAGAGGTTGGTGACGCGGGGCTGGCGGGGTGGGAGGCCGCCCGCCGATACTCCGCGATCAGACGGCGCAGCTCATTTGCCCGCATCGCGGCAGTCAGATACCAGCTGACACCGGAGCCGACCGCGCGGGGGCCATGTCACCGGGGGGCATGCGATACCCGCCCAGGAACATCGTCCGTGCCGACGGTTCGCCGCCTGGTCAAGTCTGGTCCAGGCGGCGGAGGCGTTGAGGTGCCGGCAGCCCGTCCGCGGGGTCGCCCGGGATCGTATCGGAGCCCGACGGCGCCGCGGATGTGACCCGCGTGGCGTTCACCTGATGGTGAACGTGCCGGCCATTCCTTTGCGGGCGTGGCCGGGGACGGGGCACAGGTACGTGTGGGTGCCGGGGTGGCGGCGGTGAAGGTGAGCGTTCCGGCGTGTATCCCGGCTGTGGTGGGGTTGCCGAGGAACCACAGCGCCGAGCCGGTGAAGGCTGGCCGGCCGGTCATCATCGGCATCGGCGAGGAGGCGGCCGTGCTGGCGGAGATCACCAGGCCGTGCGCGATGTCGGGGTCGGCGCTGATGACCTCGATGCTGACCCGCGCTGCGGCGGGCACCACGATGGCGGGGTTGGTCATGCCCGCGGCGCGGAATGTTTCGTCAGGCCCGTCGGCAGGGCTGGCAAGCACGGTCAGCCGGACCGTCGTGGTGGTGAAGGTGATGGTGCTGGCGGCCCGGTCGGCGCGGGCGACTGCGGGGGCCTGGCGGCCGAGCGTCGCGGCCCGGGCAGGGCTGACCCGCGGCCCGGGGCG
>WNEY01003814.1_pt1 | contig 11375 bp, 13 predicted proteins | sample 5400531 | NCBI WGS metagenome assembly WNEY01 (sample SAMN13153338, study PRJNA577476) | soil metagenome | isolation source: 200 cm saprolite under Douglas fir tree site 1 | place: USA:California | collected 2015-04-18
ACTCCGGATGGGTGTGTCCCATGTCGTGTTCCAGATAGTCGGGGTGATAGACGAAGCCGGTGCGCGCCATAGGCAAAAAAGCGTAACACACCCCTCACGGGTAGACAAGGCATGCAGAGCTTGTTACAGTGCGAGAGATTCGCAGCAAAGAGGCGTGAGAAACAATGGCAAACCCACGCATCGAGCAACTGAAGAAATTGGTGCAGATGGACCCGAACGACGACGTCGCGTTGTTCGGCCTGGGGAAGTTTCTGATGGAGGAGGGCTCGTTCGCCGAAGCCGCCCAGTATCTCGAGCAGTGTATCAAGGCCAAGCCAGACTACTCGGCAGCCTATCTCGCCCTCGCTGAATCACTCCTCAAGATCGACAAGAAGGACCGTGCCAGGGAAGTCTGTCAGGACGGCCACGCCGTCTCCCTCAAGAAAGGCGACCTGCAAGTCACGAAGAAAATCGAAGCCCTCCAGGCGACGTTGGGCTAGCACCGCCTAGCGCCCGAACATCACCTTGCGGAAGCGCCAGAAGTCCCGGAGCCCCCGGAGATACCCCACGCGCGCCTGGAACTTCCGCACGACGCCCCGCTGAGTCTCGACCTTCGACTTCTCAGACAATGTGAAGTAGTCCCGCAGCAACTCGACCGCCAGATCGGGATACTCTTTGAAGAAGCGCGGGCTCTGGTGGCACCAGGCCGAGAGGCGGCGCTGGGCCCACAGGTCCTTGATGACCGGGCTCCGCTTGAGACGCCGCACGTACGACTTGAGGACGCGGGCGGTGTAATTCCCCTGCCGCCGAGCGTCCAGGATGGTCTCCGCCGCCAGCCTTCCGGAGAGCAGCGCCGTCGAGGAGCCCTCGTGGTAGAACGTCCCGCCCACGAACCCGGCGGCGCTTCCGCACACCAGGAACCCGTCCCGGACCAGCAGCGGGATGCCGTAGTAGCCGCCTTCGGGAATCATCTGCGCGCCGTACTCCACCCGCTCGCCCCCCCGCACCCAGTGGCGCACCGACGGATGCTGTTTGAACTGGGCGAGCAGCTCGGCCGGCGGGATCCCCCCCTCGATCAAGGACTCCACCGAACAACTCAAGCCGACCGACAGCGTGTCCTGGTTCGTGTACAGGAAGGCCGACCCGACGAGGCCCTTCACGGACTGTCCGAAGAACTCCATGGCAACGCCCTCCTTACCTTCCAGGCCGAACCGTTCCTGAAGGACCTCGCGGGGCAACGCCAGCACCTCCTTGACGCCAACCGCGACTTTGCGAGGCGTATAGGGATCGCGCAGGCCGGCCTTCTCGACGAGAAAGGCGTTCGTGCCTTCGCAGGACACCACCACGTTGGCCCCCAGGCACACACCTCCGCGGAGCTGGACCCCCGCCACCTGCTGCCCTTCCCAGAGCAGATTCTCGACGAGCGCTTCGGTGAACACGGTCGCGCCGGCCTCCGTTGCCTGCTGAGCGAACCACCGATCGAACCGGGAGCGCAGCACGCTGAACGTATAGTTGTGGGGCTCGCGGTTGAACTCCTCGAAGCGCAGGTCCAGAGCCACTTCCGAGTCCTGTGACAGGATCGAAAAGCGCCGCCTGGTGATGGCGCGCTCCACCGGCGCGTCTACCCAGAACGCAGGGATCAGGTCCGCCAGCGGGCGGCCGTAGAGGATCATGCCCGAGAGACTCTTCTCGCCGGGCCAGGCGCCCCGCTCGCAGACGCACACCCGCACGTCGTTACGAGCCAGGGTCAGCGCGCAGGCCGACCCGGCAAGACCGGCCCCGACGACAATGACGTCAAAGGAGTCCGGCATATCCTACTTGCGCGCGCCGCGCTTGACGAGCGCGGTCACCTCCGCCACACGCTTGCCCAGCTCGCGCGCCGCAGCCAATTCCTTCTCGTCGATGCCGGGAGAGTCCCCTTCGGTGGTAGCGCTGGCGCCGAACGCGCCGCCCCCGCTGACGACGATCATCTGGTTGCCGAGCATCGCCGCCAGGATGGTCAGCATCGTGACCTCCTTGCCGCTGGAGACCTGCCCGCCGGTGGCGAACGCCGCGCCGACCTTGTTGCGCATCTTGAACTCGGGGAAGACGCCGAACTTGAGCTGCCAGTTGTCGAAGAAGGTCTTGACCTCCCCGGACATGTTCGACCAGTAGACCGGCGAGCCGACGATCAGGGCGTCGGAAGCGAAGAGGTCGTCCCCAGTCACGTCGCCGACCCGTTTCAAGACGACGCGCGCGCCGGGCACGCTCTTCGCCCCGTCGACGACCGCGCGGGCCATTTTCTCAGTGTTGCCGGTGCGCGAGTGGTAGGTGACGAGGACCGCGAAGGGGAGAGGCTCGTCGGCGGGCAAGGCCGGCGTAAGGGAGCTTACGCTTAAAGTCAGAAAGAGGAGAAAAACACGGCGAAAGGTCTTCGACAAGCCGTCCCCACCCATCCCTCCGGGGCGCCCATAGCTTCTCAAGCTGCAAGGGGCCACGAGGGGGAGGGTGAGGGAGGGGGGGCGCTCACCTTGTCGAAACACAAAAGTAGCCCTTGTGGGTTTGCCGCTCAGTGGCGGCGGATCTCTTCGTCAAGTTGCTCTTCGACCGAAACGTGGGTCAACGAGCCGCGATAGTCGCATTTGTGGCAGCGGACCCGCCACTCCTCAATCCATTTCTCCTGGACGTAGGACTGCCGGCATTGCGGACAGACGAAGACACCCTTAACGTAATGGACCATCCGCTTCTCTTTCATGCAAGGCTCCTTCCGAATGACAACCCAGCTCGAAAGCGCCGTATTCAGGCTATGGCTTGCAGAGCTGGCATTTCAACTTGTACTTGGCTGGGCTCAACTCCAACGCTTCGTAGGCCCGCTCCTTGTCCGGAATCTCCTGCCAGACCCCTGTCCAGTGGTCATGGTAGGACACGTTCTCCGGCACTTCGATGCACCGGTCCCGATGCAACACGGCCTTGTCAATCGCCATCGCGGTATGCAGTACGTATGCCACGGATCAATCCCGTGATTCAATGACGGTCACCTTACGGCTCGTCCTCGGACCCGGCCCTCGTGACGCCCGTCCCGAGGGCCGCGCGCTTCAATTCCTCTTCGAGCAGCTTCCGGCGCAGCACCTTTCCGACCAAGGTCTTCGGCAACTCCGTGCGGAACTCCACCTGCTTGGGTACTTTGAACTTCGCCAGCCGCTGCCGGCAATACTCCAAGAGCTCCGTCGCAGTCGCCGACACGCCCTCCTTCAGCACAACGAAGGCCTTGATCTTCTCGCCCCGCAAGCCCTGGGGAATGCCGACGACGCAGGCCTCTTTGACCTTCGGATGCCCGCAGAGGCACTCATCCACTTCGCGAGGATAGACATTCATGCCGCCCGACTTGATCATATCCTTCTTGCGGTCGAGAATGAAGAAAAACCCATCCTTGTCCATCCGGACCATGTCGCCCGTCGAGAGCCAGCCGTCCCGCAGCACCGCCACTGTCTCCGCTTCCTGGTGCCAATAGCCCTTCATAACCTGCGGCCCCCTAACCTGTAACTCCCCGCCGTCTTCCGGAGCGGCCACGGGATTTCCGGTCTCCGGATCCACCACCCGTGTCTCGGTGTCTGGCAGCGGCAGCCCGATGCACCGGCTGTGACGCCGGCCAACGATCGGGTTGCAATGCGTCACGGGACCGGCTTCGGTGAGCCCGTATCCCTCGATCAGGCGCGCCCCGGTCAGCTTCTCGAAGCGGTCCTGGACCTCCGCGTACAGCGGCCCAGCCCCGCTGACGCAGAGCCGGAGGGAGGTCAGATCGTAGTCGCCCGCCCGGGGGTGGTTCGCCAGCGCCATGTACATCGCCGGGATGCCGGGGAACACCGCGACGCGATGGCCGACGATCGCCTTGAGCACTTCGTCTGGCTGGAATCGGGGCAGGAGGACGATGGTGCCGCCGAGCATGGTCGCCAGGTTCTGGCAGGTGGTCATGCCATAGATGTGAAAGAAGGGCAGCACGCCGAGAAAGACCTCCTCTCCGTCCCGCATCCCCTGCAACCATCGCAAGCACTGGATCGCGTTTGCGACGATGTTGCGGTGCGTGAGCATCGCTCCTTTGGGTACGCCTGTAGTGCCGCCGGTGTACTGGAGGAGGGCAATGTCGTCCACCGAAACAGGCACGGACGGCGGCTTCGCCGGCGCCGCTTGGAGCAGCGCGCAAAAGTCGTAGAGGGGCGGCACGCGCTGCACGTCAAGCCACTGCCCCTGCCGGCGGGCTTTGATGGGATAGAGGAGTCGTTTCAGCCAGGGGAGATAGTCGGACACACGGGTCAGGATGATCCGCTTGAGGGGCGTGCGCGTGCGCACCTCTTCGATCCGCGGGTAGAAAAGGTCGAGGGCGATAATCGTCTCCGCGCAGGCATCGGTCACCTGGTGCGCGACTTCCGTACCTACGTACAGGGGATTGATCGCCACTACCCACGCCCCGGCCTTCAACGCGCCGAAGTAGCCAATGACCGCCTGAGGGCAATTGGGCAGCATCAAGGCCACCCGTTCGCCCTTGCGGACGCCCAGGCGGACCAAGGCCTGCGCAAACCGGTTCGTCAGGGTATTGAGCTGGCGGTAAGAGATCCGCCGGCCATAAAACTCCAGCGCCGTGCGGTCCGGGTACCGGCTGGCCGAGTCAATCAAAAATTGGGGCAGGGGAATGTCCGGATAGGAGAGGGTGGCAGGAACCCCCGCCTCGTATTGCCGGAGCCAGGGCCGTTCCATGGCAGCACCGTATCTCACGTCTTTCAACCTTGTCAAGCCAGCGGAACTTACCTATGATACCCGTCCCAATGCATTCGCCACTCGCCCTCGCCGTTGCCTGGTTGTTGGGTACAGCTCTGTTGGTCGCGGGAGAGGCCCAAGGGGCCGGTCCCGCGTCTCAGGCCAAGACCGGGACCGTATCCCAGGTCACGGTCACCTATCCCAACGGGGCCCGTCTCCTCGCCGAAGTGGCCGACACGCCTGCCAAGCGGGCCAGCGGGCTGATGTTCAGGGACCGGCTGGCTCCCGACAAGGGCATGCTGTTCGTCTTCGAAGAAGCCGGCGAGTGGCGCTTCTGGATGAAGAACACCAAGATCGCACTGGACATCCTGTGGCTGGGACCGGATAAGCAGATCGTCTATATCGAGGAGAACGTCCCGGGATGCCGCCAGGATCCCTGCCCGGAATACAAATCGAACAAGGAGGCCTTGTACGTGCTCGAACTGCCGGCCGGGACGGTCAAACGTGAGAAGCTCGCCAAGGGGATGAAACTACAGTTCAAGCTGCCGAAGGAGAAAAATTAGACCGGGACTAACTCATGGATTGTGGCCAGGAGCTCTTTTCGCTTAAACGGCTTAAGGAACGTGCGGTGGGCACCGAGTACTCTGGCGGCGGCGAGGAAGTCGAAGTTTCCCGTTGGTCCCCCGCCCGAGATGGCAATGATCTTAGCGTCTGGGAACTTGTATCGTAGCATGTGGATGAGAGCAGCACCCGATACCTTGGGCATCACAAGGTCAACGATGAGAAGGTCAATAAGATTCTCACAGTATAGGGCAAATCCCCTTTGGGCGTCAGGCGCTTCCAGCACGTCATAGCCCGCCTTCTCCAACATCGCGCGAAGCAGCTTGCGGAATTCCTCTTCGTCGTCAACGATTAGAATACGCGGCATGTGGCCTTAAAGCGATCTCATCGATGGGTGTCATTAGGGAGAGCAAAGTCGCTACTACATTTGACTCTTCCATTTAACCACTTTCGATGTGCGGACGCTATACCCTCAAGTAAGATAAAAGTAAAATTGAAGTAAAAATTGGGGTAAGACTCGATTTATTCAGCCAAGGCCCCTCCCCCCTTGAAGAATTAGGACCGTCTTCGCAGCCTACAATCAGCAATCATCAATCAAGCCGCGCTTGACAGGTCCAAAAGGGTGGCCTAGCCTTTGCATATCTGTCGAGGGTGGTACAACAACTGGAGGCTGGTCAGGAAGTCTCCATCATCCAAGTTAACGGGTCCGCAGGAAATTAGAGCGATACTCTTATACACATGCTCACTCACAAAGGCGATCAGAATACGGATTTTTCAGTCACGTCGAACGGAGAGGTCAAGGAGAAGCGGCGACTGAGAGCGAGTGCGGGCTTCACATTGATCGAGCTAGTGATTGTCGTAGCGATCATTGGTATCCTGGCAGCGATGGCCATCCCGAACTTCATGAGCTATCAGGCTAAGGCCCGGCAGTCGGAAGCGAAGCTTGGGCTCGGAGGTATCTTCATCGCAGCGACTGCGTATTACGCCTCTAATGCCACCTACAGTGTGGCATCGTTGTCCGAGTTGGATTACGCTCCAGCCGGGTCTCCTGTCTATACATTCAACTACGGAGGCACCACGATTAACAGTGGCTCTAGTGCGAGCACTTGTCCGGGGACAACGTGGGTTGGTCCTAGCCCTGCCATCGGCTCGGTCGGCTTCACGGCTGGGGCGCGAGGCAACATCGACTCCGATCCCACCTGCGATGAGTGGACGATTGACGATCTCAGAAACCTGACGAATACTGTCAACGACGTGCTTAATTAACGAGCCTTAGAGCCGAGAATCCCGATCAGACCCCTCGTTCCGACTGACAGCATCTGACCTCCCACCGTGATAAACCGCTCCAGGTCCTCTACTAGTTGGAGCTTCCACATCCATTGCCTCGATTGACCGACGCCACGCTTGAAGGGAATATTCTACTTTCTTCAACCTTTGCCCGTGTGAGGAAGACCTTAGAAAAGTAGCCTGTCCACTTTTCTCTACAAGGCTCGTCCTACCTCGACGTATTGGAATGGCGGATTAACAATCGCAAGAACCCGTTCTTGTTCCGTGACACGCTGAAGAAACTAATCCAGCCTGGGAATTGGGAATATCTAGATCTGATCGCGTCATGACACTTATTGAAAGTATGCTTGGTCGAGTATTTTCCCGCCGTATTTGGTAACATCTGACAGACTATGAATGCTGGATAGGTCAGTCCCTTTGGGAATCAAAGCAGCTTCATGCCAATAGCTCATCAGTGTTCCTGGTTTTATGACACTAGCCATCTCCTTGCTATGCGGAGCCTCGATGAAGACACCTACGTGATGAATGTTGAACGGGGAACTGATGGACATTCTTTTTTCTTGTAGCCTTTCCGTTTGGGGATCAACAATGCCACACACAAGCACTATGTCATACTTCTTGCGGAAACGAGATAATCGAGAAGTATCAAAAGTAGCGCTACATGCTGTTCCGTCATCTCCCCACGAAATTATGATGCGTGGAACTGAGCTACTCGCAATGACAGTTAGAAGTATCCCCCAGAAGAATGCTAGAACTCCGACAACAGTTACCAAGCCCGGGCCAAATACTTTGCTTGTTCCGCGAGCATTATATGCCCATATAACGCCTACTCCTGCCATGAACCACCAACCATAGCTAATGAGCCATCCAATCATTAGGAGAAAAGTATCGTTTTTAATCGACAAAAGAAAATCAATGTTTGATAGCCATGACATCAACTTCCCCGCAAGAGAGCCAGCTATGAGAATAGCTGGCGGGATCTTAGGTGTAAACGAATCAAGCGTAGTTTTCTGCATGGCGCAACCCTCCTACGGATTGTGCCTATCATAGCACGCATACCCTCCGCGTCAGATGGATAACCCCCCAAACTTGTACAAGCTACCCCTTGGTTTGACAGGTCCCGAAGGGTGGCCTAGCCTGGCTGAAACTCTTCACGTCCGGGATGGAGCATCTCTATGAGATCAGGCGCTTTCGGAATCTGCCTACTGCTTTCTCTGTGGCTTTCTCAATCTGGAATGGTTTCAGAGCCAGTGCAGGGGTATCGGCTGATGATACCTGGCAACCTTGGCCCTCCCTGGATATACCCTGTACTCATTCCATATAGATGGTGGGATACAATCGGGGTCTATGAAAAGTTTAGAGAGTGCGAACGAGATAAAGAAGAAATTAAAAGTGTCGCTGCATTAACACTATCAAAAATGGAACTAGGCGGCCCTCCCCCTGTAGGCTTGGAGTTAGCAAAGCGTACAATTCGGGCCGAGTGCGTACCAGTTCGTTGAAGCCAGCCTTTATGCTGAGACTGCTCTTCCAAAGTATCGAACAGGGCCTAGGTCAGTCCCTCTCGCAGGTTTCGTGGCTGATCTACTGCGGCGGTCTGACGCTTCTAGTGTTCGTGATACTGGTTCCTGTTTGGCAAATCCGGATGCAGTACTTAACCACGCGAACGGGGATGGAACAGAGATGGGTGATGACCTGTGGACACTGCGGGAGACGAACGCTTGTTTCAGGCCGAAAATGCAGCAGTTGCGAACAGGATCTCGGAATTCCATGGATGGTACGACTCTGGACAGCTTCCACAAGAAAGAGTGATGGGACGTTCGCGCGGCGCCTCACGTGGGGAGTCCACCTTCTCGGGAGTGCCGCCTTCTTGCTGTTCTCGGTCTGGATTGTGACCGCCACAGGGTCGCTTGCCCCACAAGGGGCGTTGCATCGGCTCTTTTGGGGCCTCGCGTTTGTGGCCTTGGCTGTCTTCGGCTGGCTAGCTGGCCGCGCCCTGGGGATTAGGAGGCACGGGGTGCTGGCCCGCGCTGGGGACGCTGTGATGGCGCTCGCTGCGATCGGGACGATGGCTGTCGCCCTGTTTCTGGCCGATTCCGCAAGACCTCAACGGGAAATTTCACTTGCTCGCTTCGACACGATCGCCAATACCGTCCGGATTGGAGAGCGAGTCCTGCTCCTTCCTGAAGGGGAGATCGGGTTTGAATACCTCCAACTGGACCAGGAGAACCTAGGATATCATCGGATTATTCCGCTGGCTCTCTCCGGGAGCGAGCGCATACCGTTTCAGAGGAACGCATTGAAACAACGGGTCATAAGCCATCTTCGCAAGCATGCGGCCGGCTACACGGCTCGCGGGATCACCGTCCGACTACGCACCGACCAACTTCGGATTACGCCTGGCCAGTCCTACGAGGTGGTCGAGCGGGAGGGTCAGGTGCTGATGAGGAATGTGGCCAGCAGATGAGGACCCTCTACCTTTTCAAAGCAAAAAAGCGATGTCCACACGTCATACACCGGTACGGACGGATGAGAAAGACACAAATGATCCATTCAACAACGCCTTGACGATGTGAGCGACGCGTCGTGCTCTCACCGCAGTTCGGGCATGGACGCACGACAGGAGCAGCTTCGCGCGCAGACTTGCGCGCGATGAACCACTGCCACCCATACCATGGGAAGTCGAAATAAAATCTGTCGCAGTGGGCACACCGAAAGTAGCCGATGCCGACCGCACGCAACACTATGTAGGACAGGTCATGGCGTCTCTCGGGCTTACGGCTCTCCTTGTGACAGGCTGGACAGGTCGGCATCGGTGGAGCCTAGTGCCAGCGTCTCGGCATCAGCCCGATCTGGACCGCAAGAAGCAGCGTCTCCTGCTGAACCGGCTTGTGCAAAATGTCAATCGATCCCAGATGTAAGGCTTCGCGCACCAGGAGTACGCTCTGGCGGGATGTCAGCAGAATGAGTCCTCCCCTGTAGTTCCGTTCCCGCAATCGGAGTAAAACCTCGGCCGTTAGACTGTCTGGCATGTCCAGGTCCAGCACCACGAGTCCGGGGCTTTCCTTGTCCAACACTTGCAACGCGGCAAAGGTATCCGGCGCTTGTCGAAGCTCATACCCGCTGTCCCGCAAGGCGTGCGCATAGAGAGCTCGCGTTTTGGGATTGTCGTCCACCAGCAAGATACTATCAGCTTGCAGGCTTGGCTGCTCGGCGCCTTTGTGAGGATTGAGGATGCCTTCCATGGTCCTGACGATCGTGTCCAAGGAGAGGGTTTTGCTCAGAAAATCGACCGCTCCGAGTTGTCGCGCAGCCAGTTCCAATTCCTCCGACCCCCAGGTGGTCAGGATCAAGACCGAGGCGCGCGGGTCAAGTGTATGAATCCGCCTGAGCACCTCCAGCCCGCCCATTTCAGGCATGTAAAGGTCTAACAAAGTAAACTGGGGGCGCAGTTGCTGGAAGGTATCGAGAGCGTCGCGCCCCGTGTACGCCGTGAGCACTTCATGGCCATAGCTCTTCAAGAGCCCCTTTAGGAACTCGCAGAACGAGGGCTCATCATCGACGATTAGAATTCTCGCCATGACTCTCTCTGTAGCTCAAGGTCGTAGGAAGTCTAGCGCAGGTGGCCAGAAAAGGCTATGACGCTGTTGTGCGTCGGTTTAGCAGTCCTGCGGTGGTGGATTCAACGAGGTAGTGGTGTACTTCCACCTACAGGGACTGTGATGTAGGTAAAGAACACATCTAAAACAACAAAATTTGCATAGGGCCACCTGGCACAACGTCCTGAAGGATCCGCCACCGACACCAAACACACGGCTTAGCCTCCCGCGTCTTGAACGCTTCCGACATACACTGTATCGCCAGCGCAGGCTGGTCGCCTTCGTCAGCACTCCCGACCCTTCTGCCGCTTCCTCCAGCACCACGGCGCTACTGGGTTAGGATCAGCCCACAGCCCGCGCCTTGCCTTCCGCGCCGCCTGTTCCAAGGCAGCTAGCACAGGACTTTTGCCGTATTTCCGGGACCGCCACGCCAAGCCCGCCTCCACCAATTCTTGGTTTAGCACAGCGCCGTCCGGCAAGATGACATCGGCAACGAGGAGTCCTTCCTTCTCTAGATGCTTCACTTCTACGGTGACGGGCTTCCCCAATGTCATCTCGGAGGTGAACTGCTTGGCCGCCTTCCCGTAGGGTTGTCCTTTCTCAGGGCAATCTATCCCGTTCAGCCGGATGCGTACGGCCTTGCCCCGCTGGAGAGCTTCGATGGTGTCACCGTCGAGGACCTCCACAACGAGGCCGGTGAAGTTCGTCAAGGCAAATGCAGGTGGTAGCAGCGTGAGTGCGAGGACGAAAAGCAGGAAGACCCAGCGTGGCATATCAGCCTCCGATGCGGGATGATATCACGAAATCTGCCGCCGCGAGTTTAAAAAGGCTATTGAGATCGTGCGCGAGCGACTTGATGCACGATGGATCGTCAATGTTCGGGTTATTCATGTGCACCTGTAGCGATTGCACATCTGCGGTTCAACGATATTGATCTTGCAGATTCACTCCACACAATTTAGAATCGAAGAGCCCCTTGGTCCTCAAGAAGCGTGATATCGTGGCGACACCACCTGAAAGCATGGACCGTCGAAGTAGCCAACGGGTTCTACTGTCAACCCCATTAACCGTTTCTGGCGGATCCCCATGTCGACACTTGGTTCGTCGGGGTGGAACTCGACACTCCGGGAAATACTGGGCTGTTCAGTCACCGCCGCCAGACTGTGGTAGAGGGGAATAGAAAAGGGGACAGGCTACTTTATGGCAACGATCCTAGTCGTA
>WNEY01004526.1_pt1 | contig 11375 bp, 7 predicted proteins | sample 5400531 | NCBI WGS metagenome assembly WNEY01 (sample SAMN13153338, study PRJNA577476) | soil metagenome | isolation source: 200 cm saprolite under Douglas fir tree site 1 | place: USA:California | collected 2015-04-18
AACAAGGGCCGGTTCGGCATCTCCGGCCGCAGCGCGCGGTAGAGCTTCCCCGCCCCCCACAGCACGATGAGGCTGCCCGGCGGGTAATCGACGACGAAGGTGCCGTTATCCCAATCGATCCGCGTGCGGGGCAGGTTCGTCGCGGTGAGCAGCCCCCACGCCGAGCCCGTCTCCGCCCGGGCCACCCGCACCATCTCGCCGTCGTCGGGGCCGTAGATCGCGGCCAGGCCGGCGGTGGCCGCTCGCGCGGCCCAGGCCTTCTGGACCTCGGTGTCGAACGTGCCCCACACGGGCAACAGGCAGAGCCGGAGCGTGAGGCCCAACGCGAAGAGAAAAGCCCAGCCGCGGGTCATCGATTCTGGACGCGGCGCGCTCCGCGCGCCTGAGATTCGCATCCTCGGTCGGGCACTTCCATCAAGGTTCCGCCGTCGCGGGAGTGCTCCCGCTCGGGCGGAAAGGAGCCCGACCTGCGGGTGCTCCGCGGCGTCGTACACTAGCATGCCGATGTGGAGCCCGTGAACACGACAAGGTGAGAGACAAGCACGCGCTGGGCCGCGAGGCGCTCGCCGCCCTCTTCTTCCTCGCCCTGGCGGTCACGGCCACGCGTCCGCTGGCGGCACTGTTCCGCACCCACGTCCTCGGCCACCTCGACGTGCTGGTGGACCTGTGGACCGTGCACTGGCTGGCCACGCACTTCTTCGACCCGAGCCAGATCTTCCAGGGCAACATCTTCCATCCCGCGCGCCACGCCGTGCTCCATTCCGACCTCTCTCTCGGCACGGTGGTGCTGCTGCTTCCCTTCCGGCCTTTCATCCACGACCCGGTGCCGCTCATCAACCTGGCCGCGCTCGTGGCCCTCGCCTTCGGGGGGTGGGCCTTCCATGCCCTCGGCTACGCCGTCACCGGCGACCGCTGGGCCGGCCTGCTGTGCGGCGTCCTCGCCGCCTTCAACTCGCACCAGATGCGCCACGTCTACCACCTCAACCTCCTCACCGCCGGGTGGCTGGCCCTCTTCCTCCTCGGCCTGCACCTCTTCGCGGCGGTGAGCCTTCGCGCCCTCCGCCGCTCGCGGGCGCTCGCGGCGCTGGCCGCGGCGGCGCTGCTCGGGGCGCTCCTGACGCTGCCGTATCTCACGGCGTATCTCGACGCGCGGCGGGAGCAGGGCCTGCGGCGGAACATCAACATGTCGGCGGCGATGGCCTTCCGTCCCTCCGCGGACCTCACGAGCGACGCCTATGCGTACCGCGGGCTCTCTCCCCGCGAAGGCGAGCGGCTCTTCCCCGGCGTGCTCGCGCTCGCGCTGGGCGCTTTGGCGGTGGGGCGCCGCCGCCCGGGGACCCTCCTCTTCGGCACCGCCTTCGTCGTGATGCTTCTTCTGTCCCTCGGCCCGCGGCTGGACGTGGCCGGGCGGACGTTCGACCTCCCCTACAAGTGGCTCTTCTCGATACCGCCCTTCGACGGCATGCGGCATCCCTACACGTTCGCCGCGGTAGCGCTCTTCATGCTCGCCGTCCTCGCCGCGATCGGATGGGCCGGTCTGCGCATCGCCGCCCGCGCGTGGGCGGGGCCGCTCATCGTCCTGATCGCGGTGCTCGAGACCCTGAGCCCGCCCCCCTTCGTGCGCGCGATCCCGTCGGGCGTGCCTCCGGCCTACGAGATGATCCGCGCGCTGCCTCCGGCCCCGATCCTGGAAGTGCCGGTCTTCGCCCCCGACACCCTGGTGTGGGCGGCCCGGCACGGACTGCCGGTGGTCAACGGACAAGGCTCGGCCTTCGTCCCCGGCGGGACGCGCATCATCGCGCGTCTCGTCGAGAACCACTGGGTCCGCCGCGTGCCCGCCGACCTCGACGCGAGCAAGCCCGCTCTCTACCTCGCCGACATCTTCCCCGCCCTGTACGTGATCGTCCCCGCCGTGCGCGAGCCGGCCTTCCGGGCCCTGGCCGCGGCGTTCGACCGCTCGCGGCTGTTCTCGCTCGTGGCGGAGGCGCCCGACGGCGACCGGATCTACGAGCTGCGCCGGGACCGCATCAGCGCGCCGGCTCCAGGCGCACGGCCGCTACCCGAGGAGGAGGAGCCGGACGGGGAGCCGCCGCCCAGGTGAGCTCGAGGCGCTCGACGACGTCGGCCGGCCCTGCGGGCAGGGACCATGCCACCTCCCCGATGCCCACGAGGGGCTCGCCCAGAGCGCGGCCGTCCAGGCGAGCGCGGACGGAGCCGGGGAGCGCGACCTCGAGGGCGAGCCGCAGCGGCTCGCCCGACGGACGGCGGAAGAGCACCGTGGAGCGCCGCGTACTCGGCGAGCGCGTCGGCCTTCCCCCGGTCTCCTCGGGCGCAGACCAGCCGGTCTCGAAGTGCATGCGCGACTCCGGCGCTCCCGCGTCGATCCGCCACGGCAGCGGCGGCAAGGCCTCCGGCGCCACCCGCAGCAGGATCCGCTCGCCGTCGTCGTCCACCCGCGCCACCGGCAGCACCTGCTCGAGAAAGTCCACCACGCCGCGGTCCGCGAAGGCGTGCTCGACCACGACGTAGCGCAGGGCGAGGAAGCGCGCCACCCGCGGCGCCACCTCTCTCTCGCGCGCGAGGAGGCCGGCGTCCAGCTCGAGGCGGCCCTTGCGCAGGTCCACGAGCGTCCGCACGAGCGGGAGGCCGAAGTAGTAGCTCGTCTTCTCCACCGGCACGCGGGCGGCGGTGCCGATGAAGATACGCTTACCGTGGATGGTCTGGTCGTACATGATGCGGCCGGGTACCTGATCGATCCCGGGGATCTCGACGACCGTGAAGTCCCCCGGCTCCCGCGCCACGCGGGCGAAGACGGCGGGCGCACCGGCCCGGAAGAGCGGGACCGGCACCGCCAGGTACTCGGCGGCCATCAGCGCGGCCGCGGCCGCGGTGAGGAGCAGGCGGGCGGAAGGACGGCGCACGCGCGCGAGCCACGCGGTCCAGCCCGCGGCCAGCAGTACGGCGAGTGCGAGCACGACGAGGATCGAGAAGCGGGACGGGGCCCGCATATGCTGCAGCATGGGGACGTGCGGGAGCACCGCGAAGGGAAGCGGCAGGCCCAGGTCGCGCCCCGCCACGCGAAGCGAGGGGCCCAGGCTGAGAACGAAGGCGCACCCGCCCAGGAGGATCCAGAACCCGAGGCCGCGACGTGTGCGGCGGCTGGCGAGCGCGGCGATCCCGGCGACGAGCAGGACGTAGCCCGGAAAGACGGTGGTGTCGGTGAGGTCGCGGTCGAAGGCTCGCCCGATTCGCGGGCCGAGAAGGGTCTGGGCAGGGCCCGGCCGCACGTACGCGGCCAGGTCGGCGACGTAGCGTCCGGTGCCCGGATAGGGAAGATAACGCCACGACCTGAGGTCGCGCGCGGCCGCGATCGCCAACGGGAGCAGCAATGCGATCGCGATCAGCCCCACGAGGGCCAGGCGCGCGGCGACCGGGCGCAGGCGCGGCCGGTGCGTCGCCCCCACCCACGCCGCATAGAGCAGAGAGAAGAACGCGAGGAAGATCAGGTAGCTGAGGTTCGTGTAGCCGCAGGCGGCCGCCGCCGCCCCCGTGAGGAGCGCGAGACCGGCGCGGGTCGATCCCGCGTCCATCAGGGCAAGGAAGGCGAGCGCATAAAGGGGCATCCATTCCGTGCTCAGCAGGTCGTAATGGCCGGCGAGGCGGGCCAGCCGGTAGGGGCAGAAGCCGAACGCGACGCCGGCCAGGAACGCCCCCTCGGGGCTCGCGCCGAGCCGGCGGCAGAGCGCGTAGGCGGCGAGCGCGGACGCGACGAACGTCGCGCACACGATGGAGTTCGCGGCCGCCACGCTGCCGAGGAGCGCGCTGATCGGGACGAACAAGACGCCATGGAGGAGGGCAAGCGTGTGCAGGGCGAGGCCGATCCCTACCGGATAGAAGATGTAGTCCGTCCGCAGGGGATTCACATGCAGGTCGACGAGGGCCTTGCGCACCCACCAGAGGTTCCAGAGGTAGATGCGCGCGTCCCCCCCGCTCTCTCCGACGTGGTGGGTGAAGAAGAAATAGGGCAGCGGCCAGGTGAAGAGCGCGGTGAGGGCGACGTAGACGAGGGCGGCGAGCCAGCCGCGCGTCACCGAGGACGTGCCGACGTCCGCTGGAAGTGCAGCCAGTCCACCGCCACCGCCGCGTCCTTGCCGCGATAATCGGTCAAGTCCTGGCGAGGGCTCCCCGAGTATGCGAGGGCGAGGTCGTTCAGGCCGGGATGGAGCGCGGAGCGGGGGATGTTGAAGGTGTACTCTCCCCACACCGGCGGCGCCGCCGTCTCCCCCACCTCGACGCCGTTGACCTCGATCCTCACCGTCACGGGAAGCTGAGGCTGCTCCGCGCGCAGGCGCAGCGTGGCCTCGAAGTCACCCACGGTGCGGATGGGGATGCGGAGCCAGGAGCGCCGTCCCTTCGAGCGACGAAAGGTCGTCTCTCCCTCCGCCTCCGGAGGGTACCAGTTGTGGCCCACCACGAGGGGCAGCTCGGCCGGCTCGCTTCCGAGGTCGATCGTGCCCGCCAGCGAGCGGGGGCCCTCGTCGAGCCAGACCCCTTTCAGGTTGTCGTACGCCAGCGTCCAGAGCGGAGCCGGGAGCCGGGTCTCGAGCAGGCCCCGATACAGCACGTCCACCTGCGCGGGCGCGAGCTGCTCCAGGTTGAGGGCCTGGTTGCGGGGCGCCACCAGCGCGCTGTTGTAGATGTAGGCCAGCCCCTGATTCCACAGGACGAGGAGGGCGATGACGCCTCCGGCGAGCGCGAGCGGACGGCGGCGCACGAAAGCGAGGGCCTCGCCGAGTCCCAAGCCGAACAGAGGCGTCAGCCCCAGCAGCCGGCGTTGGCCGAAGGCCTCCGAGCCCCACCAGTCTCCCATCGAGGCGTTGACCGCCACCGCCAGCACGAAGGCCAGGACGAAGTAGGCGGCGAGGCGGGCGTCACGTCTCAGCCACAACAGCCAGCCGGCGCATGCGGCGAGATAGAGTGGCGTCCAGGTGAAGAGCCCGTGCCGGGGCGACAGCAGCATCTGCAGCCAGGCCAATTCCAGGGTGAATCCCAGCCCCTGGCGGGCCAGCGAACCCACGAAGCCGCCGCCCCAGAGCCGGGCCCAGACCACGGCCTGGAGCAGCCCCGCCGCCGCCGGACCGGCGGCGAAGGCCGCGACGCGGCCCCCCGCCCGCGGCCCTCGCGTCCGGACCAGGTCGAGCATGGGGAGCAGCAGCAGCACGGCATCCTGCACCCGCACCAGGCTCAGCAGGCCGCCGACGACCCCCATCAGCGCCCAATGCGCCGGGCGTTCGCTGTCCCGGAACCGCAGCCAGGCCGCGACGAACAGCGTGGCCAGGCACGCCGAGACCCCATGAGACATGGAGGGATTGGCGGCGGCATAGAAGAACAGCGGCGTCGCCAACCAGATCGCCAGCGTCGCGAGCATGGCGACGGCGGGTCCGTAGAATCGGCGCAGCATCCACTCCAGGACCGCCAGTCCCACCAGGCTATACACGTAGGTGGCGGAGGTGACGGCTGACTGGTAGGGCGCCGAGAACCCGTCGGGGCGCACGGGGGCACCCAGCCAGGAAGCGAGCTCGACCCCCGCGTGGACGAGCAGCAGCGGGGGCAGCCATACGATCGAGACGCCCAAGGGGGCGCGGCTGGTGACCTCACCCTGCGGTGAGACGATCGGCCGGGCGCCCAAGCCCTGGTAATCGTTGGCAAGATCGAAGTCGCGGTCGAACAGCGGCGAGCGCGCCAGGACGTAGTACTGGAACCCGTCGCCTCCCAGCCGGGAATAGACGGCGGGAAGCTGAGCCAAGGCGACCAGCACCATCGGCAGCCGCCACCCGTCGAGCCACCGGGCCCGCGGGCCGCCGAGGAGCACGGCACCCACCGCGGCCAGCGCCGCCAGCCCCAACACGATGGTGAGGATCGCCGCGGGCGCACCGGAGTCTACGGCCACCTTGGCCGCCCAGGACATCACCGCCAGGACGACGAAGCAGATCTCAGCGCGCCGCCGCATCGACTACGGTCGCTCGACCACCATGGCCACCCCCTGCCCGCCACCGATGCACAGGCCGGCCAGGCCGAGGTGCGCTCCCCGCGCTTTCAACGCGTGGAGCAGAGTGACGAGGATGCGGGCGCCGGAGGCGCCGATGGGGTGGCCGAGGGCGATCGCGCCCCCGTTCACGTTGACCTTCGCGGGATCCAGCTTCAGCTCACGCAGCACGGCCAGGCTCTGAGCGGCGAAGGCCTCGTTCAGCTCCCACAGCTCGATCCGGTCGGCGGCGAGGCGGGCCCTCTCGAGCACCTTGCGCACCGCCGGCACCGGTCCGATGCCCATGACCCTGGGGTCCACGGCGGCCGAAGCGTAGGCCACCACGCGCGCCAGCGGCTTCAGGCCGAGGACCCTGGCTCTCTCCGCCCCCGCCATCACCAGCGCCGCCGCACCGTCGTTGATCCCGCTCGAGTTGCCGGCGGTGACGGTGCCGTCCTTCTTGAAGGCGGGCTTGAGCTTGGCGAGCGTCTCCGCGGTGGTCCCCGGCCGCGGATACTCGTCGGTGTCCACGGCCTTCGCCTCGCCTTTCTTCTGAGGGACCGCAACGGGAACGATCTCCTCCTTGAAGCGCCCTTCGCGGATGGCCGCCGCCGCGCGGGCCTGGCTCTCGGCGGCGAAGGCGTCCTGGTCCGCCCGGCTGATGCCGTAGCGCTCGACGAGGTTCTCGGCCGTGATGCCCATGGGGATGTCGTGGAACGCGTCGGTCAGCCCTTCGTGGATCACGTGGTCGACGACCTTGCCGTGGCCGAGCCGCTCGCCCCAGCGCGCACCGGGAAGGAGGAACGGCGCGCCGCTCATGCTCTCCGTCCCCCCCGCCACGACCACCTCGGCATCGCCGCACCGGAGCGCCTGCGCGGCGAGCATCACCGCCTTCAGCCCGGAGCCGCAGACCTTGTTCACGGTGTGGGCCGGGACCGATTCGGGCAGCCCGGCCTTGATGGCGGACTGCCGGGCGGGGTTCATGCCGAGGCCGGCCTGGAGGATGCAGCCCAGGATCACCTCGTCGACCTGGTCCGGGCGGACGCCCGAGCGCCGCACCGCCTCCTTCACCGCCACCGTTCCCAGCTCCACCGCCGAGACGTCCTTGAACGCGCCGCCGAAGCTGCCGATGGGCGTCCGGCATCCGCCAAGGATCACCACTTCAGTCGTGCTCATCTCGGCCTTCCGCCTCCATTCTGCGCGGGGCCGCCCGCCGGCCGCAACACGGCGGCGGGGAACCGAGGCCGGCGCGCCGTCAGCCGGTGGAGGTCACCACTCAGTTGTGGTCGACGTACCGGACGTAGCGCTGGTAGAAGCGGCCGAGTGCCGCCGGGTCGGCTTCGTCCGTGGCGAGCAGGCGGCCCATGGCCAGGCCCATCTCCACCGCCTGGTGCATGTCGCCTTGCAGGAAGAGACCGCGGCGGCCGATGCTCACCACATTGTCCAGCTCGCGCAGGTGGCTGAGGATGACGTCGACGTGCTGGTCGAAGTGCTTGTAGTAGATCTCGTAGACGCTGGGAACCCGTTTCACGACGAATCCCGTGATGCGGTCTACGGGGACGAAATGGATCCGCCGGCAGTCGCGCTTCGCCAGCTCGAACACCTCCTGGTCCGACATCCCCCACAGCTCGTCGCCGAGGCGGCACGTGAGCTCGAGGCTCAGCACGGTCTTGCCCGGCTCCATGGTGTCGGGGCTGAGGTTCTTCTGCTCGGTCACGCGGTTGAAGGCGAAATCCTTCTCCAGCAGGTAGAACCAGTGGTCGTCGCTCACGCGCTCCACGTCGAACTCCAGGTAAGCGACGATGAGGGAGGTGTAGGCGAGCTTGGACGCCGCATGGCGCACCGAAAACGGCACCGTGTCGCCCATCAGCTTCACGACCTGCGGCAGCCCGATGCTGCTGACCAGGGTGTCGCAGGGCACTCGGCGCGGGGCACCCGCGTGCTCGACCGACACGCACCGCACCCGCTTGCCCTCGACGGGGATGGCCTTGATGTCGGCGCCGAGGAGGATCTCGCCTCCCATCGCCTCGACCTCGGCCGCCAGCCGCTCGTAGATTCTCCCCGAGCCGTGGCGGTGATAGATCCACGTCTGGTAGTAGGGCTCGGTGACCTGGCCGCCGATGCGCAGCAGGCGCTTGACGAGATCGACGAAGTTGAAGCCCTGGATCTTCTCCGAAGCGAACTTCTCGGAGATCTTGGCCGGGCTCATCTTCCAGACCTTCTCCGTGTAGTCGCCGAAGGTCATGCGGTAGAGGGTGCCCCCGAAGCGCTTGCGGCCCCAGTTCTCGAAGTTGTCGATGGGGATCGAGACCAGGGCATGGAAGATCGACGTGATCGCGAACTCGACGATGATGCGGAGGCTGAGAAAGGGGTTGAACTTGAGCAGCGCCTCGCGCACCTGCAGGGGGTACCGGAAGCGCTTGCCCTTCAGGTAGACGTGGACCTGCTTGCGCCCCTCGATCAGGATCTCGGGCTCGCGGGCGAAGAGGCTCCGGACGAGCAGCTCCGGCTCGTCTCCCCGGGTGTGGAAGGCGTGGGGCCCGTAGTCCAGGGTGTGGCCCTTCCAGCGGAAGCTCGCCCCCGCTCCTCCCACCACCGGGGCCTTGTCGATGATCACCACCGTCCTTTTCGAATCGCGCAGGATGCGGTGGGCGCAGGCGAGGCCGGCGGGCCCGGCGCCGAGAACGACCACGGGATCGCTCATCGCGCCGCTAGGCGGTGGCCTGGAGATGGTCGCGCAGCCGGAGCAGCCCGGACTTCAGGTCCACGGCGGGAGTGAACCCGAACCGTTCCGCCATCGTGCGGTCGACGGAGCGGAACTCGATGCGCTCGGGAACCTCACCCTCGTATTCGATCTCCGGCTTCACGCCGAAGGCGGCCGCGGCCCGGAAGACGAGCTCGGTGAGGGTCAGGGGTTGGCCAGAGCAGAGGTCGAACACCATGCGGTCCTCCGGGGGCCCCTCCAGGACCAGGCGGAGCGCCCGCGTGGCTTCGGTGACGTACATGGCGTCGATCAAGTTCGTTCCGTCTCCGCGGATGGTGAAGCGGCGGCCGCCCTCGATGCCGAAGCGGCGGACGAGACGGCTATACACCTTGCGGGACGGCTCGTAGGGGCCGTAGGCGCCGAAGAATCGAATGACGGCCGCCCGCTCCACTCTTCCCTGGCGGCGGAAGTGGGCCAGGTAGCTCTCGGCCGCCAGCTTCGACACCGCATAGGGCAAGCGGGGACGTGGGCATGATTCCGGGGACACCGGCCCTCGGAGCCCATCGTAGACGGCGCCCGAGGAGAGGAAAACCAGCGTGCGGAACGAGCAGCGCTCCAGCAGGTTCACGAGACTCGCGCAGTTCGAGGCGAGGTCGAACGCCGGCCGCTCCAGCGAAAGAGCCGGATCGCCGTTGGCGGCCAGGAAGACGCATGCCTCGAAGGCGCCCGCGGCGGCCACCGCCTCCGCACCGTCGGCCTGCGAGAGGTCCGCCCCCACCGCGCGGACGTGATCGAGGCCGGAGGCCTTCAAGAAGGCCAGGAAGTCCGCGGACCGGTACACGGCGGTGACCTCGGTTTCCTTCGGCAGCGAGAGCAGCAGGTTCTTGCCCAGGAAGCCGGACGCGCCGGTGACGAGCAGCTTCATCTACGCGTCGGGATGCTCGCGGTACCACTCGATGCAGCGGGCGAGGCCCTCTTCGAGGCCGACCTGGGGGTCGTAGCCAAGCAGCTTCCGGGCCTTCGAGATGTCAGGCACCCGCATCTCGACCTCCGGGCCCGGGTGGGGCCTGAACACGATGCGCGAATGGGAGCCGGCCATGCGGATGATGGTCTGGGCGAGGCCGAGCACGGTTATGGTGGCCTGGGGGTTGCCGAGGTTGAACACTTCGCTCGCCAGGTCCTCGCGGAAGAGCGCCCGCTCCAGGCCGTCGCAGAAGTCGGTCACGTAGCACCACGATCGGATCTGGGTCCCGTCGTTGAACACCGTGATGTCCTCGTGGCCGAGGGCGCGCCGCACCATCTGCTGGACCGCGCCCTCCCCGATCTGCCGGGGGCCGTAGACGTTGAAGGGACGGACGGACGTCACGGCGAGGCCGTACTCTTCCTGGTAGGAGTGGGCGAAATGCTCGCTCGCCAGCTTGCTCACCGCGTACACCCAGCGCTTCTCTCCGACCTGGCCCAGCGTCGTCCCGTCCGTCTCCTTGCCGCGGTAGACGAAGGGTCCGTAGACCTCGCTGGTGGAGAAGTCGATGAAGCGCTTCACACCGTTGCGTACGGCCGCCTCCAGGGCGTGATAGGTGCCGAGGAAGTTGACCTTCATGGTCAAGGTGGCCCTCTTGCTCACGGTGTAGATGCCCGCGATCGCGGCGGCATGGACGCAGACGTCGGCCCCGGCCATGGCCGCGCACAGCTTCTCCGCCTCGAGCACGTCGCCCTGGATGAACCTCAGGTTGGGGTGGCCGTCCAGGCGCGTGAATCGGAAAGCATTGCGGTGGAGGTTGTCGTAGATGGTGATGCGATGCTTTTCGAGGAGCCTCTCGAGCAGGTGAGAGGCGATGAACCCGGCGCCGCCGGTGATGAAGATGTGCCCGGCGCGGTCAAACCATTCTGCCGTCAAAGGAGCGAATATACGCGTGGGCGCCGGGGGCCGTCAAACCGCCGACGGCGCCGCGATTCCTCGAGCCGGCCCGCGGGGCCCGGGTCGGGGAGGAGCCCGGCACCGCCTCGGGCTCCATGCCCCCGGCCTCGCCGGCAGGCTCCTCGGATGGAACGCGCAGGATGCGTATCGTTGGTCCGGGACGTCGCCCGGCAACCGGAGCGAACTCCGCCACCAGCGGGCAGATGGCGAAGAGCTTCTGATAGCTGCGAGTCTGGTTGTGCTCGGGGCCATAGCGGTCATAGGCCATCGAGGAAACCACCAGGTACCGCACGCCCTCGTCGCGGAAGCTGCGCACGCTGCGCGTGATGAGCCGGGCCTCCAGCGTGATCTGGTACCGCGAGCGGTCCAGGACGGGAGTGTGCCGCTCGACGGCGAAATGGGTCCCGGGCGGGAAGGTGCGGTCTATCCACTCGCGGGCATAGCTGCCCGTGTCCCGGCGGGTGTTCTCGACGTCGTAGCGCACGGCGGTGACCAGCGGCGGCAACAGCAGGAGTACGAGCAGCCCGGCGGCGGTCAGCGGGATCACGGCCCGTCGCTGACCTAGAGGGCGCCGTCCCAGCCAGCTCAGCAGCTCGGCGACGGCATGGGCCGCGAGCACGGCCAGGAACGGATAGACGGGGATCAGGTTGGGCCGGTAATTGATGCGCTGCAGGCTGTAGTACCCGTAGTAGAGCACGGGGAAGCTGAGGAAGACGGCCCGCGCGGCG
>WNEY01003815.1_pt1 | contig 11374 bp, 10 predicted proteins | sample 5400531 | NCBI WGS metagenome assembly WNEY01 (sample SAMN13153338, study PRJNA577476) | soil metagenome | isolation source: 200 cm saprolite under Douglas fir tree site 1 | place: USA:California | collected 2015-04-18
GTCGAGGACAGCTTCACGCGCAACGTGATCCTCGAGTACGCGGCCTTCGCGGCCGTCCTCATCTATCTGTTCGTGTCGAGCTACCGCCCACCCGGGCAGTAACTACATCCCGAGGTAAGCCTTTTGCACGTCCTCTGACGCCAGCAGTTCCTTACCCGTGCCCGTTTTCACGATCGAGCCCGTTTCCAGCACATAACCTCGGTGGGCGACCTCGAGCGCTTTGTGCGCGTTCTGCTCGACCAGCAGCACCGGCGTGCCCTGGGCGTTGATCTCGCGGACGATGCTGAAGATCGTCTCGACCAGGATGGGGGAGAGGCCGAGCGACGGCTCGTCGAGCATCAACAACTTCGGCTTCGCCATCAGCGCGCGTCCCATGGCGCACATCTGCTGCTCGCCACCCGACAGCGTGCCCGCGATCTGGTGCGCTCGCTCCTTCAATCGGGGAAAGAGCTCGAAGACGCGATCCATGTCCTTCTTGATCTCAGCGCCGTTGCTGCGCGTGTAGGCGCCCATCCGCAGGTTGTCGAGCACGCTCATCCTGGTGAAGAGGCGGCGGCCTTCGGGCGACTGACAGATCCCGAGGTTGACGATCTTCTGCGGCTCGGTGCGCGTGATGTCCTGCCCGTTGAACTTGATGGTGCCGCGATGCGGGTGAAGGAGACCCGAAATCGTGCGCAGACTCGTGGTCTTGCCGGCGCCATTCGAACCTATGAGGGCAACGACCTCACCCTTGTCGACCTCGAGCGATGCATTGCGGACCGCCTGCACCCGGCCGTAGAAGACGTCGATCCCCGAAACCTCGAGCAACGCCATCAGGCGGACTTACCCAGATAGGCCTCGATCACCCGCGGGTTGTTGCGCACTTCGATTGGCGGGCCCTCGGCGATCTTTTCGCCGTGGTCTAGCACGACTATGCGTTGCGAGGCCTCCATGACGACCCTCATGTCGTGCTCGATCAGGAACACGGTGATCCCGCGCGCGAGGATCGTACGGACGAGCTCCATGAGCTCCACCTTTTCCTGCGGCGTGAAACCTGCCGCGGGCTCGTCGAGCAGCAGCAGCCTGGGGTCCGTGGCAAGGGCACGTGCGATCTCGAGACGACGCTGCTGGCCGTAGGCGAGGTTGCGAGCGTAGTTCTCGGCCTGGCGCCCCAGCCCGACGAGCTCGAGCAGCTCCATCGAATGCTCTGTGATCCGTCGTTCCTCGCCGCGCTCGAACGGTGTCTTGAACAACGAGTCCCACAGCTTGGAATGCATCCTGCAGTGGTGGCCGAGTCTGACGTTGTCGATCGCGGACATGTAGTCGAACAGGCGGATGTTCTGGAACGTGCGCGCGATGCCGGCCTTCGCGGTGCGGTGAGGTGGCGAGCCGGTCAGGTTCCGATCGCGAAACGTGACCGTGCCCAATGTGGGCTTGTAGAAGCCGGTGATGCAGTTGAACATCGTGGTCTTGCCCGCGCCGTTGGGGCCGATGAGCGCGAACACCTCGCCCTCTTCGACGTCAAAGCTGACATTGTCGACGGCGACCAGGCCCCCGAAGCGCTTGGTCACGCCGCTGATGCGAAGGATGGCGGCCAAATCAGGCCTGCAGCTGGCGCGGGGCCGCGATCGCCTCGTGCTCTCCGTGCTTCAGCTCTTGCTTCCTGATCTGGCTCGGCAGGAGGCCCTGCGGGCGCAGGAGCATGATCCCGACCAGGATCAGCCCGAAGATGACGTACTTGCTGCGAGACACGACCTCGGCAATTCCGGGCCAGCCATCGGGGGTGGACTGGTTGAGCCAGTCGAGGCCGAGTGACGAGGCCAGGCTTTCGATCTGCTGGGGCGCATTGGGCAGCAGCCAGAAGAGGATGAAATAGAGGACGATGGCGCCAAGCATGGCTCCGGGGATGTTGCCCATCCCGCCGAGCACGACCATCGCCAGCACGGTGACCGAGACGATGAAGCCGAAGTTCTCGCCGCTGACGTACGAGAGCTTGGCGCCGTAGAAAGCGCCGGCGAAACCGCTGGTCGCGGCGCCGATCGAGAAGGCAAGCAGCTTGATCGTGACCGTGTTGACGCCGCTGGCTGCAGCCGCCGTCTCATCTTCGCGAACCGCCATCCAGGCACGTCCAAGACGCGAGCCGTGGAGGTTGTTGACGAGGATGACCACGAGAGTGATCAATACGATCATCAGGACGTAGTAGGCGGTCAAGTTGGCTGAGGTGAACCGGAAATCCGGCACCCAGCCGAAATCCAGCCCCACCCATGGCCCGACGAACCACCCCGGCAGCTTGGGCACGTCGAGGGCGCTGATTCCCGGCACGCCGCCTGTCCAGACGCCGCCGTTGCGGAAGACGCGCGGAACGATCTCGCCGAAACCAAGAGTGACGATGGCCAAGTAGTCGCCGCGAAGGCGGAGTGTCGGCGCGCCGAGCAGCGCGCCCGCGCCCGCGGCTACGAACATGCCGATGAACAGCGCGAGCCAGAACGGAACGTGCAGCGAGTGCCCTATGGGGGTGACGCCCAGGTGGTTGGAGGCGACGAGCGCGTAGGTGTACGAACCAATCGCGAAAAACGCGGCATAGCCAAGGTCGAGCAGGCCCGCAAAACCGACGACGACGTTGAGCCCGATCGCCATCAGCATGTAGACCCCGCCGTCCGCCGCCAGCCCGACGAGGTAGTCGCCGCTTCCTCCGGTCGCGAACTGAACCACGGCGGGGAAGAAGAGGGCGCTGACTGCGAGAAGGAAGTAGGCGATGGCGTTGGGGTTGCGCAGGTTGGACCGGACGAATTCCTGCGCGCGCGTCACTTCTCAGGCACCCGCATCCCGAGCAAGCCGGTGGGCCTGAACACGAGCACGAAAATCAGGATCGCGAAGATCAGGACCTGCGTCCATGCCACCGAGAAGTAGCCGTCCGAGATTGCGTAGATGATCCCGATGAGCAAGCCGCCCAGAGCTGCGCCCGGGATGTTGCCGATGCCACCAAACACGGCGGCTGTGAACGCGTAAAGACCGTACTGAAACCCGTCAAAAGCCTGGACGGAGTTGTAGTAGAGGCCGTAGATGATGCCGCCGGCGCCTGCCAGCGCGGCGCCGATGAAGAACGTGGCGGAGATGGTGCGGTTGATGTCGATACCCATCAGCTGGGCGGCGTCGCGGTCCTGGGCAGTAGCCCGCATCGCCTTGCCGAGCTTGGAACGGTTGACGAACAGCGTGAGGGCGACCATGAGCACCACGGCGACGACGATGACCGTCACCGCCTTTGCGGAGATCGTGACATCGCCACCGAGGGGGATCTGGTACTCGGGCAGGAAGTCCGGATAGTGCAGGTTGAATGGGCCGCGCCAGACGTTCATGACGCCTTCGAGGAGGGCGGACATGCCGATCGCTGTGATGAGCGGGGCGAGTCGGGGGGCGCGTCGCAGTGGCCGGTACGCGACGCGCTCGATGACCACATTGACGAGCGCGCAAAAAAGCATGGTCACGATGAACAGTCCAAGCAGAGGCAAGATCAGAGCTGCGCCGGAGATCTTGCCCTCAGTCAAGCCGAGCGTCGGCATGAGCGCCAGTGAGAAGAACGCCCCAAGGGTGAACACGTCGCCGTGGGCGAAGTTGATCAGCTCGATGATCCCGTAGACCATGGTGTAGCCCAACGCGACGAGCGCGAAGATCGCGCCCTCGGCCAGCCCGAAGCCCATGGTCTGGAAGAAATAGGTGGCGCCTTGCTGGTAGATGCGCTGTGCAGCGGCTACTACCGCGACCACCACCACCGCTATCCCGACCAGGTTGATCAGCGACGCGGTCGGGGTGGAGATCACCGACGCCCGGAGCCGTTGGACCATGGCGGCCATCCGCGTAATTGTTCACAAAAGCGGTCGCTTGGCAAAAAAAAAGAGGGAGGGGCATGGCCCCTCCCTCTTTAAAGAACGTTCTTAGACGGTGACGGCGATGTTCTTGACGGTGGTCCAGGCGCCGGCCTTGTACTGCTGGACCTGCAGGGCCGGGGTCGTCGGGTCACCCGCCGCGTTGAGGGTGTAGGTCCCGGTTAGCCCCGGGAAGTTGGAGGTCTTGGCCATCTGGTCGATGACCTGCTGCCGGGTCGGCATGTTGCCGCCGTTGGCGTCGATCGCGCGCCCGATGGCGTCGATCAGGATGGCGGCGCAGTCGTAACCGGCGAACGTGTAGGCGGCGGTGTCATCAGGGGAAGGGTGTGCCTTCTTGTAGGCGGCGATGGTCGCCGCGGCGCTCGCGTTCGCGTTCGCGTCCGCAACGCCCTGGGTGGCGTACATGTGGTCGTTGCCCATCGTCGTGCCGGAGTCCTTGATGCACTGCCCGTCGCCGATGCCGTCAGGACCGAGGTAGTACGAGTTGGGGTCGAAGATGCCCTGGCTCTCCTGGCGCGGGATGCAGCCGTACGAAGCAGAGGTGGCGCCGGCGTAAATGGCCTGGGCGCCGGCGGCCTTCGCGCGGTTCAGCCATGCGTGGAAGTCAGGCTTGGTGGAGGTGTCGAAGCCCTGGCGGGCGACGACAGTCCCGCCCTTCTTAGTGAATTCCTTTGCGAAGTTGTTGGCGACGCCAAGGCCGAACGGCTCCTGGTCGTCCCAGACGGCAACCGTCTTGAGGCCAAGCGTGTCCCATGCGTAGTCGGCCATCGCGGGACCCTGGAAGGTGTCGTTGGCGGCGACGCGGAAGTAGTTGTTCTTGCCGGTCGGCCGCAAGCTGGCGGCTGTGTAGCCGGCGTACTTCTGGCAGTAGTCGAAGGCGAGGGTCAGGCACTCGTTCGTGTTCGACGGGCTCATCATCGCCAGAGGCGCCTGGTTCGCTACCGGAATCTCGGCCGCGGCGACGCCGGAGTTGAAGGGGCCGACCATGCCCAGCAGCTTGGTGTCAGAGATCATCTGCTGGACGTTCTGGGCGCCCTTGGTCGGGTCGTGCTTGCCGTTGACAGCGTCGTCATACGGCACGAACTTGAGCGTGAAGCCCTTGACGGTGCCTGCCTGCGTGACGGCAAATGCCGCCCCGTACTGGGTGGGCAGGCCGCTGGACGCATCGGCGCCGGATGTCGGCAGGTCGCTGCCGATGTCGATCGTGCCCTTGTTGGCGCTTCCCCCGCCTGATCCACCGCAGGCGAACGCGGCGAATGTCGCAACGATGAGGACTGCGAGTCCCCTAGCTCGAACCATATGGTTCCCCCTTGTGTTTGTCGGGAGGCACGAACAATACCCTCTTGGCGGAGTGCCTCCCCTCAATCGCCGCCCTCTTCCCAACCTGCGTCGGGGCGAGAGTGCGCCGGCGGCGAAAGCGGCCACATGGGGTGGCCGAACCACTACTCCGTGCTGAACTATCGACGTACGCCCGCCTCGAAGTCAAGCGCCTTCGGGGCTCGTACTTCACTGATCCCGTAGGCATGGGTCCGTCGGTATGTCAATATGGGAGTGCGGCGCTGTAATCAACAGCCTTGACCCAGGTCCATTGAGCGTTCGGATCCGCGCTCGTTGATTCGAAAAGCGAGACGAGGCGAAGCGTGGTGTCGCCGGAGCCATCGAAGCCGAAGGTCCCGCCCGCGCCCGCGTACGCCGTGGTCGCGCTCAGCTCGTTGATGACATGGTCACGGCCCGGCAGCTTGCCGCCGGCAGCCCGAATCGCGCGGTCGACAGCCGCATAAAGGACGCCGGCCGCGTCGAAGGCCGCGATGGTGTAGGCACCATAGTCGGCCGGATTGCCGTACTGGGCTTTGAAAGCGGCGATGACGGGCTGAGCGGCCGGGATTGCGTCAGGAGTGCCGGCGGGGACTGTCGCGAAGATCCCGATCGCGTTCGGGCCGGCGTTGCGTACACAGGCGGGATCCTGGGCGATCCCATCGCCCCCAAGAAACGGCGCCGTTTCGCCGAAGCCGAACTCAGACGCCATCTGAGCGCGAAGCACGCAGCCGTGGTTGGCGGTGACCCCGCCGTAGTAGATCGCCTGCGCGCCATCGCTTGCCGCCTTCCGCATGAAGACATGGAGGTCGAGCGTCGCAGCCGGATCGAAGTCGCGGTATGCAACGACGCTCCCACCGAGGCTCATGAACCTGGTCATGAAGCCGCTGGCCAGGGCCTCGCCGTAGGCCTCGTGGTCTGAAAGCACCGCCGCACGCCGCAGCCTCAAGCTCTTGTAGCTGTAGTCCGCGGCCGCGGGTCCCTGCAGCTCGTCGGTGGCGGCGAGTCGGAAAAAGTTGTTGATACCGGTTGGTCGGAGCTCAGAGGGCGCCGGCAGGCCGGCAGCTTTGCACGTGATCTCTGTGTGGCTCGGGCTCAGGCCGGCGGGCAGAAACGGCTCCTTGGTGAGGCAGCGGCTGCTGACCGCCGGGCTGATCAAGGCCAGGTGGGCCACGTTGGCGATCGGGATTTCCAAGCGCGCGACATTCGAGTCGAATGGGCCGATAACCCCCAGCACGCGTGGGTCGGCGGACAGCGACTTGACGTTGCGCTCACCCTGCGCGGGGTCGTGCAGCCCGCCGACAGCGTCATCGCGAGGAACGACTTCCACGCTGAATCCGTCAACGGTCGGATGCTGGTGCACGAAAAACTGAACGCCGTTGAGCGCCGGTGTACCAGCCCGTCCTTCTGACCCGGACAGCGGCAGGTCAACGCCGATCCTGATGACTCTAGTCGCGGTCCCTCCCCAGCAGGCGGTGGCGGAGACGAGGCCCAACATCGATGCGACCGCCAATGTTCGCGACGATTTGGACAGCACTGCGAGATTGTCGCCTGACCGCTACGCCTCAGGTCCCGGCACTCTCTATAGTTATCCCCCTCACCTAGCCAGGTCATAGGAGCGCGCCCCGTTGAAGACTGAGTCCAGCGAACACCTCAAGCCACGCTCGCAATATGCGGACGATGCGGTTCAGCTCGCCATCGCCGGCAAGTGGGACGACGCAGTCAAGCTGAACAAATTCATCATCGACAGCTTCGGCGCCGACGAGGAATCGCAGAACCGTCTCGGCAAAGCCCTGTCCGAGCTCGGGAAGTTGAAAGACGCGAAGTCCGCCTATGAGGCTGCGCTGAAGCTCAATCCGATGAACTCGATCGCCAAGAAGAACGCCGCGCGTATCAACACTCTCCTGCACCAGAAGGAAGGACTGAAGGTCGGCGGCACAAGGGTCGACCTCAACCTCTTCGTCGAAGAGATGGGGAAGACCGTCATCACGACGCTCGAGGGCAGCAGCCCGGACATCTGCTCCAAGGTCGCTGCCGGCGACGTTGCCGAGCTGCGCGCCGACGGCGATGGAATCGTCGCCGAGACCTCGCGCGGGGTTCGGTTGGGTTTGCTCGAGGCGAAGCTCGCGCGCCGGCTGATCAAGTTCATGCGGGGTGGGAACCGCTACCAGGCAGGGGTCACGTCCTGCGATGGCAGCTCCGTGAAGCTCATCGTTCGAGAGATCTACCAGGACCCGCGGTTCGCCGGCAAGCCGAGCTTTCCGATGCGCCGCAAGCGCGAGGTCGAGTTCCGCCCGTATACGAAGGAGAGCTTGCTGGCCCGCGAGGTCGAGGTGTTCGCGGAGGACGAGGAGGAGGAAGGCCTCGTCGCGGGCGCACCGGCTACCGATGAGGTCGAAGAAGGCATGCACGCGGTCGAGGACGAAGCTGAGCCACTCGACTTCAGCGAGGATGCGGACGATGCGGACAAAGACGAGGACGAAGAGGACGAGGACGAATGAACGCTGACAACGACTCAGAGGCCCGGGCCCGGAGGTCCCTTCACCGACCGTAGTAGAGCGTCCCGCCACCGAATGACTTCGCATCTTCGCGACCTAGGCGGCCGGGCGCCTTCGGCGCTGAAGCCGGCGTCGCCTCCTGCGCGCGCTCGGTCACGCATCTACGCGATGCGCTCCCTCACGTGCTCGTCGGCTCCTTGGCTCCGGCCGCCGATGCCGCGAATATGCTTCGGTCCTCGATGACGGGCCGCTCGGTTCTGGGCGGTGTTCCGGGGTTCCGCGACCTGCTGCCCGACGAGGCGGAGGCTCTGCGCGAAGCGCAGGAGTCAGTCCTCGAAGAGATGCGCCGCTGGGGCTACAGGCACGTGGTCACGCCCATGGTCGAGAGCATCGACGTGCTCGAGCTGGGCCTGAACGCAGAGCAGCGGCGCCGCCTGTTCAAGTTCAGCGACGCGCGTGGCGAGGTGCTGGCCCTGGTCGGCGAGCGCACGATTCCCGTCGCGCGACTGGTTGCAGGAAAGCTCCGCTCCACCGCATTGCCCCTGCGCCTTTGCTACGCAGGTGCCGTGCTTTCGGCCGACGAGGGGCGCTTCCACCAGCGGCGCGAGACGTACCAGGTGGGCGCGGAGCTGGTAGGCGCGCCGGGACCGGTCGCTGATGCCGAGGTCATCGCGCTTGCCGCGCGCTGCCTCGAGGCGGCGGGCTTGCGGCGCTACCAGGTCGACGTCGGCCATGCCGAGTTCTTCCAGGGCATCATGGATGCGGTCCGGCTTCCCGCGGCGGTGAAAGCCGGTGTGCGCAGCGCGCTCGCCGCCCGCGATTTCGTCGCCCTCGAGGACTTGCTCGCGCGCACGCCTCTGCGTTCCGCCGAGCACGAGCTCCTGCTGCGGTTCCCGGCCCTTCGTGGCGGCCCTGAGATCCTCGAAGCAGCCGGAGGCCTCGTCCGCAACCGGCGTTCGGAGCAGGCCCTTGTGGAGTTGGCGCGCGTGCGCGAGCTGCTGGTCGCGCACGGGCTGGGCGCGGTCGTGGGGCTGGACCTGGGTGCGATCCGCGACTTCGATTACTACACCGGCGTCATCTTCGAAGGCTACGGGCCGGATCTCGGCCGTCCCGTCGCGCAGGGGGGCCGCTACGACCGCCTACTGACTCGGTTCGGGCGCCCCGCACCCGCCACCGGGTTCGTGGTCCAGCTCGACCTCGTGTGGGAGCTGCTGTCAGGCGCGGCGCGCCCACCTACATTGCCTCGCATCGATGCCGCGATCGCGTGGACCGGCTCGGGGCTCGACGCGGCGATGCGCCTCGGCTCGACGCTGCGGCTGTTCGGCATGCGGGCCGCGGTCGACACCGAGGCAAGGCGCGATCGCGAGGCGCGCGCATGGTGGCGCGCGGTCGGCGCTGAAAACTTGATCCAGTGTCGAGGCGCATCCACAGTCGCGTGGACCCCTCGCCGCGGGCGCACCCGCTCGCTGCCGCCTGAGCAGGTTGCGGCTCGCCTGGCGGGGAGCCTCGCGTGAAGGTCAGCATCGCCGTCCCCACCGGCATGCTGCTGCCCGGCGCGCTGCGGCTGCTCTCGCACGCCGGCGTCATGCGGCTCAGCGCGGCGGAGCTCGGCCGCCGTCTCCTCGTCGAGCGCTCTGGCGTGCGGGTGATCCTCGTGCGGCCGGCCGATGTGCCTGCCTACGTCGACCACGGGGCGGCCGACCTCGGCGTCGTCGGCAAGGATGTGCTGTGGGAGTCGAACGGCTCCCATTACGAGCTCGTCGATCTGCACTTCGGACCGTGCCGCCTGGTCCTGGCCGTGCCTGAGGATTCAAAGCTCAACGGACCCGAGACATGGCCCCCGCTCATGCGCGTGGCCACGAAGCTTCCGCGCACGGCCGCAGCCTGGTTCGAGGCGCGCGGCCAGGCGGTCGAGATCGTCCGGCTGCACGGGTCGGTCGAGCTCGCGCCGCAGGTGGGGCTCGTCGACGGCATCGTCGACCTGACCGCCAGCGGACGAACCCTACGCGAGAACCGCCTGCGCATTGCGGCTACGCTCGGCTCCTCGACGGCGAGGCTCATCGGCAACCAGGCCAGCCTCAAAACCCGCACCGACGTAGTGCAGGCGTTGGTCGCCCGGCTGCGCGAGGCTGCGAAAGATGGCCATTAAGCGATTCGATGTCGGGTCATGGCTCGATTCGCCACTTTCGCGACGGCGCCTGGACCTCTCTCAGTTCGCCAAAGAACGCGCGGCCGTGGTTGATATCTGCGCCCGGGTCGCGGCGGAAGGAGATGCGGCATTGCGCGAGTTCGGCGAGCGATTCGACGGCTGGGCGCCACGAGATGGGGAGACGTTCCAGGTCCCGCCGGGCGACGTCGCCGCGGCCGCCAACCGACTCGCGCCCGCGGACCGGTCTGCCCTCGAGTTCGCGGCGCAGCGGATCCGCGATTTCCACTCCAGGCAGGTGCACACGTCAAGCAGCGGACCTCCCGGCCTGAAGCTGGTCACCAGGCCGGTGCGACGGGCGGGCGTCTACGCGCCGGGTGGCCGGGCGGCCTACCCGTCGACGGTGCTCATGACCGTAATCCCAGCGCGAGTAGCAAAGGTGCCGGAGGTCGTGCTGGCCACCCCGCCGAGCGCTGATGGAAGCGTGCCGGCGGCCATCCTCGCCGCCGCTCACATCACGGGCGTGGACGCCGTGTATCGCATCGGCGGCGCCCAGGCGATCGCGGCGCTTGCTTACGGCACGGCGTCGATTCCGCGCGTGGACGTGGTCGCCGGCCCAGGCAACATCTACGTGACGCTTGCCAAGCGCGAGGTGTTCGGGGCCGTCGGCGTGGATGGGATCGCCGGTCCGACCGAGGTGATGGTCATCGCCGACGCAGGCGCCCGTCCCGATTTCGTCGCCGCGGATCTGGCGGCCCAGCTCGAGCACGACCCGCTCGCGTGGGCGGTCCTCGTCACCGACTCGCCTGCGCTGGCGAATCGCGTCGAGGAGGAGCTGCGGAACCTCATCAGCGGCCTCGACCGCGCGCCGATCATCAACGCCGCCACCTGCTGCCTGATCATCGCCGACGACCTCGAGCAGGCAATCCATCTCGCCAACGACTTCGCGCCGGAGCACCTTTTGATCATGGCCGAAGACGCTGGACGTCTGGCGACGCAGGTCGAGAACGCCGGCGCGATTTTCGTTGGCGCTTACGCCACGGTTCCCCTGGGCGACTATTCCGCCGGACCCAACCACACGCTGCCGACCTCGGGCGCAGCTCGGTTCGCATCGCCGTTGGGCGTGCACACGTTCCTAAAGCGCAGCAGCGTCTTGAGCTTGAACCGCGGCGACCTGGAAATGCTTCGTGACGCGACCGTGCGGCTTGCGGCGCTCGAAGGGCTGACCGCACACGCACATGCGGTGGAGGTGCGGCTTGAGTAGGAGTGCCGAGGTCACGCGCAAGAGCAAGGAGAGTCAGCTGACTGCGAGGGTCGTCCTCGAGGGCCGCGGGCGGGTCAAGGTCGCGACCGGACTCCCGTTTCTCGACCACATGGTCGAGCAGGTGGCGCGCTATGGCGGCTTCGACCTCACTTTTCGCGGCGGCGGTGACCTCCGGGTCGACACGCATCACCTCGCCGAGGACGCGGGCATCGTGCTGGGACAGGCGCTGTCGCAGGCGCTGGGAGACCGTGCCGGCATCACGCGCTTCGCGTCGGCGTATGCGCCCCTC
>WNEY01003817.1_pt1 | contig 11374 bp, 8 predicted proteins | sample 5400531 | NCBI WGS metagenome assembly WNEY01 (sample SAMN13153338, study PRJNA577476) | soil metagenome | isolation source: 200 cm saprolite under Douglas fir tree site 1 | place: USA:California | collected 2015-04-18
CGTCGGGCAGTTCGGGCAACGTCACGTTACTCGAGACCGAGCGCACCCGCCTCCTCGTGGACGCCGGGCTAGGGAAGCGCGAAACGCTCGCCCGTCTCGCTGCGGTGGAAAGAACCGTCGACCGCCTCGACGGCATCCTCATCACCCACGAGCACACGGACCACTGCAATGGTCTTCCGCAAGTGCTTGGGCTGTGGAACGCGCCGCTGTACGTTTCCGAGCCCACTTTGAGCGAGATGCAGCGCATACTACCCGAAACCTTCGGCAAGCGTCTGCGCGGCGTAGAAACCATCCAACCCGGCCAAAGCTTCTCTATCGGCGACATCGACGTCCATGCTTTTAGTGTTCCACACGATGCCGCCGATCCAGTCGCTTTCACCTTTCGCACCAACGGCGCCAAGGTCGCCATTTGCACCGACCTCGGCTACCTCCCCAATCATGTCAAAGTTCATCTGCGCGAGACACACTGCCTGATTCTCGAATCGAATCATGACCTGGACATGCTGAAGGTCGGACCGTATCCCTGGGTTGTCAAGCAGCGCATACTCTCGCGCACGGGACATCTCTCGAATCACGCCGTCAGCGAATATTTGGCTGATCCGGAAGGGTTCGACGCTGGCGCGCGCTATCTCGTGCTCGCGCATATCTCCGAGGAAAACAACAATCCGGACACTCTTCGCATCTCCGCCGAAGAGGCGCTCGCCCGCCGCCCAGTGGATTCCGCCTTCCGCGGCGAACTCCTGGTGGCCTCCCAGCACGTCCCGCTTAGACCGCTCGAGCTATAGCAATTTTTTCGATGCGAATCGTGCGAAATCTCGTCCGCTTTTCCGTATGATTTCCCGAAACTAGTTGCTTCTTGGAGTGCTTTGACGGGATTCTCTCCTCGCTCCGCAATCCAAATATGTCCGCTTCCGCGGTTGTTTAACCCAATTTCGGACACTCTGCGGCGCAACGCTTGTGCCATGCTCATCCCCTCATCTGCGGTATCATGGAATGTGGAAAGACTGCGAACGGACCAGGCATTCTTATCCTATTTCTTAGGAGAGGGAATTGATTCCACGCTATACCCGCGAAGGGATGGGCCGCGTCTGGAGCGACGCAAACAAGTTTGCAAAGTGGCTGGAGGTCGAGCTGGCCGCCACCGAAACACTTGCCGAAGCCGGCCAGGTCCCTAAGGAAGCAGCCGCCACGATTCGCGCGCGCGCCAAAGTGGATGTCGCGAGAATCCAGGAACTCGAAGCGCACGTGAAACACGACGTCATCGCCTTTACCATGGCCGTCGGCGAATCCATCGGCGATCCCGGGGCAGCGCGCTGGCTGCATTACGGCATGACTTCCAATGACGTTGTGGATACCGCGCAAGCCCTCCAGGTGCGCGATGCGTCCAAACTCATAGAGCGCGCCCTGGTGATGTTCGGCGAGATCCTGGACCTGCGCGCCCACGAGTTTCGCCACACCCCACAAATCGGCCGCACCCACGGCGTTCACGCCGAGCCCATTACCTTCGGGCTGAAAATCGCCAATTGGTTTGCGGAAAATCAGCGCAACATCGCGCGTTTCCGCGACGCTGCCGCGCAGATGGCCATCGGCAAAATCTCCGGCGCCGTCGGCAACGCTTCGCATCTCGGCCCGGAAATGGAAGAGCGCATCTGCCGGAAGCTCGGCCTGGGCATCGCCCCCGTGGCGTCGCAAGTGATTCAGCGCGACCGCCACGCCCACTATCTCAGCGCGCTTGCGCTCATTGCCGCAACGCTGGAAAAAATCGCTCTCGAAATTCGCCACCTGCAGCGCACCGAAGTCCGCGAGGCGGAAGAGCCCTTCGGCGGCGAGCAGCGCGGCAGTTCCGCCATGCCTCACAAGCGCAATCCGGTCGCTTGTGAACAGATCTGCGGCCTCGCGCGGCTGGTGCGTTCGAACATGCTTGCCGCGTTCGAAAACGTCGGCTTGTGGCACGAGCGCGATATTTCCCACAGCTCCGTGGAAAGAGTCATTCTTCCCGATTCCACAATTCTCGTGGACTACATGCTTTCGAGCATGACGGCCATCATCGGCCAGATGCGGGTGTTTCCCGAGCGCATGCTGCGCAATCTCGAATCCACGCACGGACTCGTGTTTTCCGGGCAGTTGCTGCAGGATCTGGTGGAGAAGGGCATGCCACGCGACGACGCGTACAAGGCGGTGCAGGAGAACGCCATGGCGGCCTGGGAGGCCGACACCAGTTTCCGGGACCGCGTTGCGGCGGATGCGCGCATCGCGAAGTTTCTGGATGCCAGAGCATTGGCGCACAGCTTCGATTTGCAGCGGCAGTTGCGCTATGTGGATGCGATTTTCGATCGTGTATTTGGGCCGCATCCTGCCGGTGAGAAATCCGCGGCGGGTTCAGCCGGAAAGCATTGACTCCTCGTGAGCGCAGGCTTTCCTCCGCGCACGGTGGAACGCAAGAAAAAATCCTGAACAAATTTTAGGCGGCAAAAAACAACAGGCGTCCCGGTTTGTACCGGGACGCCTTTTTGCCTCTTCTAATTCCGGCTTGCGCTGGAATCAGCTGCGGAGGCGGAAACTTACGATGCTATCTTCCACGGCTCACCCGCAAAAGCATAGAAGAAAGATTTACTCGACGCGCTGAACATATCGTGCTTCCGCGGTATCCACCTTAATCCTGTCGCCCTGGTTCACGAACGGAGGCACCTGGACCACCAGGCCGGTTTCGAGCGTCGCGGGCTTCATCACCGCGCTGGCGGTAGCTTTTTGCAGTGTCGGCTCGGTTTGGGTCACCTTCAATTCCATGGTGTCCGGCAAATCGACCCCGATCGGCTTATCGTCGAAAAACTCGACTTTCACCACGGTGTTCGGAATCAGGTAGTACACCGTTTCGCCGAGCTGTTCGCGCGTCAGGTGCATCTGCTCGTACGTCTTCGTATTCATGAAGTGAAATTCGTCGCCCTCGTTGTAGAGGTACTCGAATTCAATTTCATCGAGGATGGCGCGGTCGACGAATTCCTCGGCGCGGAACCGGTAATCGATGATCGCGCCGGTTTTGAGATTCTTCATGCGCGTCTGCATCGAGCCGCGCTTGTTGCCGGGCGTGCGGTGATCGACGCTGAAAACGGTGAAAAGCTGGCCCGCGTGCTGGATGACCATGCCGGGGCGAAGTTGTGTGGCTTTAACGCTGCTCATGATTTTGTGCGACCACGACCGAATCGCGGTCCAAGGCTCCCTGAACGCATTTCTGATTTCGGAAATTCCGGCAGGCGGCCCGCTGGCTTTCTATGGCTGCTCGCGGAATGACTCGAGGCGCGCCGGCCGGCGTATTCTGCCCAGCGCGAAGCTCCAGTATAAAGGCCCCGCTTCCGTCAGGTCAATCAGCTGCGAACACGCCGCGCGAGGTCCGTCTTGTCAGTCACTCGTGTTTCGGACCTCCTTAGCGCGCTTCCCGGCGGCTTCCGCCATGATTTTCTCGATTTCCCCGGGTTGGCGGGGCAGCCGCTCGGTGAGGAGTTTGTAGCCGCTTTCGGTGATGAGGACATCATCCTCAATGCGGACGCCGAGATTTTCCTCGGGAATGTAAATGCCGGGCTCGATGGTAACGACCATGCCGGGTTGCAACGGCATGCAGTATTCACCGGGATCGTGCACGTCGAGACCGATATGATGACCGAGGCCGTGAATGAAATACTGGCCGAGAGATTTTCCGCGAAGATCTTTTCCGTGGCTGTTGATGTAATTGAAGGCGATTTTGTACACGCTCTTGTCGCCCTTACGGCAGAAATCCATGCCCGGCCTTAGAGCCTCGAGGGCGGCGTTTTGCGCGCCGAGAACGATGTCATAGATTTCGCGCTGGCGCGGCGTGAATTTGCCGTTGGCGGGCAACGTGCGGGTGATGTCCGCGGAGTAACCGGAATATTGGGCGCCGACATCGAGAACCACGATGTCGCCATCCCCGATTCTGCGCTCCAGCCTGTCGTAGTGGAGCACCGTGGAATTGGGACCGGCACCAACGATGGGCGCGTAACCTTCAGCTTCGGAGCCGCTCCAAGCATGGATTTCGACCATCTTCGCCGCGACTTGGTATTCGTAGAGGCCGGGGCGCATCAGCTTCATGGCTACAAGGTGGGAATCGACGGATAAATCAATCGCTTGTTTCAAGAAGGCGATTTCGCCGGGCGACTTGACCTCCCGCAAGGTGCCGATCTGTGACCGAATGTCCTTCAGTTTGGCTTGCGGTGCAGCGAGCTGGAGCCAATCGACGACCGCTTTTTCGTGCGGGTAGCCGCCAAGTTCTTTTTCGTAGGGAAGAATGGTGTAAAACGTGGAGTAGGTCTTGGCGAGATTCTCCAACAGTGGGCGGAACTCATGCTCGAATGATTTTACGGCATCAAAACCCGTTCGCGCTCCGATGCCCGGATCGGAGGGCGACATGCGAACGCCGTTCCACTTTTCCTTGCTGGGGTTTTTCGCAGGCAGGAACAAAAACTCACCTGAAGCGTCCCCGGATTCGTTCGGGGTAACGGCACTTGTCGCGGCGCCAGTGGTGGCCTTTTTGGGAGCAGGCAGGAGGAGCATGCCGGCGCCTTCTTCGTTATGCCCGGTGAGGTAATAGAAGTTTTCTTCCTGCGCGAAGACGTAGGCCTGCGAGACCTCTTCCCGGCCCGTGAAACCCCAGAGGATTATGGGCCCATCGAATTGCGCGGCGAGCCTCGCGCGGCGTTCGGCGTAGACGCTATTCGGTTCGCGCTCGCGGCGCGCCTGAGCGCGCACCTCCTGCGCGAAGCAAACTAGGCAAAACACTCCTAGAAAAACTAGTTCCGCGGAACACCACCGATCACGCGAACACTCCCGCCTGAAACGACCATTCATCCCTTCACCTCGGAACCGCCATTTTTTTGTTGCGCCCACAGGGCTCGTGGGTTTACGCGGTGCCCCGGCCAAACCGGGGCGGGCCACTTGCAGCCCGCCGATTGTATCTGAGTTGACGCGCGTCCCGAAATGGACAGGGAAGGAGGCTGGAAGCGGAAGAGGGCGAGAGGTCAACGCAAACGACCGCGCAGCGTTGAACGCCGGCAAAGGCTAAAGCCACTTTATGCTTAAGTGACGTCTTGACAAGGGGTCAGAGGTGCCCCTACTTGCTGAAGAAATCGATCAGGAGTTGGGAGATACGCGCCGGTTCTTCGTGCTGGAGCCAGTGGGAGGCGCCGGCGAAGGTGAAGAGTTCGGCGTTGGTGCAGTATCGCATACTTGCGTGGGCCATTTCGGAGAGAAGAAAAGCGTCGCGCTCGCCCCAAAGGATTCGTGTGGGAACGTGCACCGTGCGCTCGGGGAACGGAGTGCGATAGCGGAAGAGAGCGCGATACCAGTTGATCATGGCGGTGAGCGCGCCGGGTTGCGACCAGGCGGCGCGATATTGGGCGAGATCGTCGGGAGAGAAGGTACCCGGCCGGCTGGAGCGGAGGAGCGACCTCGCGCCGAGGCGGAAGTGGAAGGCGGAAAACAGGGCTTCCGGTAAATAGGGAAGCTGAAAGAAGAAGATGTACCAACTGCGCCGCGTCTGGCGCGGTTGGGTCGTCATGTAGCGACGCATGACCGAGGGGTGGGGGACGTTTAGAACGGCGAGCTTGGCGATGCGTTGTGGATGCAAAAGAGCGGTGCTCCAGGCGACGGCGGCGCCCCAATCGTGCCCGGCGAGGAAAATTTTCTTTTGGCCCAGTTGATCCGCGATCGCGATGACATCCGAGACTAGTTCGGCGATCGCGTAACGTACAGCGCCGGAGGGTTTGCTGCTGAGGTTATAGCCGCGCTGGTCCGGTACGATGACGCGAAACCCCGCGGCGGCCAGCGGCTCGATTTGGCGGCGCCAGGAATACCAGAATTCGGGGAAGCCGTGGAGAAGGACGACGACGGGGCCGTCTTTGGGACCGGCGGCGACGGCATGCAAGCGGACATCAGCATTCTGGAAAAAGATGGCTTCCACGGTTTCGCCTCGACCGAACAGTCTACTCTGTAAAGATAGGTGACACGGTCCGCCTGTACCTCGCCGCAGATCGCGGATCTGGTGACGCACTTTCGAGGGCTTGCGAAGACTCCGAAAAAAGACCAGTGAGGGCGCGCCGAGTGATGGTGCAGCGCTTGAGAAGGGTCAGGCTTTCACCGGCAGGATGACGGAGTACAGCACCGCGAAATAGTGGCACGTGCTTCCGGCCATGACGAAGACGTGCCAGATGACATGGTTATAAGGAATCCTCTTCCAGGCATAAAAGACGACGCCAAGAGTGTAGAAAAGGCCGCCGGCGAGCAACCACAAGAGGCCCGCAGTTGGCACCCTCACAAGAAGGGGTCTCACCGCAATTACCGCGAGCCATCCCATCAGAAGATACACCGTCGTAGATAAGATTTGAAAATGGTCTACAAACCAGAATTTGAGAAGGATGCCGGCCAGCGCCAGCCCCCAGACGACTCCGAAGAGCGACCAGCCCCATCCGCCGCGCAAGTTGACGAGCAAGAAAGGTGTGTAGGTTCCGGCGATGAGCAGATAAATCGCCGAGTGATCGAAAATTTTGAAGGCGCGCTTCAGGCGCGGGGACGGAATGCCGTGGTAAAGCGTCGAAGCGGAATAAAGGCACACCAGGGTGGCCCCGTAAACGGCGCAACTTACAATGTGCCAGGCGCTGCCATGCGTGACTGCCAGAATCAGCAAAATGACGAATCCGGTGAGGCTCAGAAACAGACCGATGCCGTGGGTGATGGTGTTGCCCAGTTCTTCAGCGGAATTACGCAGTATGCGCGCGCGCGCCATGCCTCTGGCTCCAGCTCATAGTGTTCGCTTGGACGTGGTTCTTCGCAACATCTATTTCCAGGAATGAGCGGATTTTGGTTGCGGTGCAAGAATCCAGGAAAGAAGGGTGCCGGGAGCTTTCCGCGCCTTAGATGCCAGGCCTCGCGCTCGCCCGCGCGCAGACCGCGAGAGGAACTTAGCAACGCGTGCCTACTGCTTGTAGCGCTCCTTGTAGAAATCGATCTGCTGCTGGATTTGTTCCTTGGACATGCCCGCGGTCCATTTGTGAAAGTCGCTCTTCATGACCTCGGCGGTGACGCCGGGCAAGAGCCGCTCGGCTTCGGGAATGAATTCCGTATAGAAGTTCTTGGCCACCTCATAAAAGCCGTGCCACTGGGTATAGTCGGGGCCCATCATGGCCGTGCCCATGCGGGCGCGGCGGCCTTCGTGGTGCCAAAGCTCGTAGTAGACCCATTCAATTTTTTCGTCAAACGGAGTCCTGGTGAGTTTTCCCTCGGCGTATAGCTTGTCCATGATGGATTTCGCGGGCTTGGCGAATTTCTCGTTGTAGAGATCGATGGTGCCTTCGTACTGGGCGTAGAAATTTTCCACCCAGCTCGTCGCGTGGCAATTGGAACAAACGTCCTTCATGGCCGCGCGCCGCTTTTCCCAATTTTCCAGCTTGATGCTGACGACGGGGCGCAGCGTAAAACTGATGCGGTCGCCGACGTCATGCGTGACTTTTTGCGTGGAGGTTGCGCTCATGTGGCAGGTCGCACAGGTTGGCGCGGCGGAATAATCCTTTCCTACGACCCAGGATTTCGTGTCGAGATTCATTTTGGCGATGTTGGCACGGAATTGAATCCCGTGCTTGGATTCCGTGTAAATCTCAATTTGCGGATGATCCGGACCCATATGGCACTTCCCGCAGTTCTCCGGCTGGCGCGCCAGCGCGGAACTGAAACCGTGCCGGCCGTGGCATGCGGCGCAGGTGCCCCTGCTGCCGTCGGGGTTGACGCGGCCGATGCCGCTGTTTGGCCAGGTGGCGGGATCAAATTTGCCGTCCCCGAGGTATTTCACTTCGCTGCCGTGGCATTGACGGCAGCCGTTCGCGGCAGCAGGACCGCCTTCGACGATTTCGCCGAGCATGTTGTCGAGCGAGCCGATGAATTTCGCGGCCGCGGCGTGATGGCTTTTTTCAAATTGCGCGACTTCGCCGGCGTGGCAGCGCGCGCAGTAATTCGGCGTGACGATGACGGCGATGCGCTGGCCGTAATGATCGAAAGCTGCCGGATCATTGGCCGCTGCTTGATGACAGGAATAGCAATCCACGCCTTTCCTGGCATGCTCGCTCGCTTGCCACTGCTCCACGATCCCCGGCGTCGTGCTGGAATGGCAATCCAGGCATTTCTGTCCATTCGGAGAGACGGCTGGAACCTGAGCGTGTAGCATCGTCGCAGTGCCGAATAAAAATAGTACCGTAACGAGGATGCGGAATCCCGTGGCGGGACCTCCTTGGGAAGGGAGAATATTTGCCCGGGGAGCGCCGGGATGCTGCAGCGAATCTTACTCATTCAGCAGAAGAATGCAATTCAAGAATTGGTGAAACTCCCTGGAGATTGGCCCCCTTAGGCATGAGGATGAAGAAGTCAGCCTGAACGGGACATGCGGCCCGGAAACTACGATCGGGCAGTGCTTTTGAGGGACATTCTGAGATTAAGGTTGCGGACCAGGCGATGCAGGTAGTTCGGGTGGACTCCCAGGAGTTTGGCGGCTTCTGTGAAACTCCCCCCGGACTGTTCGAAGGCGTTCACGATCAGCTGTTTTTTCAGGTTGCGTAAGGCTTCGTGATATTTCGCCGGAGCAGATGAAGACAAAGGCGCGGAGTCCAGCAGCGCTTCAGGGAGGTCCTCCGGGAGAATGAATTCGGAGGAGCCGATGACCACCGCACGTTCCATGGCGTTTTCCAATTCGCGGATGTTCCCCGGCCAGTCGTATTGCACCAAGCAAGCGCGCGCTTCGGATGAGATCCCTCTTATGCGCCGATTGCATTTTTGCGCGTATCGAACCGCAAAATGTTCCGCCAGAAGCGGGATATCCTCCGGATGCTCACGGAGAGCTGGCAGGTTGAGCGAGATCACGTTGAGCCGGTGAAAGAGGTCCGCTCGGAACTTTTCCTCGCGGACGGCTTTTTGCAAATCCTTGTTCGTGGCCGCTAGGAAGCGCACATTCAGCTTGATGGGGCGCGTCCCGCCAACGCGCACAAATTCGCGTTCCTGGAGGACGCGCAGCAATTTTGCCTGGAGTGTAAGAGGAAGTTCCCCCACTTCATCCAGGAAAACGCTCCCACCCTCGGCGACTTCCAGGAGACCTTTTTTCTGGCAAATAGCGCTGGTGAAAGCTCCTTTTTCGTGGCCGAAGAGCTCGCTCTCGAGAAGCGTCTCTGTGACCGCGGCACAGTTCAGCGCCACAAAAGGCTGGTCCTTGCGCGGGCTATTTTTGTGGACGGCGCGAGCGGCGAGTTCCTTTCCCGTGCCGCTCTCCCCGCGAATCAGGATAGTTGAATCGCTGGGGGCGACGCGCTCGATCAACTGATAGACCTCGCGCATGCGGGGGCTGTGACCGACCATATCGTGCTGCAGACTGACCTCGGCACGGAGTTGCTGGTTTTCGTTGTCGAGGCGTTCGAATTGGCGGGCGTTTTCGATCGCGATGGCCGCCAAACCGGCGATAGCGGCGAGTAGCTGGAGATCGTCCTTCGTGAAAGCGGCAGCCGCATTGGAGGAGTCCAGGTAGATCACGCCGAGGACTTGGCCTGCAGCAATCAGCGGCACGCAAAGCAACGAGTGCGCGGCCTCGCGCTCCGTGGTTTCGCGGGATTCGACAGAATTCAGTTCAGGGCTTTGATTTTCGAGGATGGAAATGCTCTCCTCGACAGCGCGGCGCGTGAGTTCGCGGTTGACGTGGACCGGATGATCGGGGCCGGCCACGCGGTCCCATGCGACCGGAGAAGAAATCTCCTCGGCGTTGCCGTGGACGAGCAGAATCGCGCCCCGCTCCGCTGGAATGACGTCGAAAATCATACCGAGCAACTGCCACTGGAGCGATTCCACATCGCGGATCGAGCCGATCGCCGTGCTGATTTTCAGGAGCGTACTAAAGGCTCGCGTCAGCCGCGCCGGCTGAGGCAACGCCGCCAGCGACTCCGGATGTAAATAAACGAGCTCATCGGGGCGAAGCTGTTGCATCTTCCCGCCGGCGAGCGGGTTTTCAACCAGCTCGACGGGACTACTCGCCGCGGCGAGAGAGTCCTCCAATTGGAAAAGAAACAAAGAGCTTCCAACGGCGATCTGATCGCCGCTTGCAAGCACCCGCTCTTTTACGGGAATGCCGTTGACAAAGGTGCCGGAATTGCTGTCTAGGTCGGTTAGGAGGAAGCGCTCCTTGTTGCAGGCGATGCGGCAGTGGCTCGGGGAAACGGCTGCATCTTCGATGCAGATCGAGTTGGAAGAGTTCCGGCCTATGGACAGAATTCCGTCCACCTGGAACTCCGCCTTCCTCAACGGTCCGCTCAATGCTGCAAGTTTGGGCTGCACGGATCGAGTTCTTACTTCAGTTCTTCTCCGCCGACAAACCGGCCTGCTGGGAAGGCGGTATTCTAGCGCTAACCACGGATGCTCGCCATCACAGACCTCTAACCGAATGGATAGTGTGCCTATCCAAGTGGTTCGTTTCATGGAAGGCTTCCGTGCGAGTCCCACGCAAGGAGTAACAACGGCACTATCTGTTTTCTTTTCTGTTGATTGCAGACCCTTGTGTATCCGGAAAGACGGCAGGAATCGCGCCCGACGATAGGGAGGGCGAAACCACAAGCTTGTCTCCCACCCAATCGGATAGTCGCGCTGGCCCCTCAGTTACATTCCGCGCTGGAGCAGGGCAAGCTCGAATGGTTCCTATCCCGTTTGAATTCAACAAGTTCATTCCCAGCAGGAGAGAAAAGCTTCTGCAAGTGCGAGGCTGGCACGGGAGTTGCATTGTCTTGAGCCGTCACGGGAAATTGCAAAGCTCAAAAGTGGAGGTGGTCCATGAAATTCCAGAAAATGATTCGGGTGCAAATGATGCTGGTGGGTTTGGGAGCCGGACTATTGCTGGCAAGACCGGTTCGCGCGCAGCAGGAAGTGAACCCTACCCTCTTCGAAGAGGCCCAGGCCGCACCTCAGCTGGATCAAGCGGCGGCGGTGAATGCCGCACCGAGTCTCGAGATGGCGAAGGCGGCGGCAGTGGATGCAGCGGCCCCCATGGTGGTGGGCGAAGTGGGAGCGCCTCAACTGGCACCCATAGATGCGAATGTCATCATCGTGTTGATGATTGGCATCGGATCGATCGTTCTGTTCGGATTGGGCGAGGCAGTCCGCGGAAGCCGTCGGCGGACCTGGAAAGAAGGAGCCCCGAGCGGCTTCCCCGCAGGCGCGACAGCGAACTGAAGAGTTTCGAAACGACGTGACAAGCAGCTCCGGGAATCGCCGCTCAGCCGGATTCCCGGAGCTTTTGCTTTCTAATACAGTCGGCAACGAAGGCATGAGCAGGCGGCCGAATTCCTTCCTT
>WNEY01003818.1_pt1 | contig 11373 bp, 12 predicted proteins | sample 5400531 | NCBI WGS metagenome assembly WNEY01 (sample SAMN13153338, study PRJNA577476) | soil metagenome | isolation source: 200 cm saprolite under Douglas fir tree site 1 | place: USA:California | collected 2015-04-18
GGAATGATCGCTGGTCCTGGTCCACGTATCGCCGCCGTCGCGCGAACGATAGACGCCGCCGTCCTTCGCCTCAACAATCGTGTAGACGTTCTGCGGATTCGTCGGCGAGACGCTCACGCCGATGATGCCCAGCGTCCCCTTCGGCATCCCTTTGTTGCGCGAGAGCTCTCTCCACGTGTCGCCTCCGTCAGTCGACTTCCAAAGCGCCGAGCCTTCGCCGCCGCTCTCGAAGAAATACGGACCGCGGCGGAAGCGCCACGTCGAGGCGTAGAGAATGCGCGGATTGGTGGGATCCATCGCCAAATCGACCGCGCCGGAGTCGCGATTGACGAAGAGGATGCGCTCCCACGTCTTGCCGCCGTCTTTGCTGCGATAGAGGCCGCGCTGCTCATTGGGGCCGAATGCATGCCCCATCGCCGCGACGTAGACCAGATCCGCCTTCGTCGGATGTACGCGGATGCGCGAGATGTGGCGCGAGTCGTCGAGGCCGATGTGCGTCCACGTTTTGCCGGCGTCGGTGGACTTCCACATGCCGTCGCCAGGCGAGACATTGCCGCGAATCGTTTCCTCGCCGCTGCCGACGTAGACGATCGCCGGATCCGATGGCGTAACTGCGATCGCGCCGATCGAGCCGCCGAAGAATCCATCCGAGACCGGCTTCCACGTCCGCCCGCCGTCGGTTGTCTTCCACACGCCCCCTCCCGTCGAGCCGAAGTAATACACCTCGGGCTGACCGGGAATGCCTTCGACCGCATCGGCGCGGCCGCCGCGATACGGACCGACTTCGCGCCACTGCAGATTTTTGAGAACGGAAACGTCTGGTGTCGCCGCAAACGACGTCGCGGAGAAGAGGAGCAAAACGAACGCGCGCTTGACCATGGCGCGGGTTTTTACCATAAAGTAAATTGCCGAGGAGGCCATTCATGTCCACACGACGCGAGTTTCTCGAAGTTGCAGGGCCAGCAGTGATCGGGTTAGGTGCGAAATCGAAAGAACGCCTGCAGATGGTTTCCAGCAGTGGCGCTCCGAAGGCGATCGGGCCGTATTCGCATGCAATCAAAGCGGGCAATGTCGTTTACGCCTCGGGACAGATCCCTCTCGATCCCGCGACAGGGAATCTCGTGGAGGGCGATTTCACCGCGCAAGCGCGAAGAGTGCTCGAAAACCTGAAAGCCGTGCTTCACGATGCCGGAACAGATTTCGGAAGGGTGGCGAAGGCGACGGTCTATCTCACCGATCTAGCCAATTTCTCGAGTCTGAATTCGATCTATGCCGAATACTTCGGCGACCATAAGCCCGCGCGGTCCACTGTCGGCGTGGCGCAACTTCCACGCGGCGCGGCCGTGGAGATCGACCTCGTTGCAATTGTGTGAGGCTGCTTTCGGAGTGCGGCGGCTTGCCGCCGCTTTTACGCCGGCAGCTTGCTGCCGGCGGCCGCGGCACGCCGAGGCGCCGCACTCCAAAGGAGCGCTTGACCTTCGCAGAACGCAGCGCCATATTGACCATTCTCGGAGGAGGATCGCATGCCGAAATTCGTAATCGAGCGCGAAATCCCTGGTGCCGGCAAGATGAGCGGCCAGCAGCTTCAGGATCTTTCCGGCAAGTCGTGCAGCGTGCTGCACGCGATGGGGCCGGACATCCAGTGGCTGCAGAGCTATGTGGTGGACGACAAGATCTACTGCGTCTACATCGCGCCGGACGAGAAGACGGTCCGCGAGCACGCGAAGCGCGGCGGCTTCCCCGCGAATCGCGTGTCCGAAGTGAGGGCGACGATCGATCCGACGACAGCGGAGCGGCCCTAATTGGGGGGCTATCCCTGCCGACGACGGCGGTGGTGTTCACCGCCACGGCCGCCTTCGCGCTGACCGCGATCGCCGCGATCCTCACGGGGCGGGCGGTTGGCGCGCGCCGCGGCGGCTGCCGCCAGCTCCTCTTCAGTTGGCGGCGGAAGAAGCGGCTTGCGCGACAGCCGGATCTTGCCGGTCTCCGGCTCGATGGCCACGACCTGCACTTCCACTTCGTCGCCGAGCTGGAACAGATCGGTGACCTGCCCGACGCGCGTATGCGCCATCTCGGAAATGTGCAGCAGGCCGTCCTGTCCGGGAAGGATCTCCACGAAGGCGCCGTACGGCTCGATGCGTTTCACCGTTCCCTTGTAGTTCTTGCCAATTTCGGGCGATGCGGTCAGGCCGCGGATGATATCGATCGCGCGCTGCGCGGACGCTCCGTCGGTCGATGCCACCGTGACTTTTCCATCATCCTCGACATCGATCTTCGTTCCGGTTTCTTCGACGATCCAGCGAATCGTCTTGCCTCCGGAGCCGATGACGTCGCGGATGCGATCCTTCGGAATATGAATCGTGTACAGCCTCGGCGCGAACTCCGAGAGCTCTGCACGCGGACGGGCGATCGCGCTGTCCATCTTGTCGAGGATGAACAGCCGGCCCTGCTTGGCCTGCTGTAGTGCCTGAGCGAGAATCTCGCGCGAAATGCCGCTGACTTTGATGTCCATTTGCAGCGCAGTGATTCCCTTGCGCGTGCCGGCAACCTTGAAGTCCATGTCGCCTTCGTGATCTTCGAGGCCGGCGATGTCGGACAGCACGGCGGTCTTCGACGCTTCTTTCACCAGGCCCATGGCCATGCCGGCAACAGCAGCGCGCATCGGCACGCCGGCTTCCATCAGCGCGAGCGAGCCTCCGCACACTGACGCCATCGACGAGGATCCGTTCGACTCCAGGATGTCGCTGACGCAGCGGATCGTGTAGGCGAACTCGCTTTCCGGCGGCAGCATCGGCTGCAGCGCGCGGCGCGCCAGGTTTCCGTGACCGATCTCGCGACGCGCAGGACCGCGGAGGAACTTCACTTCCCCAACCGAGAACGGCGGGAAGTTGTAGTGCAGCATGAATCGCTGGAACGTCTCTCCTTCGAAGTCCTCGATCTTCTGCGCTTCCTGCGGCGTGCCGAGCGTGATGGTGACCAGGGCCTGAGTCTCGCCGCGTGTGAAGATTGCCGAGCCGTGGGTGCGCGGCAGAACGCTGAGCTGGATGTCGATCGGCCGGATTTCGTTGAATGACCGTCCATCGAGGCGCTTCCCTTCGTTGATGATCACATCACGGAAGAGGCGCGTCTCCATCTCTTCGTACGCCGCTTCGACCGCGGCCAGCTTCTCGATGTCCTCCGGCGGAACGGAGGCGATCATTTGGGCCTTGACGTTTTTCACCGCGTCGCGGCGGGCCTGTTTGCCCTGCGTCAGCAACGCCAGGCGAAGTGACGGCCCGTAATTCTTCATCAGCTCGTTGAACAGATCGTCGGTGAAACGCGGTGTGTAGGTGACGTCGATTTTCGGTTTGCCCACTTCTGCGCGCAGCTCGTTCTGCAGCGCGCAGATGCTCTTGATCGCGTTGTGCGCGGCTTCGAGCGCATCCAGCACCACGTTCTCATCGACTTCGCGAGCTCCGGCTTCCACCATCACGATCGCGTCCGCGGTTCCGGCCACCACGAGGTCGAGTTCCGACAGATCGCGCTGTGAATTCGTCGGGTTGATGACGATCTGGCCATCCAGGTAGCCGACGCGCACGGCGCCGATCGGATTGGAGAACGGAATCTCCGAGACAACGAGCGCGGCCGAGGCAGCATTGATCGCGAAAATGTCGGGATCGTTCTCGCCGTCAGCGGAGAGCACCAGAGCGATGATCTGCGTCTCCTGCCGGTAACCCTTGAGGAACGACGGACGCAGGGGCCGATCGATCAGTCGTGAGGTGAGAATTTCTTTTTCCGTCGGACGTCCCTCGCGCTTGAAGAAGCCGCCCGGGATTCGTCCGCCGGCGTAGGTGTACTCCTTGTAGTCAACGGTGAGCGGCATGAAGTCGCCGATCACGTTGCCTTCTTTGAAACATGCGGTGGCGAGCACGACGGTGTCGCCGTAGCGAATGACGCACGCGCCGTTGGCCTGACGTGCAACCGCACCGGTCTCCAGCGAAAGCGTGCGCCCGCCGATCTGCAATTCTTTTCTGCTCATGTCCATCCTTACGATTTGTGCGAGGCCACTCATCACCTCGCTACGATTTGAATTTTCCGCGGGTGGCCGGACGATGGGATCCGGCCGGAGGGGTAAAACAGTGCTGAGTGCTGAGTGCTGAGTTGATGCCAGCCACTCAGCACTCAGCACTCGGCACTCAGCACTTACTTTCGGATTCCCAACTTATCGATGATCGAGCGGTATCGCTCCTGGTCGGTCTTTTTGAGGTAGTCCAGAAGACGGCGGCGGCGGCCGACGAGCTTCAGCAGTCCGCGCCGGCTGTGGTGATCCTTCGCGTGCGATTTGAAGTGTTCGGTCAAATAGCTGATGCGGTTCGACAGAAGGGCGATCTGCACTTCGGGCGAGCCGGTGTCACCGTCGTGGGTGCGATACTGCGAAATCAGGTCCGTTTTCTGTTGCTTGGTGCTTGGCAAAACACTGTCTCCTTAGCCAGTTACCGGGGAAATAAGTACACGTTCTCTTCTAAGTTGCGACACGATAACAGCGGCAGAGGGCAAAATCAATCCCGCGGGTCGCAGGGCAGGCGGGGCGAGCCGCGGAGCGCGAGGCGCGGATGAGGTGCAGTACCATACGCAGCTTTTCGAATCGGATCGATGCCTACTTCAACAACTGACACTGTGCCCGCGGTTCATCGGCGGGCGATCATCGTCGACGGCCACTGCGATACGCCCTACCGCATGCTGCGGCGCAACGTGCATCTCGACGAGCACGACACCGAGGCGCAGGTTGACCTGCGCACGCTGCTGGAGAGCGGCATCACCGCCTCGTTCTTTGCCGCGTACGTACCGCCGTATTACGCGGGGCGGGGAGCGGCGAAGTTCGCGTACCGTGTGATGGATCTCATCCACTCGGAGACGGCGCGCTATCCGAATCAATTGACTCTTTGCACCGATACTGCGGGAATCCGCGAAGCCAAAAGCCACAGCAAGACGGCGATCATGATCGGCATCGAGGGCGGCCACGCCATCGAAGACTCGCTCGACATCCTTCGCGATTTCTACCGGCTCGGCGCCCGCTACATGACGCTCACGCACGTGAACACGAACAACTGGTGCGATTCGTCTGGAGACGGCGGGCGGCACGGCGGTCTCACCGATTTCGGCCGCGAGGTCGTGCGCACCATGAACGACCTCGGCATGATCGTCGACATCTCGCACGTCTCCGACGCCGCGTTCTACGCCGCCGTGGAAACCACGCGCGTCCCTCTGGTCGCCACCCATTCCTCCTGCCGCGCCCTCTGCCGCCACCCGCGCAACATGACCGACGACATGCTGCGCGCGTTGGCAAAGAACGGCGGCGTCTGCATGATCAACTTCTTCTCGGCGTTCGTGAACGACGACGTGGCCACAGTGGTCATCAAAGCGCAGAAGCGCGTCCGCGAGAACCGAACAGAAGGAGGCACCGAGGAGCTGCCGGACGACACGACCGATTGGGATGAATATCTCAAATGGTTCAACACCCTCGGCTGCCCGATGGCCAAGTTGGAGGATGTTGTCAATCACGTCTTGCACGCGGTCGAAGTTGCGGGCGTTGACCACGTCGGCATTGGCAGCGATTTCGATGGCGTGCCGGCGCTCCCCGATGCGTTGCAGACGGCGGCCGGCTTGCCCCGCCTGACCGCGCGACTTCTCGAACGCGGCCTTGCAGAATCGGACGTGGAGAAGATTCTCGGCGGCAATTTCCTGCGCGTGTTCGAGAGAATCGAGGGAGAGCGGGCGTCCCGCCCGCACTCGCCGAGCGTCCCGCTCGGCGAGTAAGAACCATGGTGATCGGGCGAGACGCCCGATCACTGCGGCCGGGACGGCCGCTCTCCGTTAAAATCGCCACTCGATGCCAACCGAAGCCGAACAGCTCCGCGATCTCGCGCGCGCCTTCTGGGCCAGGCGCGACATTCCCTGTCCGAAACATCCAGGCGTGAAGTTGACTGGCGAATTCGTGCAGACCACGTTCTCCGATCACATCTTTCTGACCTGCCCACGCGGAAAAGAGACCATCATCATTCCGCAACGCCCGCGTCAGATGGAGTTTCAGGCGCAATCGGTCGAGGGCTTCGTCGAAAGCATGCAGCGCGGCGATGCAATCCAATGTTACCGGTGCCAGTCTCCACTGGAAATCAACACGCGCGAGGACGCGGTGACGGGCATCAACCGATATACCTTCACCTGCGTGCGCTGCTTGTCCTACGGGGAGTGGGCCGGGCGGCCGGAAGAGGCGAAAATCGGGAAATGATGTCGCCGGGGTAGGGATTTCCTCCCTTCCGTCACTCCTAGAGATAAGGAGATCTCTCTTGTCCGACGTCTCTCACTCTCAACTCGCGGCCGACTTGTCCCGCCTCCATCTCCTCCTCTCTCTCGCCGATGGCGATCCCGATGACTGCAACGATCCGCGCTTCGAAGCGGCGATCAGGCGCCGCCTCAAGAAGGATCCCGCTCAGGCGCGACAGTTGCGGCAGATCGCCACCGAAGTGGCCATGCTGGTCGCCGACTAGAAGCCGGCGATCGCATTCACCATCGCATCGATCGCTCGTGTGGCGGTCGCAGACTCGGCGATGTGATGATTGATCACGATCGAAAAATAGCGAAAGCCGCCGTGCGCTCCGGCGAGGATCCCGCTGAGCGCGTTGACTCCGGCAATCGTTCCGGTTTTCCCTCGAAGCCGTGAAGCCAGCGGCAGAAGTCTCCGGCGCAGGGTCCCTTCTTCACCGGGAGTGGCCAGGAGATTCCAGAACACGCCGCGGCGAAATGGCGCATTCATCCAGCGCAGCAGCGTCACCACTGCAGCCGGGGTGACCAGGTCGTCGGGCGCCAGACCTGAGCCGTCGACAAAACGAAACTCAGCAGCATCGATCCCGACCTCGTTCCTCAGAAACATGCTCTCCAGATCCTCGGCGCCAATGTACGTACCCGCAGTTCCTTTGAAGAGCATCTCGGCGTACAGGTTTTGACTGACTTTGAGCGTCGTGGCGAGAAGCTGCGACAACGGCGGCGACTCGATGATCGCCATCCGCTCCGCCCAGGACCGCGGAATTGCATTCACGCGCGGAGCACCTCGAACTTCGATGCCGGCGTGATGCAGAGCGTCACGGAACGCCTGCGCGGCATAGAGCGCCGGATCTGCAATCGACACCAGCGCCTGGAAGTGCGGTGGTATCACGCCCTCGATCGTCAAGGAATTGTTCGAATCGGAACGAATGACCGGCTCACCGGAGCCGCAGACGACATGCGCCGTTGCCGTGACGAAGAGCGGGTCTGTGATCACCAGCGGATGCTCGCAATCATCGATGACCACGCCGACGACGTTCTCGTTGTAGGCCAGCGCATCGACCGGCGCGGCGTAATCACTGCCGAGGTTGCCGGCTTTCCAACTTCCAGGAATCGTGTTGCGATCAAACATCGACGCGTCCGCGACGATGTCGTCGACCGATTGCATGCCGCGAGCGCGGAGGGCATCAACGAATGTCGCGAACACCGCGTCGCGATCGAACGCCCACCGCCCGCCCAGAGACGGATCTGCGCCGCCGCGAATGACGACGTTGCTGCCATCGAGCCACAGCTCCGTATCGAAGCGATGATCGAGACCGAAACAATCGAGCACGGTCGATGCGGCGAACAGCTTCCGGTTCGAAGCGGGCATGAGCAACGAGTGCGCGTTGCGCTCATAAAGCACGCGTCCCGAACCGTCCTGCACCTCGATGCCCCAGATCGCGTTGCGCAGCTCCGGCACCGCCGCTGCACGATCGATGGCCTTGGGCATCGTCGTGGCGCACGCGGTCAGGAGAAAACTAAGCGAAAGTAAATTCTTCGAAAGACGGTGCATGATCGAGGTTGTACTTCGCGGCGGCGATGACGCGATCGTCGCCGAGGGCGAACGACTTGAGATAGGCACCGTAATCGCGCGCCAGGCGGTAGGGCTGGAATCTTTGTGGGGCGCCGCGGCCCTCCGCGGCGCGCGCCGCCGAGGGCGGCGGCGCTCCACTCAGATAGTCCTGCACGCGCCGCATCACATCCGCGTCTCCCGTCTGCTCTGCCGCATCGTACAGAAACAATGCATGCGCGCTGACGATGTCGCCACGATTGGCGACCACGCTCGCGATGAGCGTTTCGCGATCAATCGCGCCGCCTTTTTCTTTGTAGCGTTCGCCGCGGTATGCCGCCATTTCCCAGATACCGGTGCGCAGCGTGGGATAGCTGCCCTGCTCGCCGAAGATCGATGCGAGCTTCCACGCGGTCACGGCGACGATCAACTTGTGGCCCAGGTCTTCGAAATCGTCGGCGGCGACGGTGAAGTAATCGTGCGCGAAGTCGCGATCGCGATAGCGTTTGGCCAGCCACCGCTCGGCGCGAAGGCGATCCTGCGCGGCGACGCTTTCGCGAAGCTCATCGACGTCGCCCCGCTGATTCGCGTCGAGCGCCGGAGGATCGGTGATCGGCGACTCACTCCACGGCTGGCGGCTGGCTGCGGCGTAGATCGCGCACTCGGCCAACAGATCGTCAAAACGGTCTCCGAGCTTGTCGCGCAGTTCCCACGCGGAAAGGCAGCAGATCATCGCATGCTTGCCATGCTGCGACGGTGCGTAGGCGAGCACCGCGAATCGCGCGATGGCCTCGAACAACTCCCGGGAAGTGTGACTTCGGCGGAATTCGCGGATGGCGGCGCGAATGCCGGGTTCATCGCGTTCGAGGAAGGGTTCGTAGAGATCTATTTGCGCCCCTTCTTCTTCGCCGGCGTCTTCTTCACCGCACCGGCCTTCGTGATTGTGGTTGTAGCGGTGCTGGCCATGCCATCCGATTCGGAGCGGCTGTCGTCGACCTCCACCGTCTGCGTCATCGCGTCAGTTCCGGTGGGAGCGGGCATTGCCGGAGCAGGGGCGATCGTCTGCGTGGTCGGCTGCGAGCCGGTGGCGCCGGTTTTGTGCCGCGAGCAACCGGCCGGCACAAGTGCCGCAAGCATCAGAAGGAGAATTGTTTTCTTCACGCCAAACCCGCGACGAAACGCGATGCAATTTCCCTGACAGGAACGGGTAGAATGCGGCCTGCCATGCCAGACCGGAAGCGCGTCGGCATCTTCGGCTGGGGCGTCGTGGCCCCGAAATCCCCGAACATTGAGGCCTTCGAACGAAACCTCGAGCAGGCGGACAGCTGGCTGACGCCCTTTCGCGGTTACGGTCAATCGAACTTTCTTGTTGGCGACCCGGAGTTCGATTTTGAAACATATCATGAGTGGTTTGACCAGCGATTCAAGCCGGCGAAGTTCTCCCAGTTGTCGCAAAAAATGGGGCCGATGGTGAAGTTCGCCATCGGCGCATTCATTCAATCGCTCCAGCAGAATCCCGGCATCGAAACGTACCTGCAATCGCTGCGCACCCGGTGTCACATCTACGTCGGCACCGGCCTCGGCGACATCACCATCACGCAAGAGGAGGCGCTGCGGCACGAGCGCGCTCTGCGCCGATGGAATGAATTCTGGGCGGCGCCGGAACGCTGCGGCGCGCGGCGCGCCCATCTCCACGGCCACGCCGATCCGGCTGCGCCGCGCGATCCCGACGCGTTCCCCATCGGCTCCGAGGAATGGATCGAGGCGAAGTACGCGTGGGAAGAATTCTGGGCTGCAAAAAGCGATGGATTGCAGCAGTATCTCGTCGAAGCGGCGGCGATTCAGGGCGAGGCGGTGCCGCCATCGTCCGGATCGGCGAAGCTCACCAGCATCCGGCAGAAGCTGAACAGAATTCGCGCGCTGAACAAGAAGTGGGGTTGCCCCGACGAACCGTGGGCCAGCGTCTCGCCGAACCTGCTGTGGAACATCCCCAACATTCCAGCAGCGCAGATTTCCATGATCGGAAAAATCGTCGGCCCGGCGATCGCCCCTGTCGCCGCGTGTGCGTCATTTGGAGTGGCGGCGAAAATGGCCATGGACGCGATCATGCTCGGCGAAGCGACCGCCGTGGTCGTCGGCATGACCGACCCCCCGCCCCACCCGATGGTCATCTCCGCGTTCTACAACGCGAATGTGCTCTCCGCTGACGCCGACGTCTCGCGCCCACTAACCGCATTGAAAGGGACGCATGTCGCCGGCGGCGCGTGCGTGTGGATCGTCGGCGATGCCGAAGCGATGATGGCCCATGGATTCCGTCCCCTGGGAATGGAGATCGTCGGAATCGGGACGTCGTCCGACGCGCATCACATCATCACGCCCTCCAAAGGCGGCCCACAATTGGCGATCAAAGCGGCGATGGATGAGGTGAAAGCGACCGATGTCACCACATGGGACATGCACGCGACGGCGACTCCGGGAGACGCCACCGAGATCGCCCATTCGCTCGAGCTGCTGCATCCCGATGTGATCTTCACCGCACGCAAAGGGACCTTCGGCCACGGCATGTCAGTCGGCGGCGGCTGGGAGCTGACCGCCCAACACCTCGGCATGGCCAAAGGGCGTCTCTATCCGATGGCCCTCACCGAAGGAGACCTCCACGCCGACGTCAGAGTGCACGCGGCACGATTTGTTCAGGCCCAGGGATGCGAAGTCGAACGCGGCTACAGCGGAAAGCTCAGCATGGGCGTGGGCGGGATCAACTCCTGCGTCATTAGCCGTCCGTGGGATCCCGAGTACGTGCGCCGGCACGTCGCCGCTGAAGTGTCCGCCGCGAAACGCTGATAGAATCCCGCGCGTTTCGGTTCAGGGAAAAAAATTAGGAGGAGCAGCATGAAGCTCAAAGTTTGCCTCGGAGCGTGCGCGATTCTTCTGTCGTCCATCGTCGCCTTCGCGCAGGAGCAGCCAAAAATGACCGCCGAAGAGAAGGCGCAGATGGACGCCATGATGAAGGCCGGCGCACCCGGCGACGCGCACAAGAAGCTGTCGTACATGGTCGGCACGTGGGACGCCACAGTGAAGATGTATCCGATGCAGCCCGCCGCCCCGGTTCAGCAATCCACCGCTGTCGCCGAAAGCAAATGGGTCCTCGGCGGCCGCTTCGTCCAGGAGATGGTCACCGGCAATTTCATGGGAATGCCGTTCTCCGGGATCGGCTACACCGGCTACGACAACATCAAGAAGCAGTACATCGGAACGTGGATGGACAACATGGGCACGTCGGTGATGATCTCCTCCGGCGGTCCCACAGGAGACAAGACCTACGAGTTCAGCTCCACGATGGATGATCCGATGAGCGGGAAGTCGATGCCGGTGAAGGAAAAGATGACGGTCATCGATGACGATCACCACGTCATGGAGATGTGGGCGCCGGCGCCGGACGGCAAAATGATGAAGATGATGGAGATCACCTACACGCGGAAAAAAATGTAACCCCCGCCCACCCGGCGGGTGGCGGGTGGCGG
>WNEY01003820.1_pt1 | contig 11370 bp, 7 predicted proteins | sample 5400531 | NCBI WGS metagenome assembly WNEY01 (sample SAMN13153338, study PRJNA577476) | soil metagenome | isolation source: 200 cm saprolite under Douglas fir tree site 1 | place: USA:California | collected 2015-04-18
CTCGGTCGGTCGCCTCGATCGCGCCAAGCGGCACGAGCTGCTGCTCGAGGCGCTGGCAGCCGACTCGACATTGCGCTGCGTGATCGTCGGCGACGGGCCCGACCGCGGTCGGCTGGAGGATCTCGCCCGCCGCCACGGGCTGAACGGGCGTGCCCGCTTCGCAGGCCGCGTCGACGAGGAGGAGCTCGCTGGGCTCTACGCCCGCTGCCTCGCCGTCTACTACGCGCCCGTCGACGAGGACTTCGGGATGGTTCCGTACGAGGCGTTTCTCGCGGAGAAGCCCGTCGTGACGACGACCGACGCCGGCGGTCCGCTCGAGGTCGTCGCCGATCGTCGTACGGGGCTCGTGTGCGAGCCGCGCGCCGCCGCCCTCGCCGAGGCCTGCTCGTGGCTCCGCGAGCACGTCGACGACGCGAAGGCGTGGGGACGGGCGGGCAAGGAGATCGCGCGCCGCATCTCGTGGGACGAGACGATCGTGCGCCTGCTCAGTTGAGAGTCGCCTATTACTCGCCACTCCCGCCCGAGCGGTCCGGGATCGCTGACTACTCCGCACTGTTGCTGCCGGCGCTCGGGCGCCTCGTCGAGTTGGAGATCGTGCGTAGGGGCAAGACCCGGCCAGTTGCCGCCGACGTCGCGCTCTACCACGTCGGCAACGATCCCGAGGCGCACGGCTGGATCGTCGACGCGCTGCGGCGCCGTCCGGGGGTCGTCGTGCTGCACGACTTCGTGCTGCACCACCTCGTCGCAGGACTGACGATCGGCCGCAAGGACGGTCCCGCGTACCTCGCCGCAATGGAGCGCGATGCGGGCGTTCCGGGCCGTCTACTCGCGCACGGCGTGCTCGACGGGCGTGTGCCGCCGCCGTGGGAGACGAGCCCGGACGAATTCCCGCTCAGCGGCGAGGTCTTGGCGAACGCGACCGGGCTCATCGTCCACTCGCACTACGTGGAGGAGCGCGTGCGGGAAACCGGCTGTCGCGGGCCGCTCTGGCACATTCCACACCCCGCGTGGCCGGCACCGGATGTCGAACCCGCGCAGATCGAGGGACGTCCGCTCTTCGGCTGCTTCGGACATCTGAACGCAAGCAAGCGCATTCCGCAGCTCGTGGACGCATTCGCGCTCGTCCGCAAGCGGCACCCGAACGCGAAGCTGCTGCTCGTCGGACCTGCCTCACCGGGCTTCGATGCCGATCGACTCGTCACCGACGGCGTCGAGCGGATCGGTTACGTCGAGGAAGATCGGCTGTGGTCGTTGATGGCGGCCTGCGACGCGTGCATCTCGCTGCGCGCGCCGACGATGGGGGAGACCTCCGGCAGCGTTATCCGTGCGCTCTCCCTCGGCCGCCCACTCGTGGTCAGCGACCTCGGCTGGTTCTCCGAGCTACCGGACGACGTCGCGCTGAAGGTGGATGTGGACGAGGACGAGGTCCCCGCCCTCGCAACCGCCCTCGAGCTGCTCGCCTCGAGCGAGGCGACGCAACGCGCGATGAGCGACGCCGCCTGCGAGTACGTGCGCCGCGAGCACGACCTCGAACACGCAGCGCAGGGCTACGCAGCGGCGCTCGAGGAGGCGGCGGGCGGAGTTGCCGTCGCCGACGCCGTCGTCGGTGAGGTGGCGCAGGCCGCCGCCGAGATCGGGATCGAGCCGGGAACGTCCTTCGCCGCGGAGCTCGCGGGACGGCTCGACGAGCTCGGACTGGCGCGTGACGGTCGCCCGGAGCCGGTGCCTCCACCCAAGCGCGGCCGCCTCGCGCGGGTGCCGATCTGGGTGTGGCTGGTCGGGCTCGTCGTGTTCTCGGCAGTCTTCCGCTACGGGCTCTCGCGGCGCGTCGTCGCCCCATGGATCATGGTCGACGAGCTCATCTACTCAGAGCTCGCGAAGAGCTTCGCGAGCACCGGCCACTTCCTCATCCGCGACGTGCATCACGGCGCCTACGGGATCGTCTACCCGTTGCTGATCGCACCCGCTTGGCGGTTGTTCGGCTCCGTGCCGGACGCGTACGCCGCGGCGAAGACGATCGGCTCGGTTCTGATGTCCCTCACGGCGATCCCCGTGTACATCCTCGCGCGCCGCGTGCTGACCCCGCTCCCGTCCCTTCTCGCGGCCGGGCTCGCCCTCGCCGTGCCGTCACTGATGTACACGGGGACGCTGATGACGGAGACGGTCTTCTACCCGCTGTTCGCGTGCGTGGCGCTCGCGCTCGTGCTCGCGCTCGAGCGGCCGACCGTGTGGCGTCAGCTCGCGCTGCTCGCGGTCTGTCTGCTCGCGTTCCTGACGCGCTCGCAGGCCATCGTGCTCGCGCCCGCGGTCGCCACCGCACCCGTGGCGCTCGCGTGGCTCGACCGCCGCCGGCTGCGGATGCTCGCCGACTTCCGCGTTCTCTACGGCGTCCTTGCGGCTGCGCTCGTGGCAGTCCTCTCCGTTCAGCTCGCGCGCGGACACTCCCCGTACGACGTTCTCGGCAGCTACAGCGTCACCGGTCACGCTCACTACCAGACCGGCCAGATCTTCAAGTGGCTGCTGTACCACGTCGCGGAGCTCGACCTGTATCTCGGCATCGTTCCTTTCGCGGCCCTCCTGCTGCTCGCCGTGATCGGCCGGTCACTCGACCGGCCGCTGCGGGTCTTCCTCGCGGCCGCCGTGCCGCTGAGCGTGTGGCTCCTGCTCGAAGTCTCGGCCTTCGCGTCGGCGCTCTCCCCGCGCATCCAGGAGCGGAATCTCTTCTACGTCGCGCCACTCTTCCTGATCGCTCTCTTTGCCTGGATCGAGCGCGGGATGCCTCGCCCCGCGCGCGCAGCCGCCGCTGCGGCCGTGATCGCGGCGGCTCTTCCCGGCGCGTTGCCGTATCACCGCCTCATTGACGTCTCCGCGGAGTCCGACACGCTCGCGCTGCTCCCGCTGTGGTGGCTTCAGGAAACCGTCGTCGGCCTCGACACGATCCCGGTGGTGGTCGTTGGTGCGGCCGCGATCCTGGGAATGCTCTTCCTGACCATTTCTCCGCGCTACGCGCTCGTCTTGCCGGCAGTGGCGCTCGCCTGGTTTGCCTTCGCTACCGAGCGGATCGAGCGCTTCGACCACGGCTTTCCCAAGGCGTCCGTCGGCGCGCTCTACCAGGGCATCACCGCACCGAAGCGTGACTGGGTCGACGCGGCGGTCGGGCGCAACGCCAACGTCGCGTTCGTCTTCTCGGGCAGTCACCCGACCGAGCAGCCGCTCACGCTCTGGGAGAACGAGTTCTACAACCGCAGCATCGGACCTGTCTACGACCTGAGGCAGGAGTCGATGGGCGGGCTACCGGAAACGCGGGTCACGCAGAGGCAGGACGGCGTTCTCGTCGCCAACGGGCGTCCGGTGCGCCACGCGTATGTGCTCAGCGAGGAAACCGTTCCGCTGTGCTGCCGCGTCGTCGCCCGAGATGAACGCAAGGGCATGGCGCTGCGCAGAACGGAGGGGCTCGTGCGGATCGGCCAGCGAGTGAGTGGCCTCTACCCCAATGACACCTGGTCCGGGAAGCACGTAACGTACACGCGCCTGCGCTGCGGCGGCGGAAGCGTGACCGTGCAGCTCTCGAGCGACGGGAATCTCTTTTCGCGTCCCCAAACCGTGCGGGCGGACGGGAAGAGGGTGACGTTCGGCCCCTCGGAAGGCGCGAGCCTGACCGTCCCGCTGCGCGTCCGGAAAGGTGTCTGCCGGGTCGTCTTCACCGTCGTCCCGACCGCGGTGCCGGCGCTCCAGCAGAAGGGCAGCGCCGACACGCGCGTCCTCGGCGCGCACTTCCTCGAGTTCCGCTACACCGCTCCGTGAGGATCGCCTACGACGTCACGCCCCTCTCGCATCCGCGGACGGGCGTCGGCAACTACATCCTCGGCGCACTGAAGGGAATGCTCGAAGCAGCCGGCGGCGAGCACGAGCTCGTCGCGTTCGGGCCCGTGAGCATCCGCGGACGCAGGCTGCTGGACGAGACGCTCGCCGGTCTCGCGGTGGAGAGGCGCGTGGTCACCGTCCCGTTCGCGCACGCTACGCGGAGAGCCTGGGGCGCGATCGGACGACCCGCTGCAGAGCGCTTCGTGGGCGATGTCGACGTCATCCACTTCAGCGACTGGATGATTCCGCCGCAACGGTCGGGTGTGCGCTCGACGATGATCCACGATCTGGGGCCGCTCCGATATCCCGAGCGGCTGCACCCGCGGACAACGAGCATGCACATGAGCACTGCGCGCGAGGCTGCGAATTGCGACCTCGTCTTCACCAACGCCGAGTACACGGCGAACGACGTCGTCCAGCGGCTGCGCGTTCCGCGCGAGCGCATTCGCGTCGCGTATCCCGGTGTGGACCCGCGCTATCGCTCAGAGGGCGAGCGCCGCGACCTCGGGCGGCCCTACGTTTTCACCACGGCGACCGAGGATTGGCGCAAGAACCGCGCGACGGTCGAGGCGGCTGTGGACCTCCTCGACGACGAGCTGTCCCTCGCGGCTCTGGGCAACGGGAGGCTCGGGTACGTGTCGGACGACGAGCTGCCGGCCCTCTATCGCGGCGCAGAGGTCTTCGCATATCCGTCGCGGTTCGAGGGCTTCGGGATTCCCGTGATCGAGGCAATGGCCTGCGGTGTTCCGTGCGTCGTCTCCTCCCACCCGTCTCTGGACGAGGCGTCCGGCGACGCCGCCGTGCGGGCGGATCCGGAGAGTCCGGAGGAATTCGCCGAAGGCATCCGCCGCGCTCTCGCCGAGCGCGATGAGCTGGTGGAGCGGGGGCTCGCCCACGCGCGGCGCTTCAGCTGGCTCGAGACGGGCCGGATTCACCTGCAGAGCTACGCTGACGCGCTGTGATCCGCGCCGCGATCGACGTCTCGCCGCTCGTCCAGACGCGGGCCGGCACCGCCCGGTACCTGAAGGGATTGCTGCGCGAGCTGCGGCGCCGAGACGACCTCGAGGTCACGACGCGCTCGTTCGGGCGCGGCGATCGACTCTCGACGCTGACTCGCGACGCGGTGTGGTACCCCTTCGTGCTCGGTCGCGAGCGCGCCGCCGACGTCCTCCACTGCCCGACCTACCGCGGCCCGCTCCGACCGAGGCCGCCACTGGTCGTCACGGTGCATGACCTCGCGGTGCTCCGCCATCCGGAGACGTTCAACCGCTGGACGCGCACGTACAGTCCGCGTGTCGTCCCACGCGTGCTGCAGGCGGCGCGACGCGTCATCGCGGTGTCGGAATTCACGCGCCGCGAGCTCGTCGAGCTGCTCGACGTCCCGGACGAGAAGATCCGTGTCGTCGCGAATGCGGTCGAGGATGAATTCACGCGCGAGGGGCCGTCGGCGGAGGGGGAGTACGTCCTGGCCGTCGGGACGCTCGAGCCGCGCAAGAATCTCGACCGCCTCGTCGAGGCCGCGCGCAGCGCGCACGTCGAGCTGCGAGTGGTAGGTGCGCGCGGATGGGGAGGCGTCGAGGTCGGCGGGAACGGCGTCCGCTGGCTCGGCGAGGTCACAGACACCGAGCTGGCTCGCCTGTACCGCGGCGCCTTGTGCGTCGCGTATCCGTCGTTGTACGAGGGCTTCGGGATCCCCGTGCTGGAGGCGATGGCGTGCGGCGCGCCGGTGGTCACCACGCGCGGAACCGCCATGGAGGAGGTCGCCGACGGAGCCGCAGTGCTCGTCGATGCACACGACCCGGCAGAGATCGCAGCCGGGATCGAGCGCGCGGCGGCCGACCGCGACCGGCTCGTCGCGCGTGGACTCGAGCGTGCGCGTGCTTTCCGCTGGGACACGGTCGCCGACGCGACGGTCGCCGTGTACAAAGAGGCGATCGCGTGAGCAAACCGCTCGTGCTCGTCGATGCAGACGTGCTCGGACGCCGTCGAACCGGGGACGAGACGTACGTCGATCAGCTCCTCCGTGCGCTCCCCGAGGTCACCGACGATCTCCGCATCGCCGCGCTCACGCGCGATCCGGCGCTCGTCCCTGACGGCATCGAGCCGATCCATCTGCCCGCGCGCTCGCAGGAGTTGCGGATGGCAGTCGGAGTCCCGCGTCTCCTTCGGAAGTTGCGCCCTGCGCTCGCGCACTTCATCCACGCGCTGCCGCTCTTCTGCCCGTGTCCCGCGGTCGTCACCGTCCAGGACCTCTCGTGGGAGCGAGACCCGAGTGTCTTCGGGCGATGGGATCTGTTGACCTTCAAGGTGTTCGTGCGGCGGGCGGTGCGCCGTTCGCAACGCGTGCTGGCGATCTCGGAGCGCACGAAGCGGGATCTCGTCGAGCTGTACGGCACAGCGCCGGAGAAGATCGTCGTGACTCCCTTGGCACCGGACCCTGCATTTACGTCTGCGGGAGAGCACGACTCCTTCCTGCTCTTCGTCAGCGCGATCGAGCCTCGGAAGAATCCGCTCGCAGCGATCGACGCGGCCAACGCCGTCGGGCGCAAGCTCGTCGTGGTGGGGCCCGTCAAGGACGAGGAGCTCGCCGCGGAGCTCTCGCGGCGCGGCGCAGAGGTGCGCGGCTACGTCCCCAAGGACGAGCTGGTCGCGCTGTACCAGCGTGCCGCTTGCCTCGTGTTCCCGTCTCGCTACGAGGGCTTCGGGCTTCCGGTTGTCGAGGCGATGGCCTGCGGCACTCCCGTGGTCGCGGCGCCCGAAGCCGCGATGCAGGAGGTGGCGGGCGACGCCGCCGTCTTCACGGACAACCTGGCGGAAGGAATCCGGCAAGCGCTCGCGGGGCGCGATCGGCTCTCCGCGGCCGGCCTCGAGCGCGCGAAGGCGTTCACCTGGCGCGAGACCGCGCGGATCACGGCCGACGTCTACCGGAGCGTGCTCGCAGCGTGAAGGTCTCCGGCGTCTTCGTCGTCACCGGTGCCGGGGAGGCTGCGTTGCTGCGCGAGTCGCTTCCGGCGCTGCTGCCGCAGGTGGAGGAGCTCGTGGTCGTGGCGAACGGGTCCGGAAGCCGTCCGGCTGATGTTCCCGCGCAGGTGCGCGTGCTCGAGAACGATCGCCCTCTCGGGTTCTCCGCGAACGTGAACAAGGGAATCGAGGCGACGACCGGCGAGTACGTCGTGATCTCGAACCCCGACGCCGTTCCGGAACCGGAGTGCGTCGGAGAGCTCGTCGCGTTTGCCGACGCGCATCCACGCTGCGGCATCGCCGGCCCGAAGATGCTCAACGCCGACGGCACGTTGCAGGCCTCGCGACGCAGCTTCCCGACGGTCGGCGGAACGATCGTGCGCCGAACGCCGCTGCGTGCGGTGTTCCCGCCCATGCGCTGGCAGCGCCGCCACTACCTGCTGGACGCGCCCGCGGACGAGCCGCTGCAGGTGGACACGATGCTGGGCGCCTTCCTGCTCATGCGCCGGACGATGCTCGAGCAGATCGGCGGCTGGGACGCCGGCTACAAGCTCTACGTCGAGGACATCGACCTCAGCTATCGCGCGATGAAGGCGGGCTGGGAGCGCTGGTGGGTGCCGAGCGCAGTCGTGCACCACGAGTACCAGGCCGTGATCGACAAGAATTTCTTCACGCGCCGGAACCTCTGGCACCTGCACGCGATGCTGCGCTTCCTGCGCAAGCATCCGGAGCGCCTCTTCGCGCTGCGGTGACCACCTCGAAGTACGGGCGGCAGGCGGAGCGCTGGACGGAGGACGCCTACGCCGATGCAGAGAGCTACCTCGCGCACCGGGCGGAGCTGATCGTGTCGCTGGGGCCTGCGCTGGAGCCGGGTGAAACGATCCTCGATCTCGCCTGCGGCGACGGCGGCCTTGCGGCTCACCTGAGCGGATTCCGCTACCTCGGTGTCGACGCGAGCCCCGAGATGGTCGGCGCCGCGCAACAGAGCGGACGCGCTGTGGTCCTCGCCGACTTGAACGACTACGAGCCGGAGAAGCCCGTCGCCGCGACCACGTGCTTCCGCGCGATCTACTACGCACGCGATCGCGCCGCCTTCTTCCGCCGCGTTGCCGGTTACACCGAGCGCAAGCTCGTCTTCGACCTCAATCCGCGGCAGTACCGGGTCGAAGACGTCCGCGACGACCTGCGTGAGGCGGGCTTCGACGAGCTCGTGCTGCGTCCGTTCTTCGCACCGCAGCGCGTCTCGCTTCCGCGACCCGCTGCCGCGGCGCTCCGTGTCCTCGAGCGCAGCGGCCCGATCGCTCGCCTCCTCCTGGCGGTTCGCTTCAGCTACTTGTGCGCCGCTTTCCGCGGCGGCAAGAACACGTAGCTCACCTTGGCACCCAGCTCGCGGTTGTCGCTCTCCGTCTGCGGCGACAGTTCCCGCGGGACGAATGTCGGCGAGATGGTCACTTCGATGCGGAAGCGCGGGCCGGGCGCCGTGAAGACGAGTGGGACCTCCTCCTTGCTGTGAATGCCGAAGTGCCTCACCGCAGTCGTCTTCACGACGTGCGGCTGCTTGTCTTCGCCGATCACGATCGGCCCGATCCTGACCGTCACGTGTCCGGTCTTGTTCGGCCCGCCCCACGACGCGCGGGACACGATGACTCGCACGCGCCCCGCCCGGTTACCCTCGGTCGAGTAGCGGGTGTACGAGCTGAACGAGCCCGTCCAGCCGTCGGGGAACACGCCCGTTACCGAACCGCGAAGCCGAAGCGGGGGCGCAACCCTGATCAGTCGCCACGGCGCGAGCGCCCCGCCGGCGACGTGCAAGTGGCGGGCCACCTGCGTTCCGACGACCTCGATCCCCCTCTCCTCGACCACGTACGGGTAGCCGGGATCGTGCGAGAGCGCGCCGTCCGACGCGCGGGGATCCGGGGTCAGCACCGGCCCGGGCCCCTGCGCGGTACCGTCGAGGCTCCAGACCGCCCTGATCGAACGGTTCCAGAACTCGAGCAGCCACTCGCCGTTCTGATCCTTCATCTGCTGACCGATGTACAGCGTCGACGCGCCGCCCGTGTGATCGTCAATCCATGTCAAAGGGGGGCGGAGGTTGTCGACGAAGCGGTCCGACGAACGGTTCGATGCGGAGGCAAATGCGATCTCACCGGTCAGGTTCCACGCCACGACGGCCGCACCGACTGCGAGCGCAAGCCAGACGGCGCCGCGTCGCACAATTCGCGGCGCGAGTAGCAGGGCAACCGAGAAGCCGAGCAAAGCGACCAGGCCGATCTTCGCGCTGGTGTGATCCAGCGCGAGGTAACGATTCGCCTGCTGGAGGATCGCGAGCCCCGGCGCGTTGTACGAGATGTCCTGCCCCATCTCGTACGGTGTCGTCAGCAGCAGGTAGAGAACAAACCCTGCAGAGACCCCCAGCGCAACCGGGTGGAGCCGGCGGCGCTCGAGCCAGAGCGCGGTCCCCACGAACAGGAGCGGTGCGAGGTAAATGAGGTTCCGCTCGTAGGTGTACGTGCCGAAGGTGGTGGACACATACGTCGATTTCACGGCCGTGTAAAGACCGAATCCGACGATCGCTGCAAGCAAGACGCTGCGGAACGCCCTCAGCTCACGCGCCGCCTGCTCGCCCGCCGTGCGCCAGAGCGATGCCAGCCCGGCAACCACGGGAAGGACGCCGAGCCCGATCGTCAATGCGCCGGCCGCGTTGAGCCCGAGATCCAGCATCCTGTCCTTGTAGAGGCGCGTGGCGACCATCCACTCGAACGAGCGGTGCCCGAGCACGGCGCTCAGCATCACGGCCGCCCCGACGAGGAGCACGACGAGACCGACCCAGTCCCAGGCGGCCCAGGTTCGCCTCCACCGGGCGATCCAGTCGGATCTCCACAGCAGGAAGAGGACTGCGAGGACGAAGACGACCGGCACGACAATGAGCTCACCGCGCACGAGCGGGGCGATCACAGCCGCGAGAGCAGCGCCGCCGATCCACCAACGGCTCGGCGAGATCAAGGCTCGCAGGATCAGGAAGAGGCAGAGCGTCGAATACGGATAGGCGAGCGGCTCCTCCACGATCATCGACGAGTAGGCGAGCGCCGGGATCGCCGCCGACGCGGCGGCGACGAAGAGCGCGGGCCTGCGGCCGACAACGAGGCGTGCGAGCCTGTAGGCCGGGAACGCCGTCAAGGTCATCACGATCACGCCCAGGTACTTGACCGTGCTGTAGGCCGAGTGCAGGTCGTCGATCAGCCACGCCGGCGCCATGAGGTACGTCCAGAGCGTGTCGAACGAATGCGGTTCGCCGCGGCGCGCCGCGTGACCGGTGTCTGCGATCGAGCGGGAGAGCTGCGTGAGCTCGAGCTCGTCGCCGAACAGCCACGGGGTTCCGTGCGCCCACGCTTCGACCGCGTACACGATGCAGAGCCAGAGGAAGATGCTCAGCAGCGGGATTGCGGCGAGCAGCCGGTCGGCCAACGTGCGCTCGGCCGGCGCGGGACGCGCGGTCGCGACACTCACCCTACTCGACGGTAGCACCGAGGACGACGCGCGGATCGAGATCGGTCTCGCGCCGGACGAACCGGCAAGGCACCTCTCCGCGGGCGCACGCGTCGATCACCAGGTCGAGCCGCTCCCGTGGCGCTTCCGGAATCGTGACGAGAACCGTGTCCGGACGTGACCGAGCGAGAATCGCTTCGATCTCCGCGGTCCCGCCGAGGACCGGCACCCCCTGAAGCCGCCGGCGTGCCAGGCGCTCGTCGTCGTCCACAAAGCCGACGACCAGCTCGCCGGGCGTCTCGCGCAGCTCGCGCAGCAGGCTGCGTCCGCCCCGGCCGGCGCCGACGATCAGCGTGCGCCTCCGGTCGGCGCGGCCCGTGAGTGACGAGACCGTGCGGACGAAGGCGCGTTCCCAGAAACGCGACGCACCCACCAGCACCGTGCACACGAGCGCGTCGATGATGAAGATGCTGCGCGGGAAAGGTCCCCACGTCTGCGTCGCGGCGACGATGAGGTATGCGAGCACTTCCGACACGAGAACTGCGCCGACGATGCTTGCGGCGTCGCGTGCACCTGCATAGCGCCAGACGCCGCGATAGAGGCCGAAGGGAATGAACGCCGCGTAACGTACGGCGAGCAGTACGGCCAGCGAGACGAGGAAGATGTGTCGCTGGTACGGGGTGCCGCTTCCCTGCAGGCGGAGGTAGTACGCCGCCGCGAACGAGGCGGTGACGACGGCGAAGTCGACGATCGTCTCGGCGAGCCGGCGGGGATTCGCCACGAACGTGCGGAGCCAGCTGCGCTCCTCCGCGAGACCGGGCGCACGCTCGACGTCGGAGAGCACGCTCGCGAACTGCACGAGCAGCGCGAATGTGAGCAGGACTCCGATCAGCGTCACCCAGGCGTTGTCGAGCACGTTGTAGAACAGGCTCGTCGTCCCGAGGGCCGCGGAGATGACGGCAAGCAAGACGACCGCGTGCTTTTCCGAGAGCCCGTGATAGACCAGGCGGTGCGACGTGTGGTCGCGTCCGCCTTGGTAGACGGGCCGCCCGTCGAGCA
>WNEY01003821.1_pt1 | contig 11370 bp, 8 predicted proteins | sample 5400531 | NCBI WGS metagenome assembly WNEY01 (sample SAMN13153338, study PRJNA577476) | soil metagenome | isolation source: 200 cm saprolite under Douglas fir tree site 1 | place: USA:California | collected 2015-04-18
GTCCTTCGGATCGATCCGCGAGCGACTTTCACTCCTGAAAACACCTATTTTCGGGATGACCGTGTGAAACAGGTTGTGGGCGTAAAGCTGCAGCTTAAGGACGCAATCGGATTCGCCAAGCCGGGAATGCCCGCGGATGGCGAAGTCCTTGTCGAGGGCGATTCCTGGCCGGCGAAGAGGTCCGCAAAATGATCGCCGTAGACAGTAAGGGATCTTACGGCGAGGGATTGCCGCGTTATTCCGGGGCGGCCATCCAAGTGAAGAATCTCTGGAAGAAGTACGGCGACACCGAGGCGGTTCGGGGTATCAGCTTCGATGTCAACAAAGGTGAGATCTTCGGCCTCATTGGGCCGGACGGCGCGGGCAAAACCTCGACTTTCCAAATCCTTGCTGGCGTCATGAAAGCAAGCTCAGGCGCCGCTGATGTTCTGGGCCGGCCTGCCCGTCAAATGCGGTCGCAGAGCGGTTATCTTACACAGGGATTTACACTCTACCCCGACCTCAGCGTCGCCGAGAACATTCGTTACGTCGGCGCGTTGCGGGGCATCGACCCACGCGAAATTGACCGGAGAGGCCAGTCCTATCTTGAAAAATTTGACATGCTGCGCTTCAGGGACAGGCTGGCGGGCCGTCTGAGTGGCGGCATGAAGCAAAAGCTTGCGCTCGTTTGCGCACTGGTTCCCGAGCCGGGAGTGCTATTGCTCGATGAGCCGACGACTGGAGTCGATCCGGTCTCGAGGCGCGAGTTTTGGGACGCGCTGGCGCACCTCGCAGCAGAGGGGCTGACAATTGTCGTCGCCACACCGTATTTCGACGAAGCCGAACGCTGCCATCGCGTCGCGCTGATGCACGCGGGTACTATTCGACAGATTGCGACGCCGGAGCAACTGCGGAACAGTCTCGGACTCGTCCGCCTGGAGCTCTTTACGCCTCAACTCGCCGAGACCGAGCTCATGCTTTCGGAACATGCGGGCGACGGTTCAATTGCGGACGTTCAGCGCTTCGGCGATCGCCTCGATCTCCTGGTGAAACGACCGGAAGAGGCTAAATTGATCGTCGCGGAACGCATGGCGGCGGCCGGACTCGACAGCGCGGAAGTCCGCACCGATATGCCAACGCTCGAAAACGTCTTCGTTGTCACATCACGAAAACTCGGCGAGGAAATCCACGCCGTGCCATTTCCACACCGGCGCGATCATCATCGCCTTCACGGACAAGTCGCCATCGGCGCGCGCGGTCTCACCAAGGAATTCGGCGGTTTTTCGGCCGTCCGGCATGTTGACGTGCAGATCCGGTATGGAGAGATCTATGGGCTTCTAGGCGCGAACGGAGCCGGAAAGACCACGACCATCAAGATGCTTTGCGGCCTGCTTGAGCCGTCACGTGGCGAAATGGCGCTGGCGGGGCAGGCGGGAGGGTTTCGCTCGCGCGAAGTAAGGCAGCGCATCGGGTACATGTCGCAGAAATTCTCTCTCTACGACGACCTCACCATCGCCGAGAACCTGGATTTCTTCTCGTCTGTCTACGGCGTACCGCACCAGGACCGGCCGGAAAAGATGCGCTGGATACTCTCGTTTTCGGGTCTGGACGGCAGGCAGGGCCAAATGACCGGCAGTTTGCCCGGCGGCTGGAAGCAGCGCGTTGCCTTTGGGTCGGCGATCATGCACGAACCGAGCGTGCTGTTCCTGGACGAGCCGACCTCTGGCGTCGACCCGCTGGCGCGACGAGCTTTCTGGTCGATGATTAACCAACTCGCCGACCGAGGCGCCGCCGTCCTGGTGACGACGCACTACCTCGAAGAGGCAGAGCAGTGTAACCGCCTGGGTCTCATGGTGGCGGGCGAACTAGTAGCGGAAGGGAGTCCGGCCCAAATCAAGGCCGCCCAGAAGGGACATGTTCTGGAGTACGTGGTCGATCAGCCGCAACGCGCTGCGGATTTCCTGAGAATCGAGGGCGAGAGATGGCGCGTTGCGCTCTTCGGTGACCGGCTCCACGTGGTTACCGATGAAGATGCACTCGGCGCGGAGCAGGCGACGACCGCGAAACTGAATGCGTTCGGAATTCGCGTGTTTCAGGTCCGTGAGACCAGGTCTTCGCTGGAAGACGTGTTCATCGGCATTGTTGAGAAGGCTCGGCTGGAAGGCAAGATCGGAGCGGAAGAATGATCGCAATCGACACAGAAGGAGTGATATGAGACGGATACTTGAGCAGACGCGCAAGGAGCTGATTCAGGTCATTCGGGACAAGCGGGCGATACTCATGGCCCTCGGCCTTCCTGCGATGTTGCTTGTCGTCATGCCTCAGTCGATCTCGCTGACCGTGGATGATCTCCCCATCGTAGTTCAGGATCTCGACGACTCGACCGCTTCCCGCCTATTCATCGATGCGTTCCGGGCCTCAATCACATTCCGCGTCATTAGGTGGCCTGTCGATGAACCGCCCGAGGCGGCATTCAAGGCGAACACCGCACGGGCGGCGCTGATCATACCCACACACTTTGGCAGAGACATGGCGCGTGGCTATGGGTCGCCGGTGCAGATGCTGATTGACGGCTCCGACTCGAATACGGCACAGCTTGTCTCGGGCTACGCGAAGCAGGTCGCCAGTGCCTACAACAAAGGCACTACCGGCACCACGCAAGAAGGCCCAGTCCACGCCGCGGTTCGACTCTGGTATAACCCCGGGCGTTCTTCCAACAAGTTCTATGCACCCGGCATCTTCGTGCTGAATCTCTCGCTGTTTGCGCCTTTGCTCGCCTCGCTGGCGATGGCCAAAGAAGGAGAAGAGAAAACCATTCTGCAGGTCTATGTGTCGAGCATCTCGGCGCATGAATTCCTGCTCGGGAAAATCCTGGCCTCAATGGTGATAGGCCTCGCCCAATGGTTCCTGCTAATGATTGTTCTCTTCGGGTATTTCGGCCTCGGCTTCGCCGGCGATCCAACGCCGTTCCTGATTGCGACCGTCTTGTACATGTTCTGTGTCGCCGCGTTCGGGACCATGGTGGGCGCGGCTATTCCTGAACAGGCATCCGCCATGCAGGCTGTCGCCCTGTTCGGGTTTCTGCTGGTTTTTTTACTTGCAGGTCTGGTCTTTCCCGTCGAGAACATTCCTGTAGGCGTCCGCTGGATCTCGAACATAGTCTGGGGCCGCTACTACATCGAAATCGTCCGCGACGCGCTGCTGCAGGGCGGCGGCTGGCCCGCCATGTGGTCGCGGGTAGCGAGCATAGGCTCGATCGGAGCGTTGTTCTCTCTGCTGGCTTGGCAAAAACTGCGGCGCATGCAACTGGAGGCATAAGTGACCAATCTGATCCGCTTGATCTTCAATCATCGCCTTCTCGCCCTCGTTGGCAAGGAGTTCACACAAATTCGGCGCAACAGTCGCCTGATGGTCACCATGACTATCCAGCCCGCTGTTCAATTGCTATTGCTAGGTTTTGCTCTTAGCGCCACAGTAACGAACCTGAAGCTCGGCGTCGTCGACGATGACCAATCGATCGAGAGCCGCGCGCTGGTCAATGCGCTCGGCGAGAGCAAGAGTTTTCGATTGACTGCGACGTACAGCTCAGTGAACGAGCTCGAGAAAGCGTTGAGCAGAGGTGATCTCAGCGCCGGAATGGTCGTGCCTTACGACTACAGCCGCAATCTTAGGCGCGGCGCCGAGAGCACCGTGCAGGTTCTCCTGAACGGCGTAAACACGAACACGGCTGCCATCAGCCAGGGCTACGCCGAGTCCGTCATTGAGTCCTACAATGCAGATCTGCGCAGCAGCCGGCTTAGCGCCGCGCTCAGGTCGGGGGACGCAGGGAGTCGGCGTGGATTTGTCTCATTGCAGCCGGCCTTTCTTTACAACCCCGGCCTGAAGGGCTCCTGGTTTTTGGTAACCGGAGTATTCGGGCTGACCCTGCTCCTCAATGCATCTCTCGTCGCCGAAACGACCATGACTCGTGAACGCGAACGCGGAACCATCGAACAACTGCTAATGCTGCCGGCCAGCACGGCGGAGATCGTGATCGCCAAGATCGCGCCCGTCTTCGCGATGTTGTGGGTCATGGTCGTTATATGCATGCTTCTCATCAAGTTCGCCTTCGGAGTGCCATTTCATGGCAGCTTTGCGCTGTTCACCTGCGGTACCGCGCTCTGTCTCTTGTGCGGCATCGGGGTGGGCACGACGATCGCGTCCTTCAGCAAATCGGCAAAGCAGTCGATGCTACTCGGATTTTTCGTAAATCCGCTCCTGTTCTCATTGTCCGGATCATTGAATCCTATCGAGGGCATGCCGAAATGGATGCAGCTGTTGACCGTCCTGAACCCGATCCATCACCTTGCGACCATTACGCGCGGGTGCCTGATTAAGGGCAGCGGTTTCGGCGATCTCTGGACCAACTTCTTTGGCCTCGCCGCTCTGACACTGGGGCTTCTTACGTTGAGCATCTGGAGATTCCGAGGTCAGCTTAGCTAGGTGAGTCCGCTCAACGAAAACTATGTGACGATCCTACCGTTCACACCCTATTTGCTTTCCGTTCGGCCGTGGACGCCTGAGCCTCGTTGTATAGAGTCGAGACCGTTCCGGTTTCCGCTCAGGCAAACGACGGCTCGCCAAAAAACGGCCGGCCGATGCGGCTGCCTCCTCCCCTGGCATTCAACCTGCCCAAAATCAGCAAATGCCGAACTTCGGCAGAGAAATCAGAGCAGGCCGGGGTAATGGATCCAATAAGTTAGGTCAGGCACTTCAGTTGCCCCTCAATCACCGCGGTCGTAATGCTCAAAGCGCGAGGACTAAAGCGACGCTCTAAGCGACCTAAAGTTTCTCGATTGTATTGCTCGTGCGGAAAGGGCTGGTCATGATTGCGCAACTCGAAATAGAAAATGTTGACGAGACGATAGACACGGTTTTCCTTGAAGCCGATCAAAAGGGTACCGCCGCCAATGAGTTTGAAGCGAAGCTGTCAAGTCGCATTGTCGGTCAGGAGCGCGCCGTACGACAGACGAGCGACCTTTATCAAGTCTTCCTGGCGGGCATGAATCCTCCCAACCAACCGGTCGGTACGATGCTCTTCCTGGGGCCGACAGGATCCGGCAAAACGCGCGTCGTTGAAGCCGCTGCCGAGGTTCTCTTCGGCGACCCTAATGCAGTTGTCAAGATTGACTGCGCCGAGTTTCAGCACTCGCACGAGATAGCCAAGCTGATCGGTTCGCCTCCGGGTTATTTGGGACATCGTGAAACCAGCCCGATGCTGACGCAGGAGTATCTCGATCGCATGCACACCAAAGACACGAGGCTCAGCCTCGTTCTCTTCGATGAGATCGAAAAGGCTTCTGATAGTTTGTGGCAACTGCTGCTCGGTATTTTGGATAAGGCAACCTTGACCCTGGGCGATAACCGCCGCGTTGATTTCTCGCGCACGATAGTGATTATGACGTCGAACCTGGGAGCCCGCGAGATGTCGGAATTGATTTCTGGCGGTATCGGTTTTGCTCCAGTCAAGGTCACGACAAATCCTTCTGCCTCGGAAGTTGATCAAAAGATTTCCCGCACGGCGGTTGAAGCCGCCCGACGTAAGTTTTCGCCCGAGTTCATGAACCGGATCAACCACGTAGTCGTCTTCCGGAGCTTGCAGGAGCACGATTTGCGGCAGATTCTCGACCTGGAGCTCCAGGCCCTACAGGATCGAATCATGCGCTCGGCGGGCACGAAGTTTCTCTTCCACTGCTCTGACGCTGCCAGGGAGATGTTGCTGCGCGAAGGGATCGACCATCGGTACGGGGCGCGCCACCTGAAGCGCTCAATCGAGAGATTCCTGGTCCAGCTATTGTCAAATCTTATGGCGACCGGGCAGGTGGAGTTCGGTGATTCGGTCTATGTGGATGTGGATGCAAGCGGCAAGCTTCTGTTTTCGAAACGTTCCGATCCCGCACTGTCCGACGAGCTGCAACGTGTTCTTGAGGAGACTGAACAATCGGCCGCTATTGCCGCCGCGGTGACGCCTCAGTTGGCGAACGCAAAGACCGCCGCCAAGAAATCGGAGTTCGGTGGTTTAGGAGGATGGTGCTTCTGATCTGTTCGAGCATTTTCGAGACAACTGAGATTCTTCTAGCAGGCAAGTTATAGATGATGCATACCATCAGATAAGTAATGCGATACTCGGCAGAGCATCGATGACGACAAGTTTGAGAATCAATTGGAGGACATGATGGAAATGGCAAGCGTCGCACTAGCAACTGTGGAGATCGCCGCCGCAAAGCTGAGCGGTGTCCAAATGGCATCTCTTCTATCGTTTATCAGTGGCGCCGCGGTGATGCTCGGTTTCAGCAACTTAGTCGGATCGAAGCAATCGCAACACGTATACGAACTGAGGATGTATCACGTGAACGAGGGCAAAATGGACGCTCTAGTAGCTCGCTTCGGCGATCACACCGACGCCATTTTCAAGCGACACAATATGAAGAGTATCGGTTATTGGGTTCCCGAGGACACACGGTATTCGCAGAGCCTCTTTGTCTACATATTGGAGCATCCGAGCTCCGAAGAAGCCCGGAAGAATTGGGCTGCGTTCCAAGCCGATCCGGAATGGCAAAAGGTGAAGGCCGATTCGGAAATTAATGGAGCACTGGCGAACCATATCGACAGCTACTTAATGGATCCGACCAGCTTTTCCGGGCTCAAGTAGATAACCGAAAGCCAGCCAAACGTTATGCGTCTGCTGATTGGGAAGCCGCTAACGATGCGGAGGATGGCGAAGCATGTACACGATGCCGCCTCTTGCGCGCCAGTGACAATTCTTGCTGACGAGAGACCTGACGGCATACATCTCTTCTACGAATCGCATGACGAGTCTGCTTGCGCCCTATGAAAATTTTGAAGCGGTGGAAGTAGCCAAAGCTCTTGACCGCAAGGTTGAAAGCGTCTTAATCACAGCCCCGCAATGAACCTCGAAAAGAAACGTCGAGTAGCCGTCACCGGTTTGGGATTGATAACTCCGCTTGGTAACAGCGTTGATGCTACTTGGGCGGGTTTGATGGCGGCCAAAAGCGGCGCCGGAACAATTACCAAATTTGATGCGAGTGAGTTCCCAGTTCGCTTCGCATGCGAAGTTAAGAACTTCGATCCGCTCAACTACATCGAGAAAAAAGAAGCGCGCACGATGGGCGCCTTCACCCAATATGCAATCGCCGCCTCGGATGAAGCCCTTAATGATAGTGGCCTGGAGATCTCAGACGATAATGCCAATAACATCGGCGTTTATATTAGCAGCGGCATTGGCGATTTCTGGGGCATTGAGCGCGAGCATCTGAAGCTGCTGAACGAGGGGCCGAAAGCGATCTCTCCTTCTTTCATCGTCTCAGTGCTGGCAAACGTTGCCGCCGGGCAAGTCTCAATCAGGCACCGTGCTAAAGGACCGAACTCTTGTACGGCGACGGCGTGTGCTGCCGGTAATCACGCGATTGGCGATTCGTTCAAAATCATTCAGCGCGGCGACGCTGAAGCAATGATTTGTGGGGGCGCTGAATCGACAATCACGCCGATGAGCATCGCTGGGTTTGCAGCGATGCGCGCGCTCTCGACACGCAATGATGATCCTGAAGGTGCTTCCCGGCCCTTCGATCTGGATCGCGATGGATTCGTGGTCGGCGAAGGCTCAGGCATCATGATTCTGGAGGAGTTGGAACATGCGCTTGTGCGTGGCGCTCACATCTATGCCGAGATCGTCGGCTATGGTATGACTGGCGATGCTTATCACATCACGGCGCCCGACGAGACCCAAAGCGGAGTCATTCGCGCGATGACGCGAGCAATTCATGATGCAGGAATTCGTCGTGAAGCGATTGGCTATATAAATGCCCACGGCACCTCAACGCCGCTGGGTGACATAAGCGAAACACTCGCCATCAAGAAGACGTTTGGGGACCACGCTTACAAGTTAGCGTTCAGCTCGACTAAATCGATGACCGGTCACTTGCTTGGCGCGGCCGGCGGCGTTGAGTCGGTATTCACCGTTCTCACGATTCATAAGCGAAGACTGCCGCCGACAATCAACTATCACACGCCCGATCCAGAATGCGATCTTGATTACGTACCGAATCAACCGCGCGAGGCGACAGTCGAGTGTGCTCTCACCAATGGGTTTGGATTCGGCGGAACAAACGCTTCATTAGTCTTCAGAAGATTTCATGAGGCGGACAACAATTGAGGGGGATTCTTGCGGAGAATTTAAGAGGAGTCATTACGTTTTCCTTTGCTTTGATTCGTCGAAGTCGAGGACCTCAGGCACGCTTAGGTTATGAGCGAGCCCGAGGGCTGGCCTACCGAGCCTCAAATCTGTCCAGCTCCGCCGTCCACGTTGATCTCGACGCCGGTAATGTACGAAGCATCCTCGGACGCAAGAAATGCGACAGTCGCCGCAACTTCCTCCGGTTGCCCGAAGCGCTTCATCGGTACCTTCTCAATGATCTGTTTCGCAATCTCGTCGACGCTTTCCTTTGGCAACCCGGTCTTCTCAAAGATCGGCGTAACGATCGGGCCGGGCGCAACAGCGTTGACACGAATACCACGCGCGACTAGTTCCGCAGCGGCTGTTCGGGCAAGGGAACGCAATGCCGCTTTGGTTGCTGAATATGCGCTCATGCCCTCGTTGCCTTTAATGTCGGCCACGCTGGTGTTCAGGATGATCGATGCGCCATCATTTAGCAGCGGTATCGCTTTCTGAATCGTGAAATATGCTCCCTTAACGTTGATGTCAAATTGTTCGTCGTAGGTACTCTCGGACGTTTCGGCGAGTGGCGCAAACTTCGCAACGCCCGCATTCACAAACAACACATCAATCTTGCCCAATTTGTTCGAGACTTCCTTGTAAAGTCTGTCGAGATCTGCCAGGCTCGAAACGTCTGCCTGAATCGACAGCACTCCATTTCCGATCGTTCGCACAGCTTCATCCAGAGTCTTTTTACTTCGGCCTGAAATGACGACTCTCGCGCCTTCCTGCTGGAAACGCTTTGCCGTCGCCAAACCAATTCCCGAGTTTCCCCCGGTAACCACTGCCACCTTGCCTTCTAATCTTCCCATCTTTTCCTCCGTTGGCGTTTCAATCGCCGCGGTGCTGAAGTCACGCAGCGTGCCAGTGGACAGTCGAGCCAGCGATCCATCGAATTCACTCGCTGATTGGCTTTTTCTCTCATTACCAGCGACAATTGTTGACCAACGATAAGTGACCGCATTCGGTCAGTTGACTTCTTACGGACAGCGGGCTGCGAAGTACTGGGGTGGCTTTTGAAATTTTGAACAGCCCAACCTGACTAAAGGATTCGATGTTGTCAACAAGCAGCGCTCAAATTGCCGGCAAGGGTTTGAAGCCAGACCAATACCTCACTCTGCTTGAGCTGTCGAAAGCAATTGCGTCTCACCGTGATTTGACGAGACTCTTTCATGATCTCGCTTGCCGACTGCAGATGCTTTTCAAGTTTCGCAGTCTGGCGGTGATGCTTCACGACAATTCCCGCAACATTTTGCGGTCCCACTTCCTGGAAACGTGTGCGCCGACCAAGTGGCAGTCGCCGAAAGAAGTTCCCATCGAAGGCTCGGTGGCCGGCTGGGTCTGGGAACATCAGGAACCTGTTGTGGTCCACGACATCGCCCGCGAAGAAGATCGCTTTCCGTTTGCCAAGACGTTACCCAATTATCCCGTCAAAGCAATCTGCAGCTTTCCTTTGACTACAGCTAATCAGCGACTCGGAGTAATTAATTTCTGGAGTGATGAAGCAGGAGTTTACGATCAGATTGATCTCGAATTCACGGGACTGTTGTCGGGGCAAATAGCCGTCGCCATCGAGGCACAATGTCACCAACAAAAACTGGCCCGTGAACGCGACCGCTCGCAGTTGCTGTTGGAGATAACCCATACGCTCGTTTCGAATCTCAATCTGCGTGAACTTCTCTCGGCAATCTCCGCTTGTCTCCGGCGCGTGGTGCCGCATGATGCGGCAGGTCTCGCACTTTACGATCAGTCAATCAGTAAGCTGCGGCTCACGGCGATGGATTTTCCTGAACATGAGGACGTCTTTATTGAGGATGAGATTGTTGAGCTGGATGGAACAGATGCAGGTCGCGCCTTTACCACTCGCCTGCCTGTCATTAGCGGTTCAGCCCCTGCATCTGATTCTGTATGGAAGCGCAGCGGACTTAAATCCGGCGTCAAGGTGCCGCTTATCTCGCATGATCGCGTGCTCGGAATTCTCGGTGTGGGAAGACTCAGCGAAGATTCATTTACACAACAGGATGTTGATCTGCTAACGGCCGTAGGCGAGCAAGTCGCGATTGCCGTTGAGAATGCGCTTGCCTATCAAAAGATCGACGCTCTAAAGAACCAACTACAAGAAGAAAAGCTTTACCTTCAGGAAGAGATTCGCAGCGAATACAATTTCGAAGAGATCATCGGAACCAGTCAGGTTCTCAAACGTGCGCTCGAAGATGTGCAGACTGTTGCGCCGACTGATTCGACAGTTCTCATCTTCGGCGAGACCGGAACCGGGAAGGAATTGATTGCGCGCGCGCTTCATAATCTGAGCAGTCGAAGCGAACACCCTTTGGTAAAAGTAAACTGCGCGGCGATCCCTACTGGGTTGCTGGAAAGCGAAATGTTCGGTCACGAGCGCGGCGCCTTTACCGGCGCCATCGGCCAGCGCAAAGGCCGGTTTGAACTCGCGCATCGCGGGACGATCTTCCTCGACGAAGTGGAAGAGATTCCGCTCGAGCTGCAACCGAAGTTGCTGCGCGTCCTTCAAGAGCAGGAATTCGAACGCCTGGGCAGCGGTAAGACGATTCGGGTCGATGTGCGCGTGCTCGCGGCGACCAACGCGGACCTGGCGCAAATGGTGGCGGAGAAAAAGTTTCGCAGCGACCTCTATTACCGGCTGAACGTCTTTCCGATCACTTTGCCGCCGTTACGCGAACGCGCGGAAGATATTTCTTTGCTGGTTCACTTCTTTGCGCAGAAGTTTGCGCAACAGATGAAGAAGCCGATCAAAACCATTCCGACCGAAACGATTACTCGTCTTTCTTCGTATGGCTGGCCCGGTAATATTCGGGAGCTTCAGAATCTCATCGAACGGGCGGTGATTCTTTCGCGCGGCTCGGCGCTGGAAGTTCCACTCGCGGAGTTAAAGCGTCCGGGAAATGGCGATCTGGCTAACCAGCTTCAGGGTCCAACCATGCTTGAGGAAGTCGAACGCGAGCACATCCTGAAGGTCTTGCGTGAAACCGGCTGGGTGATTGGTGGACCTGCGGGTGCCGCCACCAGGCTAGGCTTGAATCGGACGACACTAAACAATCGAATGCGTAAGCTAGGTATTACCCGGCCTCGCCCGGCGTAGCGCT
>WNEY01003823.1_pt1 | contig 11368 bp, 11 predicted proteins | sample 5400531 | NCBI WGS metagenome assembly WNEY01 (sample SAMN13153338, study PRJNA577476) | soil metagenome | isolation source: 200 cm saprolite under Douglas fir tree site 1 | place: USA:California | collected 2015-04-18
CGTCACCGGGGTACGGCCGACACCGCCCTGGCCGCCGGGGCCGGGGCCGCGCTCGGCGTCAGGGGCGCGATCGCGGTCGACCCGTACATGCGGACCGGCCTGCCCGACGTGCTCGCGGCCGGGGACTGCGTCGTCACCCACCACCGGCTGCTCGGCCTGACCTACCTGCCGCTGGGCACCACCGCACACAAGCAGGGCCAGGTCGCTGGGGAGAACGCCCTCGGCGGGAACCGCCAGTTCGCCGGCAGCCTCGGCACCCAGGTGGTCAAGATCTTCGGCCAGGCCGCCGCCCGCACCGGGCTGCGCGACCACGAAGCGGCCGCGGCCGGGTTCGACCCGGTCACGGTCGAATCCGCCGCCGATGACCACAAGGCCTACTACCCCGGCAGCCACCGCATCACCATCCGCGTCACCGGCGACCGCGCCACCGGACGGCTGCTCGGCATGCAGCTGTTCGGACACAAGGACGCCGAGATCGCCAAGCGGATCGACGTCGCCGCCGCCGCGATCTACCACGGCATGACCGTCGACGCGGTCAGCGACCTCGACCTGTCCTACACCCCCCCGCTGGGCAGCCCCTGGGACGCCGTCCAGCTGGCCACCCAGGCCTGGAGCCGCGCCGCAGCCAGCACTTGACCTGCGCAAACTTACCGGGCAGCGGCTTGTAGGGCCGGCGCGCTGGCCGTTACTGTGGCCAGGTGTTCGGCGCCGGGTGGACTGAGGCCGTGGCCCTGGCGGCGGCCTTCGCCGTCTCGGCCGTGGCCACCCCGGCGGGCATCTCCGGGGCGGTCCTGCTGCTCCCGTTCCAGGTCAGCGTCCTGGGCACGCCCAGCCCGGCCGTCACCCCGACGAACCTGCTCTACAACGTCGTCGCTACCCCGGGGGCCCTGTACCGGTACCGGCGGCAGCACCAGACCGGCGGCCACCTGGCCCTGATCCTTATCACCGGCACCCTGCCCGGCGTGATCGCCGGCTCGGTCATCCGCGTCGAACTCGTCCCCGGCCCGCGCGTCTTCGACCTGCTGGTCTCCGCCCTGCTCGCGCCGCTGGGCCTGTGGCTGGCCGCCACCCGCCCCGCCCGCGACCGCGACCGGGGCCAGCCGCCCCGCCACATCCCCGCCCCCGCCCTGATCCTGCTCGCGGCCCTGACCGGCTGCGCCGGAGGCATCTACGGGATCGGCGGCGGCGCGATCTTGGCTCCCGTCCTGATCGGGTCCGGCCGCCCGGCATCCGAAGTCGCCCCGGCCGCCCTCACCTCCACCTTCGTGACCTCGGTCGGCGGCGTACTCACCTTCACCCTCCTGTCCGTTCATCATGGCCTGGCCGCCCCGAACTGGCCCACCGGCATCGCCCTCGGCATCGGCGGCCTCGCCGGCGGCTACACCGGCGCCCGGATCCAGTCCCGGCTCCCGGACACCCTGATTCGCCGCACCGTCGGCATCTTCGCGCTCGCCATCGCCGCCCGGTACCTCGCGTCCGCCCTGAGCTGACATGATCCGGCGCCGGGTGCGGCGACGTACCTGTACCGGGCAGCCGGGGTGGCTGCCCGGTACAGGGGAGGGGAGCCTCACATGAGTGCTGACGACAACATCAAGACCATCGCCCAGGTGTACGACGCGTTCGGGCGCGGCGACGTCGCCGCCATCCTCGACGCGGTCACGGACGACGTCGACTGGGCCAGCGAGGCCGCCCTGAACGCCGCGCCCTGGTGGGGTGTGCGGCACGGCAAGGAGGCGGTCGCGGCGTTCTTCACCGAGTTCGGCTCGACCATGGAGGTCGACGAGTTCACGCCGGTATCCTTCGCCGCCAACGAGACCGACGTGCTCACCGTGGTGCGGTTTCGGGTTCGTTCGCGCGCCACCGGCAAGTCGGCAGCGATGGACCTGCATCACATCTTCACGTTCCGCGACGGCAAGATCGCCTACTACCGGGGCACCGAGGACACCGCGCAGACCGAGGCGGTTCTGCGGGCCTGACCCTCACGGCTTCCTGGCGACCACCACGCAGTAGTACGACTCGGCCGCGTTGGCCGGCACCGGATCGCCGGGGTCTGGCCGCCATTCCGGCGGCCAGGCCAGGCCGGGCTCGAGAATCTCCATCCCCGCGACGAGCTTGGCGATGTCCACCCGGCTGCGGACGTGGGCCTGCTCGGTCGCCTCGTCGAAGACCCGCTCGACGTCGTTGACCTCGGGCACCGCGTCCGGCGTGGCGTGGGAGATCGCGACGTGGCTGCCGGCCGGGAACGGCTCGACCAGCCGGGCGATGAGCCGGGCCGGGCCGGCCTCGTCCGAGACGAAGTGCAGGATGGACAGGAACAAGAAGGCGGCGGGCTCGCCGAAGTCGATCAGGCTCCGCAGCACCGGGTCGGCCAGGATCTCGTCCGGCGCGAGCAGGTCCCGCTCGATGATCGCCGTGTTCGGCACGCCGTGCAGCATGTTCCTGGCGTGGGACAGAACCACCGGGTCGTGGTCGACGTAGACCACCCGGGCGTCGGGGCTGGCCTGCAAGGCGATCTCGTGCGTGTTCCCGACCGTCGGCAGGCCGGCGCCGATGTCGACGATCTGCCTGATCCCGGCCTCGCCGACCAGGTAACGGATCACCCGGCGCAGGAACGCCCGGTTCCACTGGACGGCCGTCCGCACGTTCGGCAGCTGCGCGATCATCGACTCGGCCACCGCCCGGTCGGCCGGGTAGTTGTCCTTGCCGCCGAGCAGGTAATCGTAGACGCGCGCCGCGCTGGGGATGTCCGGCCTGAACGTCTCCCGCCAGTCTCCGTCGTACGTCACCAGCCGCCCTCTCGCGCCATCGCTTCCGGCCGCCGCTGGGTCCGCCGGCCACCGGGGCGGGAGGGTATGCTCACGCACCGGTCACTTGCGGACCAGCCGCTACCCCACACCGCGCATGATATCGCGGATTGCGAATCGCAGATCAACCAATGCGGCTTAGCCATGGCCGGCCCGCACGGGAGCAGGGGGTGAAACCCAGCCCGTTCGGTACAGTGACGGCCCTCATTCTCCCGAACGGGCGTGGCGCGTGCCCCGGCCGGGACCTGATGGCTGCCCGGCCTCGTGACGCGCGCCTCAGCCGTGCTCGCGCAGGCGGCGGCGGGATCTCGACCACCACGTCGAACTCCATCTGGCACCTCCCGTGACCTTTGACACTACGGCGGCGTGACCGCGGCGCAAATATCCGCTCCTTCCGATAACGGAAATACGGGGTGGGTGCACCACCGGACAACATCTGCCGCAAGACTTGATACCAGGGACCGTAGACGGCCGGTTTCATCGCCGTGACGATGACAGTGGAGGCGAAGTGAGGCTGCTGATGATCGCCGCCCCCGGCGGCGGCAAGGGAACGCAGGGCGAGCGGCTGTCCGCGAAGTTCGGCATTCAGCACGTATCGTCCGGGGACCTGCTGCGCGCCGCGGCCCGCGCCGACACTCCGGTCGGCCGCGAGGTCGCCGCCTACCAGGAGCGCGGCGACCTGGTCCCGGACCAGATCGTCCTCGACCTGCTCACCCCGGTGGTGACCGCCGCGGCGGCGCGCGGCGGGTACATCCTGGACGGGTTCCCCCGGACCCTGCCGCAGGCCATCGCGGCCGCCGACGTCGGCCGGCGGCTGGACGTGACGCTGGACGCCGCGGTCTGCCTGAAAGTGCCCGAGCCGATGCTGACGCAGCGGCTGCTCGCCCGGGCCCGCGCCGACGACTCGGCCGAGGTGATCAGGCACCGGCTGCGCGTGTTCGCCGAGGCGACCAGCCCGCTCATCGACTACTACCGGGACCGGGGCATCCTGGTGGAGGTGAACGGTGACCAGCCCCCCGACGCCATCACTGCCGACATCGTGACCCGGCTGCCGCCGGCGTAACACCCGGCGCCCGTTTCCTGGTCTGCCGCACCATCGACTCCCGGTACCCGCCTGGGCATGCTGAAGGCTAGCTCATTCAGCGTCGACCCGGGGAGGCGTGCCCGGCCAGCGTCGGAGCGAGTCGGCCCGCGACGGCGAGCTGGCCGATCTGGAAACAGTAGAGCTGCATCGCGGTGACGTCGGCGAGGAGCTTGACCAGCCGTTCCTAGAAAACCTCGCGAGAAGCTGTGCGCCGCGGCCCGGTTGACCGGCCCGTTCGGCCTTCATGCGGCCTTGGGCAGGACGGAGTGCAGGGTCTTGCCGGTGCGGCGGATCTCCACCCCGCGGGTGATCAGGGTGGCGCCGGAGAACAGGTTGAACAGCCCGAACAGCAGGGCCAGGCTGACCGCGCCGACGTTCGGGCGGGCGAACAGCACCACCCCGAACGCGACCCAGACCAGGCCGGTCAGGATGAACATGGCGCGGGTGCCCGCGGTCTCGCCCTTGTCGAAGGCGGAGAAGATCTCGAAGAAACCGCCGACGAACGCCCACACCCCGACGATCAGGGTTCAGCGGCAACACCGCGATAGACATCGTCTCTGGCCGCATTTGACCCGAACGGGCCGGGCTCGACGCTGCCTCGAAAGTGCAGGCCGTGGCCGCTTCATAGCGCTGGCCAATGGCACCACAGCCGGCATCGCCTTTACCGCGGCGAGATTATCCGGCCAGCCTGGAAAGAAAGTTCCCCCCGTATTAAGGAAGGCATGTCATGAACACCACAGAATCCGCCGCCGCGCAGCCGGAACGGACCCGCGACCGAGACCGGGAGCTGGTGCGGGCCATGACTGACGCGCTCGTCCTCGCCGTCGGCAAGCGGGCGGCCCACCAGGCGCTGCGGCACGCCCGCCGCCAGCACCACAGGAACGGCCAGCGCCGGGCCCTCCAGGCCGCCGCTCACGTGGCCGGCTACAGCGCGCTGATCGGCTACATCTGGCGCCAGCGCCGGACCTCACACCAGGCCGCGGCCTGATCCCTGGCTGACCCGAGGAGACCCGTCATGCCCAAATCGCTGTCCACCCCGCTGATCCTGCGCGGGGTGCTCGCCATCGTCGTCGGCATCGTCGCCCTCGCCTGGCCCAACGTCACCGTGCTCGCGCTCGTCACCCTGTTCGCCGTCTACGCGTTCATCGACGCGGGCTTGCAGGCGCTGCGCGCGTTCGGCAGCGGCGGCGCCGGGCCGGTGTTCGGCCACCTGCTGCTGGGGCTGGTCGACGTGGCGGCCGGGGTGGTCGCCATTGCCTGGCCGGGCGCCACCGCGCTGGTGCTCGTGCTCGTCGTCGCGATCTGGGCGTTCGCTGGCGGCTTCCTCGAGATCTTCGCCGCCTTCGGCAGCGGGGAGGCGGCCGGAACCCGCGCCCTGTTCATCCTGACCGGGCTGGCGTCCATCGCGTTCGGCGCGGTGTTCGCCTCCCGCCCTGACATCGGCGCGGTCAGCCTCGCGCTGCTGTTCGGCCTGTTCAGCCTGGTCTACGGCATCTCGCAGATCGTGATGGGCGCCGAGATCCGCCGCTCCGGGCAGGCCCTCCAGTCGGTCCTGCCCGGTACGGGCTGAGCGAGGGAGGTCACGATGGTCACCACCGACTCCCAGGTCGAGAACTCGGGCGTGCCCGCGGACGACGGCCGGAAGGGCTGGCCGTCGCTGCGGCACCTGCTCGGGATCCTCGGCCCTGGCCTGGTCACCGGGGCCGCGGACGACGACCCGTCCGGGATCGCCACCTACTCCCAGACCGGCGCCCAGTTCGGATACGGGCAGCTGTGGACCGCGGCGTGGATGCTTCCGCTGGTCATCGGGGTCCAGGAGGCGTGCGGCCGGATCGGCAACATCACCGGCCAGGGCCTGGCCCGCAACATCAAGAACAAGTACAGCCTGCGCACGCTGCGCCTGCTCGTCGTCCTGCTGGCGGCGGCCAACGTGATCAACATCGGCGCCGACATCGGCGCCCTGGGGGCCAGCGCGGCGCTGATCATCCACGTCCCGGTCGCGCTCCTGATGGTCAGCTTCACCGCCGTCATCCTCGCCCTGGAGATCGGCATCAGCTACCGCAGGTACGCCAAGGTCCTCAAGTGGCTGACGGTATCGCTGCTGGCCTACCCGATCACCGCGTTCCTGGTCTCGGAACCGTGGCGCACCATCCTGCGCGCCACGTTCGTCCCGCACATCGAGTTCTCGGCCACGTTCTTCTACGTCATCACCGCGGTCATCGGCACCACCATCACGCCCTACATGTTCTTCTGGCAGACCTCCCAGGAGGTGGAGGAGAACCAGGGCCGACCGGCCCGTCGGTCGCTGCGCGACCTGCGCACCGACAACGCCATCGGGATGTTCTTCTCCCAGGCCGTGTCCTGGTTCATCATCATCGTGGGGGCCACGGTGCTGCACGCCGCCCACGTCACCACGATCAACACCGCGGCCGACGCCGCGCGGGCGCTCGAGCCGCTGGTCAAGACGTTCCCGCACGCCGGCGAGATCGCCCAGGGGCTGTTCGCCCTCGGCATCGTCTCCCTAGGCATGCTGGCCATCCCGGTGCTGGCCGGATCCACCTCCTACGCGCTCAGCGAGGCCAGGGACAAGCCGGAAGGCCTGGACCTCAAGCCTAAGCAGGGCCGTTACTTCTACGGGGTCATGGCCGCGGCCATGCTGATCGGGCTGGGCCTGAACTTCATCGGCGTCAACCCCATCCGCACCCTGGTGTTCGCGGCCGTGTTCAACGGCGTGGCCGCGGTCCCGCTGCTGTGGTTCGTCAGCCGCATCGCCGCCGACCGCGGCGTGATGGGCGCCGCCCGCAGCGGCTGGCTGTCCCGCACCGTCCTGCTCCTCACCTTCCTGAGCATGGCCGGCTCGGTTATCGCCATGGCCGTCTCCTACCTGAGAGGCTGACCCGTGATACTGCGGGTAAAACTCGACGGAGAGGGACGGCGATGAGCGCAGAACGTGACCGGGTGGCGGGATTCGGCAAGCTCGAGGACGGCCTGCGCCAGGCCAGCGACTGGTACCTGTGGGGGCCGTACGTCAGCGAGCGGCAGTGGGGGACGGTCCGCGAGGACTACAGCCTCGATGGGGAGGCCTGGGACTACCTGCCGCACGATCACGCCAGGTCCCGCGTCTACCGCTGGGGCGAGGACGGGCTGGCCGGGTTCTGCGACATCGAGCAGCGGCTGTGCCTGTCCCTGGCGCTGTGGAACGGGCGCGACCCGATCCTGAAGGAGCGCGCCTTCGGGCTGACCGGGGCGCAGGGCAACCACGGCGAGGACGTCAAGGAGTACTGGTGGTACCTGGACGCGATCCCCAGCCACGCCTGGAACCTGTGGCGTTACCACTATCCGCAGGGCCCGTTCCCGTACCAGGACCTGGTCGACACCAACGCGGCACGGAACCGGCTGCAGCCGGAGTACGAACTCCTCGACACCGGTGCGTTCGACGGCGACCGGTACTGGATCGTCGAGGTGCGCTACGCCAAGGCCGGGCCCGATGACCTGCTGATGGCGATCTCGGTGACCAACGCGGGCCCGGACGCCGAGACCCTGCACATCCTGCCGACGTCCTGGTTCCGCAACACCTGGTCCTGGGACGAAGGCGCGCCCCGGCCCGCGATGGCGGCGACGGGCGGCACCTCAGTCGGGATTGAGCACCCCTACCTCGGGCCGCTCGAGCTGATCGCCGGGCCCGGGCCCGACGGCACGGTGCCGACCCTGCTGTTCTGCGAGAACGAGACGAACACGCGGCAGCTGTTCGGCGCGGATCCGGTCACGCCGTACCCGAAGGACGGCATCAACGACCACGTGATCGGCGGGGCGGCCACGGTCAACCCGGACCAGACCGGCACCAAGTGCGCCTACTGGTACCAGGTCACGCTGGCCGGCGGCGGCTCGGCCGAGCTGCGGCTGCGGCTGCGGCCGCGGCCATCCGGGCCGGGCAGCTCGGTGGCGGCGGCGCTCGGCGCCGAGTTCAGCCAGGTGCTGGCGGCGCGGCAGGCCGAGGCCGACGAGTTCTACGCCGAGCTCACCCCCCGGGAGGCGACCGCGGACGAGGCGATGGTCATGCGCCAGGCCTTCGCCGGGCTGCTGTGGAGCAAGCAGCTGTTCTACTACGACGTGGCCCGCTGGCTGGACGGCGACCCGGGCCAGCCGCCCCCGCCGGCGCAGCGGCTGACCGGGCGCAACTCCCGCTGGCGCAGCTTCGACGCGTTCGACATCATGTCCATGCCGGACAAGTGGGAGTACCCCTGGTTCGCCGCGTGGGACCTGGCGTTCCACTGCGTCGCGCTGGCGCACGTGGACCCCGCGTTCGCCAAGTACCAGCTGATCCTGCTGTGCCGGGAATGGTTCCAGCACCCCAACGGGGCGCTGCCCGCCTACGAGTGGGACTTCGGCGACGTCAACCCGCCGGTGCAGGCCTGGGCGGCGCTGGAGGTGTTCGCCGTCGACGAGGGCCGCGACCTCGAGTTCCTGTCCCGGGTCTTCGACAAGCTGCTGGTCAACTTCACCTGGTGGGTCAACCTCGAAGACGCCGGCGGCAACAACGTGTTCGAGGGCGGGTTCCTTGGCCTGGATAACATCGGCCCGCTTGACCGCTCGCACCTGCCGGTCGGGGGCACCCTGGAGCAGTCCGACGCCACCGGCTGGATGGGCTTCTACGCGATGGCGCTGTGCGCCATCGCCGTCGTGCTCGGCCAGTCCGGCCAGCGCCCGGCCGCGGACCTGGTGATGAAGTTCCTCGAGCACTTCGCCGCCATCAAGGACGCGCTGGACAGCCAGGGCCTGTGGGACGAGACGGACGGCCTGTACTACGACCGGCTGGTGACGTCGGATGGCACCGCCGTGCCGGTGAAGGTCCGCTCCATGGTGGGCATCATCCCGGCGCTGGCCGCCGCAGTGGTGGACGAGGACGACCTGCAGCGGGCGCTGGTGGTGGGCAAGCAGTTCGCCGGCCTGCTGGGCCGCGAGGGCATGGCCGACCCCGGCACCCTGCGCGAGCAGGGCATGCTGCGCGACCTCGCGGGCGGGCAGAAGCTGCTGCTCAGCCTGGCCACCCGGGACCGGCTGCAACGGCTCATGTCCAGGCTGTTCGACGAGGCCGAGTTCCTGTCCCCGTACGGGCTGCGGGCGCTGTCGGCCTATCACCGCGAGCACCCCTACCAGATCGAGGTCGAGGGCGTCACGGCCAGCATCGACTACGAGCCCGCCGAGTCCACCACCCCGATGTTCGGCGGAAACTCCAACTGGCGCGGGCCGCTCTGGTTCCCGCTGAACTACCTGGTCATCAGCGCCCTGGAACGGTACCGACGGTTCTTCGGGGACGACTTCACCATCGAGTACCCGACCGGGAGCGGCGCACAGGTGACCCTGGACAAGGTCGCCGCCGACCTGCAGGACCGGCTCATCGCCCTGTTCACCCGCAGTCCGGACGGCCGGCGGCCCTGTTTCGGCGGGAACGAGCGGCTGCAGGACGACCCCGCCTGGCGGGACAACATTGTCTTCGGCGAGTACTTCCACGGCGACAACGGCGCGGCCCTGGGCGCGTCGCACCAGACCGGCTGGACCGGCCTGATCGCCGACGTGATCCGCCGCCGCTACGGCCAGGTCCGCTCGGTCGGCGAGATCGTCCGGATCATCGAGCAGGAGCACCGGGCGTGACCGTGGCTTCCGCCGGATTGCGCGTGGCCTGCGCCATGCTGATAGGGGCCGTCACCGGGGCGATCGTCTCACTGTTCACGGTCCCCACGGCATCGATATTGTTCGGCTGGAATGTCGCCGTCGCGATCTACCTGGCCTGGACCTGGAGCGCGGTGTGGCGGCTCGACCCCGGCCCGACGGCCCGGCTGGCCAAGCGGGAAGATCCCAGCATCGCGGTCGCGGAGTTCCTCCTGATCGGGGCAGGCGTTGCCGCGCTCGTCGCGGTGGCCTTCGCGCTCGTAAAAGCCGACCAGGCGGCCGGCGGAACGAAGGCATACCTGATCGCCGTGGGGCTGCTCAGCGTGGTGCTGTCGTGGACGGTGGTGCACACCGTGTTCATGCTCCGGTATGCCCGCGCCTACTACGCCGAGCCGGCCGGCGGCATCGAGTTCAACGAACTGGAGAACCATGTGCTGAACCCGGTGGTGATGAGCCGGACGGTCAAGGTCAACCCACTGCTCGTGCTGGTGTCCATCCTGATCGGCTCGTCCATCGGCGACTGGGTCGGCGGCTACTTCGGCTGTTTCGTGGCGGCCCTGCTCTCCATCCCCTGCGCGGCCGCCCTCCAGGTCATCGTCAAGGAGATATGGCAGGCCACCGCGCCCGGCGGCTTGCTCGACGACGGGCAGCCCGACCAGCCGGAGTAGCGTCATAGCGCCGGGCAATATCAGGAGAGGCGCTATCGCCTTTACCCATTCGTGGTTTACCAGGTGGACTTTTCCTAGCGGCCGATCCGCCGCATCCGCCTAGGAAAGGGTAAAAGGAAATGGGCACGACGAAAGATATCCGGGATGCCGTCGAAGCCGAGCTCAAGTACGACCCGCTCATCGACGCCACGGACATTACCGTCAGGAACATAAATGGCGACGTGGCGCTCAACGGCACCGTACCGAGCTATCCGCAGTACCTGGATGCCGCCGTCGCCGCGCAGCGGGTGGCCGGCGTGAAGAACGTGCACAACCACCTGGCGGTCATGCTGCCGGACGGCGACTACCGCGACGACGCGATGCTGACCACCGCGGCCAACAACGCGCTGGCCCTGAACGTCACCGTGCCGGACGGCGTGGAGGCGACCGCCTACGACGGCAACCTCACGCTGACCGGCACGGTGAAGTACGGCCGGCAGCGCGAGGCGGCCGAGCTGGCGGTGGCCGGGCTGACCGGCGTCCGCAATATCCATGACGAGATCGAGATCGGCTACGACGCCGATCCGATCGACGTCACCTTGCTGGTGCAGGACGCCCTGGACCGCAACGCGCTGATCGCCGACGACAGCGACGTCTCCGTGGACACCACCGGCAACACGGTGATGCTCCGCGGGCACGTCCGCACCTGGGCCGAACGCGACGCGGTGGTCGGCGCCGCCTGGATGGCCGGCGGCGTCCTCGAGGTCGACGACGAACTCGAAGTCACCGGCTGACCAGGCCGTCGCGGGCACTGGCGGCCTGGCATGCCGGCTCCTCAGAGCGCGGACACCCCGCCGGATGCGCATGCGGGCCGGGCGCCGCCGCATCAGGGGGGGCGACGGCGCCCGGCCATGCGCTGGATCGTGCACGGCGTGCTGTTCGTGGCGCTGGCCGCGGGCGTTTTCGGCTTGCTGCCGCGGCTGGGCGGACTGACGCGAGAGGCCGCGGGCCTGCGGCACGCCCGCCCGGCCTTCGTGGCCGCGGCGATCGTGGCGCAGGCCGTGTCGCTCGGCTGCTACGCCCAGCTCTACCGGCAGGTTCTGGCCGCCCTCGGGGCGCGGCTGCGGTTCCGGCTGGCGGCGGACGTCATCCTGGCCACCTTC
>WNEY01003825.1_pt1 | contig 11366 bp, 9 predicted proteins | sample 5400531 | NCBI WGS metagenome assembly WNEY01 (sample SAMN13153338, study PRJNA577476) | soil metagenome | isolation source: 200 cm saprolite under Douglas fir tree site 1 | place: USA:California | collected 2015-04-18
TTGGCGCCGGTGATCCCGGGGATGCGTCCGACCACGCGGGTGACGGCGGCAAAGGCGGCGGCGTCGCGCTTGGTGAACGGGGCGTCGCTGGCATAGGGCAGATCGCTCGGCACGTCCTTGTCCTTGTCGCCGGGCGTCGGATTGTTCAGCGCGAGATGCGGTACCACGTCGGGCCCGTCGAGCAGCACGAGATAGTCGGGCTTGACGGCGGCGAAGATGGCGTCGACGGCGTCCTTGCACGCGCGTTCGCTCTTCGCGCTCGGTACCGCCGGGCACTTGTACTTCTTCATCTTGGCGGCATCGGAAATATCGACGAGTTGGGTCGTCAAGCCCCTCGCCTTGTCGGCCGCGATCAGCAGCTTGACGGCATCGAGAACCGCCTTGAGCCCTTTGGGGCCGTACTTCTTCGCGAGGGCCGAGGCGTTCGTCACCAGGATCTTGTCGGGCATGGCCTTCTCCTCTAGCGTGAGAGAAATAATATACTCTACTATTACGAGAACTTCACTCTTTTGCAATAGCGGCCGTGGCGCCAGCCGGGCGCGCCGCGGCTTTCGGCCATAGCCCGAAGCGTGGCCCCTTCTATTATCGTTTCCTCGAACGGCGCCCGCCGCCGGACGTCCCCCGCAGCATCTCGATCAGCGCGGTGGCGGTGCGGAGGAGCCGCGCGTCCTGGCCCGGCGCGCCGACGAGTTGCACGCCGAGCGGAAGGCCGCCCTCGCCCGCCAATAGCGGCAGCGCGAGCGCCGGCAATCCGGTCAGGGTCCAGAGCGTGCAGAAGGCCGGATCGCCGGTGGCGGCGAGCCCTTTCGGCGCGACGCCGGGCGCCGCGGGCGTGAGGATCGCGTCGTATTCATCGAAGATGTCGACGAGGCTCGCGGCGTAGCGCGGCGCCTTGGCGAGCGCGGCGAGATAATCGACCGCGCTCGCGCCGCGGCCATGGGCGATGAGCTTGCGCATTACCTCGCTCGGCTCCCCGCGCGCGAGCAGCGGCGCGAGGTTGTGCGCCATGTCGGTCGCCATGATGGTGCGGTGGGTGTCCCAGGCTTCCGCCAGCGATGGCGACAGCTCGACCGGCGCGACGCAGGGGCCGAGCGCCGCGATCAATTCCTCGAACGCCGCCTTGGTCTGCGCCTCGGCCTTGTCCCAGACCGGCGTGCGCACGAAGGCGAGGCGCGGGGGCAGCGGCGGTTTCTCCCGCTGCAGTGCACGGAAATCGGCGGCGGCGACGGGGCGGGTATCGGCGTCCGCGGGGTCATAGCCGGCGAGCACGTCGAGCACGAGCGCGAGGTCGGGCAGCGAGCGCGCGAACGCGCCGACGTGGTCGAGCTTGCGCGACAGCATGAGGACGCCCGCGCGCGAGATCAGGCCGTGGCTCGGCTTGACCGCGAACACGCCGCAGAACGCCGCCGGCCGGATCACCGAACCGTTGGTCTGGGTGCCGAGCGCGAGCGGCACCATATGGGCCGCGACCGCCGCGGCCGAGCCCGACGACGAGCCGCCGGGGGTGCGCGCGGGATCGTGCGGGTTGCGGGTGGGACCGGGATGAAAATAGGCGAACTCGGTGGTCACGGTCTTGCCGATGATGACGGCGCCGGCGGCGCGCAGCTTCGACACCACCGTGGCATCGGCCCAGGGCCTGCGGCCGGCGCCGATCGGCGAGCCGAATTCGGTCGGATAATCGGCGGTGTCGATGATGTCCTTGACCGCGACCGGAACGCCGTGCAGCGGCCCGATCGGCCGGCCCGCCGCACGGCGCTCGTCGAGCGCATGGGCTTGCGCAAGGACGTGCTCGCGGTCGAGATGGGCGAACGCCTTGATTTCGCCCTCGCGCGCGTCGATGCGCGCGAGACAGGCGCCGGCATAGTCCTCGGCGGAGACAGCGCCGCGCGCGATCTCCGCGGCGGCCTCGCTCGCGGTCAGGGTCACGAGCCCGTCGTCGGCCAAGGCTGCGCTCCCATACTCGGGGTTCAACACGCAAAATGACGAAACGCGCCGCCGGCAGCTGCGCACCAATTCACGACGTAGCGAGCAGATTGAGCACGCCGGACAACGTCATCGTGAATGCCAATGCCACGCCCGAACATAGGGCGACGCTGATATACGGCTCCCATTCGGTGTCGACCCAGCGATGCCTCTGACCGTCGCGCGGCAGCAAGGCCCAGAACACGGCGCCGGTCACGACGAGGACCACAATGCCGGACACGAGCAAAACCATCTTTCCCTCCGAGCCGACCGGGCGTCAGCGGTAGAGCTTGTTCGGCAGCCACAGGCCGATCTGCGGAAAGGTATAGAGCATGATCATCGAGATGATGACGATGATCATGAACGGCATCACGCCGCGGAAGATGTCGTTGATGTTGACCCAGCTGGGCGCGACGCCCTTGAGATAGAACGGCGCCATGGCGACCGGCGGCGACAGGAACGAGGTCTGGATGTTGAGCGCGACCAGCAGCCCGAAGAACAAGGGATCGACATTGAAGGTCTTCAACAGCGGCAGAAAGATCGGCATGAAGATCACGATGATCTCGGTCCATTCCAGCGGCCAGCCCAGCACGAAAATGATGAACTGGGCCAGCACCATGAACCCGGTCGTCGACAAGTTCATCGCCAGCACAAACTTTTCGACCGGCTCGTGGCCGCCGAGATAGGCGAAGACCGCGGAGAACGTGAAGGAGCCGATGAACAGCCAGCAGACCATCGCGGTCGTGCGCGCGGTCAGGAAGACCGACTCCTTGAGCTGACCGAGCGTGAAGGAGGTCCCCGGCACTAGCACGACACCCACAAGAAGGGTCGCGAACAAGGCCACGGTGACGACGCGGCGGTCGACGTTCAGATCGCTCATCCCGCACACGATCAGGTAGACGAAGAACGCGAGCGCCAGAACGCCGTAGATCTGGACCAGGATGACGTTGCGTCGCTGCTTGTAGTCCGCGCCGTAGCCGACCGCGAGCAGCAGCGCGCCGAGCGAGCCCATGGCGGCCGCTTCCGACGGCGTCGCGAGCCCGAAGATGATCGAGCCGAGCGCCGCACCGATCAGCCCGGCCAAGGGCGCGAACGACGTAAGCAGCGCCAGGGCGATCTGTGCATAGGGAACGTTGCGCTCCTTCTCCGGCAACTTCGGCGCCAATTTCGGATTGAGCAGCGTCATAATGATGACGTAGAGCATGTAGAGCCCGGCCAGCATGATGCCTGGAAAGAAGGCGCCGGCGTAGAGCTTGACCACCGAAACGCCGGCGGTCGCGCCGTAGAGAATGAGCATGACGCTCGGCGGAATGAGAATGCCGAGACAGCCGCCCGCGCAGACGACGCCAGCGGCGATCTTGACGTCGTAGCCGGCGCGCAGCATCGCCGGAAACGCCAGCAGGCCCATCAGCGTCACGCAGGCGCCGACGATGCCGGTCGCGGTCGCGAAGATCGCGCAGGTCGCGAGCGTCGCGAGCGCGAGCGAGGCCGGCACCGGCCCGGCGGCGAGCTGCAGCGAGCGAAACAGGCGATCGAGGATGTTGGCGCGCTCGATGATGTAGCCCATGAACACGAACAGCGGGATCGAAATCAGCACGTCGTTCGTCATCACCGAATAGGTGCGCTGGACGAGCAGGTTGAAGATGAGATCGCCCATGGCGAAGTAGCCGAAGAACACGCCCAGCGCCATCAGCGTGAACGCAATCGGGAACCCGAACATGATGAAGACGACGAACAAGCCGAGCATGATGACGCCCAGCTCGGGGTTGCCGATGCCGAACATCAGATGTCGCCCTTCCGCACGCCGAGTTCCTCGAGCTCCTTGACCACCTGGTATTCGCCGTGCTCGGCCTTTTCGAGCATGATCTTGTCGAGCTCCTCGACGTCGTGCAGGCGCTTGGGCCATTCGCCGGTGCGGATACACATGATGCAGCGGATGACCTCGACGATGCCCTGCATCACCATCAGGACGCCGACGATCGGGATCAGCGATTTGAACTGGTAGACCGGCGGCCCGAACGGGCTGGCCGAGGAGTGTTCATGTATCATCCACGACAGCTTGGCATAACCGTAGCCGGCATAGACGAACGCCAGCATGCCGGGAAAGAAAAACAGGAAATAGAGCACCAGGTCCCACTTGGCTTGCGTTCTCGGCGACCAGGCGCGGTAGATGAAGTCACCGCGCACGTGGCCGTTGCGCGAGAGTGTGTAGGCGCCGGCCAGCATGAACAACGTGCCGTAGAGCATGTAGCTGGCGTCGAACGCCCATTCGGTCGGCGCCAGGAACAGGTAACGCATGAACACTTCGTAGCTGGTGGTGAACGTGAGAACGAGGATACACCAGCCCGCGGTCTTGCCGACCCAGGTGCTGATCTCGTCGACCAGAAGCAAAAATCTATCCATGGCCCCCGAAACCTCGCGACGCCGCCCCGCGCGCTTTGTGGTGTAGAAGCGTTTTCCGACCAAACCCGCGCGGATTTGTACCGCGCGGGTCTTGCATCTGACGCTTAGCCGAAGAAGTGCTTGTAGGCCGTTTCCAGCGCGGCGGTGCTGTTGTTATTGACGAGCCAATAGGGAACCGTGCGCTTCGCCCACGCCTTTTGCGAATCGACCACCTTCTTGAAGAACGGCTCTTTCGTCTGCTCCGCGAGCACCCGGTCCCAAGCCGCAAGCTGCGCGTTGAGCACCGAGTCGGGCGTTTTGATGACCTGAACGCCCTTCTTCTTGATCTCCTCGAGATCCTTCGAATAGCGGTCATGCGCCAACGCGAAATTGTCGGCCGTTGCCGCGAAGCCGGCATAACGCAAGATGGACCTGATCTCAGTCGGCAGCGCGTCGTGTTTCGCCTTGTTGAAGATAATTTCCAGTGCCTCGCATTGCTGATGGTTGCTCTGGGTCATAAAGACCTTAGAGACATCTGGGAATCCGAGCAGAAGATCGGAGGACGGATTGTTGAACTCGGCCGCGTCGATCAGGCCGCGGTCGATGGCCGGCACGATCTCGCCGCCCGGCAGTATGGTCACCGACGCGCCCAACTCCCTGAACAGGTCAGCCGAGAGCCCGACGGTGCGGTACTTGATGTTCTTGAGATCATTGGGGCCAGTCACCGGCTTCTTGAACCAGCCGAGCGGCTGCGTCGGCATCGGGAAGTAAAGGAAGCCCGTCAGGTTGAGTTTCAGGACATCGTTGACGAGTTCCTTGTAGAGCGCCTCGCCGCCGCCGTAATAGAACCACGCGAGTAGGCCGTGAGAGTCCCATCCCAAGGATGGTGCCGTGCCGAAGAGCGAATAGGCCTTGTGCTTGCCGTACCAGTAGGCGCACACGCCGTGGCCGGCGTCGAGAATGCCGGACTGCACCGCGTCCTGCATCTGGAAGGCGGGGACGACGGCGCCGGCGGCGAGCACGTCGAGCTTGAGGCGGCCGCCGGTCATATCGTTGACCTTCTTGGCATAGTCCACGGCGTATTCGTGAAAAATGTCCTTGGTCGGCCAGGTCGATTGGTACTTCCAGGTCACGGTCTGCGCGCGCGAGACCTGCGGCATGGCGACGGCGGCCGCGCCGGTGATAGCGGCGCCGGCGAGGAACTTGCGCCGGGTCGCGGTTTTGGACGTAGGTGATCGTTCGGTAGTCATGGGCAACGCCCTCCTTCGGCTTCCTTGAGCTTTCCTTGCGGCCTTCTTGGAGCCGCTTAGAGATGTCTATAAACCGCCCGGATAGGTTCCCTATTCCGGTCGAGTGGTAGTTTGTACGAGGTGCTATCGCCCCAGACAAGGCTCGAATTGTCTCGCCCCGTCTAATGGACAATTGCGCGCAGCAAAGCTTACGAGAATGTAAGCTTGACAAGGCAGGCCACGGGCCGCAAGCGGGGCCATCCGCCGTTCGGGTGAGCCGGCGCGTCCCGCATTATGCTAAAGTCGCAGAGGCGCGGCGAGGTCAGCCGCCGGGGTGGGACCATCGCCCAAATGGGGCTCGCAAGCGAGGCCAGACCGATCCGCTGAGCCGCCTCCCAGAGCTACCGCCCAAGAGCAGCGCCCAAAAAACAAGCGTCCAAGAACAAGCGCCCCAAGAACCAAGCGACCAAGAACGACCGACCACGTTTCCGATTTCCGTTCCGTTTGCCGGCAGACAGGAGAACCCCCGTGTCACGCCTCCTTGCGACGTTCACGACCATCTGGCGGCTCGCCTATCCCTATTTCTGGTCCGAGGACCGCTGGGCCGGCCGCCTTCTGCTCGGCGCGGTGATCGCCATCGAGCTGTCGCTCACCGCCATCACGGTGATGATCAATCAATGGAACAATGCGTTCTACAATGCGCTGCAAGACCGCAACTGGGACGCCTTCGTCACCCAGCTCCTGATCTTCTCGGCGCTGGCCGGCGCCAACATCCTGCTCGCGGTCTACCAGCTCTACCTGCGACAATGGCTGCAGATCCGCTGGCGCACCTGGATGACGCGCCGCTATCTCGACCATTGGCTCACCGGCGCCAATCACTACCGCATGCAACTGCTCGGCGACGCCGCGGACAATCCGGACCAGCGCATCTCGGAAGACATCAATGCGTTCGTCGAGCGCGGGCTCTATATCGGGCTGCGCCTGCTCGGCGCGACGGTCACGCTGCTGTCCTTCATCGTCATCTTGTGGAATCTGTCGGAGGCGGCGCAATTCCACGTGTTCGGCTACGAGATCGCCATTCCCGGCTACCTGTTGTGGACCGCGATGTTGTACGCGATCGTCGGGACCACGCTGACGCATCTCGTCGGCTCGGCGCTCATCCGACTCTACTTCCAGCAGCAGCGCTTCGAGGCGGATTTCCGCTTCAACCTGGTGCGCACGCGGGAGAATTCCGAGCAGATCGCGCTGATGCGCGGCGAGGCGGCGGAAGACCGCCGCCTGCTCGACCGCTTCGCCAACGTGATCGCCAACTGGCTCGCGATCATGTCGCGGACGAAGAAGCTGACGTTCCTCACCGTCAGCTACCAGCAGCTGGCGATCATCTTTCCCTATATCGTCGTGAGCCCGGCCTATTTTGCCAGCCGCATCCAGCTCGGCGGGCTGATGCAGACCGCCTCGGCCTTCGGCAGCGTGCAGGAGGCGCTTTCGATCATCATCACGGTCTATCGCGAGCTCGCCGAATGGCGCGCGGTGATCGCCCGGCTCGACGGCTTCAACGTCGCGGTCGAGAACGCGAAGGCCGCCGCGACCACCAAGCCGGCGATCGAGGTCGTGCCGCGCGAGGGCAGGAACTCGGTCGAGATCGACGACCTCCTGGTGCGGCTGCCGCAGGGCAAGCCGCTCGTCGCCGCCGCCGACATCGAGGTCGCGGCCGGCGAGCGCGTGCTGGTCACCGGTCCCTCGGGCGCGGGCAAGTCGACGCTGTTCCGGGCGATCGCCGGCATCTGGCCGTTCGGGGCTGGCACCATCCGCGTGCCCGAGGGCGCCAAGGCCATGGCGCTGCCGCAGCGCCCCTATTTCCCGATCGGCACGCTGGCGGCGGCGGTCGCCTATCCGGCCGAGCCCGGAACCTTTACGCCCGAACGGCTGAGCGAGGTGCTGACCGCGGTGGGGCTTCCTGCGCTGGCGGAACGGCTCAGCGAGGAAGCCCATTGGAACCGGATGCTGTCGCTCGGCGAGCAGCAGCGGCTCGGGATCGCCCGCGCCATCCTGCAGGCGCCCGACTACCTGTTTCTCGACGAGGCGACCGCCTCGCTCGACGAGGCGTCGGAGGCGGCGCTCTACCGGCTGCTGGACGAGCGACTCAAGGGCGCCACCATCGTGTCGATCGGCCATCGCTCGACGCTTGCCGCGTTCCACCGCCGCCGCCTCACTTTGGCCCGCGACGGCGACCTCAGTCGCATCGGCGCGGCCGCGCTCGCGCCCGCCGCGTCATAGCTACCACCAGCGCGCGGGCCAGGTGCCGCGCCGGAACAGATTGTGCCAGGCGAAGGCCAGGGCGGCGAGCAGGCACGCGCCGATCGCGACCGGCGCGAGGAGAAAGCTCCAGGGCATGTCGTTGACCACGATGACGAGCGGATCGATCCCGGCCGGCGGATGAAAGCTGCGGGTGAGGTGCATCGCCACCATCGACAGACCGACCGCCAGCGCCGCGGCCCACGGCCCGGGCCCGGTGATCTTCACCACCATCAGCCCGACCACGGTGGCGATGAGATGCCCGCCGACGAGCGCGCGCGGCTGCGCCGCCTCGATCTCGGGCGAGCCCATCACCAGCACGATCGAGGTGGCGAAGGGCACGAACATCAGCGGCAGCGCGGCGCGCTCCGACAAGAGCTCCATCAGCGCAATGGCGACCGCCCCGCCGGCGGCGCCGGCGATCATGATCCCGAGGCCGATCTTGGGTTCGGAGGATGTTGGATCCCGCAACGAAGGGCTCCTGCTCTAGTTTGCGCATGTCCTTTTCGGAAAACCGGTTCCCACTTTTTCTGGACATGCGCGAAAAAGCAGCGGGCGGCAGCCCATGGAGCCGCCGCCCGCGGATCGTGTCGATGGCCGCCTTACTTCAGATTGGCCAGCGCCGTGAGGTCGAACTTGCCGGAGACGACGAACGCGTCGCCGCACCAGTTGGAGCCGAACCCGCCCGGATTGATCGGGGTGAAGCTGCCGGTGAACCGCGCGGTGTGGTCGCTGGTGAAGGCGTTGCAGTCACCCTTGTTCAGGTCGGTACCGGAATAGCGGAAGTCGAGCGTGAACACGCTGCGGGTGATGCCGAACCCGATGTTCCAGGTGGTGTAGCTCTTGTAGGGAATGCCCTGCGGGAACAGGCCGCCGCACGCGGTGCCGGCTGCGTTCTGGGTGCAGTAGAACGAATCGCTCGTTCCCAGCCACCAGTGGCCGACCTCGGCCGAGACGTAGAGCCCGAGGCCCCAGGGAAGCGCGGTGCTCGGCGCCGTGAATTTCACGTTGGCGGAAGCGTAAGTGCCATCGGCGCCCGAGTTGAGCACGGACGGCGAGTAGAAGACCGCGCCGCCGAAGGCGAAGTTGTCGTTCACCGTGTAGGTGCCCTTGCCATAGACTTCCCAGAAGCTCAGGTCGCGCTTGACCACGTTGCCGTTGACCGGCAGCGCGCCCTGCTCGAGGCAGTCGAGGCCGAAGCCGGGGAGATTGCTGAAGCATTGGCCACCCGGGTACCAGTAGTACCAAACGCCGAAATCGAGGGCGAGCGGGCCGAAGGTCGGCCGGATGCCGGCGTAGCCGTCGATCTCGGCGGCGGCGCGGTTCGGGAACGAGATGCTCTCGCCGGCGATGCCGACATAGAGCTGCAGGTCCTTGTTGACGTTGTAGCGCGGCTCGAAATAAACCTGAGCCGACGGCCTGTGGTTGGACTGGGTGATGCCGCGGAAGATGTAGTCGCTGACGATCCCCCCGCCGAACGCGACGTCCCACGGGCTGGGCGGCGGCGGCGGCGCCTTGGTGACCATCTTGAGATCGGCCGCCAGCGCCGGCGAAGCAAGCGCAGCAGCCGCCACTACAGACAAGACTAGCTTTTTCATTGGATGCCCCTTTCAGTGTCCCTAACGCCACCCGGCGTGCCCGATTCAGCCGATTGCGACTGTGTTTCCCCCGCAGTCGCGTCCCCTTCGTGTCATCCAAAGTTAACAATATGCTAAGAAAGCTGAGAAGAAGAATCCCGTGGCAGTTGCCGCATTTTTGGGCGAATCCGGGATTTTCCGATCGAAAGAATCCGAGTGTTGCGATTCAATCACAGGAATTCGGCCCTAGGACACCGCGCCGACCACGATTTCCACAGCGCCAGGGGATGCCGGGGCCGCGCGCTGCCCACCGGCCTCCCACGATTCGGGGCAGGTCCCCGCCCCGGCGGCAAATCGACTAGTGCGGTGGATTTGACGTTCCTACGGAGGACTCGCCGCGAGACTGGTAGTAACGTCAAATCCGCCACACTAGCCTTAGGCGTTAGGCGGCGGCTTTCTTGCGGTTGGCCTCGAGCCGGGCATCGACCAGCGCCACATTGGCGTCGATGACCGGGTGGCGCAGGCCCTTCTGCGCGGCGATGAGCTGCACCAGCTTGTCGGCACGCTCGATGTTGGGGGCGCCGTTGTTGAGCGCGCGCGCGGCCGAGGCCGGCCGGGTGAGGCTTTGCGCCGCGGCCGCGTATTTCTCGAACGGCACGAGGTCATCGGGCTTGGCGCCGAGCTTGACGCACAGGTCGAACACGAAATTGTAGACCGAGCGCGCCGTCTCGATGTCGCTGTGCACCGCCTCCTGCGCGGTTCGCATGCCGTCCTTGGTCACGCAGCGGTAATTTCCCGCGAGCAGCATCGACCACTTGGCGAGCGGCACGAAGATCGAGTCGTACACCCGCAGCTTGACCGGCAGCTCGATCTTGCCTTCCGGCGCATCGAAGCGCACGGCGTCGACGTCCTTCTCCAGCTGGCGCAGGATGGCGGTGTGCTTGTCGGAATCGAAACGCGCGACCTTGAAGTTGGTGGGGAGCGTGACCTGCAGCACGTTGACCTTTTCTTCCGGCGGCCGGATCGCCTGCGGGTCCGGGCTGCACAGCGTCAAGGTCGCGGGGTCGAAGCTGTCCCACACGCTCGCGTCGGTATAGGCGACCTTGAGGGCGTCGTAGTTCAGGCCGGGGATGCGCTTGACGTAGGGCAGCGGCGGCATGTTCATGATCGACATGCAGGGCACGCGCGACTTGGCCACGGCGTCGAGCAGCTCGCGCACGCCCGGCGACCGATACTGCGGCTCCTGCATGGCGAGGCCGACGAGATCGTAATCCTTCGGGTCGACGTCCTTCGGGCCGGCGGCGCTGACCTTGCCGGGAAGCTTGCGGGAATCGATCTCGACCGGCTCCTTGCGGCCCTTCACCGGCATGCGCACGCGGAAGCCCTCGGCGTTGATCAGGTCGGCCTCGGCGGGGAGGCAAACCAGCTTCAAGTTGTGGCCGCCGAACATGAGCTTGGAGGCCAAGAGCGATCCGTAGGACGCACCCATGATCAAGATGTTGTAAGTCGCCGCCATAGCGAACCTCCTACGTGTCGTGAGTGGTAGGGGAGAGTTCCGGCCCGCGGCCGTCCGTCTCGGTTGGGCAATGCTATTGCGCCGGCCATCCCGATGCAATCCAGCGTAGGCCCGGATCGGGCACCGACAACATTCGGGTATGAATCGCAACATCCGCCGCGCGCAAAACAGCGTTGCGCTCTCTGCTCAAAAAGCCGGCGTGTGCGAGATCGAAATCCTGCTAATCTCCCGCGCAGAAATCCACGACCGCCTTACGCCCGATGAAGGGAGCTCGATCGATGAAGAAACTGGTTTTGGAGACCACCGCGCCGTTCCAGGGACTGCCGGAGCTGGTGGCCTATGACGAGGGGCTGTTCGCGCGCGAGGGTCTCGCGGTCGAGTGGGCCGACCGCGACGAGGACGTCG
>WNEY01004442.1_pt1 | contig 11366 bp, 10 predicted proteins | sample 5400531 | NCBI WGS metagenome assembly WNEY01 (sample SAMN13153338, study PRJNA577476) | soil metagenome | isolation source: 200 cm saprolite under Douglas fir tree site 1 | place: USA:California | collected 2015-04-18
TGCGCCGGCCGCGAGGGATCGAGGCGCGCGCCGGGCGCGGGCACGGCGCCTTCCACTTGCAGCCGGACCAGGTTCCACGCCACGCGGCCGCGGTAGGTGGCCATGGCCACCACCTCCTGTCCCACGTAGCAGCCCTTGGCGAAGGAGATCTGCCGATCGAGCCCGGCGTCCACCGGCGTGGCCTCCTCGTCCAGCTCGCTGCCCCAGGCAGGCACGCCGAGGGCGACCCGCCACGCTTCCACGTCGGCCGGATGAGCGGCGGGCAGCGCCGCGATCAGCTCCGGCGCGCGCTCCGCCGGGACCAGCAACTCGAGCCCGAGCGGCTGGAGCGAGCCGGTCACCTCTTCGAAGCGGCCCAGCGGGCTCTCGCCCGGCGCGAAGCGGAGGCGATGCAGCCCTTCGGCGCGGGACAGCTCGCAGTCCTCCATGATCAGCAGCTTGTCGAGGTGTTCCTGCAGCGCGTCGAGACGCTCCGGCAGGATGGTGACGATCAGCTCCTCCGCGAAGCGCCAGACGAGGCCCTCCGCGACCAGCCTCCCCTTCCCGCCCAGGAACAGCGCCGCGACCGCACCACCCATCGGGGCGGCGGAAACGTCGGCGCTCTGCATCCCCTGCATCCAGGCCTCCCGCTCCGGTCCGATGACGCGAAGCGCCGCGGCAGCGCCCAGGTTGGAAAGCCCGTAGGGAGCCGCCGGGAGGCGATCAGGGGGGTTCCCGTGGCTGGGGCGGTACTCCGCACGCACCACCTCCGCCAGCGAGGGCGCGGGGGGGACGGGCTTCCCGGCCGAGTCGGTGAGCGCCTCCCCGGGTGCCGGCGCGCGGGAGGGAGCGCTCTTGAAGGTGATCTGCGGGCTCATCCGGTTAGACTCCGTCGCGCACAAGGGTCTTGGAGACGTCATGAAGCTTCCGGCGCAGCACGCGGCGAACGACGACGTCCTCCTCACTCCCGAGCGCACTGCCCGCGTCGCCGCGGCGATCGACGACCCGTGCGACGAGGGAGGATTCGATCAGTTCTGCCGCGATCGCAACGGGCGCCTGTGCCAGTTCCACCAGAAGTACTGCTTCGCCCCGGACTACCCCTGCATCGATCGCCTGCGCCACTTCATCGCGGTGAGCTTCCTCGAGGACATCGCGCGCCGGCGCGCCAAGGATCGCGGCCAGGCCTGAGCTAGGCTGCATCGAGCGCCTCCTGCAGCACGTCCTCGGGGTAGAGCGGGGCGACCCCGCCGCCTCCCGCGATGTTCACCACCCGCCCGGGAGCTCCGCGGCACACGCTCCCTCCGGCCGGCACGCCCTCGATCAGCGAGGCGTACGTCGAGATGTCGAGGTGCAGCGGCCCCCGCCCGGCGCGAACCGGCTCTCCCGGCGCGTGCAGCGCGAAGAACCGATCGAGCGGGGGCGAGTCGACCAGCTCCTGCGCCACCCAGCTGCCCGGCGGGTCGCGCCGCGCGAAGGCGAGCACCTCGCGGAAGCCGGCCGCGCCCGTCTCCCGGCCGATGACGACGCTCTTGCCGCCGTAGTCGTGCGATCGCTTGAGGATGTACCCCTCGCCGGTGCCCAGGTCGGCGTCGGACACGTCGTCGAGGAGACGCGTCCACGGGAGCAGCGAGCGGACCGCGTCGCGCTCCTCGGAGGACAGCGCGGGCGAACCGGCGCGCAGCGACAGCTCGGCGAGCAGTCCCTTCGTCTCCAGCCAGCCGTCGACGCGGTTCCACATTCCGTGGCGCACCGGGTCCAGGAAGGCCCGGGCCAGCGGGGTGCCGGGCTCGACGTAGCGCGCGAAGAGATGGCGGTAGAGGACGCGATCCGGCGCGCCGTCCAGGGCCACGTCGGCGGGAGTGCACGGCCGGGCCTCCGCGCAACCGCGCTGGAGCAGGAGCCGGGAGAGCGCGACCAGCTCGGAGCGCTGCGGATCGCCCTCGCGGTGGAGGAGCTGCACGCGCAGCGGCAGCTCGCGCCGGGCGCGCCGCGCGGCCTGCGCAAGTCCGTCCGCCAGCCACCCGGCGTTGCTGTGCGACCTGGCGAAGAGCGCTTCCGCCCACCCGTCGCGGTATTCGGCCGCGCTGCGCTTCTCACTCGCAGAACCGATCGGCCACGCCTGCAGCCAGCCCAGCGCCGCCGCGTCGGAGTAGGCGGGCATCGCGGGGATGGTGGCGTTCACCTCCAGCGCGCGCGGGCGACCCGCCCGGTCGACGAACCAGTCCACACGGCCGATGAGCAGCTCCTCCGCCTCGCGCCAGCGCGTCCGAAGCGCCTCCTGCTCGAGGGGCGAGAGATGGTGGAAGAGGAGCCTGGCGCGCTCGGGCGATCCCTCGATCAACTCGCGGGACACCTTGACCAGCGCGGAGACGACCAGGCGGGCCGCGCGCCCGAGCGCGGACAGTTCCTCGCGCGGGAGCGCCACCGGGGACAGCACCAGGGGGATCGGCTGGGGGCCGCGCAGGAGCCCCAACGCGGATGCGCGTTCCTGCGCCAGGTGCGCCAGCTCGTCGCGCCGCGAGGCGGACATCGCGGCGAGCCGCGCGTGCGCCGCCGCGGCCGCTGGCGCCAGCTCCGGCAGGTGCACGCGCAGGTCCATGGCGGACCACGTATAACGCCAACCGCGGCTCGTGGCCTGCGGCGGGCGGCTTGCGGGCGCGGCCAGAAGGCATCCCATCAATCCGCGCTCGGAAAAGCGTAGCGCCGCCCTATCGGCGGCGACTAGGCGGGTTCGGGGACCGGATCCGGCGCGGCCGCCGGGACCAGGGTCAGCTCGGTCACTTCGGGCCGGGCGCCGATGCGGAAGACCGGCATCACCGAGCCCGCGCCGCGATTCACGTAGAGGAAGCTGGTCCCGGCGCGGTACAGCCCGGCGACGAAGGGCGTGATCAACCGGGCGAGCGAGAGCGACCGGTGCAGCCACAGCATCGCCACCTGCCCGCCGTGCGTGTGGCCGGAGAGCTGCAGGTGCACGCCGGCCTTCTGCGCGAGCGGCCAGGTGTTCGGCTGGTGGGAGAGCAGCACGGTGGCGGCGCCTTCCGGCCGGCCGCGCAGCGCCGCTCGCAGGTCGCACCGGCCCGACCACGGGTCGTCGACGCCGCACAGCCAGATGCAGTCGCCGCCGCGCTCGAGCGGGATCCCGCGGTTGCGCAGCACCTGGATGCCGGCTGCCGTCAGCTCGCGATCCACCGCGTCGGCGCCGGCCCAGAAGTCGTGGTTGCCCAGGATGGCGAACGTCCCCTGCGTCGCGGGGATGGAGGCGATCGCGTCGGCCGCCTGCCGTGCGAACGCCGTGGAGTTGTGGACGATGTCGCCGGTCACCACCAGCACGTCGGGGCGCAGGCGCGCCGCGCGGCGGGCGATGCGCCGCAGCCGCTCCGCGGTGACGTGCCGGCCCGAGTGCAGGTCGGAGAGCTGGACGATCCGGGCGCCGTGCCACCCCGGAGGAAGCCCCGCGACCGGCACCTCGACGCGCTCGCGTCGCAGGGCGTGCGCGCCGAACAGCGTGCCATAGAGCGAGAGCGCGAAGGGGGAGAGGGCGACCCACAGCGGCATCTGCGCACCGGCGCCGAACAGCCGCGCGACCAGCGCGCCCGCGCCCCAGAACAAGAGCAGCAGGGCGTAGAAGATGCTGCCCAGCCACCAGGCCGTCCAGGGCGTCTGCACCGCGGCCGCGAGCGCCCGGGGCAGCCGCGCCTTGCGCTTGCGCCGCAGCAGCTCGAAAGCCATGGGAACGTTGAGGAGCAGCAGGACGCCCGGAACGGACAGCGAGAGCCACGTGACGTCCCGCGCTTGCAGCCAACGCACCAGGTCCGTCGCCGCCAGAATCTGGGGCAGCAACGTGAGCGCAAGCAGCGTCAGGTAGAACCGTGCGCGGCGCATCGTTCAAACGGTAACAGGTGCGTCAGGGTGGCGCATTTCGCGCGGCCCGCCGGCCTGCGTGAACGTGGGTCACGCGCGCACGACGTACTCCCTGCCCGCACCCTGGAATTGACCGCCACTCCGCGTGCCCTCTACCCTGGTCTGAGTGACTTCCTTGCCCTCCCGCTCCGCGCTGCTCTCCCCAGTCGCCGCCGTATTCGGCGGCGCTGCGCCTTTCCCAGCGCGGAACGTGATGGCATGGGTTCTGGCCGCCGCGCTCGCCATCTGCGCCGCGGCTCGCGCGGAAGACGCCGCTCGTTCCGCTCCGCCGGAGAAGGCCGCAGAGCCTGCTCCTCCGCCCGGAGGCGGCGACGGCGGCGCGAAGCCCAAGGCTGCCTCGATGGCGATCGAGGAGGACCCAGCGGGGGACGACGCGGCCCCGCCGGCGCCGGCGGGCGAGGAGCGGCGGCTGATCGGCGACTACATCCGCAGCCACACCCGCGAGATCCGCGACTGCTACGAGAAGCGTCTGCGGGAGCGCAAGACGCTCCAGGGCAAGCTCGTGGCGCGCTTCGACATCGGTCCCAGCGGTCAGGTCATCGGCGCCACCGCCGAGGGCATGGGCGACCGCGAGCTGTCGCTGTGCGTGGTGAAGGTCGTGCGCGGCTGGGAGTTCGAGAAGCCGCAGTCCGGCGGCAAGCTGCGCGTCGGCTACCCGTGGGTGTTCACGCCGACGCCCGCGCAGTAGCTTTCCCGCATGCCCTGGCAACCCTGGCTCGGCGCCGTCCCCGGTCGGGGTCGCACCTCGTTTCGCGTGTGGGCCCCTCGAACGAGCTCGCTGGAAGTGAAGATCGTGGACGGACCCACCGCGCGCCTGCGGGCGGACGGCGAGGGCTACTACGCAGCCACCCTGGAGGGCGTGCGGCCCGGCGCGCGCTACGTCTACCGCTTCCCCGACGGGCGCGAGCGCCCCGACCCCGCCTCGCTGCTCCAGCCCGAAGGCGTGCACGGACCGAGCGAGGTGGTGGATCTGGCCGCCCTGGCGCCCCGCTCGCGCGGCCCGCAGCACCCGCTGCAGCGGCTCGTCTTCTCCGAGATCCACCTCGGCACCTACTCGCGGGAGGGCACGGCCGGCGGCGCCGCCCGTCACCTGCCCGAGCTTTCCGAGGCGGGCTACACCGCCGTCGAGGTGATGCCGGTCGCCGCCTTCCCCGGCGCGCGGAACTGGGGGTACGACGGGGTCGACCTCTTCGCCGCGCACCCGGCGTACGGCGGACCCGCGGGGCTCGCGCGCCTGGTCGACGCCGCGCACGGCCGGGGGTTGTCCGCCTTCCTCGACGTCGTCTACAACCACTTCGGACCCGAGGGGAACTACCTGGGCGAGTTCGGGCCCTACCTCACCTCGCGCCACCGCACGCCCTGGGGAGACGCGGTGAACTACGACGGCCCCGACTCGGGCCCGGTGCGGCGTTTCGTGATCGAGAACGCCTTGCGCTGGGTGGCGAGCGCGGGAGGCGGATTCGACGGGCTGCGGCTGGACGCCGTGCACGGCATCGTGGACGATTCGCCGGTGCACCTGCTGCCCGAGCTGAACGACGCCGTGCAGCGCGAGGCGCGCGCGACCGGACGCGCGATCCACGTGATCGCGGAGAGCGATCTGAACGAGGCGCGCCTGGTCGAGCCTCCCGACCGGGGCGGGTACGGGCTCGCGGCGGCCTGGGCGGACGACTTCCACCACGCGCTGCACGTCGCGCTCACCGGCGAGTCGTCCGGGTACTACGAGGACTTCGCGCCGCCGGCGGTCGAGCCGCTCGACGCGCTGGTCTCCGCGCTGCGCTCGGGCTGGCACTACGGCGGCGCGTACTCCAGGCACCGGGGCCGCAAGCACGGCACGGCCGGCGCCCACCTGCCCGGCCGGCGCTTCGTGGTCGCGGCGCAGAACCACGACCAGGTCGGCAACCGCGCGCGCGGCGAGCGGCTGGCCTCGCTCACTTCGCCCGGCGGCCTGCGCGTCGCCGCGGCGCTGACCGCGCTCTCGCCCGCGCTCCCCTTGTTCTTCCAGGGCGAGGAGTGGGCCGCGACCGAGCCGTTCCAGTACTTCGTCAGCCACGGCGACCCGGCGCTGGTGGAGGCCGTGCGCAAGGGTCGGCGCGAGGAGTTCACGGCCTTCTCCTGGGCCGGCGAGGTCCCCGACCCGCAGGACGAGCAGACGTTCCTGCGCAGCAAGATCGACCGCGCGAACCGGGACACCCCGGCAGGCCGCGCGGCGCTCCTCTGGCACCGGGACCTGCTCGCGCTGCGCCGCGAGCATCCCGCGCTGCAGGACGACGGCCGGGACGCGCTCGAAGCGCGGCGCCACGGTCCCGCCCTGGTGCTGCGGCGCTGGAGCGCGGGCAAGGAGATCGCGGTCGTGGCCCTCTTCTCCGAGGAGGAGCGCGAGGTGGAGCTTCCCCCGGGACGGTGGCGCGCGGTCCTCGATTCCGGCGCGGAGCCGTACGCCGTTCCCGGAGCCCGGCCGGCGCGGCTCGAGAGCGGGACCGCGCGCCTCTGCGGCCGGCACGCCGTCGTGCTGGAGCGGACCGCATGAGCGCGCCTCCGGAAGATCCGTCCGGCGCCGCGGGCGAGGCGCAAGCCAGGGCGCGCACTTCGAGCTTCCACCTGCGCGTGGTGCCGCTCGGCACCTCGGCGGGGAGACCGACCCTGGCGCGCGGCGCCTCCGCGCTGGCGGTCGTCGCCGAGGGAGCCTGGGTCCTGTGCGACTGCGGCGAGGGCGCGCAGGTGGCCGCGCTCCGGGCAGGCCTCTCCTTCTCGCGCCTGGACGCGGTGTTGATCACGCACTTGCACGGCGACCACTTCAACGGCCTGCCCGGCCTCCTCGGCACGCTCGGCCTGGAGGGTCGCGAGCGGCCGCTCACGGTGGCGGGTCCGCGCGGCATCGCCTCGCTGCTGGAGACGCTCGCCCGGGCAGGCTCGCTCGGCGTCGGAGGCCTGCCGGTCCGCATCGTCGAGCTGGAAGGCGAGGGAGGAACGCTCGAGTTCCCCCGCGAGGCGCCGGCCGCGTTCACGGTCGAGACTCGCGCCCTGGCCCACCGCGTCCCCACCTTCGGGTACCGCGTCTCGCTGCCCGACCGCGCCGGGACCCTCGACGTCGAGGGGGCGGTGGCGGCGGGCGTCCCGCGCGGGCCGCTCCTCGCGGAAGTGAAGGAGGGCCGGCCCGTGGTCCTCCCCGACGGGCGGCGCCTGGACGGATCGCGTTTCCTGGGCCCCGTCCGGCGCGGCCCCTCGGTCGCGTACGCGTTGGACACGACGCCGTGCCGCGCGTCCGTCGAGCTCGGGCGCGGCGCCGACGTCCTCGTCCACGAGTCCACGTACGAGCACGCGCGCGCCGAGCTGGCCCACGCGCGCGGCCATTCCACCGGCGTCGAGGCGGCGCGCATCGCCCTGGAAGCGTCCGCGGGGACGCTGCTCCTCACGCATTTCTCCCCTTCGGTGGACGGCGAGCGCGTGGCCGACGAGGCGCGCGCGGTCCACCCGCGGGTCGTGGCCGCCGCCGACCTGGCCGGCATCGAGGTCCGCGGCGGCTAGAACGCATGCCAGGACGGCGGCTAGCGCAATTCCGTGCGCAGCCTGAGGTAGCCGGCCAGGCGGTATTCGTCGCCGTTCTCGACACGGCGGCGGGTGATGCGCTGGTCGCCGAGGAAGGTGCCGTGGGTGCTGCCCAGGTCCTCGACGTACCACTCACCGCCGTCGCGCGCGAACTGCAGGTGGCGCGTTTCGATCTGCGGCGAGTTGACCCACACCGTGCAGTGCCGCTCGCTGCCGACCACCGTGGGCACGTCGATCACCTCGACGGGCATGCCCCTCCCGTCCAGCCCGCGTCCGTCGAGGAGCAGGTAGAGGCGCTCCGGCAGCCCTCCCGGCGATTCGCGCTGCGCCTTCGCCTGCAGCTTCTCGGCTTGCGCATGGGCGGGGTCGGGCCCGGACGGCTTGACCGGGGCGACCCGCTCGGCCAGCTCGCGGAGGGCCCGCAGCACGGCCTCGGCCACCGAGATGCCCAGCGCCTGCGCGATGCGCCGGACCAGCACCTCGCGTTCGCCTCCGCGCGAACCGGCGGTCTTGCGTGGGGGCGCCTTCCGCGCCGTCTTCCTCGGCGCCGCCTTTCGCGCGACCCGCTTCTTCGCCTTCGCCATGGTCAGCTCCTTCCGACGAACTCGGCGTGCAGCCGCCGCACGCACTCCGCCGCATCCGCGCGCGGGACGAGCAGCGCGATGCGCAACGGCGAGACGAGCACCGCGCGCGGCGCCACCTGCGCGGCCCGCAGCGCGCGCGTCAGCTCGTCCCGCGAGGCGCCGATCCCGCTGCCCACGATCGAGACCTGCGCCAGCCCCTCCTCGACGGTGACGCCCGGCATGGCGCGGAGCGCGTCCAGGAGCACCGGAGCTCCGTGCACGTTTTCCAGCGGCACCAGGGCGAGCCGCGCGGACGGACCGTCCAACCACAGCTCGCGGGGCCAGGCGCCGTGCTTGTGCAGCAGCTCGGCCAGCGCGGCGCCGTCCTCCGCGCGCACGACCAGCAGATCGGGATCCTGCGCCACGCCCGAGATGCGCAGCTCGCGCGAGGCGCGCGGCGCGATGCGCGTCCCCGGCCCGGGCGCGAAGGTGCTGCGGGCGTGGATGACGATGCCCCGGTCACGGGCGAATTCCACGGCCTGCGCGTTCAGGACCCTCGCCCCCGACCGCGCCAGCTCCTGCATCTCGTCATGAGAAAGCTCGGAGAGCCGCTGCCAGCCGGGGACCACGCGCGGGTCGGCGGTGTACACCCCGTCCACGTCGGAGCAGATCTCGCAGACTTCGGCGCCGAGCGCGGCGGCCAGCGCCACGGCGGTGGTGTCGCTTCCGCCCCGCCCCAGCGTGGTCACTTCCTTCTCGCGCGAGACGCCCTGGTACCCGGCGACGATGACCACCCGGCCCTTTCCCAGCTCCTCGAGGATGCGGACCGGACGCACCTCGAGGATGCGCGCGTTGGTGTGCGCTCCGTCGGTGATGATCCCGCTCTGCGACCCGGTGAAGCTGACCGCCTCCACGCCGCGCGCGTGCAGCGCCATCCCCAGGAGCGCCATGGAGATGCGCTCGCCGGCGGTCAGCAGCATGTCCAGCTCCCGGCGGTGCGGGTCCGGGCTGACCTGGCGGGCGAGACCGAGCAGCTCGTCCGTCGTGTCGCCCATCGCGCTCACCACCACCACCACCTGGTGGCCTTGCGCCCGCGTCTCCGCCACCCGGACGGCCACGCGCCGGATGCGCTCTACGTCCGCGACGGAAGATCCGCCGTATTTCTGGACCACGACGCTCACGGAGGCCCGAGTGTAGGTCGGGCCGCCGCCCCGGGTCGAGGCCCGGCGGGTGCGCCGCAGGAAAGAAAATGCAAGGGTGTGCTGTTCAGAGGAATCGGCGGGCCGCGCAGGTCGGCGGAACGCCGGGCAGGTTGGCACCCGGTCGGACCGACTGCTTGACAGCCTGCCTCGATGCTCTAGATTGCGCGCGCCCCCAGCCGCGCAATCGCCTTTTTTCAAGGAGTTGCATCGCCATGATCGAGGTGTCCCACCTCTCGAAGAGCTACCGGGACCTGAAGGCCGTCGACGACGTCAGCTTCCAGGTGCAGTCCGGCGAGATCCTCGGCTTCCTCGGCCCCAACGGCGCCGGCAAGACGACGACCATGCGCATCCTGACCGGCGTCCTGCCGCCCACCAGCGGGACGGTCAAGGTGTCGGGCTTCGACGTCTTCGAGCAGCCGCTCGAGGTCAAGAAGCGCATCGGGTACCTGCCGGAGAACCCGCCCGTCTACACCGACATGACGGTGCGCGCCTACTTGCGCTTCGTCGCGTCCATCAAGGGCGTGCCGCGCAAGGCGCGCGAGGGCGAGGTCGACCGCGTCGCGCAGAAGACGAACTGCACCCAGTTCATCCAGCGCGTGATCGGCAACCTCTCCAAGGGCCAGCGGCAGCGCGTCGGCCTGGCGCAGGCGCTCCTCGGAGACCCCGAGGTGCTGATCCTCGACGAGCCCACGGTGGGTCTCGACCCGGCGCAGATCATCGAGGTGCGCCAGCTGATCAAGTCGCTGGCCGGCAAGCACACCATCGTGCTCTCGACGCACATCCTCCCCGAGGTCACCGCCATCTGCCAGAAGGCGCTGATCATCTCGCAGGGAAAGGTGGTCGCCTACGACACGCTGGACAACCTGCAGCGCGCGCACGCCGGCGCCGCGACCGCCGACGGCCAGACCGGCCCGGCGCCGTCCCTCGAAGAGATCTTCCTCAAGCTGACCTCTGCCTGAGATGCCCCTCCAGAACACAGCGCCGGCCTATCGGCGGCGACTGAGAGCGCACCCATGAAAAACGCATTCGCCATCGCCAAGAAGGAGCTGAACATCTACTTCGCGACGCCCATCGCGTACGTGATGTTCACGCTCTTCGTCGTCATCGGCTCGTACTTCTTCCTCCGCCTCCTCGGCGCCTACGAGCAGGCGTCGCTCATGTACATGCGGTTCAACTCGCCCGAGATGATGAACCGCCTCAACTTCCAGGACGCCATCTTCCGCGCGCTGTTCGGGAACCTGGGGGTGATCCTCATCTTCGTGGTGCCGTTCCTCACCATGCGCCTGGTGGCCGAGGAGAAGAAGCAGAAGACGATCGAGCTGCTCTACTCGACGCCGGTCACCCCGGGGCAGATCGTCTGGGGCAAGTACCTCGCTGCGCTGGCCATCCTGGTCTGCACCCTGGCGTTCACCCTGCTCTACCCGGCGCTGGTGCAGCTCGTCGCCAAGGACCCGAACGGGGTGCAGGTGGTGGCGGCGCTGATCACCTTCGTGGTGCTGCTCATGACCTGGATCATCGGCTGGACCGCCGCCGAGACGGAGGGCCCCACCCGCGAGCTCGTCACCTACTTGAGCTCGGTCTCGCACCTCGATTCCTTCAGCAAGGGCACCGTCGACTTGAAGGACGTCGTCTACTTCCTCTCGATCTGCGCGCTGGGCCTGTTCGCCACGCACCGCGCGGTCGAGGCGCATCGCTGGAGCTGAACGCCATGACCATCAAGCAGCAGGGCCAGGCCGCGGGCCTCTTCGGCGCGGTCGCGCTGTTCAGCGCGTTGTTCTGCTGGTTCTTCATCGCCGGCCGCTTCTCGCACCCGGCGGTGTGGATCCAGCTCGCGCTGGCGGTCGCGGCGATCGCCGCGTACCTGGTGACCAACCTCGATTCGCTGGGGACCCAGCTCGCCGGCCGCGGCACCTTCTACGGCGCGATCAGTGCCGCCACCGCGCTGATCGTGATCGTCGCGCTGGCGGGGCTCAACTACATCGCGGTCAAGAAGCCCAGGACCTGGGACTTCACCAAGGAGAAGATCTACACGCTCTCCGACCAGACCGACGGCGTCCTCAAGGGTCTCAAGGACGAGGTGCGCGTGATCGCCTTCTACGCGCCCAACGAGCCGGAGTTCGCCGAGCTGGACCAGCGCCTGCGCCAGTACCGGCAG
>WNEY01003827.1_pt1 | contig 11365 bp, 9 predicted proteins | sample 5400531 | NCBI WGS metagenome assembly WNEY01 (sample SAMN13153338, study PRJNA577476) | soil metagenome | isolation source: 200 cm saprolite under Douglas fir tree site 1 | place: USA:California | collected 2015-04-18
CGGAGCGCCTCCGTCGAAGCGCGCCGAGCGCCGGGCCCGGAGCGCGTCGAGGCGCGCGGCGCTCTTCTCGAGCTCTCGTAGAGGCAGCGCGCGCGAGCGGTAGGCCTCGAGGAGCGCGGCGTGGGCCTCGCGCTGGCGCACGGGCGTGTGGCAGACGAGGAGAAGATCGTGCCCCGCCGCTGCCGCGCGCACGGTCGCGTTGCCCACGGGGCAGATCTCGCCGATCGCTCCCATCTCGAGGTCGTCGGAGACGATGACGCCGCGATAGCCGATCTCGTCCCGCAGAAACTCTTCGACAATCAGACGAGAGAAGGTCGCGGGCGTGCGTGGCGCGGGATCGAGTCGCGGGTAGAGCGGGTGAGAGGTCATGATGCAATCCACTCCCGCTTCGATCGCCGCGAGAAAGGGCGGCAGGTGAGTCGCGTGCATCTCCGCCCACTCGGAAGCGATCGTGGGCAGGGCCAGGTGGGCGTCCAGCGGGGCGTGGCCCTTGCCCGGGAAATGCTTGGCGCACGCCGACACGCCGGCGGCCTGCAGCCCGCGGATGCGCGCGGCGCCGAAGCGCGCGACGAGGGCGGGATCCTTGCCATAGGAGCGAATGCCGATATTGGGGCTGTAGCGATCCGTCAGGACGTCGAGCACCGGCGAGAAATTCACGTCCACGCCGAGCCTTCGCAGCTCGCGGCCTTCGAAGAGTCCCTGGCGATGGACGAAGTTGACCTCCCCCGCTGTGCCCGCGGCGAGATTGTCGGGGAAGATCGTGACCTCGCGGCCAAGCATGATGATGCGCCCGCCCTCATGGTCGGTGGCGACCAGGAGTCTCCGGCCGAGCGCATCCTCGAGGCCCGCAAGCAGGCGTGCCAGACGCTCCGGTGCCTCGAAGTTTCGCCGGTACAGCATGATCCCGGCGGCCTGCGTCTCGCGGAAGAGCCGGACGTCGGCCTCGGAGAGATCGGGTCCGGGCAGCCCGAACATGAGGCGACGGCCGACGAGAGCCTCGAGCGTCACGGCATCACCGGTACAGCAGGAAGGGCCGACGCGCGCGCGCGAAGCGCGCGAGGCCGCGTCGCCACGAGTCTTGAAGGCGTGCCAGCGGCGCGCCGCGCTCGATGGACCGCCGCATCGACGGGCCTCCACCCAGGAGATCGATGGGCAGCTTCCGCCGCTCGAACTCGTACGGGGGCTGTCGCCAGCGGAACCGCCGCGGCGACTGCCGGCGCGCCTCGGCGATGAGGGCCAGGTACGTCGCGACGGGCTTGAAGCGATCGGGATCAGTCACGTGGATCTGCACGCCGCCGCAGCGCTCGCCCTTCCACTTGTGGAAAGCGGGCTCGAAGCCGATGGCCCGGAAGCGCGCCCCCGGCAGCCCGCGGCGCGTGAGCGCGCGCTCGAGCCGTGCGCCGTCGAGGAAGGGCGCCCCGACCCACTCGAACGGCCTGGTAGTCCCGCGCCCTTCCGAGAGATTCGTGCCCTCGACGAGACAGCCGCCCGGGTAGACGCGCGCGGTGTCCGGCGTCGGCATGTTGGGCGACGGCGCCACCCAGGGCAGCCCCGTGTCCTCCCAGAGCATGGCGCGTCGCCAGCCGAGCATCGGGACTACCGTCAGGTCGCAGCCGAGCCCGTGCGTGTCGTTGAGATAACCCGCCAGCTCGCCGATGGTCATGCCGTGGCGGGTCGGCAGCGGATGAAGCCCGACGAAGGAGGCGAAGCGCGGATCCGGCATGTTGCCTTCGAGCTTTTCGCCTCCCAGCGGGTTGGGCCGGTCGAGGACCACGACCGGAAGCCCGACGCGCGCGGCCGCCCGCATCGTGAGCGCCATGGTCCAGACGAAGGTGTAGTAGCGCGCGCCGACGTCCTGTAGATCCACGACGAGCGCGCCCAGGCCGGCGAGCGCGCGAGGCTCCGGAGCGAGTCGCTTGCCGTACAGACTGACGACGGGAAGTCCGGTCAGCGCGTCGCGCTCGGCGCCGACGCTGACGAGATCCTGGGCCGCGCCGCTGAGCCCATGCTCGGGCGCGAAGAGCCGCAGGAGCTTGACGCCGCGGATGGCGCCGATGGCCTGCCTCGCATGCGTGAGGTCGCGCGTGACCGAAGCCTGGTGGGAGAGAAGGCCGACGGTGCGCCCACGGAGGAGAGACGACAGCCGCGAGGCGAGCACGTCGAGACCCGACAGGACCGCGACCATGGATCCTTATAGTAGGGTAGGCTCGGACACCATGGCGAGGATTCGCTACGATCGCCTGCCCACTGAGCGGCCGAATCCGCGGAGCCGCGGCCTCGACAGGCTTGGGCCCGGTGAGATCGCGCGGTTGATGAACCGGGCGGACGCCGACGCGGTCAGGGCCGTCGGCAGAGCAGCTCCGGCCATCGGCAGGGCGGCGGCTGCCATCGTGGAGCGCCTCGCCGCCGGCGGGAGGCTCATCTTCATGGGCGCCGGCACGAGCGGCAGGCTTGGAGTCATCGAGGCTGCCGAGTGCCCCCCTACCTTTAATACACGTCCGGGCCAGGTCCAGGCCGTCATGGCCGGGGGCCGGCGGGCGGTCTTCAGCTCGGTGGAAGGCGCCGAAGACGACGCGCGAGCGGGCGTTCGAGCGATCCGCCGCCGCGCCCGCCGCGGTGACGCCGTGGTGGGCATAGCCGCGAGCGGCGTCACGCCGTTCGTCCGCGCCGCGCTCGGCGAGGCGCGCCAGCGCGGTGCCCTGACCGTGCTCGTCACGTGCAACCCCGCGGCGCCGCGCGGCAGCGCGCGCATCGTCATCGCGCTCGGCGTCGGGCCCGAAGTGCTCGCGGGGTCGACGAGGCTCAAGGCCGGGACCGCGACCAAGCTCACGCTCAACACGCTGACCACCGCGGCTTTCACGCGGCTCGGCAAGGTGCACGGCAACCGGATGGTGGATCTCCAGGCGCGCTCGGCCAAGCTCCGCGCCCGCGCCGAGCGCCTGATCGCCGAGCTTGGACGGGTGAGTGCGCCGCGCGCGCGGCGGCTCCTCGTTCAGGCGAGAGGCAGCACCAAAGTCGCCGTGGTGATGGCACGCCGCCGCGTCACGGCCGCCCAAGCGCGCCGCGCGCTGCGGGCGGCGGGCGGCTTCCTCGGTCGCGCCGCGGGGATCTGAAAGCGGCTACGAGTGGCTCGGCCCGGCGGTATCTTCCGCCCTGACCGGCGTCTTGCCGCGGAGGAAGTCGAAGTCCGCTCCCTCGTGGGCCTGGAGGACGTGGTCGAGGAAGAGCCTGCCGTAGCCGCGCGTGTATTGCGGCGGGCGCGGCGTCCACTTCGCCCGCCGCTTCGCCAATTCCTCGTCGGGGACACGGAGCGTCAGGCGGCGGTTCGGCACGTCCAGCTCGATCTCGTCCCCGTTTTCCACGAGCGCGAGCGGCCCGCCGATGGCGGCCTCGGGAGAGACGTGGAGGACCACGGTGCCGTAGGACGTCCCGCTCATGCGCGCGTCGGAGATCCTGACCATGTCCTTGACGCCCTGCTTGAGGAGCTTTTGCGGGATGGGCGCGGCCCCCCACTCGGGCATGCCGGGCGCGCCCTTGGGCCCGACGCGCTTGAGGACCAGGACCGACGTCTCGTCCACCTGGAGGTCCGGGTCGTCGATCCGCGCGTGCAGGTCGTCGTGATCCTCGAAGACGACGGCGCGCCCGCGATGGGTCAGGAGATGCTGCGAGGCGGCGGTCTGCTTGAGCACGGCGCCGTCGGGACAGAGATTGCCCTTGAGAATGACCGTGCCGCCTTCGCTCGCGATCGGCATCGCCAACCCGCGGATCACGTCGGGGTTGTGATTCCTGGCGTCCGCCACGTTGACGGCGATGCTCTTGCCCGTGACCGTGGGAGCGTCGCGATGGAGCAGCGGCAGCAGCTCCTTGAGGACGACGGGAAGCCCGCCCGCGTAGAAGAAATCCTCCATCAGGTACTTGCCCGACGGGCGGACGTTGACCAGGAACGGGGTCGTCCGCGACAGCTCGTCGAAGCGCGTCAGCGGCAGGTCCACTCCCGCGCGCCCCGCGATGGCGACCAGGTGGATGATGGCATTGGTCGAGCCGCCGATGGCCATGTCCGCGCGGATCGCATTGTCGAATGCCTGCGCCGTGAGAATGCGCGAGGGCTTGAGCCCTTCGCGCGCCATCTCCACGACGCGGCGGCCGCTCATCTCGGCCAGCGCCATGCGCCGGGAGTCGGGAGCGGGGATGGCCGCGTTGCCCGGAAGCGTCATGCCGAGCGCCTCGGCCATCGAGGCCATGGTCGAGGCCGTGCCCATGACCATGCAGTGCCCCGCCGAGCGCGACATGCACGATTCCATCTCGCACCACTCTTCTTCCGAGAGACGCCCGGCCCGCCGCTCGGCCCAGTAGCGCCAGTTGTCGGTGCCCGAGCCCAGCTCGACCTGCCCCCACATGCCGCGCAGCATGGGCCCGCCCGTGACCATGATGGCCGGCACGTCCGCCGAAGCCGCGCCCATCAGCATCGCGGGCGTCGTCTTGTCGCAGCCCGAGAGGAGCACCACGCCGTCGAGCGGGTAGGCGCGGATGCACTCCTCGACGTCCATGGCCATGAGGTTCCTGAAGAGCATGGTCGTGGGCTTCATCAGGATCTCGCCGAGCGAGATCGTCGGGAACTCGAGCGGGAAGCCGCCGGCCGACAGCACGCCGCGCTTGACGGCCTCGGCAACCTGGCGAAGATGCGAGTTGCAGTTGGTCAGCTCCGACCAGGAGTTGGCGATGCCGATGACGGGACGGCCGTCGAACATCACGTCGCTCCACCCTTCCGCCTTCAGCCACGAGCGGTGGGCGAAGCCGTCGAGGTCAGTCTTGCCGAACCAGTTCCTGCTGCGGAGCCCAGGATCTGCCATGCGGCGTCTCCTCCACGGTTGGGTTGGGATGCGCGCCAGTATAGAATGCCGCCGTCATGAAGATCGAGCGGGTTCGGACGTATCACCTGCGCGCGGAGCTGACGCCGGCGGAGGCGTTCGCATATTCGCAAGCCCACGTCGGGATCCGGACGGCCATGCTCGTCGAGATCGTCGCCGACGACGGCCGCTCCGGCTGGGGCGAGGCGTATGGCCCGCCGGCGCCGAGCAAGACCGTCGTCGACGAGCTGTATGCCCCGCGGCTGATCGGCCGCGATCCCATGGACACGACCGTCATCTGGGAGGAGCTCTACGCGGCGCTGCGCGACTACGGCCGCAGCGGCTTTCCGGTGGCGGCGCTCTCGGCCGTGGACATCGCGCTCTGGGACCTGAAGGGCATCGCCCTCGGCCAGCCGGTGGCGAAGCTCCTGGGCGGCGCCTTCCGCACCCAGCTGGCGGCGTACGCGACGGGGCTCTACCGCCACGACGTCCCGGACCACCCCGCCGCCCTCGCCGCCGAGGCGAGAGGGTACGTGGCCGACGGCTTCGGCGCGATGAAGCTCAAGGTGGGCTTCGGCGTCGAGGAAGACGCGCGCAACGCGCGCGCGGTGCGCGAGGCGATCGGCCCCGAGCGCCGGCTGGCCGTGGACGCGAATCACGCCTATGACGCGATGACGGCGATCCGGCTCGGCCGGCTCATCGAGCCGCTCGGCATCGCCTGGTTCGAGGAGCCGGTCCCGCCCGAGGACCTCGAGGGCTACCTGCAGGTGAAGCGCGCGCTCGGAATGCCGATCTCGGGCGGGGAGGCCGAGTACTCGCGCTTCGGCTTCCGCGACCTCGTCGCGCGGCGCTGCGTGGACATCCTCCAGCCCGACATCTGCGCCTGCGGCGGATTCACCGAGGCCGCCCGCATCGCCGCGCTCGCCAATACCTGGGGCGTCACCGTGTACCCGCACGTCTGGGGCAGCGCCGTCGGTCTCCATGCGAGCATGCAGTGGGCGGCCTCGCTGCCGCCGAATCCTTTCGCGCTGATCCCTGGCGAGCTGTGGTTCGAGCTCGACAGAACGGCCAATCCCTTCCGCGAGGGCCTGGCCGCCGAGCCGCTCAAGCGCGCCGGTGCTATCATCGAGGTCCCTCAGCGGCCGGGACTCGGCCTTGAGGTGGACCGCGCCACGCTCGAGCACCACGCGGTCACGACAGGAGAGACGAGGCGATGACGCGCTGGTTTGTACTCGCGTTGCTGCTCCTGGTGCCCGCGCCGCACGCGTGGGCTCAGACGCCGAAGCCCGCTCCGAAGGAGGCGAGTGAGCCCGTGATGAAGCAGCTCGAAGCGTTCCGGCGTGGCGACTTCGACACCGCGTACACCTTCGCGTCGAGCGACATCAAGCAGCAGTTCGACCGGCCGGCCTTCGAGGACATGGTCAAGAACGGCTACCCCGAGATCGCACGTTCCACCTTCGCGAGCATCGCCGCCTCGACCGTGGCGCCCAATGGCCACGTCTATCTCCAGATCAAGATACGCGGCGCCAACGGCAACAGCATCGAAGCCCTCTACGAGCTGGTCCTCGAAAACGGCCAGTGGAAGATCAACGGCGTCAGCGCCAAGCCCGACCCCGGACTTGCAGTTCGAGCTGAGACGCTGCGGCGAGGCGAGGGCTGAGTTGATGAGATGGCTGTAATGGACTTCGACTTCACCCCCGAGCAGCAGCGCTTCCGCGCCGAGGCCCGCGCCTGGCTGGCCGAGAACGTCCCCGCCGATCTCAAGGGCCGCGCCTTCGCGGCCTCCCGCGCCGACCGGCGCGAGGTGGGCCAGCTCCGCGAGTGGCAGCGCACGCTGCACAAGGCGGGCTACGTCGGCCTCGACTGGCCCGCCGAGTACGGCGGCCGCGGCACGTCCATCATGGAGCAGATCATCCTCTACGAGGAGATGTCGCGCGCCGCGGCGCCGCAGCCGGTCAACCGTGGCGGCATCTCCATGCTGGGCCCCACGCTCATGAGCCACGGCACGCAGGCGCAGAAGGCGCGCCACCTCGGCAAGATCCTCAACGCCGATGAGCTGTGGTGCCAGGGCTTCTCCGAGCCCAATGCCGGCAGCGATTTGGCGAACCTCCAGACGCGCGCCGTTCTCGAGGGCGGCCAGTACGTCATCAACGGCCAGAAGGTCTGGACCAGCATGGCGCATGTCGCCGACTGGGGCTTCTTCCTGGTTCGCACCGATCCCAACGCCGCCAAGCACAAGGGCATTACCTTCATCCTCGTGGACATGAAGACCCCCGGCATCACCATCCGGCCGCTCCGGCAGATCACGGGCGAGGCCGAGTTCAACGAGGTCTTTCTGGAGAACGTGCGCGTGCCCGCGTCAAACGTGGTCGGCAAGGTCAACGAAGGGTGGGGCGTGGCCATCACGACGCTGGCTCACGAGCGCGACGTGCTGACCATGATCCGCCACATCAGCCTGCGCACCGCGCTCGAGCGGTTGGTCGCGCTCTCGCAGCGGACGATGAAGAACGGCCGTCCGGCATCGAAGGACCCGGTGCTGCGCCAGAAGATCGCGGGGCTGCAGGTGGCCGAGCGCTGCCTTCAGCTCAACGGCTATCGCAGCCTGACCAAGATCCTCCAGGGCGGCCATCCCGGGCCCGAGGGCTCGACCTCCAAGCTCTTCTGGAGCCAGGTGGACACCGAGCTGGCCGACGTCGCGACCGAAATCATCGGCCCGTACTCGCAGATCAAAGCGCCCAGCGCGCTGGCGCCCGACGACGGGCAGTGGGAGTTCTACGCGCTCCTCGCGCGCGGCAGCGGCATCCGCGCCGGCACATCGGAAATCCTGCGCAATATCCTGGGCGAGCGCGTCCTGGGCCTGCCCAAGGACTGAGCCCGCATGGCGCTCGGCGAAGTCCCCATCATCGACATCGCGCCTTTTCTCCTCTCGGGCTCGCCCGAGGGCAGGCGCCGGGTGGCAGGCCAGACGGGCAGCGCCTGCGAGGAGATCGGCTTTCTCATCGTCAAGGGGCACGGCGTGCCGCGCGACCTCACCGGGGAGATGTACGACGTCTCGAAGCGCTTCTTCGCTCTGCCGCTCGGCGAGAAGATCCGGGCGCGCGGCGAAGACAGGAGCCGGGGCTACGGCGCCGTCGGCGAAGAGGCGCTTTCGTACGGCCTGGGGCAGGCGGCGCCGGCCGACGTGAAGGAAGGCCTCTACGAGGGGCCCATGGACGTGCCCGACACGGCGTACTATCGCGGGCCCGAGGGCGCGCCGCACTTCGTGCCGAACGTCTGGCCCGAGCGTCCGCCGGAGCTCGAGCGGGTGTGGCGCGCCTATTATCGCCAGATGGAGCGCTTCGCCTCCGACATCATGCGCGTCTTCGCCGTGGCGCTCGATCTTCCCGAGGCCTTCTTTGCGGACAAGATCGACAAGCATCCGAGCCGCGTGCGCGCCATCCACTATCCCGACCAGCGGGATGAGCCGCTGCCGGGCCAGCTGCGGGCCGGCGAGCACACGGATTACGGCACGATGACCATCCTCAGGATCGAGGACGCGCCCGGAGGACTCCAGGTGAGAACGCGCCAGGGCGAGTGGATCGACGTCCTGGCCGTGCCCGACACCTTCGTGGTCAATATCGGCGACCTCATGATGCACTGGACCAACGACAGGTGGATCTCGACGCTGCACCGCGTGGTCAATCCGCCGCGCGACAAGACGCTCGGCACCGGACGCATCTCACTGGCCTTCTTCCACCAGCCCAACTACGATGCCGTGATCGAGTGCCTGCCGAGCTGCCAGGGACCGGGCAACCCCGCGAAGTACCCGCCCGTCACGTCAGGCAAGTATCGCAACCGCAAATTCGCCGCGACCACCGTCGCCTCCTGAGGAGAGCCATGACCACGCAGACCGACGAGCTTCTCTACGACGTCAAGGACAAGGTCGCCACGCTCACGCTGAACCGACCCGACAAGATGAACGCCTTCACGGGGCCCATGATCGATCGCTGGGCCTGGGCGCTCAACGAGGCGCAGCACGACGCGCACGTGAACGTGGTCGTCGTCACGGGCTCGGGCAAGGCTTTCTGCGCGGGCGGCGACGTCGCGCGGATGGCGCAGGGCGAGCCCTCGGCCCTCGACGGCAAAAACGGTCTCTGGGAAGGCATTCACCGCGTGCCCAAGACGCTGGAGCAGATGGACAAGCCTGTCATCGCCATGATCAACGGCGTGGCCGTCGGCGCGGGCATGGGCATGTCCGTCATGTGCGACCTGCGCATCGCCGCCGACACCGCGCGCTTTTCGACCGGTTACGTGCGCGTGGGGCTCGTGCCGGGCGACGGCGACACGTATTTCCTGCCCCGCCTGGTCGGCACGGCCAAGGCGCTCGAGCTGCTCTGGACCGCCGACTTCATCGAGGCGCCCAAGGCGCTCGAGCTGGGCATCGTCAACCGCGTGGTGCCCGCGGACAAGCTGGCGGAGGAGACCTACGCGCTCGCCCGCCAGATCGCCGACGGCCCGCAGATACCTATAAGAATGATAAAGAGATTGGTCTACCAGTCCATGCGCCTGGACCTGCGCACCCATCTCGACCTCGTCTCCTCCCACATGGGGCTGGTGCGCCAGACCGCCGATCACAAGGAAGGCGTCCAGGCCTTCAAGGACAAGCGCCCACCGAAGTTCACCGGGCGGTAACGATGATTCACACACCTTCGTCCCCTGAGCCGCCCGCTTCCGCCTGGACCACCGCTGCGACGGTGACGCCTGCGGCGCCTCCGCTCGAGGGAGACCGCCGCGCCGACGTGGTCGTGGTGGGCGCCGGCTTCACCGGCCTCTCGGCGGCGCTTCACCTGGCCGAGCGCGGCGCCGACGTGGTCGTGCTGGATTCGGCGGAGCCCGGCTGGGGCGGCTCGGGACGCAACGGCGGCCAGGTCATCCCGGGGCTCAAGGACGATCCCGACGATCTCGAGCGGAAGTTCGGTCCCGAGACGGGCCGGCGCATGTGGGAGATCTCAGGCGGCGCAGCAGACTTCGTCTTCGAGCTCATCGCCCGGCACAAGATCTCGTGCGAGGCGCAGCAGTGCGGCTGGATCAGCGCCGCGCCGAACGCCTCCGCGGTCGCGGTGCTGCGCGCCCGAGTGGACCAGTGGCAGCGGCGCGGTGCGCCCGTCGAGATACTGGACCGGCAGCGCGTGGCGGACCGGACCGGGACGACGCTCTACGTGGGCGGCCTGCTCGACCGGCGCGCCGGAGTGGTCCAGCCGCTGGCCTACGTGCGAGGGCTCGCGCGCGCGACGCGGGAAGCGGGCGCCGCGATTCACGGGTGCTCGCCGGTGACCGGCATCGAGTCGCGCGGTGGCGCGTGGCGAGCCGCGACGCCGGCCGGATCGGTCACGGCGAACACGCTGATCCTCGCGACCAACGCCTACACGGACGATCTCTGGCCCGGGCTCAGGCGGACCGTGATCCCGGTGCAGAGCTATCAGGTCGCCACGCACCCGCTGCCGGAGGACATTCGCCGGCGCGTGCTGCCCGGCGGCCAGCCCGTGTCCGACGTGCGCCGCATCCTCTACTACTTCCGCCTCGACCCCGAGGGCAGGCTCCTCATGGGCGGGCGCGGCCCCCTCAACGACACCGGCGATCCCGCGCTCTTCGCGCGGCTCGAGGCCGTGGCGGCGCGCTTCTTCCCGCAGATCGGCGCTCCGCGCTGGGAGCACCGCTGGAGCGGGCGTGTCGCGATCACCACCGACCACCTGCCGCATCTCCACGAGCCGCGGCCGGGCGTGCTGATCGGCCTGGGCTACAACGGCCGCGGCGTCGCCATGGCCACGAGGATGGGCAAGCTCCTCGCCGACCGCGTGCTCGGCGCCTCGCATGCCGAGCTTGGCTGGCCGGTGATGCCGATCGCACCGATACCGCTTCACGCCTGGCGTCTGCCCGTCATGTCGCTCGTGGTCCGCTGGAAGCGCTTCCAGGACTGGCTCGATGCGAGGCGGTCCGCTTGACACTCTCGACGCGCGCGTGATACCAGAGACCTCCCGATAACGATTCCCACGAAGCGTGAAGGAGAGACCATGATCGAGCGCACGGGACGGAGCAGGATCTCGCGGCGGAAGTTCCTCGCGGTGACGGGCGTCGCGGCGGCCTCCGGCCCGATGATCTGGACGCGGCGGTCGAGCGCGGCCGGCAAGCTCATCATCCGCACCATCGGCGGCTCCTACGAGGAAGCCACCGTGAAGGCGACCTTCGAGCCTTTCACGAAGGCCACTGGGATAGAGATCGTGAAGGTCCCCGCGACGCTCGGCAAGGTCCTCGCCATGCACGAGGCCGGCAACATGGAGCTGGACATCCTGGATGCGGGCGAGGTCGGTGTCCTGTCGTTCAGCCAGAAGGGCGCGCTCGAGAAGATCAACTACAAAGCGTGGAAGCTGACCAACCCCGACGACATGGATCCGGCCATCCGCCGCGACGATATGATCGGCGACATCTACTTCTCATCGGTGCTCGGCTACAACAATCAGACCTTCCCGACGGGCAAGCAG
>WNEY01003828.1_pt1 | contig 11365 bp, 4 predicted proteins | sample 5400531 | NCBI WGS metagenome assembly WNEY01 (sample SAMN13153338, study PRJNA577476) | soil metagenome | isolation source: 200 cm saprolite under Douglas fir tree site 1 | place: USA:California | collected 2015-04-18
CCCCGATCCCACCTACTACGCCGACACGGTCGTGCTCGCCTATCGCTTCCCGGACGACGAGATGCGGATCGCGGACGCGCAGCCGCACGTGACGACGAGCGGCGGCGACATCGACGCGGCGGCGCTGGTCGACGGCAGCTTCGGCCGGACCGTGGCCCTCCCGGTCCCTCCGGAAGGCAAGCCGGCCTGGATCCAGTGCGAGTTTGCCCAGCCGTTCCGCGCCCAGGCGTTCTCGATCGCAATGGCGGCGGGCCAGGGCTTCTTCGGCGCGACGCCTCCGAACGGCCAGCTACAGGCGAGCCAGGACGGCACGAGCTGGGTCACACTCGTCAACCTTCCGGGGCCGGAGCCGCTCTTCGGCGGCTTTCCCGTCCGCACCTACTCCTTCCCTCCGACGACGGCCCGCTGGTACCGCGTCGTCTTCCAGGCGCCGCCGCCCAACCCGCTCGCCGGCCTCCTCTCGTTGCCCCCGTTCCGGCAGTTCGACATCGCGGAGATGGAGCTGCTCTCTGGGCCGCGCGTGAACATGTGGGAGGACAAGGCGAGCTTCGCCACGCTGACGGAGCCCAGCACCGCCGGCACCCCCACGGTGCCCCCCGACCAGGCGATCGCGAAGAGCAACGTCGTCGACCTCACCGCGAAGATGGGCAAGGACGGCGCGCTCGACTGGGACGTGCCCGCGGGCCGGTGGGTGGTGCTGCGCATGGGCTACTCGCTCACGGGGGAGAAGAACCACCCGGCGACACCGGAAGCGACCGGCTACGAGGTGGACAAGCTCAGCCGCAAGCACGTCGACGCCTACTTCCAGAACTACGTCGGCCAGGTCGAAGGCGCGCTCGGCCCCTACTTCGGCAAGAGCTTCCGCTACTTCCTCATGGACAGCTGGGAAGCCGGGCAGGAGAACTGGACGCAGGACATGATCGCCGAGTTCCGCAAGCGCCGCGGATACGATCCCACGCTCTATCTGCCGGTGCTCACTGGCCGCATCGTGGAGAGCGCGGATGTCAGCGATCGCTTCCTGTGGGACTTCCGCCGCACGATCGCCGACCTGCTGGCCGACAACCATTACGGGGCCGCGACGGAATACCTCCACCAGCGTGGCGTCGGCCTCTACGCCGAGGCGATGGGCACCGGCCTTCCCACGACGGGAGACGCCCTCCTCAACAAGGGGCGCGTCGACGTTCCCATGGGCGAGTTCTGGGTGCCGCTGCCCGGGCAGGGCGACCAGCCCGAGCATCCTCCGGACGTGCGGGAGGCGGCCTCGGCGGCGCACATCTACGGCAAGACCCTCGCGGCCACCGAGTCCTTCACGTCGATGCCGATGGTGCCGGGCTGGGGCCAGCCGCCGTCGTACCTGAAGCCGATCGCCGACCGCTACTTCGCATTGGGCGTGAACCGCATCGTATTCCACACCTCGGACCATCAGCCGTTCGTGGACGATGCGCACAAGCCGGGCATTACGCTGGGGCCGTTCGGGCAGCACTACACCCGCAACATCACGTGGGCGGAGCAGGCGGTGGTGTGGAACTCCTACCTGGCGCGCTGTTCGTTCCTGCTCCAGCAGGGCCTTTTCGTCGGCGACCTCGCGTACTACTACGGCGAAGGCGCGCCGATTTCGGCGCCCTTCTGGAAGAAGCTCAAGCCCGAGCCGCCGGCGGGCTACAACTACGACTACGTGAACACCGACGTGATCCTGAACCGCATGTCGGTGAAGGACGGGCGGCTGGTCCTGCCCGACGGCATGAGCTATCGAGCGCTGGTCCTTCCGGAGGACGTCGATCGGCTCACGTTGCCCGTGCTCCGCAAGATCCGCGATCTCGTCGCGGCGGGCGCCGTCGTCGTGGCCCCGAAGCCGGGGAGGCCGCCGAGCCTCACGGGCTACCCGGCCTCGGACGACGAGGCCCGCGCGATCGCGAACGACGTGTGGGGCGGCGTCGACGGCAAGAACATCACCCGGCACGACTACGGCCAGGGCAAGGTGTACTGGGGTTCGTCGGTGGAGGAGGTCTTGGCCGAAGAGAAGGTCGCACCCGACTTCCAGCACAACCGGCCGCAGATCGACACGTCGCTCGTGTGGATCCACCGGCGGCTCGGCGACAGCGACGTCTACTTCGTGGCGAACCAGAAGGAGCGGGCCGAGGACGTCCTCGCCGGCTTCCGCGTAGACGGGAAAGAGGCCGAGCTCTGGCATCCGGACACGGGCACGATCGAGCCGTCCTCGTATGCGATCGAGAACGCCCGCACGACGGTGCCGCTTCGCCTCGATCCCCACGGGTCGGTGTTCGTCGTGTTCCGCCGCGGCGCCACCGCGCCGGCGCGAACGCTTCCGCGCCCGACGGCCAGCGTCTTGACGACGCTGTCAGGTCCCTGGACCGTGACCTTCCCCCCGAACTGGGGCGCTCCGCCCCGGATCCACCTGGACGGCCTCACGTCGTGGACCGCGTCCGCCGATGCCGGCGTGAAGTACTTCTCCGGCACGGCCACCTACACGAAGGAGATCCAGGCGCCGCCCGCGTGGTTCCGTCCCGGGGCCAGGGTGGTGCTGGACCTGGGGAAGGTCAAGGAGATCGCGGAGGTCTCGGTCAACGGCAAGCCGCTCGGCATCCTCTGGAAGGCGCCCTTCCAGGCGGACGTGACCGGCGCTCTGAAGCCGGGGCCGAACCGCATCGAGATCAAGGTCACGAACCTCTGGCCCAACCGCATGATCGGCGACCAGCAGCCGTCGGCGGCGAGGCGCTACACGTTCACGGACTACAAGCCCTACACGAAAGACTCGCCGCTGCTCGAGTCCGGCCTGCTCGGCCCCGTCACGCTGTCACTCTGCGCTAGACGGAAGATGCGATGAGGTGGCCTTGTAACGTCGCCGGGTGCCCGAGCGGGCGGTGCGTTGCTACTTTTGCAGCACCAACCGTGGCGGCGAAGGAATGCCTGAGCGCAGTGGCTGCAAGTCGTCCAGGTCCTGCAGCCGAGTCTGCAGACCGTAGCGTTCGACGACAGGCTTCATGTCCGGCAACCGTCCGCCCTCGGCGAGCTGGTTGATCGCGGTGTTACACGTCCGCCGGCGGCTTGACCGTGAGGCGGTAGGTGGCCGTGCCGGAGAAGAAGACCAAGGGTCAGGTCGTTGATCTCTCGGCTGCCCGCTCTACGCGACTCTCGTACGTGTCGAGGCGACGAGACGGACCTTGATTCCCAGGCGAGCCAGCATGTCGATGAGAGCATCGGCGCTGAAGAGCTCGACGCGGCCGCGCAGCAAGTCACTGATTCGTGGCTGACTGATTCCAAGGAGCTTGGCGGCCTGAGCTTGCTTCAGGCCCCGAGACCCAAGCTCCTTCTCGAGCCGGATCATGAGGTCAGCGCGCACCAGGAGGTGCTCTGCCTTGTCGGGAGGGAATCCGAGGTCCCGGAATACGTTTCCGCTGGAGCGAGTCACTCTAGGCTTGGTCTTCTGAGTCATCGTACCCTCCGCCTCGTCGCGAGCGCCTCGCGCAGCCGAGTGCGCGCTACCTCAATCTCCCTGGCGGGAGTCTTCCGCGACCGCTTCTCGAACGCGTGCAAGACGTAGACGCCTTCCTCGAAGCGAGCAATGTAGAAGACGCGGTGCTCCTGCCCCGTATGGACTCGGATCTCTTCGGCACCGGTGCCCACGCCGGCCATCGGCTTCCAGTCGGTCGGCTGAAGTCCTTGCTGGACCCTCCGGAGTTCGAATCCGGCCATGCGTCGCGCGTCCTCGGGGAACGCTCTCAGATCGTCCAGCGCGGACCCGATCCATAGAATCGGCTTGTCCACACCGGTGCATTATACAAAGTCCAGTATAGGAGCGCAAGCCCAAGAGCAAGGGAGGCCGCGTAGAATGGCCGGAGCCAGAAGGGGCCGAACGTGGTGCGTCGCCTGCCAGGCCCTGGGGCCGTGGTACACCTTGCTGATGCGCCTCGCAGCTCGGGGACAGCGCCGCTTGGTGGTTGGCTCGGCCGGGACGTCCGACGCCTCTGTCTCCCGCCGAGAGGCCCGGACGCGGCTGGCGTAGAAGCCATAGAAGTACGTGCGATCTCTGCCGGCGTCGGGGATGTGGTCCGGCCACGCGCGCCAGCCATTCCAGGGGGTCCATCGCCTCGAAGTTACGGCCCAGGTTGGGATTCATCTTCGACCGGCACAGCACGGCCTTCTGAGCGTCGAGGTAGACGAGCTTTTTCAACGAGAGCGGATTCCTGACGATGTAACACGCGACCATGAGGATGCCACTCGCAAGAGGTCGCCGCTCGGGCGATCGACACCACGCTGCCGGGCCGAGTGTCCGGTCCGACCCGTGTCCGCATGTACTCACAATCCCGTTCCACTGTAGCATCCTTCCCGAAGCCGAGGCAGTTCACCTTCGGCAACCAAGGAGAAGAGGAGACGATACTGGCAGGGCGGCACGGTCCGCGTTGTCGCTCTACGTGGCGACAGACGAGCGGGTCGGCGTGGAACACCCTGCTGATGAGCCTCGCCCAGCTCGGGGGACAGCGCCGCTTGGTGCTCTCGAGGGTGACGCGGCAGTGATCATCTTTCTAGCACCAACCGGGGTGGCGCAAGAAGCCCTGAAGGCAGCGGCTGCAAGCCGTCGAGGTCCTGCAGCCGCGTGCGCTGACCGTAACGGTCGACCACCGGCTTCATGTCCGGCAACCGCCCGCCCTCCGCGAGCCGGTTGATCGCGGTGTTGTACACGTCGACCCGGATCTCGTTCGCGCCGTCCCGCAGCAGGTCCGTGACGTCCACCCGGTAGGGCGGCGCCCATAGCGAGCCGGCGCGCCGGCCGTTGACGAAGACGGTGGCCGCCTCGCGGATGGGCGGGGCCACGAGCGCGGCGAAGGAGTTTCCGCGCAGCGTGCCCCCGGGAAGCGGCTCCCGCTCGCTGGGCTTTGCTTCGCCGAAGTCCAGGTACGCACGTCCTCCCGGAGATCGAAACGCCGCCGGCGGCGTTACCGTGAGGCGGTAGGTGGCCGCGCCGGAGAAGAAGCGTCGGGCCGCGTCGCCCGCCCAGGAGTGCGGAAGGTCAACGGGGTCGCTGGTGCCGGCGCCGCCGAAGCTCACGCTCCAGCCGGAACGCAGCTCCTCGGACGCGCTCACGACGCGGGCCCTCGCCAGAGTCGCGGACCCGGCGTCTCTTCGGAAGACCACGACGCGCGAGCCGTAGGGCTCCAGCTCGAGCGCGATCTCGCTACCCCCGTCCTCGAGCCGTTCAACCTTGCCGTCGCGTGGATCCCACCGCTCCACGTGCGGCGTGGCCGCACGGAACCGGGCGCGGATGGTCAGCGGCAGGTTGCCGCTGTTGGCCAGGAAATACACGTCCGCATCGGGCAGGCGGCGATGGACGAACCCGACGGCGGGCGTGGGAGGCGTCAGCGTCAGGTCCGGAGGCAGCGCACGGACGAGTCGCGAGGGAAGGTCGTCTTCGCTCACCAGCTCGAGCGACGGCCAATCGCCCTCGGGTTTGCGGCGGACGGCCAGAACCGTTCCCCCGCTGCGTGCGTACTCGGCGAGCCAACGCCTCGTGGCCTCCGGCATCCACCGCACACCCGGCAGCACGATCGCCCTGTATCCCCTGCGCCGAGCTTCTTCGAGCGTGCCGTCGTCGACGAGGTCGAAGTTGTGGCCGGCGTCGAGGATGGCGGGGACGACCTTCGGGCCGATCCAATCGACCGTCTTCATGAAGAGGTTGAGATGGCGCGGCGTTCCGGGCTTGAACGTGGACCACGCGTCCTCGGTCGGCGCGTAGAGCGCCACGTCCGCCACCGGCTCGCCCTGCCGCAGGAGGAAGCTCACGCGCTGCAGATACCCGGCGAGGTCCGGCATCACCGGCCACCAGGGGTTCTTGTCGCTGAGCACGGCCGCCGCGTAGAACGGCCAGCCCGGCGTCCCCGCTTCCGGCGGCGAGTAGGGCCAGCCATGACCGATGAGCTGGTTGATCCCCGAGAGGAAGTGCTGGTCCGCCTCGGCCTTGACGTCGAGCGGCGTCGCCCGGAAGGCCGGAGAGTGGAGCCAGGTCCAGGTCTCGGACGTCGTCACCGGCTTGCCGAAGAGGTGCGAGGCGGAGGCGGCCCAGCGCGACGAGGTCAGGGTGCGGAAGTTCCAGCCTTCCCCGTCGATCAGGTCGGCGTAGCGTGAGCTGGCCAGAGAGGCCGGCGGCTCGCCGTAGTTCTGGATGCGGAAGAGGACCCTGTTCCTCGTGGCCCACTCGCGCATGGGGGAGAGGAAGCGCTCCTGGTAGAGCTCCGTGAGCGTGCGGCCGAAGTCGCGCCGCACGGCCTCGGACCGCTCGCCGACGTCGTACTCCAGGACGGGGAGCACGTCCCGCAGGTCGTAGCCGCGCCGCTTCTGGAACTCCGCAAGCATGTCCGCGGTCCAGTCCGCGCCGTAGACCTCCAAGCTGTCGCAGAAGGCGGCGTGGATGCCGCCCGGCCCCGCGGCGGCGAGCAGCTTGTCGCCGGCTTCGCGGAGGTGCTTCTCGATGGCGGCGCGCTGGTAGTGGTCGAGCACGTAGCCTTCGGCGCCGACGGCCGCGCGCTTGACGACCTGGCCGGTCTGGCTGGAGAAGTACAGCGCAACCATCCGGGGGCCGTCCCCCGGCGGCAATGGGATCGGCCCCTCGCCGGAGACGTTCAGCTCGCGGAAGCTGGTCGGATCGACCTCCGTCAGCGAGCCGCGGCCGATGAAGGCCGCGATGAGCCGGTCGCCCTCGTAGGGCACGGGCCGGGCCACGCTGGTCCGGTCGGGCGTGATCTCGCGGCGGTCGGAGCGCAGCCGCGCCGCGGCCAGGTCGGGCGTGATGTAGGGTCCGCCATAGGACCAGCCGCTGCCGATCGTCACGTCCATCCGCAGGCCGAGCTCGCGCGCCTTGCGCGACGTGAACGCGACCTTTTCCAGGAACTCCGGCGACAGGTAGCGCTCGTTGCGGAGGCCGCGGGCAGGGTCGTCGACCGCCATGGGATAGACGACGGCCAGCTCGAAGCCGCCGATGCCGCCCTCCCGCATCCGGCGCATCTCGGCCTCGACCTCCGCCGTCGTGACGGAGGGGCCGAACCACCACCACCGCATCAAGATCCGGCTGTCGTCGGGCGGCCTGGCGAAGAGCCGCTGGACCTCCGCGACGTTCGGGCTGAGATTGGCCGCCCCCTGCGAAAACGCGAACGCCGGAAGGAGGCACGGCAGAAGGAGCCAGGCGCGGCGCATTCGATTAGAAATATAGCTTCACACCGAGCTGCACGATGCGCGGGTCGCGCGTGCGGTTCGGCTCGCCGAAGAACGTGCCCAGCACCCTCGTGTCCCCGGCCGGCCGAACGTTGTTGGTGACGCTCAGGTTCGTGTAGTCGTTGAAGATGGCGGCGCCGGACTGGCCCGCGCCGTTGACGATGTTGGTGGCCGTGTTGAGCTGGTCGAACTCGGCCGTGTTGAACACGTTGAACGCCTCGAAGCGGAGCTGCAGGGAGCGCTTGCCGCCGCTGCCGAAAGGAAAGGTCTTGAAGAGCGACACGTCGAAGTTCGTGAAGCCGGGGTTGCGCAGGTAGAAGCGGTCGTAAGGGCCCCGATCGTTGATCCCGGGCACGGCGAGAGCCGCGGGGTTGATCCGGCTCTCCCCCGACCCGTTCCCCGGCTCGCCGGCCACCCGGAAGCGCGGCTGCAGGCCTCCCGCGTTGCCCCCCGAGTCGGTGCCCAGGAGCCGCTGCGCGGCGTTGACGCCCGCGACGTTGACGCCGAGCTCGATGGGATTTCCCGAGGCGATCCAGGTGATCCCGGACAGGGTCCAGTTGTCGAGGACGGCCCGGGCCAGGCGGCCCCCGCCGAGCAGCCGGCCGCCCCTGGGCAGGTTCCAGACGTAGTTGGCCACGAAGTAGTGGGTGCGGTCGAAGCTCGCCAGTGCGTAGTCGTAGGCCCGCAGGTCGAAGGGATGGGTGGCATCGGTGGTCCCCGCGGAGTCCGTCTTCGCCCTCGAGAGCGTGTAGGAGAGGCCGAAGGTGAGGCTCCGCGAGAACCGGCGCTGCAGCGCGACCTGCAACGAGTTGTAGGAAGCCTTGCTGTCGAACGACCGGAACCGCATGCTCCCGTAACCCCGGTAGGGCCGCAACTGGTCGGGGTTCAGGCCGTTGACGCCGCTGAAGGAGAGCCCGGCGTCGCGATGTGCCGCGGGCAGGTTGGGCTCCACGGCGGGAACGACGCCGCCGTAACGCGTCGGGTCCTGGCCCTCGCGGGTGAACATCGCCCCGTAGGGGATGGCGTTCAGGTCGGTCTGCCGCGGATTGTGCCGGGACTGCGTGCCCACGTAGGCCACATCCAGCACGATGCCCGCGCCCAGGTCGCGCTGCACGCCGATGCTGTAGCTGTAGACGGTGGGAACCTTCTGGTCGCGGACGTACCCCACCACGTTGCTCTGCACGGGGACGAGGTCGCTGCGCGAGGCCGCGGCCAGCGAATCCAGGCTCCCCAGGCTCAGCGTGACCTGGGAGATGCCGGGCGGGTTGGTGATCGCGTCGGCGATCCGGTCGGTGTCGATCCGGTCGTAGGTGACGCCGAAGCCTCCCCGCAAGACGGTCTTGCCGTTGCCGCCGGCATCCCACGCGAAGCCCAGACGCGGCGCCCACAGCACCGACGCGGTCGCGAAGCCGCCCTGGGGATAGCCGTCAGCCGCGCGGCCCATGCCGTTCAGCAGGTCCCCGGAGCCGGGCACGATCGTGTTGAGGTAGTTGGACGGACGCGTGTTCGCCAGGCTGGGAGCGGCGATGACGGCGGGATCGATGGCGCGGACCGCGCACGGCGAGCCCACGCAGACGGGCCGATAGAGGCGGACGGCGCGCGCAGGGTCGTACAGCTCGGGGTTGAACACGCTCAGCCGGCCTTCCTTGTCGTAGATCGGCTGGTAGTGCGAGACGCGCAGGCCGTAGTCGAGGGTCAGGCGCGGCGTGAGCTTCCACGTGTCCTGGAGGTAGGCCTCGAGGCTCTGGTAGAACCAGTTGCTCTCGATCTTCTGCTCCGCCTGCGTGTAGCTGTCGAAGATCCCCAGCAGGGCGTTGGCGAAGGGGTGGCCCGTGTTCAGGGGATGGGCGCTGTTGTTGGCGAAGATGATGTTCGACTGCACGGGACCGAAGGACGTGCGCCGGTTGTTGGCCCGCTGGTAGTAGAGCCCGCCCTTGAACGTGTGCCGGCCGGCCACCCTGGTCAGGTTGTCCATGAAGTTGTCGATCACGAACCGCTGGTCGAACGGCGTGCCGTTGAAGTCGGTCCCGGCCACCGAGCAGGCCGTCTGGATGGCCGAGGTGGCGGTGCAGTTCTGGCCCGCGATGCCGAGGAAGCGGACGCTGGGCACGGTGCCCGTCGGGTCGGCGGCCGGGAAGAGCAGGGGCGTGCCCACGTCCAGCCGCGACCGCGTCACGTCGTCCAGGTTGATGGGTCCGATGAAGACGCCACCCCGGCCCGCGCCGTAGATGAACTCGTTGATCAGCGAGGGGCTGAACGTGTGGGTGAGGGTCAGGGAGAGCGTGTCGCCCGGCCCGTTCTTGCGGACGATGCCGGCCAGCGGGACGTTGAACTGTGCGGTCGTGGTTCCCAGGGGCTGGCGGTCCTCGTCCTTGTTGTGGATGTAGCGCACGCTCAGACGCGTGCGGGCGGCGACCTGCCAGTCGACGCGGGCGATGTCCTCACGCCGGGGAATGTCGCGAGGGAGCTGCGACGTGAAGTTGTAGAGGGCGCCTCCCTCGGGCGCGTTGGGCAGCGGGAACATGCCCAGCAGCCCCTGCGCGCCCGGGAAGAAGCGGCGGGAGGGGATGATGTTGCCCGGGAAGGGCTGGCGGGTGAGGGGGTCGATGATCGTGATCGGACGCCCGCTGGCGTCGGTGGTGCCCGAGAAATCGCCGTTGCGCTCGGCGGCGGTGGGCACGAGGACGCTCGTGGCCGTGGCCGCGGGCGTCTGCTGGTCGTAGTACTCCTGGGCCAGGAAGAAGAAGACCTTCGGGTCGTCCTTCGTGCCCAGGAAGGGCACCCGCCCGCCGAAGTCCCAGCCGTAATAGTTGAAGCGATAGGGCGGCTTGGGCCGCCGGTTGGCGCTGTTGAAGTAGTTGTTGGCGTTGTAGTCTTCGTTGCGCCGGAAGTAGCGCAGCCCCCCCCGATACTCGTTGGTCCCGGAGCGCGTGGTGAGGGCGATGTAGCCTCCGCTCGCCCGTCCATACTCGGCCTGGTAGTTGGAGGTGAGGATCTTCACTTCCTGCAGTGCGTCGGGGTTGATGGAGACGAGCGCGCCGGTGTTGTTGCCGAGGTTCAGGTTCGTCACCCCGTCCACCGTGTACTCGTGCTGGTTGCTGCGCGTGCCGTTCACATTGAACTGGCCGACCACGTTCTGCACGGTGGAGCTGGTGATCGTGCTGCCCGCGACCACGCCGGGGATGGTCTTGAAGAGGTCCGTGATGTTCCGGCCGTTCAGGGCGAGGTCGCGCAGCTGCTTGTTGGTGACCAGGTCGGAGCGCTCGGCCGATTCGGACTGGATCTGCAGCCGGCCCACGTCGGCCTCGACCGAGACGACCTCCGAAAGGCTGCCCACCTCGAGGAGGATGTCGCCCACGTTCACCTTGGAGGCCGTGGGCAGGATGATGTTGTCCTTCTCGAACTTCTTGAATCCCGAGATCTCCACGCTCACCGCGTAGGTTCCGGGCGGGAGCTGGAGGGCGACGAACACCCCTTCGGCATCGCTGTTCGTGGTTCGCGTGACGCCGATCGCGGGGCTGGCCAGCGTGACCGTGGCGCCGGGCAGGACGGCTCCGCTCGTGTCCTTGACCGTCCCGGTGACCGAGCCCGCGCTCTGCGCCGAAGCCATGCCGGTGAGCGCGAGCACGGCCGCGATCGCCGCCAGCGCCACCCGAGCGAGCTTCCTCATGATTTCCCTCCCGTCCGTGGTCTGTTCCCGCGAGGCTGTGTCGGCACCGGCGACAGGTCAAGCGCGCGCGCGCCTTCGGCCCGCGTTCTACGCAATGAAACGCGGCGCCAACGCCACGGGCTGAGCCCAATCTCCGCGCGTGTCCGTACTTACGCGCCTCCAGCGTCATCGCCGGCACTGGCACGCGTCACCGCCCCCCGGGCGCGGTGCGTTATGCGCTTCGGAACACTGGCGTCGCGAGCTCCCGGCGACACATCGAGGACGGCGAACGCGCCGTCCACGGCATAGAGACCCACGTCGGGCTACCGGCGAGATTTGCGTATCGTCTCGAGCCGTGATTCATCGAGACACAACATCTGGATCATCGATGCTGACGGAGGGAACCCGATCCAATTGACATCGGACGACGCCGAGCATCATCAGCCCCGATATTCGCCGCAGGGTACGTCGATCCTGTATCTGTCGAACAGC
>WNEY01011828.1_pt1 | contig 11365 bp, 10 predicted proteins | sample 5400531 | NCBI WGS metagenome assembly WNEY01 (sample SAMN13153338, study PRJNA577476) | soil metagenome | isolation source: 200 cm saprolite under Douglas fir tree site 1 | place: USA:California | collected 2015-04-18
CGCCGACGGCACGATCCGACGCTGGAATGCGCTGACAGGCGATCCAATCGGTTCGTCCCTGACTGGCGCGCCAGGCGATCCACTGGCGGCCTATGCCGGAGATCATGGCGCTGAGATGTTCAGGGCCTGCATCGCCTGTCACACCCTGTCCGGGAAGGAGACGCCGCGCGCAGGCCCGACGCTTGCCGGATTGTACGGCCGCAGGATTGCGTCGGTGCCCGGCTACCGCTTCTCCGAGGCGTTGAAAGGCATGGACATCGTCTGGACGCCGGAGACCGTGGCAAAGCTGTTCGAGGTCGGCCCGAACGCCTATACGCCCGGCACCAAAATGCCGGACCAGCGCATCGGATCGCCGGACGACCGCAAGGCGCTCACCGACTTCCTGGCGCGTGCGACGGCCAAATAGCTATTCTTTGGTTTCACGTTCGCGCAAATAATCGTCCGTCGTGCGGGGCGGGGTACGCTCGGATACGCCGGCGAACGGATCGAATGGCTGCTCGCTCATGGTGATGACGCGGCAGTCGGCGCACATTCTCACTGTATCCAGCCGCTTGTCGCCCGCGGGAAACATCCAGTGCCGGCCCTCGAGCTTGGCTGCGACCCGGTCGATCGTGCTCTTGACGCCAAACGGCTTGTTGCAGCGGATGCAAAGCGCAGGTTCTTCTTCCTTGATGATTTGGGCTCTCGCCTGGGTGGCGCGGAAATCGATCTGCGGCTTCAGCGTAATGACTTTTTCCGGGCATGTGCTCTGGCATAACCCGCACTGCACGCAGGCGTCTTCGACGAATTTGAGCGCAGGACGCTCCGGATCGTCGCGAAGCGCGCCGGTCGGACAGACCGACACGCAGGACAGGCAAAGCGTGCATCCGTCGATATTGACGCTGATTGCACCGAGCGGCGCGCCTTCGGGCAGGGCAACGACATCCGTCGGAGCCGGGGCGACGCGGTGCAGTTCGCTCAAGGCGAAGCGAAGCAGGTCGCGCCGCTTGCCCACCGTCTTGAAGGTGGCGGGGTGCTGAACCGCGGAAGCGGGTTCCATCCCCCGCAATGTTTCGCCAAGCGTATCCGGATCGTCGGTTTCGATCGTCGAAACGCGGCATCCTGCAAATCCAAGTCCGGAAGCAATGGCATCGGCCATTGCCATGGTCTGGAATAGCCCCGTCACGTCGTGCAACGGTTTTGCCCGCAGCAGGAAGCGTACACCCGCCGCGCCGTAGGCGAACGCCGCCACAATCGCTTCCAGGCCGACCTGCGTCACTTCATTGACGGCCAGCGGCAGCACGTTCGCCGGCAGGCCGCCGCCATGACGGGCGAGCGCATCGATCAGCGCGGTGCCGTGTTGACCGTCGTGGAACAGCACGATTGCGCTCGCGCCGCCTGCTTCGCGATAGGTCAGTAGCATCGCGCGCAACTTGTGCAGCAGCGTATCGGCGGGCGGCAGCGCATAGGAAGCCGCGCTGGTCGGGCACGCAGCCGCACACTGGCCGCACCCGGCGCAGATCTCTGCGCTGATCCTGACGTGATCGCCGTCCGGCGTAATCGCAGCCGTAGGGCAAAGGTCGAGACAGCGATGGCAGCCCGTCAGTTTTGAGCGCGAATGGGCGCAGAGTTCCGCGGTGAAATTGATGTATCTCGGCTTGTCGAAGCTTCCGATGAGATCGCGCGCCTTGAGCACGGCGCGCAGCATCGCCGCCGGCTCGCGCGGATCGGCGCGCAGATAGCCGTCGCGCAGGTCATGCGCCGGGAAAAGTGGCGGACCTCCCGACAGATCGAACAACAGGTCGCAACGCGAGGTCAGACCGTTGCGGGCAGCCTCGAAAGTGAAGGCGTCGCGCGAGGAGGGGCGCGGCACCGCATAATCGTCGATGGTGAGTTCGAACGCGCCGAAATGACCCCTGGCGTTGCGGATAGTTCCCTTGACGATCGGGAACAATGCCGTGGGCGGCGGCACGATCTCGGCCGGTTTCGTAATCATGACCGTGACGTCGAGGTGATCGGCGAGCAGTTTGCCGGCTTCGACTGCAGTCTCGTCGCGGCCGTAGATCAGGATGACGCCTTCGCTCGACAAGGTAACGAGCGGATAAGCGGGTGCGGGCTCGGAGCCGGCAGCGAGGAGCGCTGCCATTTTCGGCCCCGCCAAGGCTCCTTCCTTGGACCAGCCTGCCGTCTCGCGGAGGTTCACGAAATCGATATGCTCCGAGCGCTCGCCCGCCTCGTCGGAGAACAGCGGGGCCTGCTGGGTGCAGCCAACGATCAGTGGGCCCTCTGTCCTTGCCGCATTGCGAAACTGATCGAGCTCGGCCCGGCACAACTGATGGAAAGTTGCGATCTCGCTGTTGCGGCATGCCCGACGCACGGCAGACGTATCAAGGTGCATCGTGTCTTCACACGAGCACATCAGGATCGTTTTCGGAGGCTGTGCCATGCTGGCTGATCGCTCCGCTCAAACCGGCGGACTCGCGCCGCTGGTCCAGCTCGGATAGACTATTCATTGAAGAGAGGAAAAGGAAGCGGGAGGACCAACTGTCGCGGACAGCACGCACCAGCGCCTCCGCACCGGAACCGATCGATCTGCCTCCGCCGTTCACTCTGGTGAGGCTGCGCGAAAGCCGTGATGCCTTTGCCCACGCGGTCGATATCGCCGAAGAGAGCGGCGCCGGTACGCTGGTCTATGTGGGGCGGTTCGACCTCGCCGAGTTCGCCGTCGTGCTCGAACCCAGCGAGCCCCTGTGCGCGGCGCGGCGGGCCTTCTACGCGGGCATGGTGGCCCTGACCAACGCCTTGCGGGCCTATGCGCCGCCGAACAAGGAGATAACGATCGACTGGCCGGATGCGATCCGTATCGACGGTGGTCTCGTCGGCGGCGGACGGCTCGGCTGGTCTTCCTCCGCCAAGGAAGACGAGCCGCCGGCCTGGCTGGTGTTCGGCGCCATGGTCCGAACCGTAGCAATGACTGACGAAGAAGCCGGCGTTCATCCGCTCGCGTCCGCGCTGGACCAGGAGGGTTTTGGCGAGGCGGGTGCGGTTCAGGTGACAGAAAGTTTCGCCCGGCATCTGATGCTGGCGATCCACATCTGGCAGGCTGACGGCTTCGACGGCGTGGCACGGGAATTTCTGAGCCGACTGCCGCGTGAACGCCGGATCACGCGTCGGATCGAGGGGAATGGCGATCTGATCGCGCACCGGATCGATACGGACGAGACCGAACGGCGGGAGCTGGCGAAGGCGTTGGCCGCGCCCTCCTGGCTCGATGCAAAACTAGGGGGACCGCGGCTTTGAAGCTGTTGCGCACCATCGTGCTCGATCCATCCGATACGTTCGTATTCGACATATCGGCCGAGCCCGGCGACTGGGCTGTCTCCGGCGCGTTCCGCTTCTGCGATTGCGACCCGGCAAAGCTTCAGGGCAAGGATCGCTGGGCCTTCCGCGGCGGTTTCCTCGGGGTGCGGTCTTGGGGATGGTCGACGCTGGTTCAGGTCGTTGATGCGACCGAAGAGAATCGCGAGGCGTTGGTGGAACTCCTTGCCGGGCAGCTTGTCGACCGCTTCGGCGCGCCGGACCAGGCAACTGCACGGCTCGCCGCGGAAGAGGAAGTGGCGTTTGCGGAGTCGCTGTGCACGCATCCCGTCGACACATTGATCGCGGTCCACCGTACGGCGGCCGACGGCGAGGTCCGTGAAGCTTTTCGGACATTGCAGCGGCGGGAAGAAGCCGGTCACGGCAAGGCGTTCTCGTTCATTGAGGTCGAGCATGAAGATCCCAGGCCCGACAGCGATCTCAATCTGGCGGATATGAGCCTGGAGCCGCGGCACCGATGAAGGATTTTTGGAACTCCTGCGGCCATAATCTGCTCGATCGGAATGCGGGCGGGGGGCTTGTGGTGACGGACGAATTCTTGAAAGCCTATTTTGCGCGTCCCGAGCTGATGCCGCCGGATGACGCCTGCGCGATCGAGCGCCGATTGCGTCGGGATTTATTCGCAGATCCGCGCCGGCCGGTTGGTGCGGACGAAGTTGCCGTGATCGCCGATTCCGATGCGCGAGAGAATTGGCAATTCGTGCTGGCGTTTCGGGACCTGCTGCTGCGGTACCCGACGCTGGAAGCGGCCTATCTCGCGCTGCTCCGCCCGGGATCGGTCGTGCTGCCGCCGCTGTTCGTCAATCAGCTCGTGCATGTGATTCTGCGTAATGTGCTGGATGGCTGCGAAGATCCGTTCGTGCTTCGCGCTGCCGAATTGTTCTTCCGGCCCCAGCGGATCATGCCGCACGAACATTCGCTCCTCCTTGGTGATGAGGAGATCATCGGCGAAAGCAGCCCGACGCCGGTGCTATCGCTGATGTCGATGCTGGGTGCGGCCACCGACGCACAAGTCGACGTTCTCAGCGAGCTCGAGCCGCTCGTTGAATTGCACAATGCAAAACTTTCCTGGTACATCGGGCTCGATGCCGAAGCCACTCGCATCGGCGACCAGCTTTGGCATGGTGAGATCCTCGACGACCGGACCGCGGGTCGCGTGCTGGCGCTGTTCCGCCTCGACGTTGCCGACGCGGCGCTCGTGGCTGACACGCTCGATCGCGAGCCGGTCTATCTGATACTTGCAATGACATCGGAGCAGATCGTCCGGATGAAGCCGCAGAATCTTTTGACGGGATTGCCAGTCCAGCACCTGGAGGCTGCGAGTTGAGCCCTGCCGCGATACCTTTGCTGCGCATTTCCCTGGGCGTGGTGGTCGAGCGCCGCGAGGCGGACTCGCCGTGGACCGCTTTTGTCTGGCGCGGCATCGGCGTGCTGCCGGATGAGCCGGAGATGAAGCCATGGACGGTGCTGCGCGAGCAGGATGAGACGACACTCTATTATGCCGGCAGCGCCACCGTCGATCTCTACCGTTCCGAGACGGCGCGTTATCGCGACAATATTTGCTCCGGCACGCCCAGTATCTGGATCGTGTTGAGTCCATCGGAGGGCACGTGGCCTTACGCTCTTTCGGCGGTGACCGCTGATCCCGCGGAGGGAGAAGCCTTCACCGAAGCCGGCGCCAATCTGGTCGAAGCGGTTCCTATGCCCGAAACTGTTCTCGATGCGATTGAGCAGTTCATCGCCGAGCACCATGTCGAAAGGGAATTCGTCAAGCGAAAGCAACGCCGCGCCGATCCCGAGGTGCTGGCGCGGCGTCATCATGGAGGCGGACACGAATGAGCGAGGAAGAATTTCTCGCGCGCTGGTCTCGCCGCAAGCGCGAGGCGAGGGCGGCCGCGGATGGCCCGCAGCCGGCGGCGCCAGCCGAGGCGCCGAATCCGGCGCCGTCGGTCGCGGCCGAACATCCTGTCGGCGAAGAGGTGGATCTTTCGAGCTTGCCGCCGATCGACTCGATTACGGCGGCTACCGACATCACGGCATACCTGCGCAATGGCATCCCGCAGGAGCTCGGCCGTGCGGCGCTTCGTCGCGCCTGGTCAGCCGATCCGGCGATCCGCGATTTTGTGGGCCTCGCGGAGAACGCCTGGGACTTCAACGACCCGAATGCCATGCCCGGTTTCGGGCCGCTTGACTTTTCGGAGCAACAACTCAGTGCAGTTGTTGAACGGATCGTGGGAGGGGTGCGGCGGGTTGCTCAGAATCTCCCGAATTCGTCCGCAGAACCGAGAGACGAGGGGCAGCCGGCTGATTCAGAGCCGACGCGGGCATCGCATCGCGCAGAAGTGATCGCCGATCGCAGCCTGATCGGCGAGGCGACCACGGAGGATTCCTCGCCAAGTTCTGCTGCGCCGCAACGGGAAATCGCTCAAAACGTCAAGAGCGACGAGACTGTCATCCGGCGCCGAACGCACGGCGGTGCGTTGCCGCACTAGGCTTCGACCAAAGGCTATCGCATCGAACTAATTGACCGCATCGGAGCTGCCGTTTACTCTTGGTTGCAGAGGGGGCGATCGGGTGCTTGGCGCTTCTCGGGATGGAGGTCCACGTGCGCGATGCGGGCCTTACTCGTGCCATTGACGCGGCAGGTGGCGTAGTCCAGCTCGCTCGTAAGATAGGCATTGCCCAGTCCTTGGTTTCCAACTGGGACAAGGTGCCTGCACAACGCGTCATTGCAGTTGAAGCCGCGACTGGCGTGTCGCGCAAAATACTTCGCCCAGATCTCTTTGACGATATTTCCGCGCCCAATGATGCTGTTGATCCCGTCGACGCCGGGCGCGCGCAGGAATATTCGCTGCTAGCTGCTTTGCTGTCGTCTGTGCCATCGCGTGCGCTGCTCGATCAGATCGCAGAGCTGCGCGACGATGGTACGCCGCTCGGGCATGCTCATGCCGCGCTGGCGGAGGTCGCATCGAAGGCTACCGCAGCTGAGGTCGAACGCGAATATTTCGATCTGTTCGTTGGCCTCGGGCGCGGCGAATTGCTGCCCTACGCATCGTATTATCTGACGGGCTTTCTCAACGAGCGTCCGCTGTCGCGCCTGCGCGAGGATCTTGCGACGCTCAGTATCGAGCGGGCCGAGAATAGTTCCGAACCGGAGGATCATGCCGCAACGCTCTGCGAGATCATGGCGGGGCTTGCGTCCGCTCGCTTTCCGGCGTCGCCGGAAGCTCAGCGCGGCTTCTTCGAGAGGCACGTGTCGCGCTGGATGGGCCGCTTGTTTGCCGACATGGGGAATGCGGCAGGTGCCAAGTTTTACAGGCCTGTCGGGTCGCTCGGGCGCCTGTTCCTCGAAATCGAAGCGGAAGCATTTACGTTCGCGAACTGACCAGGGCTGCTGGTCCGGGAGGATGCGATGAAGGACGAAAAGAAACTGACCGTCGGCCGCCGCGACTTCCTTCGCGAGGTCGGCATCGGCGCAGTCGGTGCCGGTGCGACGCTGGCGGCGCCGTTGACGGCGCCTGCGCAGGCCGACAGCGAAAATAACGATGAGAAGCGTAAGGCGCGCTACAAGGAAACCGATCACGTGAAGGCATATTACCGCGTCAATCGCTACCCTGCCTGAAGGAGGCGGCCGTGCTGATCAAGCGAACACAAGTCCAGCGTTCCGACTCTGCATCGCGCGGATCAGTCGCAAACAGCCTGGCCGATCAATCCGGCGGCTTCGATCGCCGCACCTTCCTGCGCCGATCCGGTCTTGCCGGCGGCGGCCTTGCCGCCCTGACCGCCTTGTCGGTCGGCGGCGTCCGCAAGGCGGAGGCGGCCATGGCCGGTCCGCTCACCTCGGGCGCAACCGTGCGCAAGAGCATCTGCACGCATTGCGCGGTCGGATGCACCGTCACCGCGGAAGTGCTGAACGGGGTCTGGATCGGGCAGGAGCCGAGCTGGGATTCCCCGATCAATCGGGGATCGCATTGCGCCAAGGGCGCCTCGGTGCGCGAGCTTGTGCACAGTGAGCGGCGGCTCCGCTATCCAATGAAGCTTGTCAACGGCCAGTGGACGCGCGTCTCCTGGGATACCGCGATCAACGAGATCGGCGACAAGTGCATGCAGGTCCGTGAGAAATCCGGCGCCGATTCCGTCTATTGGCTGGGCTCGGCCAAGATGACCAACGAAGGCGCCTATCTGTTCCGCAAACTCGGCGCGTTTTGGGGCACCAACAATACCGATCATCAGGCGCGCATCTGCCATTCGACAACCGTGACCGGCGTGGCCAACACCTGGGGCTACGGCGCGATGACGAACAGCTTCAACGACATCAGGAATTCGAAGACGCTGATCATCTGGGGCGGCAATCCAGCGGAGGCGCATCCTGTCTCGCTGCAGCATCTGCTGGAGGGCGCGGAGTTGAACCGGGCCAATTTCGTCGTCGTCGATCCGCGGCTGACAAGGACCGCGGCGCATGCGACCGAGTATGTGCGGCTGCGGCCCGGCACCGATATCCCGGTGCTCTACGGAATGATGTGGCACATCCTGAAGAATGGCTGGGAGGACAAGGAGTTCATCCGGCAACGCGTCTATGGCTTCGATGACGTTCGCAAGGAGATCGAGAAGTGGACGCCGGACGAAGTCGAACGCGTCAGCGGCGTGCCCGGTGCGCAGCTTGAGCATGTCGCCAAGATGTTCGCCACCGAAAAGCCCGCGACGCTGATCTGGTGCATGGGGCAGACCCAGCATACGGTCGGCACCGCCAATGTGCGCGCGAGCTGCATTGCGCTGCTGTTGACAGGGAACGTCGGCGGCCCTGGAATGGGCGCAAATATTTTCCGCGGCCATGACAACGTCCAGGGCGCGACCGATGTCGGGCTCGATATCGTGACGCTACCGTTCTACTATGGACTGGCCGAAGGCGCCTGGAAGCACTGGGCGCGGGTCTGGGAAGTCGATTACGGCGATCTGGTTTCCCGCTTCGACGACAAGAAGCAGATGGAAACGCCCGGCATCCCGCTGACAAGGTGGTTCGACGCGACAATCCTGCCGAGGACCGACATTGCGCAAAAGGACAATATCAAGGCGGTGTTCGTACAGGGACACGCCAGCAACAGCATCACACGCATTCCCGAATCCCTCAAAGGTCTGAAGGCGCTCGAACTGCTTGTCGTTGCCGATCCGCATCCGACCACCTGGACATCGCTCTCCGTGGAGGCCGGACGCAAGGATGGCGTCTACCTTCTCCCCCTGGCCACCCAGTTTGAATGCACGGGCTCGCGCGTTGCCTCGAACCGTTCGCTCCAGTGGGGCGAGCAGATCGTCAAGCCGATCTTTGAATCGAAGGACGATCTCGAGGTCATCTACCTGATGGCGAAGAAGTTCGGCTTCGCCGACAAGATGTTCAAGAACATCAAGGTCGAGAACAATCTACCGGACGCCGAGGATGTGCTTCGCGAGATGAACCGCGGGAGCTGGTCGACCGGCTATTGCGGGCAGTCGCCCGAGCGCCTCAAGGCGCACATGAAAAATCAGCACAAGTTCGACCTGGTGACCATGCGGGCGCCAAAGGACGATCCGGAGGTCGGCGGCGACTATTACGGCCTGCCGTGGCCTTGCTGGGGCTCGCCCGAAGTGAAGCATCCCGGTACACCGCTGCTCTACAACACCAATCTCCATGTGATGGATGGCGGCGGCACGTTCCGGCCTCGTTTTGGGATCGAGCGCGAGGAGAAGCTTCCGGATGGCACGACGCGGAAGGTCAGCCTGCTGGCGGACGGGTCCTACTCGAAGGATTCCGGGATCACGGACGGCTATCCGGAATTCACGCTGGCAAGCCTGAAGAAGCTTGGCTGGGACAAGGATTTGACCGACGCCGAAGTGGCGATGATCAACAAGGTCAATGGCAACAATCCCGACACCGTCTCATGGTCGCTCGATCTGTCGGGCGGAATTCAGCGCGTGGCGCTGATGCATGGCTGCGTGCCCTACGGCAACGGCAAGGCTCGCATGAACGCATTTGGCCTGCCGGACCCGATTCCGGTGCACCGTGAGCCGATCTACTCGCCGCGTGTCGACCTGGTGTCGAAATATCCGACACTGCCCGACGCCAAGCAGTTCCGAGTGCCCAATCTCGGCTTCTCGGTGCAAAAGGCTGCAATCGACAGGGGAATTGCAAAACAATTCCCGCTTATCCTCTCCTCGGGTCGTCTTGTCGAGTACGAGGGCGGCGGCGAGGAGACGCGCACCAACCCGTGGCTCGCGGAGCTGCAGCAGGACATGTTCATCGAGATCAACTCGGCGGATGCCTCCGATCGCGGCATCAAGGACGGCGGCTGGGTCTGGGTGAGCGGCGCCGAGAATGGTTCGCGCGCCAGGATGAAGGCGCTGGTCACGGAGCGCGTCGGCAAGGGCGTCGCCTGGATGCCGTTCCACTTCGGCGGCTGGCTTGGCGGTGCCGACCTTCGCAAGAACTATCCGGCGGGCACCGACCCGATCGTGCTGGGTGAAAGCGCCAACACCATCACCACCTACGGATATGACCCGGCGACCGGCATGCAGGAGCCCAAGGTCACCCTTTGTCAGATCGTCGCGGCTTAAGGAGCAACTCACATGGCTCGGATGAAATTTCTCTGCGACGCTGACCGGTGCATCGAATGCAACGCCTGCGTCACGGCCTGCAAGAACGAGCACGAGGTGCCCTGGGGCATCAACCGGCGCCGTGTCGTGACCATCAACGATGGCAAGCCCGGCGAGCGCTCGATATCGATGGCGTGCATGCACTGCACCGACGCGCCCTGCGCGGCTGTATGTCCGGTGAACTGCTTCTATACGACGGCCGATGGCGTCGTGTTGCACTCCAAGGATCTCTGCATCGGCTGCGGCTACTGCTTCTACGCCTGTCCGTTCGGCGCGCCGCAATATCCAAAAGTCGGCAATTTCGGCTCGCGCGGCAAAATGGACAAATGCACCTTCTGCGCCGGCGGCCCCGAGGCCGACGGCAGCAAGGAGGAGTATGATAAATATGGGGCGAACCGTCTAGCCGAGGGCAAGCTGCCGCTCTGCGCCGAGATGTGCTCGACCAAGTCGCTGCTGGCCGGCGACGGCGAAATCATCGCCCAGATCTACAAGGAGCGCGTGATGAAACGCGGCTACGGCTCGGGTGCATGGGGCTGGAAGACCGCCTATCGGGAGACGATCGAATCCTGACGGTCTCGCGGGCGCATAATACCGGGGAGGAGGAGCTCATGGGCTCAATTGGACGATTTAGCCGCCTGGCTTTTGGCGCCTGGGCGCTTCTTCTGTTGCTGGTTGCCGCAGCACCGGCGCCATCCAGCGCCCAGCAGGTCAATCCGACCGCGAGCTCGGTCAAGGAGCAGCAGCTCCTGCAGGAGCTGAACAGGATTCAGGGCCGCGTCAGCATTCCCGATCAGCGATCAGGCGTGCTCGAACAGCCGGCGGGCCGCGATTGGCGGGAGTTCCGTAACGTCACGCTGCGCTGGGTCGGCGGCATCGCCATTCTCGGCGTGCTGGCGGTGCTGGTGATCTTCTATCTCAGCCGCGGCATGGTCCGCCTCGAGAGCGGACGGTCCGGGCGCAGCATCGTGCGCTTCACCACGTTCGAGCGCTTCGTGCATTGGATGACCGCGACCTGCTTCATCATTCTCGCGCTCTCCGGGTTGAACATCACCTTCGGCCGGCCGCTGCTGCTGCCGTTGATAGGGTTCGAGGCCTTCTCCGAGTGGTCGCAATGGGCGAAGTACGCCCACAACTACCTCAGCTTCCCGTTTACGATCGGCGTCGTCCTGATTTTTCTGATGTGGATCGCCGGCAACATTCCCAACAAGGTGGATATCGACTGGATCAAGCGGGGAGGCGGCTTGGTCGGCCACGATCATCCGCCGGCCTATCGGTTTAATGCCGGTCAAAAGGCGGTCTACTGGATCGTCGTGATCGGGGGCGGGTTGGTTGCCGCGACCGGTTACGAACTGATGTTCCCCTTCTATGTCACCGGCATCGAGGG
>WNEY01003831.1_pt1 | contig 11362 bp, 9 predicted proteins | sample 5400531 | NCBI WGS metagenome assembly WNEY01 (sample SAMN13153338, study PRJNA577476) | soil metagenome | isolation source: 200 cm saprolite under Douglas fir tree site 1 | place: USA:California | collected 2015-04-18
GCGACGGCGAGATACGCCGCCATGTTCGCCTGCGCCCCGGAGTGCGGCTGCACATTCGCATGCTCGGCGTCGAACAGCTGCTTGGCCCGGTCGATCGCGAGCTGCTCGACCTGATCCACGATCTCGCAGCCGCCGTAATAGCGCTTCCCGGGCAACCCCTCGGCGTACTTGTTGGTGAGCGCAGTGCCCATGGCTTCGAGGACGGCAACGGACACGAAGTTCTCGGAGGCGATCAGCTCTAGTCCATGCTCTTGGCGCGCAACTTCGCGCTTGATGAGCTCGCCGATTTTGGGATCGACGTCGGACAACGGCGCCTGACGATCAGTCACTTGTCGATTTTCTCCACGCGGCGTTGATGACGACCACCTTCGAATCCCGTTTCCAGCCACTTGTGCAGGATGTTCACCCCCTGCTCTTCGCTGACAAACTGCGCCGGCAGGACCAGCAAATTCGAATCCCCATGCTCGCGCGACAGCTCCGCTACCTGCTCATTCCATGCCAGCGCCGCACGCACGTGGGGGAAGCGGTTAGCCGCGTACGACATGCCCAAACCTGTACCACAAGTGAGCACCCCCCGTTGCACTTCTCCACTACTCACCGCCTTCGCGACCGGCTTGGCATAGTCGGGATAGTCGTCCGCCGGATCGAGCTTCTTGGGCCCCACGTCGATGGGCTCGTAGCCCAGTTTCTTCAGCTCGTCGACGAGCCGGTTCTTTAGGTTAAACCCGACATGGTCGGCACCGACGTAGATCTTCTCAGACAAAGTTTTGTCTCACCTTGGCTATCGCAGCAATCCGTCTCTCGGCCAACCGGTCCGCAGCCTTGTAGCTCGGCATGCTCTCCTCATTGGCAATGTCGAACACCATGAGAATCGTGTCGTAGATCTCGCCCGCCTTGTTGCGCGCCCGCTCCATCGTCCAGCCCTCGAGCTCGGCGTTGACGTTCACTAGCCCACCGGCGTTGATCACGTAGTCGGGCGCGTACGTGATGCCGCGCGCCTCCAGCATGTCGCCATGGCGCTCCTCGGCGAGCTGATTGTTCGCCCCGCCGGCCACGATCTCCACCTTGAGCTGCGGGATGGTCTGATCGTTGATGATCCCGCCCAGCGCGCACGGCGCGAAGATGTTGGCTTCGACCCCGTAAATCTCGTCGGCGCCGACGGCCGTTGCCCGGAAGTCGTCCACCACCGCCTTCACCTTGGCGGCGTCGATATCGGTCACGACCAGCTGCGCCCCTTCCTTATATAGAAGATCGGCCAGGTAATAGCCGACGTGGCCGCAGCCCTGGATCGCCACCGTCTTGCCCTTGAGCACATCCTCGCCGTAGTGGTGCCTGGCGCAGGCCTTGATCCCGCGATACACGCCAAACGCGGTCACCGGTGACGGATCGCCCGACTTGCCGATCAGTCCTGTGACGTGATCGGTCTCCGCCTTGATGAACTCCATGTCGCCGACCGACGTGCCGACGTCCTCCGCCGTGATGTAGCGGCCGCCCAGCGCCTTCACGTGGCGGCCGTGCGCGCGGAAGATCGGCTCGCGATTGCGAATGTTGTTGTCGCCGATGATGACGCTCTTGCCGCCGCCGAGGTTGAGCCCCGCGACCGCCGCTTTGTACGTCATGCCGCGTGCCAGACGCAGGCAGTCGATCAAGGCGTCGCGATCGTTCGCGTAATTCCAGAACCGCGTCCCGCCGAGCGCCGGGCCGAGGGTGGTGTCGTGGATGGCGATGATGCCGCGATAGCCGGAGGAGGGCTCGTACACGAGCGACACCTGCTCGTGCTCGTGCTCCTCGAGCAGCGCGAACAGCGCCGTCGCTTCCTCTTTCTTAGCCGTGGTGCGTGAGGGCGCGGGCGATGACGACGCGCTGGATTTCACTGGTACCTTCATAGATCTCGGTGACCTTTGCATCCCGGAAGAGTTTCTCGACCGGGAAATCTCGCATGTATCCATAGCCCCCGAAGAGTTGAATCGCCTGCGTCGTGACCCACATCGCCGTCTCCGAGGCGAACAGCTTCGTCATGCTGGCGTACAGCGTGACGTCCTCACCCGCATCTTTGCGTGCCGCCGCCCGATGCGCCAGCGCCCGCGCCGCCTCGATGCGCGTCGCCATGTCGGCGAGCTTGAACTGTACCGCCTGGAAGTCCCCGATCGCCTTGCCGAACTGCTTGCGCTCGGCGCAGTACTTGAGCGACAGCTCCAGCGCCTTGCGCGCGATGCCCACACCCTGCGCCCCGATGCCGAGCCGCCCGGAGTCCAAACCCTCCATCGCGTAGATGAACCCCATCCCCTCGTCGCCCAGCATCTGGTCGGCGGGGAGGCGGAGCTCGTTCAGCTCGATCCCCGCCGTGTTCGACGCCCTCAGCCCCATCTTGTCTTCCGGCTTCGCCGCCTTGTACCCCTTGGAATCGGTGGGCACGATGAACGTCGAGATGCCTTTCGCGCCGCGGCGCGCGTTGGGCGTATCGGTGCGCACCATGATCATCATGAGGTCGGCCGTGCCGGCGTTCGTCGCCCACGCCTTGGATCCGTTCAGCACCCAGTGCTTGCCGTCCTTTGTCGCCTGCGACCGCAGCGATGCCGCGTCGGAGCCCGCCTCGGCTTCGGACAACGCGAAGCCCGCGAGCAATTCGCCGCGCGCCATCGGCTTGAGCCAGCGCTCTTTCTGCTCGCGCGTCCCGTGCTTTACCAGCATCGTGGTGGGGATGGCATTGTGAATGCCGATGGAGACGGCGAGCGCGGAATCGGCGGCAGAGATTTCCTCGAGCACCATCAAATACGTCACGGTGTCGAGGCCCATGCCGTCGTACTCTTCCGGCGTGCACATCCCCAGAAAGCCGAGTTTGCCCAGCTCGTCGATCACGTCGCGGGGGAAATGACTGGTGCGATCCCACTCGGCGGCGAACGGCTCGATCTTCTCGCGCGCGAATTCCCGCGCCAGCTCGACGACCTGCTCCCGGACGTCAGTCGCGGTAGACATAGAAGCCCACACCGGATTTCCTGCCCAACCGTCCCGACGCGACCATCTCCGTCAACAACCGCGCCGGCCGGTACTTGATATCACCGAAACCTTCCTGCAATACCTCGAGAATCGCGAGGCAGACGTCCAGGCCGATCAGGTCTGCGAGCGCGAGCGGCCCGAGCGGATGCTTCATCCCCAGCGTCATCACCTGGTCGACCGCTTCGGCGGTCGCGATGCCCTCCTGCACGCACAGGATCGCCTCGTTGATCATCGGCATCAACACGCGGTTGGACACGAAGCCCGGCGCGTCGTTCACCTCGACCGGCGTCTTGCCGAGCTCTCTGGAGATCTCGACAACCCGCGCCGTGGTGTCAGGCGATGTCTCGAGGCCCTTCACGACCTCCACCAGCGGCATCAACGGCACAGGATTCATGAAGTGCATACCGATGACTCTGCCGGGGTTGTTGGTGTGCTTGGCGAGCTCGGTGATCGAGATAGATGAGGTGTTGCTGGCGAGAATGGAGTCGGGAGCCAGGAGCCGGGATACAGTGGCGAAAATCTCAAACTTGATCTTGGGATTCTCGGTCGCCGCTTCCACGAGGATTTCGGCACCTTTCACGGCATCGAACGACGTACTCGCCTTGATGCGCGCGAGCGTCCCAGCTCCTGACTCCCGGCTCCCGACTCCTTTTCTCACCAGCCGCTCGATGTTCGTCGCGATCGTCTTCAGTGCGCGTTCCAATGCTTCGGGTTCAAGATCCACCAGCGAAACGTCCCAACCATGCTGCGCAAACACGTGCGCGATCCCGTTCCCCATCGTCCCGGCACCCACGACGGCGACCTTGCTCATCCCGCCAGCCAGGTGCGCGGCTGTTTCACGCGCGCGCCGATCACGGCCAGCGTGCCGGCGATCAGCACGATCGTCGTCACGATGCCGCCCTCGGGGCCGAACGCGCCGCCGTCCACCCAGGGGTGGCTGCCCGGGGTGTACTCCACCGCGGGCACGTGAAACGCGAAGCCGCTGACGGGCGCGTCGAACAGAATCGCCAGCCCGGCATTCCAGCCGAAGTGCAGCCCCCAGGCGAGCGCCATTCCGCCGGCCGAAAAGAACGCGAACGACAGCCAGATGGCGGCGAGCGCCACGTTCACGGTGCTGAAGACGGTGGCGTTGGGGTTCTTGGCGTGCGCGATGCCGAACAGCAGGGCCAGGGTTACCATCGCCGCCCGAGCACCAATCGCGTCGGCGAGACGGCGCAGCGGGTAGCCGCGGAACATCAGCTCCTCTCCCAGCGCCGCGAGCACCAGCCCGAGCGCGAGCGGCACGACGACGCGCGGCCAAACGCTCCAGTCACCGGTGATGCGCACAGTCGCGCGATCGAGGACGAAGGCGAGACCGATCGCCAGCATCGCCATGAGCGCGCCGAGGCCGACGCCGCGCAACAAGCGCGGCATCAGACCGCCCGGTTGCGTGTGCCACCCCATCCGGTCCCACGAATACTTGTTGAGGAGCTTGCCGACCACGATCGTCGCAACGAGGAACCCCATGACTTCGAACGCGCCGGTGCGAAACACGAACCAGCGTTGCCCGCCCCACCACGGCACCACCTCGGCGATCCCGATCGTGATGCCGAGGCCGATCGCGGCGTACAGAACGATCCACGCGAGCGCGGTCCCGACGCGCTTCACATCCGCAACCGAAACGCGCGCCATCAGAGGCGCGCGCGAATCGCTGGGGTGAGCTTCGCCAGGACTGGCACCAGAACAGCGATCTTGAGCAGATCCCCCACCAGGAACGGCACGGTGCCGAACCGGGCCGCCGCGGACAGGTTGCCGGTCAGAATGGCGAGCTGCGCAAGTCCGCCGAGGTGGATCAGGACTAGCCCGGCAAGGACTGCAAGTCCGGCGCGCACCCATTCCGGGGGGCTAACCCCGGGCCGCCGGCCCGGGGTCAGCAGAGCCCCAACCGCCCAAGCGGCAACAGGGTAAGCGAGGAGATAGCCACCCGTCGGCCCGAACAGCCTCGCAACGCCAATGAGCGGCACCGTCGGCGTGAACACCGGCAGCCCGGCGGCGCCCATCGCGAGATAGAGGATCATGCTGAACGCGCCGAGCCGCGCGCCGAGCAGCCCGCCGACGAGGAGCACGGCCATCGGCTGCAGCGTCATCGGGACAGGCGTGCCGGGAAGCGGCACGGACACCTGCGCCGCGGCGGCGACAACGATCGCGCCGAGAACCACTGCTACCGTTCTCCTCAACACCGCCGAACGGTCGGTTTGAACCAGAGCCACGCCCATTAAAGAGTCTCCACTGAGAGGGCGACTGCGTTCCCGCCACCGAGACAGAGCGTGGCGAGGCCTGTGTGCTTTCCGTACTGCTTCAGCGCGTACAAGAGTGTGGTCAGGACGCGCGCACCCGATGCGCCGATCGGATGCCCCAGCGCGATCGCGCCGCCGTGCACGTTCACGCGCGACCAATCCCAACCGAGGGCCTTGCCATCGGCGAGCGCCTGCACGGCGAACGCTTCGTTCGCTTCGATCAAATCGTAATCGGAGATTTTCGCGCCGGTCTTCTTCATCAGGTTCTGCACTGCGACGATCGGCGCAAAGAACAAGTCCTTGGGCTCGCCGCCGCCGGTCGCATAGCCGGTGATCTTTGCGATCGGCTTGACGCCGTGAGCCTTCGCAAACGCGTGCGACGTCACGACGAGCGCGCTCGCGCCGTCGTTCAAACCCGGCGCGTTCCCCGGCGTCACCGTGCCGCCCTTCTCGAACGACGGCTTGAGTGCCGCGAGCTTCTCGAGCGACGTGTCGGCGCGTGGGCTCTCGTCCTTCTCGACCTTGTCGACCGGAAGGATCTCAGCCTTGAAGAAGCACGACTCCATCGCCTTCACCGCCTTCTTATGACTCTGGAGGGCGAATTCGTCCTGCTCGCGACGAGAGATGCCGGCCTTCTTCGCCGTGTACTCGGCGAGGTTGCCCATATGTGTGTTGGAGAACGAATCCCACAGCCCATCGCGAATCATCCCGTCGACGAGCTCGCTGTTGCCGGCCTTGATGCCGCTGCGCATGCCGTAGACGTAATGCGGCGCGTTCGACATCGACTCGAACCCGCCGGCCACGACGCACTGTTCGTCCCCCGCCTTGATCGCCTGCGCGGCGAGCATCACCGCCTTGAGCCCCGAGCCGCAGACCTTGTTGATCGTCATCGCGGGGATCGTGCCGGGCAGCCCCGCGTGGATCGCCGCCTGGCGCGCGGGCGCCTGCCCTTCACCGCCCTGGAGCACGTTGCCCATGATGACTTCGTCGACCGCGGTGTCGGGCACGGCGGCGCGGCGCATGGCTTCGCGAATGACGAGCGCGCCGAGCCTCGGCCCCGGCAGCGACGCCAAGCCGCCCAGGTACTTGCCGATGGGCGTCCGCACCGCGGCGACGATGACGGGGATAGTGCTGTCAGAAGGCATGTGCTCCCCCCCCCGATCTCGGCCGCCGCGGCACGCGGAACCGTCGCTGGACCTCCCGCCGCAGGTCGCGACCGGCTTCGATCCACTCGCCGACCGCGGGCCAGGGGTCGTCGGTCTGCCACATCTCCGCGCGCGTCCCGGCCGGCTGCCGGCCGAGCAAGTCTCTGAAGGCCTCGCGCGTCGTGGGAGCGCCGTCGCGGGACGCGCCGTCGCGGGACGCGCCGTCCGGCCGGCGCAGCAACGTTCCCAGCAACCGCTTTGTGTCACCCCAGACCCAGCGCACCGTTACCCCGGGCGCAAACTCCCGAGACGACGGCAACGGTTCGGCACACAGGATCCGGACCCACCACGCCGGGAAATCGGCGCCCGCGGCTACCGCGAGCTCCAGCGAGTTCCAAAACCGTCCGTTGACCTCCATGAGACACGGCGCAGTGACGCCGTCGTCCAGAAAATCCACCGACGCGGGCCCATGCCACCGTAACGCGCTCAACAGACGCTCGGCGGGCTCGCGGAGACGGGAGTCGAGCGGCACGGAGCGGCGCAGCGACGACGGGGAAGCGAGGGGTCGGACCACACGGAGCTCGTCCATCGCGAACCACGCCACCGGCTGACCGCGGTCGTAGAGGGCGGCGGCGGTGCGAGGTGCCCCACCCATCAGGCTTTGCACGAGTGGCCAGCTGTTGCCGTCGCGCCTGGCCTCCACGGCTCTCGCCAGCTCCACGCGGTCGTGCACCACCGCGACGCCGGCCGGCGGGAGGAACCGCCGCCCGTCCCACGGGGTGCTGAACCGTGGCTTCACGACGCACGGGAGGCCGGCGGTCTCGACCGCTGCAGCGAGCTGGTCGGGCGATTCCGGGAAGCTCGTCGGCGGAATCCTGACGCCCTGCACGAGCGCTGTGCGAAGAGTCTGGGCCTTATCGAATGCCTGGAGGAGCAGCTCATCGGGCGCGCATCCCACGCGGACGCCGAGCGATTCCCACTCCTGGCGGCCGGCGTTGCAGAGCAGGCACGCCTCCTCTGACATGGGCAGCACGACGGTGATGCCTGCCCGCTCCGCCCACTGGCGCACCCCAGCGAAGCCTGAGACGGTATAGCCGTCCACGTGTACGCTGTGGCTACACCAACGCGACCAAGACGCAAGGGGACGGCGGTACTCGCTGGCAACGGACACCGTGTGTCCGGCGCGCCCGAGCGAGCGCACACAGGCGAGCGCGGCGTTCGATTGACCGTCGAGCACGAGAACACGCTGCCGCATCACTCCGAATCTCCCTCATCCAGGACTGCTCTCAAGCTAACCAATTGAGGGCGCGAGCGTCCGCGAGCGGATCTCTTGTTGAAGCCGCGCTACAAACTCCGCGACCGGGAGGAGCACCTGCTTCGTACCGGAGCCGCGCACCCGCACCGCCACCGTCCCCCCCTCCGCCTCCCGCTGTCCTACCACCGCCATGTACGGCACCTTGTGCGTCTCCGCGTCGCGGATCTTGTAGTTCAGCGTCTCAGAGCGCTCATCGAGGTGCGAGCGAATCCCGGCCTGGCGCAGCTTCTCGTGTACCGCGCGCGCGGCATCGAGCTGCGCATCGGCGATCGGCAGCACCCGCACCTGCACCGGCGAGAGCCACAGCGGGAACGCTCCGGCGAAGTGCTCGATCAAGAAGCCGACGAAGCGCTCGAGCGTGCCGAAGATCGCCCGGTGCATCATCACGGTGCGGTGCGGTTTGTTGTCGGCGCCGGTGTACTCGAGCCGGAAGCGCTCCGGCAGCTCGTAGTCGAGCTGGATCGTGGCGCCCTGCCACTCGCGGCCGATCGCGTCGTTGAACTTGATGTCGATCTTCGGCCCGTAGAAGGCGCCGCCGCCCGCGTCGAGGCGGTAGGTGAGGCCTCGGCGCTTGAGGGCGCCTTCGAGCGCCTTTTCGGCGACGTCCCACATCGCGTCGGTGCCCAGCTTCTTATCCGGCCGGGTCGCGAAGTCGAGCCGATAGGTCAGCCCGAACGTCTTGCCCATCACCAGCTCGACGATGTCGAGCATATTGAAGATTTCCTCTTCGATCTGATCGTCGCGCAGGAAGATGTGCGCGTCGTCCATCGACAACCCGCGCACGCGCAGCATGCCGTGCAGTGTGCCCGAGCGCTCGTTGCGGTACACGTTCGCGATCTCCGCGAGGCGAATCGGCAGATCGCGATAGCTGCGCTGCTGGCTCGCGTACACCAGGATGTGCATCGGGCAGTTCATCGGCTTGACACGATAGCGCACGTCCTCCGACTCGCCCTCGCCCGCCGCCATCGCGGGAAACTGATTCGCGGCATACAGCGGCAGGTGCCCCGAGCGCAGGAACAGCTGCTCGCGCGTCACGTTGGGCGTGTACACGAGCTGGTAGCCGCGCTCCAGGATGATGTCCTCGATGAAGCGCCGCAGCTCGAAGTTCAGGATCGCACCGTTGGGATGCCAGAGAATCAGCCCCGGCCCGACGTCTTCCTGAATCGAATAGAGGTCGAGCTGCTTGCCAATGACGCGGTGATCGCGCTTGCGCGCCTCTTCGAGACGGCGGACATAGCCCTCGAGATCGTCCTTGCTGAACCACGCGGTCCCGTAGATGCGCTGCAGCATCTGGCGCCGTTCATCGCCGCGCCAGTACGCGCCCGCGGCATGCAGCAGCTTGAAATGCTTGATCCGCCCGGTGCTCGGCACGTGCGGTCCGCGGCACAGATCGACGAACGGACCGTCCGTGTAGACCGAGATGATCTCATCTTCTTTCAGATCATCGATTCTCTCCAACTTGAGCGGATCATCCTTGAAGCGCCGTTTTGCCTCTTGTCTGCTTACCTCTTCGCGCGCGAACGGATAATCAGCCTTCACAACCTCTCCCATCTTTTTTTCGATCGCCTCCAAATCCTCCGGCGCGAAGGGCCGGCCGATATCGAAATCGTAGTAGAACCCATCCTCGATGGGCGGGCCGAACCCGATCTGGGCCTGCGGAAAGAGCTGCCGCACCGCCGTCGCGAGCACGTGCGCCGAGGAGTGGCGCAGCACGTCCAGCGCCTGCGGGTCCTTGTCGGTGAGGATCGAGACCTTCACGCCGTCGGGCAGCGGGCGTTGCAGGTCGCGCACCTCGCCGTTGACGCGGATGGCGAGCGCGGCCTTGGCGAGCCCGGGGCCAACCGCTTTGGCAAGATCGGCGCCCGTCGCGCCCGCCGGCAGGGCTTTCTTGCTCCCATCCGGCAGGACGACCTGAATCTCGGAAGGGGGCATGTCTAAGGAGTCGACGTCGTTGCAGTGCCGGCCGGGGTGGTGCCCATCGGCGGCGTCTTCAGTCCGAACCGAAAGTAGAGTCCCACGGAAAACAGAATTGCGCCCGCGAGCAACACCCACCGCACGACTCGGCCGGGCGGCAGTGTCTCATCGGATGGCGCGGCTTTGGGAAATGTCATTGGACGATATTCTAGTGGCCGCTTCTATATTAAGGAATGCCATACGATCCGCGGCCCGTAGAACCCGCCATCTACAAGCGCTGGCTCGAGGCGGGTGTCTTCCAGCCGACGCGGGACGGCGCGCCGTATGTCATCGTCATCCCGCCGCCCAACGTGACCGCCGTGCTGCACATGGGCCACGGCCTCGACAACGTCACACAGGACGTGCTGATCCGCTTCGAGCGGATGCGTGGCCGCGCGGCGCTGTGGCTGCCGGGGACTGACCACGCCGGGATCGCGACGCAGAACGTGGTCGAAAAGCTGGTCATCCAGAAAGGCACGACGCGCTTCGAGATGGGGCGCGAGGCCTTCTTGCGCTGCGTATGGGAATTCGTGAACAAGACGGGCAGCACCATCCTCGAGCAGCTCAAAGTGATCGGCAGCTCGTGCGACTGGACGCGCACGCGCTTCACGCTCGACCCGGAATACTCGCGTGCGGTGCGCGACGTGTTCGTGCGGCTGTGGGAGCAGCAGCTGATCTATCGCGGCCACCGGGTGATCCACTGGTGCCCCCACTGCCTCACTGCCCTCTCAGATGAAGAGGCCGAGCACCACGAGACCACTGGGAACCTGTACTACATCGAGTATCCCCTCGTCGATCGGTCGGGGTTCATTACCGTCGCCACGACTCGGCCGGAAACGATGTTGGGCGACACGGCGGTCGCGGTAAACCCCGATGACCCGCGCGGCAAGCCGTACATCGGCAGGAAGGTGCTGCTTCCGATCGCCAATGTGGAGATCCCGGTCATCGCAGACGAAAGCGTCGATAAAGAGTTCGGGACTGGGTTCGTCAAGGTGACGCCGGCGCATGATGCCAGCGACTTCGAAATCGGTTTGCGTCACAAGCTCGATATGCCACTGGTGATGACCGAAGACGGCCGCATGGATCCCGATTCACCCCGTGTGCCCAAGGGGTTGAAGGGGATGGACCGCTTCGAAGCCCGCAAAACCATCGTCAAAATGCTGGACCGGCTGCTGCTGAAAGTGGAACAGCACCAACACTCCGTCCGCCGCTGCTACCGCTGCGACACGGTGGTCGAGCCGCGGCTCTCCGATCAGTGGTTCGTGAAGATGAAGCCGCTCGCCGAGCGCGTGATGCAGGGGTACGGGAAACACGAGTTCACGATCGTGCCCGATCGCTGGCGCGCGACGTTCGAGAACTGGATGAACAACATCCGGGACTGGAATATCTCGCGGCAGCTGTGGTGGGGGCACCGGATTCCGGTGTTCACGTGTACGAAGTGCAAGCACCAGTGGGCCGACCGTCAGGATCCCAAGGCGTGTCCCAAATGCGGGGGACCGGTGGAGCAGGATGCCGACGTGCTCGACACCTGGTTCTCGTCCTGGCTCTGGCCGTTCGCGACACTCGGCTGGCCCGAAGACACGCCCGACGTGCGGCGCTTCTATCCCGGTCACACCCTGGTGACGGGCCCCGACATTTTGTTCTTCTGGGTCGCCCGGATGCTGATGTCCGGCTAC
>WNEY01003833.1_pt1 | contig 11362 bp, 21 predicted proteins | sample 5400531 | NCBI WGS metagenome assembly WNEY01 (sample SAMN13153338, study PRJNA577476) | soil metagenome | isolation source: 200 cm saprolite under Douglas fir tree site 1 | place: USA:California | collected 2015-04-18
GTCTGGCAGGCGCAACGTCGAGACTGCCGGATGTCACACGGTGAGGGAACGCACGAACCGCCGCTCGGTCAATGGTCCCGTTGGAATTTGGTTGCTCTCGGTGCCCAAGCGATCTTTCGAAAAGTGCGGAGTGTCCGACCTGCAATAAGCGTATCAATATCAATCGCTTACGAGTTCTGTACTAAATCGGCGAAGTCCGGAGCTTTGGAGACAAACGGGCGCAGAGAGAGATTTTGGGGCCTCAGCGGTGGAACCGCGGTCCGGAGATTCTTATGCGAAGGCGCGCTGACCTGCTCCCCTTAAACGCCCTCGATTTTAGGTAGAGTCCGTTCCTACGGGAGACGGACATGCGTAAGAGCAGATTTACTGAAGAGCAGATCATCAAGGTGCTGAAGGAGCACGCCGCCGGACTGTCAGCTGGCGATGTGTGCCGGAAATACGGCATCAGCGATGCGACGTTCTATAAGTGGCGATCGCGCTATGGCGGGATGGAGATCTCCGACGCCCGCAAGCTCAAGGCACTTGAGGACGAGAACCGTCGGCTGAAGAAGCTGCTGGCGGAGTCGATGCTCGACGCATCGACGCTGAAGGAGATGCTCGGAAAAAACTTCTGAGGCCTGGCTTGCGGAGGAAAGCCGTGACCTGGGCCATCCGAGAGAAGAGCTATTCGCAGCGGCGGGCCTGCAGGCTCGTGGGCCTGCACCCGAAGACCTACCGCTATGCGTCAAAGCGGTCTAGCGATGAAGGGCTTCGCAAGCGACTGCGAGAGTTGGCGTCCCAGCGGCGGCGGTTCGGCTATCGGCGTCTTGGTCTGATGCTGGAACGCCAGGGCATCAAGCTCAATCGCAAGAAGCTCTATCGGCTCTACAAGGAGGAACGGCTGACTGTGCGCAAGCGCGGTGGTCGCAAACGGGCTCTTGGCACGAGGGCACCGATGGCGATCCCGCAGGGATCGTAATCTACGCTGGTCAGTTGACTTCGTGGCAGACACGCTGGTGAGCGGACGGCGCTTCCGCATCCTCACGCTGGTCGATGACTTCACCAGAGAATGCCTGGGCCTGGTGGTGGACACTTCACTCACCGGTTTGCGTGTCGTGCGTGAACTCGATCGCATTGCCGAACTGCGCAGCTATCCCTGCATGATCGTGAGCGACAACGGCACCGAGCTGACCTCGAACGCGATCTTGCGCTGGCAACAAGACCACGGTGTCGAATGGCACTACATTGCCCCCGGCAAACCCATGCAGAATGGCTTCGTAGAGAGCTTCAACGGCCGCCTGCGTGACGAGTGCCTCAACGAGCACCTGTTCACCAATCTCAACGAGGCACGAAACATCATCGAAGAATGGAGGATCGACTACAACACCAACCGCCCGCACTCGAGCCTCAACGGGCTCACACCGACTGAGTTCGCAGCACGCCCCGATCAGGGGCATAACCGGAACAGACTCTCCTTATAAACGAGGGCAAGTTGGGGAGCAGGTCATTATCAACAAAGTGTTCAATTCTATGCAGACATCGATTGGCTAATTTCGCAGTGACCTAATTTAATCATTGCGTGTGGTGCAACTTTCTCTTCTCCCCTTTGTTGTATCCACAGTCCCTGGATGAGTCTTCGCGCAAGCAGAGTCGTCCCGGTTGATTGAGAAGCCCCAGCTCCAGCCCTCGACTCCGGCTGGGGTTCCTTTACGGAGAAAAACGATGCCAAAATCCGTGCAATTTGCTCTCGCAGCCGGATCGATGCTCATTTTTGCTTCGGCAGCGATGGCCCAAGACGCGACAGTAGGATTCAATCCGCTATTTGAGGTCCAGCCGCCGATTGCATTCCAGGTCCAGCCGCAGATTGGCCAAGAGTATCCGTTATACTCAGTATTACCATCGATGATGTGGCGCACGCCCGTTATGCCGCTCACATGGGACATGCAAGCAGTTGTGCCGTTCACATTGGAGGAGAAGCGCCCCCTCGACCGTTCCTCCAAGCCTAACTGAGCGCAGTCTTGGTATGTAAGGAAAGCAGTCCTACAACCAACGAAATCGAGCTCGTGATCAACCTCAAAACCGCGAACGGGCTTAGTATCGAAGTTCCGGAAAAATTGCTCGCTCTTGCCGACGAGGTGATCGAATAAGAATGTTGAATCGGGTCGAATAATGGGAAACGCACTAAAAGGGATGATCGCAGGCTTCGTTGCGACACTCATCCTGTCTGGGCTCATGCTCCTCAATAGCACGATGGGCCTGATGCCGCAGATCAACATTGTTCGCATGCTCGCAAATTTGGGAACTCTCAGTACAACGGCCGCGTGGATGGACCATTTCATCGTCGGCGTGGTGATCTGGGGTCTGCTCTTCGCCGTCTATGACGGCGTTGCGACCCGTCCGGCCCATTGGCTAAAGGGCATCATCGTCGGTGTGTTTGCCTGGCTAATGATGATGGTAGCATTCATGCCGTTGGCGGGAGCCGGCTTCTTCGGCGCGAAAATCGGGATCACGGCGTTGGTCGGGCTGCTGATCTTGCATCTCGTCTATGGCGTTGTTCTCGGAGCAACCTACGGGTTTCTTGGCGTCTGGGCGCCGGTTAAAGCTGCGGTTAATTTGCCCAAGGAGGAGGTCGTTATAACCGGTCCCAATCCTCTCACGATGAACAGCGCCGATATTAACGACCACCTGCCGTCGAGCAGCCCATCGGGTAAGACGGTGCTGATAATATTCGGTTGTCTGGGGGGATTCTTTGCGATGCTAGTGCTCGCCGTGGAATTTCGCGCAACGCTTGGATTTTGAATAACCACGAGACCTCGTCTGGATCAAGGTCACTTCTCATCCGACCGCGGACTGGATCGCACGCCAGATCACGGAGGCATTCCCTTGGAATGAGTGGCGGCCGCTTAGCGCGGTTGAGAGCGCGGGCAAAAGGGGCTGAACGATATTGTCGTAGATCGTTGGCATTAGCCCCCCGCGAGACCTGTCCCTGTGAAATATTGGTGGTGCAGTCCGCCCAGAACCGGCATCGCCAGCGTGCGACCTACAGTCTGGACCAATGCCGCAAGCGTCGTCGGAACCAGCCGAGACAGCCAGACGAACAACAGACGATCGGCGTTATTGAGGGCCGGTCTCTTTGGCGACTTGCGCCTGAGCACGTTGATCTGCTGGCGAAGAACCAAGATCTCCGCTTCACGCCGCGCGCTGGACAGGAACAGTCCAATGAGCGCACCACAAAGCAATCTGAGCAATTGGACCATCGTGCAACAGCGTCACCGATTCGCACCGGTTCGCTAGCTGTATGGAGTTTCCGACACGGACAAGCACTACGCGAGCATCATCCACGCCACGATCCCCATCAGCACGACCACGACGGCCGCAATCCGCGCGACAATCGCCCGTCGCCGCCGGCGTTCTTCCAACTCGCGCAACTCGCCCTCCAAATACATTCGCCCAGCGGCGAACGAGTTCGCTAGGTTGGGCAGCGCCAGCAGCAACAAGCCGCTGAGCAAAGGCGAAAAGATGATGGCGTCAATGAACCACGCGATCGGGCTGCGGCCGCGGGTGTTGGCCGCAACTGCCACCACGATGCTCAGCCCGATCCACCAAAAAAAGATCGCGATCATCATGGTAAGCCACTCCCGTTATAAAAGCCCACCGCTGCCGCGCCCGTGAGTCAATTCCCCCCACCAAGCCTCGCCCGAGGTCACCGCGGGCATCCCACAGCATGCGGTTGTTGCTGCCGCGAAGCCCAAAATAATCAGCCTTGGCGTAGAGGGCGCGGAGCGATTGCCCGGTCAAGCGCGGGTTTTGGAACACCAATCCGCAGTCGTCGCAGCGCCACCATCTGGATCTGCGTCTCTTTGTCGAGATCGATTGAGTGGGCGCCCACGCAATCTCCGGAGTCGCAGACCGCGCAGCGATCGTAGGGTGCGATGAACGAGACCCGGATTGACGCCATTTACGTGAGCCCGCGTGCCGTAGAGCGACGCCCAAGAAAGGATGGGCGGGTAGTGGGCTCTTTTGAATTGCCACAATTCGCGCAGCTAACAAGTGGTTCTGTCTATAACAAGTGGTTCTGCCTACCTCAGTGCGAGATAAACGAGTAGATAATCCAGATTACGATAATAGCCACCAGAACGAGTATCCAATTGGAAATTTGAATGCCCGCTATCGATGTTTTCTGGCTGAACCATTCCATGGCTTTCCTCCCAGATAATCACCAATCTCCCAAAGTCGTTCGGTCACCCTTGCCGCCATCGCTGGCGTAGTCCGCAGCGAAAGCTTCGAGCAGGTTCACCACATCGCTCATTTCCCAAAGCCGATCACTCACCAGCAGCCATCGCCGGCGTTACTTTGAGCGTCTGATCGATGCGCACGAAATTATAATACATCGCATGAGGCGCCACGGCGCAAGCGTGGTTTTCGACCTTCTTTGAGAACGCATTTGACCGATTGCAGGGCGGATTGTACGCATTCCTGAGATCGGCTTCGATCTTCAGGCGCATATCACGATTTTTCTCACTGTAAATAAGCAAGCAGTTTGCGCCATTCTTGTCGAAGCATGGCTTGCGTTCATGGCTCAGCGGCCGATCTGACAGATCGCCCGTCTCACCAACATAAAACCAAGTATGAGTGCCTGTCCCTACCGCAAAACCCCGAAACGGCTGACCACTCGGTCCCGATGCGCCGATCCCACGTACCATCCAGACTGTCGGTCGCACGCTGGCGATGCCAGTCCTGGGCGGACTGCACCACCAATATTTCAGAGCGTAAGTTTCCGACAGGGACAGCTGTTGTCGAACAATGGCTTGGCGTCATTGTATCCGCTCCCGGGAGGGCTATATTATAGGTGATCGAGCCCCCATCTTTGTCAGGCCCGTCACGAACGGCGGGCCGTCATCTTTTCTAAGGACTTGCAGTGACCCGTTCCAATCGCACCGACCATATCCGCCTGACCTCCCATCCGGACCCGGGCGCGAAGCAACGCTTCCCGATCCACTGGGGCGCATCGACTGCGCGCGAACGCGGAGCGATTATTGGTACCGTGTCGCGGCCCCACGATCGTAACGTCATCGGCACCTATGGCGGCTCGTATACAGTATATCGCGCGCTTGCGGTTTCGGCGGGAGCGCTCGATCCCATTCGGCGTCCAGACCTCACGAACACGCATCCGGCCGAGAAAATTGGTCCATTTGCGCAATGGACAGACGCGCGGCGCATTGTGTCGCTCGATCCCTGGGGCCATCTGGTTGCGGAAACTTTCGGCTCGGAGATGGCGGAAGGGCTCGACGTGCGGCCGACGATTGCGATCACCAAGGCGCGCCTGGATATCCACGAGATTCAGGACGCGCTGGCGGTCGGACGGCTGCTCCATGACGGAGATGTCGTGCATAACAACGGCGGGGTCTCGGTGGTAAAGATCGCCATCGATCCGGTTTGGTATCTACCTGGAATCGCGGAACGTTTTGGCACAACCGAGATAGGCCTACGCCGCGCGCTGTTCGAACAGACCGCCGGCATGTTTCCTGAACTCGTGACCCGGCTTGATCTGCATGTTTTCCTGCCGCCGATCGGGGGCACCACGGTTTACCTTTTTGGTGACGTTGCAAAGCTTTCCGACGCGCGCACGCGCATCACCTGCCGCGTCCACGATGAATGCAACGGTTCCGACGTCTTCGGCTCCGACATCTGCACCTGCCGGCCTTATCTAATCCACGGCATTGAGGAATGCGCGCGCGGTGCCCAGTCGGGCGGATTGGGCATTATTGTCTACAACCGCAAGGAAGGCCGCGCGCTCGGCGAGGTGACGAAGTTCCTCGTCTATAATGCACGCAAGCGGCAAGAAGGCGGGGATGCGGCCGCGACCTACTTCGAACGTACTGAATGCGTGGCCGGTGTCCAAGATGCACGCTTTCAGCAGCTCATGCCGGATGTGATCCACTGGCTAGGGTTGCGGCGGATCGACCGCTTTGTTTCGATGAGTGATATGAAATATGACGCCCTGACGGCGCAGGGCATAGAGATTCTTGAGCGCGTCCCGATCCCGGACAAGCTTGTGCCCGCGCATGCCCATGTCGAAATCACAGCAAAGAAAGCCGCCGGCTATTATTCGCCCGAGACGCCGAAACCCGACGACTCGCTAGATTCGCTCGGTCGATCGCTCAACAAGTACTGACACGGACATATGGGCAGTTCCTAAAGTGCAAATCGACCGCTGCCGTTTTCTCTTTTGAACTCTGAAGCTGCCCTACTGGCGCGTATATATCCTCACGGGGACCAGTTTCCGCATTTTTTGCGCCGCGCATCCATGGCGAGCTGTTCAAGCTCGGTTTCGAGATGCTCTCTACCTCACCCAATTTACTTCGTCCCGTACGCTCGATCGCCGGCGTCGCCGAGGCCGGGCACGATGAATGCGCGCTCGTCGAGGGATTCGTCGATTGCAGCCGTCCAGATCGGTACGTCGGGATGGGCTCCACGCATCCGCTCGATGCCTTGAAGAGCGCTGATCAGGCAAACAAGCCGTATCTCCTTTCCCCCTCGTTCTTTCAGCCGGTCCACAGCCGCGACCGCAGTATTCGCAGTAGCAAGGATAGGAACGACCACAATTACGAGCCGCTCGCTGAGATCGGATGGCGCCTTGAAGAAATACTCGATCGCAACGAAAGTCTCAGGCTCGCGATAAAGGCCGATATGCGCCACTCGCGCAGCTGGAACGAGATCGAGCATTCCTTCCGCAAACGTCATGCCAGCACGAAGGACAGGGGCAAATACAAGCTTCTTGCCGGCGATGCGTGGAGCAACCATACGTGCGAGCGGCGTCTCGATCTCGACATTGGTCAGCGGCAGATCGCGCGTTACCTCGTAGCACAGCAGCATCCCTATCTCTTTGAGGAGTTCCCGAAAGGACTTAGTTGAACGGTTTTTGTCTCGGATCAGCGTGAGTTTGTGCTGCACCAAAGGATGGTCGACGACGGTGACGCCTTCCATGATTTCCTTCCCTACCTAGGTGCGGCGTCTTTGTTTAAAATACCGCGCCGCCGTTGACCCTACCGAGGCGAGCCGCCTGACGGGGAATTTGCGTGTGGCTGACTGGCCGCGTTGATGCGGGATGGAGTTCTCGGTACACACAACACAGCGGAAGCTATTTCTCTTCGCCGAACGAGCGAATTATCGCTTCTTTTTCTTCGCGAAAATCACGTTCCAGTTATCCCTATAAGCTTTAGAAACGGGTTTCTGGCCTTCGCCCCTACTATAGCCGGAGGGTGAGGCGGCAGCTAATTCTCCGCCGTCAGCCTTGGATGGCTCCGCGCCGGAAGTGCTCTTTTTCTCCGGTGGGGCCTCATTTTCCGGAGCGGAGTTGGTTTTAATTTTCTTGTCGTCGCTGGCCATCATCTTTTCCTGACGCTGATTTGTCTGATCAAGTTGAACTACCACTGAGGTTCAGAGGCCCAGATTTTCATGGCGCGCTCCTCCTTTGGAACGCATATAGCATATCAGCGGTTGCGCTCCTTGCTCTCAAGCACCGAAAGGTTTCTGCTCTCAATTGACAGTGTTGCAAGCGGCATACAGTCGATAATGTGCATCATCCGTCGACCCTTTGGTTGATGAGTTCAGATAGACAACCGGCTCTAACTAGAGTGTCTCGGAATGGGCATCTGTAGGTATGAAGCTCCATACCTCGTTCCATTACATCCGTTGGAAAGAGGGAAGCGGCGGTTCACGCACCAGTTCGCTCACGTCGAGCACCTCACCACTTTCTGCAATGTCGGACAATAGAACGTCCACGAAGGGGTGCTGGCGGTTGAACGCCGCGCCACGCCGATACTTCAACGTGACAATCTGTTCGATCGCCGCGAGGTTACGCTTGCCGAGCGCGTTGTATTGCTCGCGAAAAAGACTCTTCCGCTTGCCATAGCATCCAGGCTCGGCCCAATCGGCCATGACACGCCTACTGATGAAACCTATCACCTGCTGATCCCCATCCCAACCTTGAAGCACCAATCCATCTCTGTTGTGAGGGCTGTCATCGACGGCAAATTGAGTGAGCTGCATAATCTTTACCCGTGTGTTGGCTCACGATCATTCCCCTTTGAGCGCGGGCGCTTTTTCAATTCTGCGTCCGTTTTCTTGGAGAGCACGTTGCAAGCACCACCCTCATTATCCCACCGGGCAATGGCTGCGATATGCTGGCTCGCATCCGTTTGAAGGTCTTTCATTGTTGAAGGTCTTTCATTGGTTGGGCCACGTGCAATAAATGGGGTGCATGGCTTGTCTGTACTTCTTTGGACTGGCCATATCCGTATGTAGGTACGATTACGGCAATAGCGAGCGGGTTAGTGCAACGGAAGCGCCCCGAAAACCCGGGGCACCCCCAAATTGCAACCGGCCAGAACTTCAGGCAGCGACCTTGGTCGGCGTGACCTGCAGGACTTTGCCGGAGCTCGCGATCGGGATCGCCCGAGGCTTCATCGCCTCCGGGATCTCGCGCTCGAGGTCGACGTGCAGCAGCCCGTTCTCCAGCCTTGCGCCCTTGACCACAACATGGTCGGCAAGCTGGAAGCTGCGCTCAAAGGTCCGCTCGGCGATGCCCTTGTAGAGAACGTCGCCGGTCTTTTCCTCGTCGTTGGCCTGTTTGTCGCCGCGGATCGTCAGCGTGTTTTCCTTCGCTTCGATCGAAAGATCAGCGTCGGTGAATCCGGCGACTGCGACTGAGATACGAAAGGCGTTTTCGCCGTTACGCTCAATATTGTAGGGCGGATAGCCGGGCGCCGAGCCTTCCACGCCGCCGAGTTGGTCGAGCAACGAGAACATTCTGTCGAAGCCGACCGTTGAACGGTAGAGGGGAGCAAAATCGAATGTACGCATAGCATGACCTCTTTTAGTTTGAGCGACATGCGAACGGTTCACCCTCAGGGCCGAACCTTCCGTATCACGCAGCCTTGTGGCCTACGCGCTTCGTAATTGGGAGTGCATGCAGGCCTTTGCAAGAGATCAAACAGAATAGTTACCGATATCGCGTTGGTTAGCCCTGCGAGACCACGTTTAACAAGGAGCTGTCAACTTCCAGGCCGCTGCCGTTGTAATCAACGAAGCCCAAACACCGAAATTTGTTCATGAAGAAGCTCGCGCGTGAGCGCGTCGTGCCGATTGACTCATTATAGAAGGCAGCATAGGCGCCTACGAACCGTCGCAGTTGCGTTTCACCGAAAGCCATTCAAACTGACTCTCCACCGACTGACAAGGTCCGCTTGATTGTGTTTATTTTTCAGGTATGGGGCCGCGCCCAAAACAGCCGGTTGTGATCTGTCCGCGCTGTCGGCGCCGGATGGCGACAAAAGAATACAAACCGATGGAACCGAAAGCACGCAAGGCGATCAAATTCACCGATAGCCTGGTTGAGGTGGTTTACATCTGTGAGAGCTGCGGCACAGAAATCAAACGCACGATAAGAGAGAAGTGAGGCCGCCTCAGGTGGCGGCCTTGTCATCCTCTTTTTTGGTACTGGCCGGGTTTAACCCCTTATGGCTGGATTTGAATTTCGGAGTGGCCGGATTTGGGTAGGGGTCAGTTTGATTAAGGCGTGGATTTCCGTCCGTTTCCCGTCCGACTGAGCAATTTTGAACAGACTGCCGCTGGGCAACGGGCGCAGGCTCCGCAGCTATGGAGGTGACGACACAAGGAGTCTCGTAATCAGGAGGCTGCCAATGTCGAAGGCTGACCAGTTCCGGCAATATGCCGAGGAAGCGCTACGTTGGGCTCGCCAATCCAAAACCGAAAAAGAGAAACAAGCCTATACCAACCTTGCGCTCACATGGATGCAAGCTGCGGTGCAGAGCGAGCACATTTTCGGCGTCAACGACAGTGCGCCAGGCCGCCAACTGATGGCGGGAGGGAGATAGATGCAAGTCTATCGGTTAGGGCCCAAGAGCGGCGACACTAGCGACCGAAATTGGGAAGCGACGACACTCAACAACAAATGTTGGGTGTTAGCCGAATCTGAGGCCGACGCACGCCAAAAAGTTGCGCTTGCCACAGGTATTGGGCCCCGTCTCCAACGCGGCGCGACCATTCCAAAAAGTCCATGGATAAACCGAGAGCTGAGCGATTGTGTGCCGGACAATGCTGCGGAGCGACAACCGCCACCGGGATTCATACTTGCGGCCAACAGAAAGATACCAGTGCAGACCAGCTAGGCGGCTCTCTTTAGTCTGCCTTAATTGGCTGGCCCACTACCCAGAGCCGCGTGCGGGCACTAGTGACCCGGCTCTTGATCGTCCCCACCGCGCTCTCGCAGATCGCAGTCGCTTCCTCGTAGGAGAAGCCCGTCGGCATGGGTTGCTCCGTGCCCGGTCCACGCCCTTGCCCAACAAACCGGCCGCAGGACTGAGCGTTCGCTGGCTGAATTGCCTAGACGTTGACGTGGGCCAAACCCCAGCACAATGCTGCCGCGACGATCAGAATCATGGCGATCACGCCGAAGTATCCGGCCTTTTGTCGAGCCGGCGAATGCTGCCGCATTTCAGTATCCATCTAGAACTCTCATTGAAATTGCTTCGGCATAATCTCCAGCCCATGCTACTCGCACGACCGTCCGCCGTCTGACCAAAATTGATCAATTCACCAATTTCATTTCGTCCATTAGATCGATCGGAAAGAACCGGCGGCCGACCTTGCGCGACGATCGCGCCGATCGTCAGATCATCGCGGGACGGCCGTCGGCGTCGATCCGGCCTTTGAAGGCGATGTAGCCGCCATCGATCAAAAGATCGGTCGCGGTGACGAAGGCCGCGTCGTCGGAGGCAAGATAGACCGCGCCCGCGGCGATTTCCTCCGGCTCGCCCGGCCGATTGAGCAGGTGCCGTGGCCCGGCCACGGCCCGTGCCCGCTCCTTGCCGCCGGAGCGCCGACTGGAGCGCTCGGTGAGGATGAAGCCGGGCGAAATCGTGTTGGCGCGGATTTTATCGACGGCGTGGTCCATCGCCAGAATGCGAGTGAAATGGATGAGGGCCGCCTTGGTGGTGCAGTAGGGCGAGCGCAGCGGCACGCCCAGATGACCCAGCTGGGAGGCGATGTTGATGATGCTGCCGCCGCCCGCACGCCGCAACGCGGGCACGGCATACTTGCACATCACGAAGGCGCCGGTGAGATTGACCGCGATGGCCTTGTTCCAGTCATCGAGCGAAAGCGTCTCGACCGTGCCGTCGGGCGTGACGGTGGCGGCGACGTTGACCAGCGTGGTGAGCCTTCCGAAGCGCGCGACGGTGCGCTCGACCGCGTCCTTCGCGCTCGCCTCGTCGGCGACGTCGACCTGCAGCGCCAACGCAGGGCCGCCGCTGCCGGCGATGGCGCGCGCCACCGCCTCCGATTTGGCCGGATCGAGGTC
>WNEY01003834.1_pt1 | contig 11361 bp, 10 predicted proteins | sample 5400531 | NCBI WGS metagenome assembly WNEY01 (sample SAMN13153338, study PRJNA577476) | soil metagenome | isolation source: 200 cm saprolite under Douglas fir tree site 1 | place: USA:California | collected 2015-04-18
GTGCCAAGGATGTGGCCCCGGCGCGACGACAGATCGCCCATCACGGCGCCCTGGTAGTCGTCCGGCGTCGACACGTCGAGCTCCAGGATCGGCTCGAGCAGCACCGGCCGGCAGTTCGGGCTGACGTTCCGAAAGGCCAGGATGCCCGCCATCTTGAACGACATTTCGTTGGAGTCCACGTCGTGATAGGAGCCGTCGTACAGCTCCACCTTGAAGTCGACGACGGGATAGCCGGCCACCGGACCCCGCGCCGCTGCCTCCTGGATGCCGCGCTCGACCGCCGGGATGTACTGCCGCGGGATCACCCCGCCCACGATCTCGTCCGCAAACTGGAACCCCGATCCCCGCGGCAGGGGCGCGATCCGGATCCAGCAGTCGCCGTACTGGCCGCGGCCCCCCGTCTGCTTCTTGTGCTTCCCCTGGCCCTCCGCCCGCGCCTTGAAGGTCTCGCGGTACGCGATCTTCGGCTTCCCGATCACGGCGTGCACGCCGAACTTGCGGGCCAAGCGTCCGACGATGATCTCGAGATGACGCTCCCCCAGCCCGCGGATCAGCGTCTGCCCCAGCTCGCCCGAATACTCGTGCTGAAACGTCGGATCTTCCTCGTGCAGCTTGTGCAACCCGGTCGAGAGCTTTTCCTCTTCGCCCCGCTGCTTCACCTCGATCGCCTCCGTGATCACCGGCTCGGGGAAAGGGATCTTGGGAAGCACGATCGCGTGGTCCTTGGTCGAGAGCGTGTCGTTGGTGTGCGTGTCTCGCAGCTTGGCCACGACGCCGATGTCCCCCGCGTGCAGCTCGGGGATTTCGATCCGCTCCTTGCCCACCGTGACACAGAGGTGGTTCAGCTTCTCGACCGCTTCCCGCGGCGCGTTGTAGACGTCCTGCCCGTTCTTGACGCTCCCTGAGTACACCCGGAAAAAGGTCACATCGCCCACATGCGGCTCGGAGATCGTCTTGAACACCTGCGCCACAAACCGCCCCGCGTCCTCGGACTTGAGCGTCACCCGCTCCGCGCTGCCCCACCGCTGCGCCTCCATCGGCGGCCGCTCGTTCGGCGCGGGGATCAACTCCACGAGCTTCGAGAGCAGGGCGCGCGTCCCGTAGGTCAGCTCCGCGGCGCCGCAGAACAGCGGGAACAGCTCGCCTTTCAGCATGCCCGCCTTCATCGCGGCGATCGCCTCGTCCCGCCCGATCTCCTCGCCGCCCAGGTAGCGCTCGAGCAGCGTATCGTCCGTTTCGGCAATGCGCTCGATCAGCTCCTTGGAGTAGCGCTCGAACCGGTCCCGATACTCGGGCGGCACATCCCCTTCCTCGTACTCGCCCGCCTTCGTGCCCTTCTTGTACAAGTGGCACTGCTTCGAGAAGAGGTTGATGATCCCGTGGAACTCGGGGCCTTGGCCCACGGGGATCTCTACCGGGATCACCTTGGGCGTGAGGCGCTCTTTGACCTGGGTGTAGACCTTCTCGAAGTCGGCGTGCTCCTTGTCCATCAGCGACACGAAAAACAGGCGCGGGATCTCGCGCTTCTCGCAGTAGTCCCAGACCTTTTCGGTGCCCACCTCCACGCCGCCGGTGGCGGAGACGACCACCACGGCCCCGTCCGCCGCGTACACGGCCGCGAGCGCTTCACCCGTGAAGTCGAGATAGCCCGGCGTGTCGATCAGGTTGAGCTTCGTGTCCATCCATTCGGCGACGGCGAGGGCGAGATTGATGGAATACTTGCGTTCGATTTCATCGGGCGTGTAATCGGTGAGGGCGGTGCCGTCTTTCACAGATCCATGACGCTTGCTCGTGCCGGCCACGAACGCGAGGGCGTCGACCAGGGAGGTCTTTCCGCTCGCTCCGTGGCCCACGACCGCCACGTTGCGGATCTCCGGTGTCTTGTACACGCGCATGGGCGCATGCAGCTCCTGCTGGGGGTGAGGAGAATATGGACCACGAAACAGCAGGCAGGCTAGCCTAGGGGTCGATCACTCTTCGGCAACCACAGCGCCACCAGTCCACCCAGCAGCATCACCCCTCCCGCCAGGAATAAGGAGGTTCGCTGGCCGAGTCCGTCGTACGCCCAACCAGCGGCCAGCGGGCCGAAGCTGCGGCCCAGGGCGGCGAACGCCTGCGCGGCCCCGAGGATCGTGCCCTGTTCCGTAGGGTCGGCGTACACGGACACCAGACCCGACGCCGCGGGTGCGAACAGGCTGTTCGTGAAGGCGAGCGGGACCGTCCAGGCGTACACCAGCAGGCTGGAGCCGGCCCACGGCAGCGCCGCGATGCTCACTCCCATCCCGAACAACCCGACGACGAGCAGGGCGCGCGCTCCGGTGTGCCGCTCGATCCGACCGAACAGAAAGCCCTGAACCAGCGCGGCGATCGCACCGATCAGGACGAACAGCCAGCCCAGCTCCCTTGCTCCCCAGGCGAACGCCTTGGCGGTGTGGAGCGGCAGGACCACCGTGTAGCCCGCGAAGGCGAACGGTGCGAGGAGCCATACAAGCATCAGCGGCCGCAGCGTCTTTCGGGCCAGCGCTTCCACCATGTGAGCGAGATCGAACAACGGCCGCGCCGTGCGGTGCTCGACGGCAAGCGACTCCCGCAGGATGGCGCTCGCCGAGAAGAAGTTGACGACCGACAGCCCAGCGGCGATGAGCCCGGGCGCGAGGTGACCCAGGTAGTGGTCGGCGAGCCCGCCGATCAGGGGACCGAGCACGAACCCGATCCCGAACGCGGCCCCGATGACGCCCATGCCGCGGGCCCGCTCCGCCGGCGTCGTGATGTCGGCCATGTACGCCTGCGCCGCCGAGATGTTGCCGCTCGCGAACCCGGAGATCACGCGCGCGACGAACAGCGCCGGGTAGGAAGGGGCGAACGCGAACAAGACGTACCCGACGGCGTTGATCACCATCGTCGTGAGCAGAATGGGTCGGCGGCCGATGCGATCCGACAGCCGGCCGAGTAGCGCCGTCGCCAGGAACTGCATGGCGGAGAAGACGAACACGAGGGCACCGTAGCCGATCCCCTGCGCCCCGAACTTGAGAGCATACACCGGCAGGATCGGGATCACGATCCCGAACCCGATGAGATCGATGAGGACCGTGAAGAAGATGACCGCGAAGCGCGAGCGGGCCGCTCCGGTCACGGGTTGGCCTTCCGCCAATGGCGCCAGTCGTCGTCGATCGCGTCCGCCAGCCGACGAGCTGCGTCGTAGAGCCAGTGCTTGTCGCGCCGCTTCAAGTCCGCTCGGATGACGCGGGAGCCGGGGCTCCCGATGTGCACGTTTGCCGTCTCCCAACCCATGGAATGCAACAGTCGTGCTTCCTCGCGCTTGCGCGGCAGTTCGTTCAACTTTACGCGCGAGCAGTCCGGCGCGAGCCGTCGCACGAGCCAGGCGCCATCCACCCTGACGCACGGATCGGGACACCGGACGCCGCGCCGCAGGATCGTGTCGTAGTGGATCCTCCCCGCCAAGGGGGCGAGTGCCTTCGCTTCCCGCGCGACGCGCCCACCGCGCCACGCGGCGAGCGCGACGAACCGTTGGCGCCCCAGGCTCCCGAGTCCAGCGACGCGATGCACGATCCTGACCTTGACGTCGCCCTCGGGAAGGGCGCGTCGGAGCGAGGCCAGCACGCTTGCCGGGACGGGGGTTTTCACCGTGGGGAGCGACTCGAGCTTGTCCCAGAACGTCTCTGGGTCGTGCAGGCGATACAACGCCATCTCGCGCAGCGCTGTATGATGCTCCGCGAGCACGAACGCGTGCCCCCCTTTCTCGAGGGCCTCCCGGTAGCCGTCGAGAATCGCGCTCACGGCCTCCTTGCCGTCGATTCTCAAGTCGTGATATTCGCGCGCGAGCAGCGCGCTGGTCGCGAGCCGCACCAGGTCGTTGGTGTACGGCAGCGGCCACGCTTCGTCAAAATCGTTCACCCCCCACACGAGCCGTCCCTCGGCGTCACGCCAGGTGCCGAAGTTCTCCACGTGGAGGTCGCCGACGGCCAGCACGGTCGGGGCGGCGGCGACATCACCCACGAGCGCCCGCCAGCGGGCCGCCCACCGGTAGAACGTGGCACGCAGGAACGGGAAGATCCCGGCGCTCATAGCGTGATGCTTGAGCTCGAGATCGGCCTTGACGAGGGGAATCCGCGCGGCGAGCCAAGCCTCGTAGCGGGACGTCGCCTCGACGATCCCGATCTCGCTCCGATCTTTCATGAGGGCTACAATCTACACTGCCCCTAACGGAAGCGTCCCATGACCACGTGGCACCGCCTCGGCGATAAGGGCGAGCTGCTCGCTCGCGTCCCCGCCGCCTTCAAGCTCGACCGCTGGTCGGTCGCCGTTTTCCACCACGACGGTCAGTTCCGAGCGATCAGCAACGCCTGTAACCACAAAGGCGGCCCGCTGTCCGAAGGCCGGCTCCACGGCGAGTTCGTGATGTGTCCGTGGCACGCCTGGGAGTACAGCGTCGTCACGGGCAAGGGTCCGGAAGGCTACGACGAAGAGCAGGTCCCCGTCTTCGCGGTCGAGGAGCGGCAGGATGGCGTCTACGTCCAGACGCCGCCGGTAATGCCGCGGAAGCTCGTCAAGCACAAACCGTCGCACCTGCTCGAGGCCCATCCCAAGCCCGCCGGGGCGCCGCCGCGCGTGCTGGTCATCTCCACCACGGCCATGGACGACGTCAACCCACGCTTCTCCACGTCGGACGCGCTGCTCGAGCACGCCCTGGATCAGGCGAAGCGCCGCGGAGCGGATACGCAGCACATCAAGCTGCGCGACCTCAAATTCCGCCACTGTGAGGGCAACTACTCGAAGGCAGCCCGCGCCTGTACGTGGCCCTGCGCCATCACCGAGCGCGATCCCGAGGACCAGCTGACGGCGGTCTACGAGGGGCTGGTGCATTGGGCCGACGTGGTATTGATCGGCACGCCCATTCGCTGGGGGAATGCATCCTCGCTGTATTACAAGATGATCGAGCGTTTGAACTGCGTGCAGAACCAGGTCACGATCCAGGACAAGGTGCTGATCAGGAACAAGGTGGCGGCGTTCATCATCACCGGCGGTCAGGACAACATCCAGGCGGTCGCGGGTGCCATGTTCACCTTCTGGGCCGAGCTCGGCTTCGTGTTTCCCCCCTTCCCCTTCATCGCGCACTCCCGCGGCTGGGATGCGGAGGACATGCAGAACAACGTGCGGCAGGTGAGGGCGAGCGACACGCTCAAGGAAGCCGCCTACGAGCTGCTCGACCGCGCGATCGATTTCTGGACCATCATCGACCGGCACAAGGCCGAGTTGGCCAAGCCGATGGAGCGGGCGGGACGGAAGGCGAGTACGCTGCCCGAGCCGGAGGAGATCGAGGAGATGACCGTATGAGCCGTCGTATGGACGTAGCCAAGGCGTACGAGAAGGCGCTGTTCGCCGGGAACCGAGCGGAAACAGGGAGCTACTTCACCGATGACATCGTCTATTGGGTGGCCGGCGCTCCCCGGATCGGCGGCGAATGGCGCGGCCGCGAGGCGGTGCTCGACGCTCTCTGGAACCGCGAGCCCGGCCTGGGCGCCGCCGACTGGGGATACGAGGACGTCTGGCGCGATTGGTACGAGGCGGAGGAGCGGGTGATCGTGGAGGTCCGCGAGCGCTCGTGGCTGAAGTCCGACCCGCAGGACGTGATGGACCAGCGGACGTGCTGCATCCTCAGGTTTCGGGACGATCGGATCGGCGAGATTCGGGATTATACAGACAGCCACATTTACGAAGAATTCTTGAAGCGTCACCGCGGCGAGTTGCCCAAGTTCAAGCGCCCCTGAGTCACAAAAAAAGGAGAGGGCCGGTGGCCCTCTCCGTTGCCGCCTTCGCCGCGCTGCTAGCGATGCCAGCGCCCCGGACCGACAAACGCCCGCCCGTAGTACGGCCATCCGAAGCGGAAGCCGAAACCGACCCTCGGCCCATACCACGGGTCATACCAGCCAGGCCATGCGTACGGCGAGGCCCACCCGATGTAGCGCGGCGGCGAGGCCGTGTAGGTCGCCACGTCATAATCGAAGTGAACCCCGGTTCCCTGCATCTGCTGGACTAGGTCCATGAGGCCGGCTTCGGGATCGGCCCGGACGGCTTGGTCGTCGAGCGCGCTGTAGTCCCAGTGCCCGTTCTTCTCGAATTGGTCGAACTGGAAAGGCGTCGTCGCGAACGCGGCGAGCACCGTTCCGTGGCCGGTCGTGTCGCCCACGACGAACGCCTCTCGGCCGCCTCGCCCCTTCAACTCGTATTTCTTGCCGCCGCGGACCGGCTGATCTCCGGCGGGATCGATCGGGAACAGCACTCGCACCTGCCCGCTGGCGTCGGCGCGCAGCACAACCAGATGGCCGTCCTCGGCGGTCTGGGCGTAGACTTTCGCTTTGTCGCCGAACTGATAGTCGCCATCGGAACTGAACCACACGCGCACCGGAGGGTCCACAGCGACGCTGCGCGCGATCGAAGGCGCCGCCGGCGCGCCCATGGAATGGAGTAAGAGCAGTGACACCAACATATTGTTCTCCCTTCACCTGCATGACCGACAACTGCATGATCTGCTTACAGAACGACTGCATCATGAAAAACGCGGCGGCACAGCGTAAAGTGCCCGGAGCCCACGTGGTGTTGCAGCGTGAACCGAAACGAGCTGCCCAGCTTCGCGCGCCGCGCGCGCGCGTGACCGGCGTCACCCTGTTAACGCATCGCCCGTAGTAGGGTCTACCCTCGACCCTCAACCAGGACCCAGTATGCGACGTCATCTCGCTCTCTTTGCCCTGCTGGCGCTCGCCGCGAGCGCACCTGCGGCGCTATCGGCCCAGGACTCGAACGCCGTGAAGCAGGACCGCAAGGAAGTCCGCCACGACCGCCGTGAGCTCCGCGGCGACCGCAAGGACATCCGCCACGACACCAAAGACATCCGCCAGGACCGCCGTGAGGTACGGCAGGACTTGAAGAACGGCGATACCACCGAGGCGCGGCGCGAGGCGCGCGACTTGCGGCAGGATCGCCGCGACCGGCGCCACGACGTGCGCGACGCGCGCCGGGATCGCAGGGACCTGCGGCAGGATCGGAAGGACGTACACGAGGACAAGCAGGAAAAGAAGGACAGCACGAAAAACTAGACGCGTAGACGCACAGACGCGCAGGGGAGAACAGAACGGAGTGAATGGGATTACTCGCTCACTCTCACTGTTCACCACTGCGCGTCTGCTGCGTCTGTGCGTCTAGTCTATGGTGTCCAAATGACGGTCACGGCGTCGGGCCAGCCAATAGAGCGGAATGCCCAGGAGGAGTGTCAGCCCGCTCCACGCCCACGCCGTGCCGATAGAGCGCGTGCGCGCGACCCAGCCCCAGGCCGTCTGCCCGACCACCCCGCCGCTGCTCGCGAACATCGAGTCCAGCGAGAGGACCGTGGCCCGTTGGGCCGAGGGGATGTGGGCGTTGAGATATGCCTGCTTCACGGGCAGCGCGAGCCCGACGGCCACGCCGTATAACAGGTACAGCGATACGACCACGAAAAAGTTTGTGAGCAGTCCGCACGCCACCGCCAGCACCGCTTGGGCCGCCGCCGAGAGCATCAGCAGTCCGGTCCGGGTCCGCACCAGGCGAGAGAGCGGCGCGACGAGCGCATTGCCCACGATGAGACTCAACCCGATCAGCGCGCTGATCACCCCGTCCACCCACACGAGGTTCCGTCCCAACAGATCGAGGAAGTAACGCTGCCAGCTGTAGAAGCCGAAGATCATGAAGCTCATGGAGACGAGCGACGCGAGCATCACGGGCCGGATGACCGGATTGCGCAGGCCGTAGCTGAGTCCCTCGACGAAGACGCGCCGCAGCTCTGCGGGCACCCGCCGGAGTTCCAACGCCCGTGGAGTGAAGCCGAGCTCCGGCATGCGGAACCACGCCAGCAGGAACAGCGGCACGACGAGGGCGGCCCGCACCAGGTACGGGATGTCGAGGCGGATCTGCCCCAGCAGGCCGCCGCCGATCGTCCCGACGAGCATCGCGGCCCCGAACAGCATCTGCCCCCGGGAGAAGACCCGCTCGAGCGGCTCGTTATAACCGCTCGCCTTGAGGGCGTCGACCAGCCAGGCGTCCACGGCGCCCGTGTAGAACGTGTATCCCAGTCCGAGGAACACCGAGACCCACATGAACGCCCAGAATCCCCCGCCCCGCCAGGCGATGGCCACGTAGAGCAGCGTCGTCACGAACAGCGTGACGAGGCAGAGCAGCAGCGACACCCGCCGTCCGACCGTATCCGCCACGACTCCCGTGGGGACTTCGAACACCATCGACCCGAGAGTGAACGCCGCGTTCGTGAGCAGCACCTGCTGGATGTCGAGCCCGGCGCCCATTTTGAAAAGCGTATCGATGCCCCAGATGAGCGACATCGCCAGGTTGAACAGTCCTGTGATGGCGAAATAGGTCCGGATGATGACCCGCGGACTCACGCGGCCACCACTTGGGTGTCGGTCCAAGCCTTGAGCGCCGTCGCCGTCAGGATCACGGCGCCGCCGATCGCCGCGAGCGGGCCGGGCGTCTCCCCGTGCGCGAGCCACGCCCACACCGGGCTCAGCACCGGCTCGACCAGAAGAAACAGCGAGGCCTCGAGCGCGGGCACCCGAGTGATCGCGCGCGACAGAAACACGTAGGCGAGGCCGAGCTGAAACACGCCGAGGTAGATCACGATCAGCCAGTCGGTGGCGCGCCCGGCTGCGAGGGGGAGTGCCCCCGGTAGGCATATGAGGAACACGATCAGGTTGCCGCACGCCGCCGCGGCCGCGATCGGGCCGTGGTCCGCGCCACCGCGCCGGGCCAGCCAGCGGTAGCCCGTGACCGTGAACGCCCAGGCCAACGCGCTCCCCGCCGCGAGCACGTTGCCCAGGAAGGGATCCGGCGCGGTCGCAAAGTGTCGCCGCCCGCCCACGAACAGCAGGGCCAGGCCCGCTGCCAGTACACCCATGAACGCGAGGTCCGCTGTTCGCACGCGCTCGCGCAGGAGCCACGGCGCCAGCGCGACTACGAACAGCGGGTTCGTCGCCTGCAGGAATACGGTATTGGCGGCTGTCGTCAGCTTGTTTGCGAACACGAACAGCAGTCCCGCCCCCGCGTAGGCCACGCCCACGAGCCCCACGCGCCAGCTCCACCGGTGGCGCGCTTCGGGGATCAGCGCGAGGATCGCCAGCATCGCCACGAACGCGCGGATTGCGGCGATTTGCCATGGACCGAAGCCGCACCACTTGATGGCCGCGCCGGCGGTGGAAAAGCAGACCGCGGCCAGCACCAGCTGCCAGCGCGGGTTCACGGCACGTTGACCCGCAGCCAGTCCCGCGCGATGGTCGCGATATCCCGGTGCTCGACGTCCGCGAGGGCGTTGAGCCGTCGCATCTCGGCATCCGACATCTTGCCCGCGAGCTGAGCCAGGGCCGCGGCGATGTCCGGGTGCCGTGTGACCGCCACCTGCCGGATCACCGGTGCAGCTTCATATGGGGGGAAGTAGTGGCGGTCGTCTTCCAGGACCACGAGGTCCAGGGCCTGGACCTGGCCGTCCGTCGAGTTTCCGGCGATTACGTCCACCTTCCCTTCCGCCAGTGCCCGATACGTCAGCCCCAGGTCCATCGCGGTGGGTGGAGCGGCGAAGCGGAGTCCATACGCGTTCGCGAGCCCCCGGAAGCCGTCGGCGCGCTCCAGGAACTCGTAGCCGAACCCGGCCTTCCAGCGCGACGCCAGGGGCGCGAGGTCCGAGATGCGCTTCAGGCCATAGCGCGTGGCGTCGCGCTGGCGCACGGTGATGGCGAACGTGTTGTCGAAGCCGAACGGCTTGCCCCAGACGAGCCCGAACCGTTCCGCGTAGTCGCGCGCCACGGTGCGATAGACGCTATCGCGATCAGCGACGGGTGCGTGTTTCAACACCGCGGTGTAGGCGGTCCCCGTGTACTCGACGTAGAGATCGATCTGGCCCGACGTGATCGCCTGGTGACACACGAACGTGCCACCCAGGTGGAAGCGCCGCCCCACGGGGAGCGCCGTGCGCCGCTCGATCTGCTGCGCCACGATCTCGCCCAGCAGATCGGACTCGGTGAAGTTCTTGGAACCCACCACGATCTGGTCGCGGCGGGCGCATCCGGTCAGGAGCAGAGCGACCGAGAGGAGCCACCGTCCGCCCGTCATTTCCCCCGCCACGCGAACCGCCGCTCCGCGACGCCCAGCAGTCCGTCCGCCGCGAGCGCCATCAACGCCGCCGGCAGCGCCCCGGCGAGAATGAGCGTGTCGTCCACCACCGCCACGCCCCGGAAGATGTACACACCCAGCCCGCCCGCGCCGATGGCCGCCGCGATCGTCGCCGTGCCTATGCTCACGACAGTCGCGACCCGCACTCCCGCCAGGATCACGCCGAACCCAAGCGGGAATTCGACCTGCGTGAGCAGCTGCCAGTCGGTCATGCCCATCCCCCGCCCCGCCTCCCGCACGGCCGGGTCCACGCCGGCTACCCCCTCGTAGGTGTTGCGGACGATGGGCAGGAGCGCGTACAGGACGAGCGCGACGATGGCAGTCGTCGCGCCGATGCCGCCGATGAACGGCAGGGGGATGAGGAACCCGAACAGGGCGAGGCTCGGCACCGTCTGGAACACATTTGCCACACCCAGCACGGGGCCCCGCCAGGTCGGTCGCCGCGTGAGCAGGATCCCCAGTGGGACACCGACGACGATCGCCGCGCCCGTCGAGATCGCGACCAGATACAGGTGCTGGCCCACGAGTCCCAAAACTTCTTGCGAGTTGCGGGAGTAGAAGGCCAGCAGGCTCATGGCGCGCCCTGTGCGCGGCTGAAGCCGCGGCTCGGCATCTCCCGCTGAAGCGGGAAGGCAAGCCGGTTTACCGGCAAGTGCCGAGCCGCGAGTTCACTCGCGCTCATGCCGCCGCCATAAATGCCCTGCATTCCGGATGGTCGCTCCTCCGGAACTCGTCCGGCGTCCCGAGAAATGCAAGACTGCCCTGCAGCATGAGCCCGATGTGGGTGCCGAGCAACAGGCCCTCGCGGACGTCGTGCGTCACGAAGACCATGCCCTTCCCGAGCCGCCCTTTGAGCGCTGCGAACTCGCCCTGCAGTTCCACCCGGGTGATCGGATCGAGCGCGCCGAACGGCTCGTCCAGGAGCAGGAGTGGTGGGTCCGCGGCCAGGGCGCGCGCCACCCCCACGCGCTGGCGCTGTCCGCCGGATAACTCGTGCGGATAGCGCTTCATGAAGGTGTCGGGGTCGAGTCCCACGAGCGCCAACAGCTCGCGCACCCGGGCGGCGATGCGCGCCGGCGGCCACCCTTCGAGCTGCGGGACGAGCCCCACGTTCCGCTCCACCGTGAAATGGGG
>WNEY01009607.1_pt1 | contig 11360 bp, 10 predicted proteins | sample 5400531 | NCBI WGS metagenome assembly WNEY01 (sample SAMN13153338, study PRJNA577476) | soil metagenome | isolation source: 200 cm saprolite under Douglas fir tree site 1 | place: USA:California | collected 2015-04-18
GACGTTCGTGGCGGGCGTCCACGCCGGCCGCCTCTCAGCGAGTGGCGTGCCACGGCGGGAGGCGTTGGATCGAGCGGTCGGCGTCGCGGCGGGCCTGATCCCAGAAAGTGCCGATGAGGCCCCCGGCTGAGCCTGCGGGCTCTCTTCAGAGCGAGAAGGCCGTCCTCCGCGGACGCATGCGCGAGATCCGGGGGGCCATCGGCGCGGATGAACGTCACCGCCTGGCGGGCCTGATCGAGCAGCGGCTGTTCGCGCTTCCCGAGCTGCCGGCTGCCCGAGTCGTCGCGGCGTTCTCGTCCTTCGGCTCGGAGGTGCCGACCCAGGACGTCATCCGGCGTCTGGCATCGGGGGGGAAGCGCGTCCTCCTGCCGTTCATCCGGGACGGGGAGATGGAGACAGCGGACCGGGGGGACGAGGATCGGCTCGTGGCGAGCGGCTACGGTCCGAAAGAGCCCGCCGGCGCCAGGGCGGTCGATCCTGCGGAGGTCGACGTGGCGCTCGTGCCGGGACTGGCCTTCGACCCGGCCGGACATCGTCTGGGCTACGGAGGAGGGCATTTCGACCGATACCTGACGCGGCTCCGTCCCGAGGCGGTTCGGATCGCGCTGGCCTTCCACGTCCAGCTTCTCCCCTCGATCCCGCATGGGCCGGGTGACCAGCGCGTGGACGTGGTGGTGACCGATCAGGAGACGTTCAGGTACGACCGCCGATAATGGACGGGATGGGCACCGTCCGGCCGCGCTCGAGCCTGCCCCTGGACCGGCCTCTTCGCCGGACCGTCACGTCCGTCCGAGTGACCGCGGTGCGGGAGAGCGGCGGGGTGGATCGGCCCGACCGCGTGGCCACCGAGGAGCCGCTGGAGATCCGGGCGGGGAGCCCAGGACAGGAACCGGTCGCCGTGGCGGTGACCATGCGAACGCCGGGCAACGACTTCGAGCTTGGAGCGGGCTTCCTCTACACGGAAGGGCTCATCCATTCCAGGGACGAGGTCCTATCGGTGGGGTACTGCGACCTGCCGCCCGACGACCAGCTGTACAACGTGGTCACGGTCCGGCTGGCGCAGCCCCTCGATCCGTCGGCGGTCAAACGGAACTTCTACGTTACCTCCAGTTGCGGCGTGTGCGGGAAGGCCTCGCTCGATCAGATCGAGGTGCGGTGTGAGGCGATCGGGCCCGGCCCCGTGGTGGCCCGATCGGTGCTGCTGGCCCTGCCAGAGACCTTGCGCCGAGCCCAGGCCATCTTCGCCGAGACGGGGGGCCTCCACGCCGGCGGGCTGTTCGAAGCGGACGGCACCTTGGTGGCTACGCGGGAAGACGTCGGGCGCCACAACGCCGTCGACAAGCTGATCGGGATGGCGCTCCTGGGCGGCGAGCTTCCCCTGTCGGGGAGGATCCTGTTGGTGTCGGGCAGGGTCAGCTTCGAGATCGTCCAGAAAGCTGCGGTGGCAGGCGTGCCGGTCGTCTGCGCGGTCTCCGCGCCGTCCAGCCTGGCGGTGGAGGCGGCCGATCGCCTGGGCATGACCGTGGTGGGATTCCTCCGCGACGGACGGTTCAACCTTTACACCCATCCCGAGCGCATCGACCTGGAGGGCTGATCCATGGGCCGCGCCTGGAAGCTCGGGAGGATCGGCGGGATCCCGCTGTACGCCGATCCCTCGATCACGATCGTGGCGGCGCTCCTGAGCTTCAACCTGTGGCTGGCGTTCTCCGACCAGGCTCGGTTCCCGGGGCTGTCGCAGGGCGTGGCGGTGGCCCTGTCCATCGCAACCGCGGTGCTGTTCCTCCTGTCGATCCTGGCCCACGAGCTGGCTCACGCCGGGATGTTCAGGGCCCGCGGCATCCGCGTCAAGAGCATCACCATCTACATGCTGGGCGGGGTGACGCAGGCCCTGCAGGAGCCGGCGAGCCCGGCGGACGAGTTCCTCACCACCGTGGTGGGGCCCGCCACGACCGCCGCGCTGGGCGGCCTGTTCCTGGGCCTCCACCTCATCGGCCGCACCGACTTCTCCCATCCGCTTCGCGCCATGTTCGGCTACCTCGCCCTGGTGAACCTCCTCATGGCCGGTTTCAACCTCCTGCCCGGCTTTCCCCTGGACGGGGGCCGCCTCCTTCTGGCGGGGCTGTGGCGAGCCACCGGGGACCGCTACCGGGCCATGCGGATGGCCGCCCGGGTAGGCCAGGTCGTGGCCGCCGGGATCATCGCGCTCGGGGTCGTGCTGGGGATCCAGCGAGGGGACATCCTCTTCGGGGTGTGGCCGGCCCTGATCGGCTGGTTCCTGTTCCGCTCCGCCACCGCCGCCATCCTCGAGCTGGAGAGCCGGACGATGCTTCGAACGGCCACCGCGGGCCAGGTGATGTCCGCTCCCCCGCCCACCGTGCCGGCGGACATCCCGGTCAGCGTGGCCACAGAACGCTATCTGCTGGGCCACGACGGCGAGGCGTTCCCGGTGATGGACGACGGCCACGTGGTGGGGTTCGTTTCGCTCCGGACCGCCGCCCCCGTCCCGCTCGACCGGCCGGTACGGGAGGCCATGGCCGGGGCGGGAGGGGTGGTCGAGTCGAGCCCGGAGGAGTCGATGGAAGCGGTGGCCGCCAGGCTGCGCGAACGAAGCAGCCAGACGGTGATGGTGGTTCAGGGAGGCCGCCTGGTCGGGGTGATCGAGCGCGATGACCTGAACCGATTCTTCAGCGGGGGCAGAGGGGGTCGATCGTCGGCGAGGATCCCTCCTCGTCCCGACTCAGCTTCCTGACGGCCGGCCGAGTGGCTACCCGAGGCCATTCGTCGCCACCTGCCCCTCAGGCGAGGTGCATCAGCTCCAGGTACAGGAACTGCGTCTCGGGGGAAGGATCGACTCCCAGCTCCTCGGCTAGGAGCCGACGGCATCGCTCGTACGCCAGAAGGGCCTCGGCTCGGTTGCCTGCGGCAGCGAACGCTCGCATCAGGTGACGGTAGCTGGATTCCCTGAAGGGCTCCAGGGAAACAGCGATCTCCGCGTCCCGAACAGCGAGGGCCACATCGCCGCTCCACGTCCAGATGTCGCAAAGGCATTCCAGAGCCCGAACGTCCGTTTCCCGCAGCTTCGATCGCATTGCGCTCGCCCACGGGCCCTCCGCATCCGTGAGGAATGGCCGCCCCGCGATGGCTCGGGCCGCCAGGGCCCACCCTGCGGCCTTCTCCCGGTTGCCGGATCGGATCGCGGCCTCAGCGCTGTGAAGGGCTTCCGCGGCTGCTTCCAGATCCACCCACGTCCCCTCCGGAAGGTGGAGCTGGTAGCAGCCGAACGCGTGGGAGATGATCTCCGAGCCGGTGAGCCCGATGCCCGCCAGCTTGGCCCGGACCTTGCTGACCAGCGCCCGCAGCGCGGTATCCCACGCGGGAGGGGCGGTCTCCCCCCACAGCTCCTCGACGAGCTCGTCCCTCGAAACGGCCCTTCGGTGCTCCGAGGCCAGGAGAGCGAAGGCCAGTCGCCCCTGCGCGCCTGGGAGCTCCCGTTCGTCCAGCAGGCGGCCGTCGTGTTCTGCGCACACCCGGCCGGCCAGGTACACCCGCATCAGACCGGTCCCGTCATCGCCAACGCCGCTCCAACGAAGCCCCAACAGAGGGCCCGTAGTATCCCACCGTGTTCCGACGGAAGGGGTGAGCGCATGACGTACGTGGTTACCTGCGAGTGTGGTTTCCAGGCCAAAGGGGCCGAGGACGAGCTCGTCGAGGTCGTGCAGCAGCACGGGCGTGAGGCGCACGACATGGAAGTGACCAGGGATCAGGTCATGGCCATGGCCAAGCCAGCCCAGTAGGCCCTGCCCTCGTGGAGGAACCTGTCCGGCGGGCCCCAGCCCGGGAGACATCGTCGTGTTCGCGAGCGACCTGTTCAGCAAGGACGAACGATCCCAGGTGGGCGACCTGGATATCCAGTGCATCAACAACTTCGACCGGCGGGCCGTCTGCGTGGGAATCTTCACACTGGCCGGCAAGGGCCAGATCTCTGTTGACGCTCTGCCGCGCTTCCCCGAGGCGGTGGAGGGTATCGTCACGGGCGGCAACGGGCTGTTCGCGAACGCTCGGGGCGAAGCCGACATCCGGCCGCTCGACCAAGAGCGGACGAAGATCACGTTTCACCTCATCCCGTAGGTCGACTCTCCATATACGAACGCCCGGCGTCGCAGAAGCTCAGGAAGTCGCACCACCGGCACTGGTCGCCCGGGGTGGGATCGAACCTGCCCTCCGAGACGCCGGTCAGCGCTCGGAGCGCCCGGGCACGGGTCGGCTCCACGTCGTCGGCTTGCCTGGTCACCTCCTTCCCGGTCGCCAGATAGAAGTACGTGAGGCTCAGATCTTCGGTCCGCTTGCCCCACACCTCGACGCAGGCCAGGGCGTAGAGGTCGAGCTGCAGCCCGGACAGCGGGTCGTCCTCCGGCGGCTCGCGCCCGGTCTTGTAGTCCACCACTTCCCAGGGGCCGTCCGGCGTGCCGAAGATGGCATCGATGCGCCCGGCGACGACGAAGCCCCCCAGGTACAGGAGGAAGGGCCGCTCCGCGTACAGGGGCGGCCCGGCGGCGAACCGGCTGTCCGAGAAGGCCCGCTGGAGACGCTCCATCTTCCCGGGCTCCCCTGCCAGCTCCTCGGCCGTGAGGTCCGGGGTCTCCTCGAGCTCGAGCAGCGACGTCTGCCCGCTGCTCTGTCGCTCGATCCAGGCATGGATCTGCGTGCCGACCCGGGCGGCCGGCCCGCTGAACCGGGGGAGAGGCCGCACGGCCGACCAGTAGAACCGCTTGGGGCAACGCTCGTACTCGATCAGGCTCCCGACCGAGAGCGAGGCCGGAAGCGGTGGACCGTCCCGGCCGGCCGCCGCTTCGCGCTCGGTCAGATGGCGAGCCAGCAGGCGCATCTCGCCGGCCCGAGTGTCGAACAACCGGTGTTCGTCTTCGTCCATCGCCTCGATCACCGTCCGATCGACCGCTCCCTCGCGCGACGCCTCGAGGGCGGCCTTTCGCCATCCGTCCGGGAACAGGGGGTCGCCCTCCTCCCGCAACGCCGGCCCCGGCCAGTCGCGCACGAACCGTTCGCGGTACCCGATCAGCGGGTTCTCCTGCGAGGGATCGGGGCCGCGATCCACCCCGGCCTCGCCCGACGACTCACCCCAGGCGGCCAGCTCTTCGAAGAACGCACCCGGATCCTTCGGCCTCTGGCCCTCCCCGTACCAGTGTGCCGCGGACACGAAGAGACGAGACCTGGCCCGGGTCAGCGCGACGTAGCAGGTCCGCCGCTCCTCGATCATCTCCTGGTCGCGCAAGGCCATCCAGAAGGACCGGACCACCCCTTTGAAGTCCTCGAGCTTCGGCAGGATTGCGGCGTCCCCTCGGAGCTCGAAGTCCAAGGAGTAGCCGCGCTCGGCCGGGTTCTGCTGCACCTTCAGGCTGGGAAGGATGTCCCTGGCCATCCCGGGCACGAACACCGTGTCGAACTCCAGCCCTTTCGCCTGGTGGATGGTCATGACCTTGACGGAGTCCTCGTCGCTGGGCTGCACGGGCGACCACTCGGGCCGGTCGCTCTCCTCCACCGTTTCGACGTAATCCAGGAAGGCACGCAGGGTGACTTCGCCCTCGAGCGGGGCGAAGGCGTGCACCTCGTCCAGGAACGCGGCCAGGTTCCGCTGGGTGGCCATGGCTCGCTCGGCGTCCGGAGCTGCCTGAAGCTCCGCGAGCAGGCCGGTTCGCCGGATCACCTCCGCCAGGAACTCACCCACCGGCCGCCGGGCCTCCGCCCGCAGTGCGGCCAGCTCGTCCCGAAACTCCTCCAGCCGGACCCGGCCGTCGACCGACAGCGGGTGGCCGGCCCGGTCCGACTGCTCGGCCACCTCGTCGAGATGCTCCAGGGCCTCCGCGAACAGGAACGGCGGGGTCTCGTCTTCGTCCTCTCCCCGCAGGGCGTAGTTCTTGTCCTTCGCCCAGGCCGCCACCCGAGCGAGGTCCTTGAAGCCGACCCGGTACCGCGGACCGAGCAGGATGCGAGCCAGGCTCACGCTGGCGTAGGGGTCGGCCACCGATCGGGCGTAGGCCAGGACCTCCACCACCTCCGGCACCTTGAGCAGGCCGGCCAGGCCGACGATCTCCACGGGAACCCCCGCCTCGGCGAACGCCTCCTGGAGGGGCACGAACAATCGGCTCTTCCGGCACAGCACGGCGAAGCTCGACCAGGGTGGCTCCTTTTCCGCCCCCTTCCCCTCCTCCCTCAGCTCCAGGATTCGGCCGGCGGTCCATCTCGCCTCCGTCCATTCGTCAGGCAGCTTTACCAATTCGACGTGCCCCTGGCCGTTGGGCGGCCACGGCATGAGCTGCTTGTCCGGGTCCGGGCGCTGCCCGGGCGGGATGGGCTCGATGACCCGGTCGGCCGCGTGCAGGATTCGGGCCCCGGAGCGAAAGTTCGTGTACAGGGGAAGGCGTTCGGCGGGCGCGCCATCCGCTCGGCGAAACTGGTGGCTGAACTCCAGGAGGTTGAACAGGCTGGCCCCCCGCCATGCGTAGATGCTCTGGTCGGGGTCGCCGACGGCGGTCACCGGGAACCCGCCTCCGAAGACGCCGGCGATCAAGGCAGCCTGAGCCACGTTCGTGTCCTGGTACTCATCGAGCACCAGGGTGTGGAATCGCGACCGGTACTCCTGGGCCACGTGGGGGAAGTCCTCCACGATGCGGAGCGCCAAGCTGATCTGGTCACCGAAGTCGATGACCCCGAGCCGCCGTTTCAGGTCCTGGAACCTCTGGACCGCGCGGGCCAGCTCGATCCGCTCCTGCGCCGCCTGGTAGGGGGACTCGCTGCGGTATGCCTCGAGCGCCGGGAGCCGTTCGGTCACGAAGTCCTCGATCTGGTGGGGGTCCACCCGGTGGTCCGCCGCCTGATCCGCCAGGCTCAGGATGTTGTTGACGAGCGTGGGCTGCCAATCGGCGCGGGCGTGTTCGAAGGACATCTCGTCCAGAACCCGGGCGCACAGCTCGGTGCGCTGGGCGGTGCTGAGGATGCGCTGGCCGGATTCGATCCCGGCGAGCAGGCCGAACCGCTCCAGGACCTGGGCGGCGAACCCATGGTAATTGAGGATCGTGGGCTCCTCCCCTTCCGGCAGGTCAAGGCCGGACAGGGCACGCCGGATCATCAACGTGAGGTGCTCGGTGGCCTTGTTCGTGAAGGTCAGGCACAGCACGTTCCCCGGGAACACACCTTCCCCACCGTCGTCCAGGCGTCCCATCGAGGCCAGCGCCAGATACACGACGCGCGCGGCGATGACCGAGGTCTTGCCGGAGCCCGCCCCCGCCACGACAACGTACGGCTCCAGCGGCATGGACATGGCCCGCCACTGCTCCGGCGTGGGGTTCGCGCCCATCACCGAGCGAATCTCCGGCGGATACGTAGCGGCCTTCATGGCCCGCTCCGTACCATCGGGAAGAGCTCCTTGCCTTCCGGCCAGATCGGACACAGGACCTTGAAGTCGCAGAAGCGGCAGTTGGCCGCCGGGTTCGGCGCGTAGCTCTCGCTCTTCAGCAACTGGTCGATCCGGTGGATGAGCCCGGAGAGACGCTCGCTCATCCTGTCCTGGAACTCCTGCTGCGCCGACGAGCTCATGCCGAGCTGGACCCGCACCGGCCCTCCGTTCCTGCTTTCTCTGAGGAAGGCGAGCTCGACCGCCTTCACCGGCCGGAACGGGGCCAGCTCCTCGGCCCGGCTCACCGCCAGGTAGTAGATCCCGAGCTGGAGGTTCTCTTCGGCCGTGGCCCCCCTGGACTTGCCGGTCTTGTAGTCGGTGATCTGGCTTCCGCCGCTGTCCACGTGGCCGACCCGGTCGATGAACCCCCTGACCTGCGCCCCCTCGAACTCGAAGTCGAAGCGAAGCTCCTTGGCCAGGGCGGGGGTGTGGCCGTAACCCGTCACCCAGTTCGGGAGCATTTCCCGGGTCACCCTGCGCCGGAACGCTTCCGACACCGCATACGAAGGGAACTCCTCGGGCCGCCACCGTCGCTCGGCCTCCGCCGCCAGGGCATCGTTCGTCCGCTCGATCCTCCCTGCCTCGCAGTCCTCGATGAGCTTGTGGACGAGGTGTCCGACCCAGGCGTGGTAGCCGGCCGCGCCCTCCAGCCCCAGCTCCTCGGAGAGCACGAACTGGAGCGCACAGTTCTCCAGCCGGTCCAGCTTGGAGAACGACACCCGGATGTGCTCGTGCAGCGGCCGGTCGGTCCCGGTCCAGTCGCGCTGGAACCACCACCGGTCGGGCCGCTGCCCCAGAGCGAGCAGCCCCTCCAGGCTGGCCAGGCGGAGCGCGGCGGGGGTCGTGGGGTCCGCCACCGACCGGCGCCACCGAGCGGCCGCTTCACTCACCGACAGCGGGTCGCCGGGAGAACCATCCCTGCCCGATGGGCTCCACTCCACCGCCTGCTCACCGACGAACCGACTCCTGGCCGAGAGCCTGCTCTCCTCACCGTGGGCCTCGCTGGCCGTGTACACGACGCGGCGCCGAGCTCTGGTGGATACCACGTGGAAGAGGCGGCGTTCGTCCTCCAGCCTCCGACGGTTTCGCTCCGACTGAGCGGCCCGCCCCCCCAGCAGGCCGAGGTCGAACATGGGCTCCGGCCGGGACAGGCTGGGGAAGTTCCCCTCGACCGCTCCGGTGACGATGACGGTGTCGAACTCACGCCCGGCCGTGGCGTGGGCGGTGAGCACGTTCACTGCTCCGCTGGGCTCCGCCCCGGGCACCTCTGCCAGGCCCGGAGCTTCCTCAGTGCCTTCGACCGAATCGAGGAAGGCGGCCACGGACGGGTCCGCCCGTTCGCCGGCGCGAGCCACGGCCCGGGAGAGGCCCAGGACGGCGTCGAGATCCCGCCGCGCCGACGGCCCCCCCTCCGCCGCCTTCACCAGCCGGCGGGAGTAGGGGAGGTCTCGCCACAGGATGGCGAAGGCGTCCAGCACCGATCGCACGGCCACGGCCTGTGCCGCGTCGAGGCTGTCGGCCAGCAGAGAGAGTGCCTGGGCCTCCTCGGGGGTGAGCCCATCGGACCGGCGCAGGGCGGCGGCCGGCCTCTCCCCCGTGGCGAGGGCAGCCCGCACCAGCCCCCGGGCAGCTGCCGGCGACAGTCCGGCCAGGTCGGAGGTGAGCAGCGATTCGACGAGCCCGTCGCGCTGCGAAGGACGAGCCAGCCATCGAAGGCCCACGAGGAACGGGAAAGCGGCGGGCTCGGCGAGCAGGGACATCCCCCCCTCGGGCGCCCCGCGCGGCACGCCCGCGTCATCCAGCGCCCGCATGAGGCCTCCCAGGTGGGATCCCTGGCGCCTCACCACCACCGCCAGGTCGCTCCAGGGCACGTCCTCCTCGACGTGGATCCGTCGGAGCTCCCTGGCCACCGCGGCGTGCTCCTCGGATGTGTGCGAGGCGAACCACGCCGCCAGGGCCGGCTGCACGCTCCGGTGCTGGGTGGAGAGCGCCACATGCCCGGCGGTGGGAAGCGTCTGGGGGAAGCGCGCCAGCGGCACGTCGGTCGTCCCCTGGAACGAGAAGACGTGGGACCCGGCGTCGCCCGCCACCACCAACGAGGACGGCGCCAGCTCGACGATGAGGCGCTCGGTGGCGAAGGTGGCCTCCTGGTAGTCGTCGACCATCACGTGGTCGAGCAGGGGCTGCGACTCCTGGCGCACGGCCGCGGCCGCGGCGGCCGCCTGATTGACCAGCCCCGCGAAATCGACCACCCCCCGATCGTCGAGCACGCTCAGGTACCTCCGGTAGAAGCCCGCCACCTCCGGCCACCCGGTCAGCCCGGCGGCCTCGGCCCGATCCACGATCTCGTCGGGGTCGGTCAGGGCCTCCTGCGCCCGGAGCAGGAGCTGGCGGACCTGATCGGCGAACCCGCGGAGGAAGAGCATGCGTCCGTAAGCCGGCCACTCCGCGGGGTCCTCCCCCCGCAGCAGCTCGAGGACCACCGAGAACTGGTCCTGCGCAGTGAGGACGTCCGGCGGCTGTTCGTATCCCAGTGCTCCGGACCACCGGCTCAACACGTGATGGGCCAGCCCGTGCACGGTCAGCACCTTCACCCCGGGGAGCGAGCTGGCCAGCCGTGCCAGCAGCGCCTTCCTGGCCGCGGCCCGTGCGCCCGAGCTCCGAACCACAAGGGCCACGCGCTCGGGGTCGGGTCCGCCTTCGACCAGCCGGGCCAGGCGCTCGCGGAGCGTGGCGCTCTTGCCGGTCCCCGCGGGTCCCGTGACCAGCAGAGGGCCGCGGACGTGGGCCAGGACTCGCGCCTGTTCGGGATCGGGCCGGAACTCCATGCTGAGCGGCATGCTAGCGCCACCCACTGACACGCCGAATCCGCAGGTCAGCTCCACGGGCAGGTGTGACAGGCTGGTAGGTACACTTCGCCCCGATGACCCAGATCGAACGGGAGCGCCCGCCGAAAGCCGCGACCGAGAAGGAGATGCTCGAGGCGTTCCTCGACTACCTCCGTGCGACCATGCTCCTCAAGGCGGAGGGCTTGAGCAACGAGGACCTCCGCCGGCCGATGGTGCCATCCGGGACCGGGCTCCTCGCAATGGTCAAGCACCTGACGCAGGTGGAACGGTGGTGGTTCCGATTCGTCTTCGCCGGCGAGGAGGTCGAGCTGCTCGGTTCGGACGACGACCCGGACGCCGATTGGCGGCTCGAGCCGGGGGACACCGCCGACGAGATCTTCGCCGCGTATCGGGAGGAGTGCGACGTTTCCCGCAAGATCGTGGCCGCGGCCGACCTCGATGAACACGCCCGGTCCTCGTTCATCGAGGGTTCGTTCGTCGCGGCCGACTACACGCTCCGCTGGATCATGGTCCACATGGTGGAGGAGACCGCGCGGCACGCGGGCCACGCCGACATCCTGCGCGAGATGATCGACGGCACGACCGGTGTGTAGGGAGGTCAGGCCCGGCTCGACTCCCGGAGCAATCCTGACCGGACCCGCCGCTCGAGGACGTCGTTGAAGGTCCGGTAGGCGCCGGCCGGGTCCCACCCGACGGATCCCCCCTCGTCCGCCACGAACCGCACCCCCAGCCCTTCGGCGGGGGCCCGCAACCGGGCGGCGGTCTGGAACCACCCAAGAGACCCCGGCTGGAGGATCACCGGGCCGGCCGTCCCGAACGTTCGGAGGGACGGGTCATCCACCGATACGGGTGCCGGCCGGAAGATCCGGCGAAGGGTTTCCTTGACCTGATCCGACGCGGCCGCGACGTCGATCCCCGGCCCGGTCCACCTGACCGAGGCCACCACCTTCCCCGGGTCCTTCGGCTCGTAGAAGTCGGCCCGCAACCTCAAGCCTCCACGCCGACCTCGGGCGCGCCGAAGGCCAGCCAGATGAAGGCTG
>WNEY01003836.1_pt1 | contig 11358 bp, 9 predicted proteins | sample 5400531 | NCBI WGS metagenome assembly WNEY01 (sample SAMN13153338, study PRJNA577476) | soil metagenome | isolation source: 200 cm saprolite under Douglas fir tree site 1 | place: USA:California | collected 2015-04-18
GTCCGTGCAACCGAGCGCCGAGATCATCGCCGAGGTGCCGGCCCGGCCGGAGCCGGAGAAGTCGAACGTCGCGACCGGCCGACTGTTGAGGCCGAGCGCGGCCGCCACGATCCCCGCATTCTGCCGTTCCGCGAACGGCAGCGTAGTCGAGGCCAGGTAGACGCCGCTCACGCGCGGATGGTCGTCGCGGGCCACAGTATCCATCGCGGCGGCGGTCGCCATTGTGACGGCGTCCTCGTCCCACTCGCAAAACGAGCGGGTGCCCTTGACCTTCGTCCTGGCGCGCGGCGCGAGCCAGCTATTGCCGTCGGCAATGGTGCGGCGCGCGATTCGCAGCCGCGGGAGGTAGCGTCCGCAAGCCAGGATACCTGCCGGCGTTCCAATCGACATGAGCGACGCAATTCCTTTCGTGACAAAGCTTCTTTGATTAAATAATATTCGTTTCCTTCTGTCTACCGCCTTTTGCCACCGCCTTCCGACCGCGACGCCTGCCGGAACAGTCCATGCCGCTCACACGCGATCAACTCGTCGACGCCGGGCCGGCGCAGGTCTTCGTGCAGCTTACCGGACCGTCGAGCGCCCAGGTCGGCGGGTCGGAACCCGTCGTGCTGCTGCACGAAGGGCTTGGAAGCGTGGCGATGTGGAAGGACTTTCCGCAACGACTGGCCGACGCCTGCGGGCGCCGCGTGCTGACCTATGACCGGCCCGGGCACGGGCGATCTCCGCTGCACGATGCAGGATTGCTCGATCTCGACCATGAGGCATTCGTCGTGCTGCCCGCGCTGCTGCGCGCGCTGAATATCGAGCGGCCGATCCTGCTCGGCCATTCCGATGGCGGCACGATCGCGCTGATGGCTGCAGCCCGCAGCGATATCTCGGCCGTCATCGTGGAAGCGGCCCACGTCCACATGGAAGACGTGATGCGCGCGGGCATCCGGCGCCTGGTGGCGGAATGGAACGAAGGCGCGCTTCGCCGCAGGCTGGCACGCTACCACGGTCCGCACGTCGGGCGGATGTTCGAGCGGTGGGCGTCGACGTGGCTCTCGGAAGACTTCGACAGCTGGGCCATCGTCGATCACCTGCGACGAATCACAAGGCCGCTCCTTGCGCTGCAGGGCGCGAGCGACGGCTTCGGCACGATTGGACAGCTGGATGCGATCGCCCGTCATTGTGCCGGGGCCGCGCGCACGGTCCTGCTTCCGGACTGCGGCCACGTGCCCCACCACGAGCGGCCGGGCGACGTCCTCGACATCGTCGCCAACGATCTCACGGAACGGTTGCACGGTCGCGTCTGCATGCCGTGAGAAGCATGCCGGACGAAGGCCGAAACACCCCCTTGTCGACAAGATTTAGTTTTGATAATTACTTTTGTAGCAAATATATTTACGTCAATTCGAGCCAAGGGAGCGGCACATGGGGTTTGCGCATCCGCTTTATGCCGGGTCGATCGCAATCGGGCTGAGCGTTTCGGCCGCGGTCGCGCAGGACGTGAAGATCGGCATGACCGGGACGTTCACCGGCCCGAACGCGGCGATCGGTCAGAACGCGCGCGCGGCGCTCAGGGTCGCCGACTATGGCTATGTCATCGAGCAGGGAGAGATCGTGATCGAGAGTGCCGCGGGGGAGCTGGCGAAGGATCCGCGGGTCGCGCAGACCTATCTCGGGATTTCCCGACGCAGCGGATCGGCCGCCTGATCCTCATCACGCCTGCATCACCTCCAGGACGATCGGCAGCCCCCGCGCCCCGGCCTTGAGCGCGGTGGCAAAGGTCTCGAACTTGGCGCAATCGGCTTCGCACATCGTCACCACCGCGACGCACCCTCGCTTGTCGTCATCGTGGGCCTCGACGGTGACCTTGGCGGCAGCGTTGGCGCAGCCTTGCGCAAGCTCGCTCACCACGCGCCTGGTGGCATCGAGCCGCAGCGCCGGCTTGAAGATCTTTCCGATCTCCGTCGTGGGTATTTCGGCCACCACGTAGATAGAGCGCGGGCGCGCCGGCCGCTCCGCGACCCGACTGCCGACGAAATCCATCAACTCCGCCGCGTCGATCCTGGTTCCAGGCTTCTGCGTGACGTAGAGCACCGGCACCTCGCCGGCGTAGCCATCGGGCTGGCCCACCGCCGCGCAGAGCATCACACCGGGATGCTGCGATGCGGCCTCCTCGATCATCAACGGATCGATGTTGTGGCCGCCGCGGATGATCACATCTTTCGCGCGGCCGGTCAGACAGACGTAACCGGCCTCGTCCAGGCGACCCACATCGCCCGTCATGAGCCACCCGTCATCCAGCAAGACGTTCGCGTTCTTGGCGGGGTCGACATAGCCGGGAAAGACGTTCGGTCCGCGGAACTGCACCGCTCCGGTCTGGCCGGCACCCAGGATCGCACCGCAGGTGCCGTTCGGCTCGAGCTTCGCCACCCGCATCTCGCAGTACGGCAGCGCGAAGCCGATCCACCCCTTGCGACGCTTGCCGTACCGCGGGGTGATCGCAATCACGCCGGCCGTCTCGGTCATCCCGAAGATCTCGTGGATGCCGAGTCCGACCTCGCGCTCGAAGGCATCGGCCAGCTCTTGCGGCAGCAGCGCCCCACCGGTCCCCCAGATGCGCGCACTGGAAATGTCGGCGTTGACGGGAACATTGAGGACCGCGGCGATCGACGTCGGAGCACCGCACAAGATGGTCGGCTTGAAGCGCTCGACCAGCTTCCAATGGTTCTGCACCACTTGCTTGTTGCGCAGCCCCGCAGGCGTCGGCAGGATGACCTCCGCGCCCGCGCATATTGCCGCCAGGCCGAAAATGATGGCTCCCGCCACGTGAAACATCGGGAAGCCGTTGAGCACTTTGACGCCCGGCTCGTAATGGAACATTTGAGTGCAGGCCCATGCCGAGAAGATCTGGCTGGCGTGGGCGTGCTGCGCGAGCTTGGGCGCTCCGGTGGTGCCACCGGTATGGAAATAGGCGGCGATCGACCGGGACGTTACCGCGGATTTGTCGAGAAGGCCGCCCGACGGCTCCGCCGCCAAGAGCTGGCGGAAATCCTGCGCTCCTTGCGGTAGCGCCTGACCGGCCGGCACGCAGAGCACTTCCAGCCCGGGCATGCGATCGCGAACGGCCTTCGCCTTCTGCCAGATGTCGATCTCCGGGTGCGGCCCCAGCGTCACCAGCACCCGGCTGTCGGCGGCGCGAAGCAGGCCGCAGATGTGATCTACGGAGAGCAAGATATTCATCGGCATCGCGATCGACGATGCCTCCGCTCCCCACAGCGCGTAGTGCGTGTCAGGTAGAATCGGCAACAGGAGCCCGACAGACGACGTGCGGGTGGCGCCCAAGCGCGTAAACAGGTTGGCCGCCCGCGTGACGTTCTCGAACAGCGTCCGGGCGCTGATCGTGACCGGAACGACACCGTCTTCCGCGCTCGGCAGGAAAGTCAGAGCGGTTTGCCCCGGTTGCGCGGCGGCGACCGCCGCAAGCATCTCATGGACCGTCCGAAACGGCACACGATCGCTGAACGGAATCTTTTCGATCTCCGCCTTGTCTTGCGGCCCGGAGAGGTGAAGAACGGGTGTCAGCATAGACGCACCTGTGGTCCAAGGGTCAAACCGATCGCCTCACGTCGCCGGGCGCGTCGATCGCCGACACAATAGCTTCGTTAGGAACTTAATTCCAGTATCTATTCTCAAATCATCAAGCCGCCGGAACAAACGACGACCTGGCCGCTGATGTAGTTCGATTCCGGAGTGCAGAACAGGTAAACCGCGCCAGCGGCCTCTTCCGGCGTGCCGCCGCGGCCGAGCGGAATCATCTTGGTCATCAAGTCGAGGGATTGCGGCTGCAGGCCGATCTTGATCTCGCGCCCGGCGATATTGATGGTCTTCTGCACGTCCTCAATCGGCTGCGCCAAGCGCGTGTGGATCAGGCCGAATGCGACGCAATTGACGTTGACCCTGTAGCGCCCCCATTCCTTGCACAGCGTGCGCGTGAGTCCGACCAGGGCGGCCTTGGCGGACGCGTAGCTCGCCTGGCCGGCAAATCCGCAAACGCCTGAGATCGAGGAGATATTGACGACCTTGCGGAAGACCTCGCGGCCGGCCTCGGCATCCTTTTTCGCCAGCATCCGGATCGGCTCGGCCGCCGCCCGCAGGATGCGGAAGGGCGCGACAAGGTGCACGTCGAGCATGGTCTGGAATTGCTCATCGGTCATTTTCTGGATGGTGGCATCCCAGTTGTAGCCGGCATTGTTCACCACGATGTCGATGCCACCGAATTTCTCCATCGCCGCTCCGACGAACCGATCGGCGAAGCCGTCCGCCGCAACGCTGCCGTTGACGGCGACCGCCTCGCCGCCGCCGACCGCGATTTCGGCTGCCACGGCGTCGCCGGGCTCGCCGTCGAGATCATTGACGACCAGCCTGGCGCCCTCGCGGGCGAGCTTGAGTGCGACCGCCCGGCCGATGCCGCGGCCCGACCCCGTGACCAACGCAATCTTTCCCTCGAGCTAGCCCATCCTGCTGTCTCCAAAGTTCGAATTCGACGTCGCCTCGGCCGCACGCTCGCGCCGGGCTGCATTCCGGCAGTCGAGGATCATTGTGCGCCGGCCTGCATGGGACAAGCTGACGGCAGACCGGTATCGTCATGACGTGGCCCCGGGACGAGGCCCCAGGCTTCGGCCCCAAAGCCCCGGCACGCGCATTGCGCGCTGGACTTATTTATTCGATAATTATATAATCTACAAATGTAATTACCGAAACTAAAAGACCGACCTGCCGCCGAGCCGGGTCTCGTACCCGCGGAGACCCGCAGCATGGACTCGCAGCTTCACAGGTTACCCACGGTCGGGAGCCAGGCACTCCTGGCGCTCCGACGTTTCCCCGATCGCGTCGCCTTCGCCTGGGACGGCGGCGCCCTGACGAGCGCCGCCGTCGTCGATCTCATCGCACGCATGCAAAAGGTCTTCGTGTCCGGCGGCTTCGGGCGCGGTCACCGCATGGCCATGCTGTCAAGGAATCGCGTCGAGACCTGGATCGCCGGCGTTGCCGCGCAGCTCTCCGCCATGAGCATCACATGGCTGAATGGACTGGGCTCGCTCGAGGACCAGCTCGCGCAGCTCGAGGATTTCGAGGCGGATATCCTCGTGATCGATGCCAAGGCCTTCCGCGAGCGCGGGGGCGACCTTGCCGCCCGCGCGCCGCGGCTGCGCCAGGTCTTCTCGCTCGGCCCGGCCGATTGCGGCGCCGACCTGCTCGCCGCCGCCGATCAGGCGGGCGCGACGTCGCCGCGCGATCTCGCAACCCCCGACGACGTGGCCGTATCGATCTATACCGGCGGCACGACCGGCAGATCGAAGGGCGTCCTGCGCCGGCACCGAGAATACGCCGGCTTTTCTCCCGCGATCCTCGCGGATTTCGAGATTCCCGAAAACCCGCGATACCTCGCGGTCACGCCGATCAGTCACGTCGCCGGCACGAAGATCCTTCCGATCCTCATGCGCGGCGGCACCGTGCATCTTGGAACGCATTTCGATCCGGAAGCGATGTTCGCGACGATCGCGCGCGAGCGCATCAATGTCGCACTGCTGGTCCCGACCATGATCTACCTGCTGCTCGATCATCCGAAGCTCGGCAGCGCCGATCTCTCGTCGCTCGAGCTGTTGATGTACGGCGCCTCGCCGATGTCGCCGTCCCGGCTGGTGGAGGCGATCGAGCGGATTGGGCCGGTCTTCTGTCAAATGTACGGACAGGCCGAATGTTACCCGGTCTCGGTTCTGCGCAAATCGGAGCATGACGCCAAGCGGCCGGAGCTGTTCGAATCCTGCGGTTACCCGGTCGCCGCCTGCGACGTGCGTGTGCTCGATGACGAGGATTGCGAGGTCGCAGTCGGCGAGCCGGGCGAGATCTGCGTCCGCGGTCCGCATGTCATGGAGCAATACTGGAAACGCCCCGAGGAGACCGCGTCGGCGCTCAAGAACGGCTGGCTGCACACGGGCGATATCGCGCGCGCCGACGAGCGCGGGTATCTTTTCATCCTCGACCGCAAGAAGGACATGATCGTCAGTGGCGGCATGAACATTTATCCGCGCGAGGTGGAGGACGTGCTATCGGCTCATGCCGACGTCGCCATGGTCGCGGTGATCGGCGTGCCGGATGCCAAATGGGGCGAGGCCGTCACGGCCATGGTCGTGCCGCGCCCCGGCGCCCGGCTCGCGGGCGAGGAGCTCATCGCCCTGGTCAAGCAGCGCAAGGGTTCGGCCCATGCGCCCAAGCACGTCGAATTCGTCGAAACCCTGCCGATGACGCCCATAGGCAAAGTCGACAAAAAAGCGCTGCGGGCCAAGGTCTGGGCCGGACAGAAGCGCATGGTGGGATAGGCTCACGGCCTCGATGGGTTCGAGGGGCGTGAGGTTTCGCAGAGAAAAGGAGAGTCGGATGTCGGGGGCCGGAGCCGTCGTTTACCAGAAAAACGGAGCGATCGCCGAAATCACGTTGAACAGACCGCACGCGCACAATGCCATCGACCCGGAGATGGCATGCCGTCTCAACGAAACGTTCGACAGCATTGCCGACGATCCCGAAATCCGGGTCGTCATCGTGACCGGCGCGGGCCAATCGTTCTGCGCGGGCGGCGATCTCGGCATCACGATTCCCCTCCTCAGCGGCACCCGCAAACCCGAGAACGAATGGGAGTCCATAGTTGCAAACGATTTTTCGGTCGTGGTGCGTGCGGTTCGGCGGGGTATCGACTTCGACAAGCCCATCATCGCCGCCGTCAACGGACATTGTCTGGCGGCCGGGACCGAGTTGCTGGTGTCGACCGACATTCGGGTCGCCTCCGATGGCGCGTCTTTTGGATTGCCGGAAGCACGACACGCCTTGATCCCGTTCGCGGGCGCGCTTGTTCGCCTCAGCCAGCAAATCTCCTATTGCCAGGCGATGCAGATCCTGTTGACCGGTGACCGACTTTCGGCACAGGAGGCTTACCGCATCGGCCTCATCAACGAAGTCGTCCCCAGTGTTGAAGTGCTGCCGCGCGCCCGCGCAATCGCCGGCCGAATCGCCCGCAACGGTCCGCTGGCGGTTCGGAAAATCAAGCGGACCGTCTTGGAAAGCATCGGCTGCAGGTTAGGGGAGGCATACGCGATGGAGGACGCGGCGCGAGTGGCGATCATGCCGACCGAGGACGCCATCGAGGGCCCGAAGGCATTCTTCGCCAAGCGCCAGCCGATTTTCACCGGCCGCTAGTGTCCCGGTTCCGACAACGGCTCCCGCCGCGAGCGCCATTGGCCCGGCGGCATGCCGAAGCGCGTGCGGAACGCCTTGTTGAAGTGCGATAAGTCGTTAAAGCCCCAGCGATAAGCGATATCGGAGATGCTGCAGCGCAGCTGCTGCGGATCGCGGAGGGCCCTGCTGCAGGCGTTAAGGCGCCGCTCGAGCAGCCAGCGGCCGAAGCTCTGCCCGAGCTTCTCGAAGCGCAGATGCAGCGTGCGCACGGAGATGCCGAAGCGGGCCGCCACGAGCTGCGGCGACAGATCCGGATCGTGTAGATTTCGCCGACAGAAGGCGAGTATGGCCTCGAGCATGAGCTCCGGCTGCAGGCAACTTGGCGTCACGTCGCGCGCCCCGGCCAGCGCCAGCAGATTGCACAGATTCTTTGTAAGCTGTGTCGCCTCGTGCTCGCTCAAGGGATGCTCGTCGGCGGTGAGCAGCAGCAGATGGCGCCGCGCGAGATCCGCGAACGGCGAGTCCGATACGATCTTACGGCGCGGTGATGCGCGCAGCGCGGGCGCGCACCGATCGAGGATCGCGCGCGGCACGACCGCGATGGTGCGGCTCGCCGACTCGGAAAATGCGATATGGAACGGCCGCTGCCCGTCGAAGACCGTGATATCGCCGGGCTCGAGCGCAATCGTTTCGTCATCCTGACTGATACGGCTCTGCCCGCGCAGCTGCAGGCTGATGAGGTAATGATCTACTGGCGTGCGGGCAACATCCTGACGGCTGCGCACGATTTCGTAGCCGGTGGTGTCGAAAGCGGCAAAGCGCAGGTCGCCGAAATTGCGGCCGGTCATGCGGGCGGAGATTCGCTCGCGCGGCGACTCGATCGAGACATTGAGCACGGTCTGGCAGACCACCTCGCGCCAGAATGAAAAACGTTCGCGTGCATCGATGGTCTCGGTCGACCATCTCACCATGGCGGTCTGCGCGCCTGCGGCAGGTTCCATAGCTGCAACCTATACTAGCGTGCCTGCACTCTCGACCAACGCGCTTGCGCTCCTGGCCAAGATCGCTCGGACCCATCGCGCTACATGGGCGCCCGATGATCAATGACTTCCACGCCGAGCGTGCGACGACGTGGTTCCGCGACGCCTGCTCCGCAGTCAAGCATGCGCGCGATCACAACCGCGTCATCGCGCCGCAAATCGCCTGGGCGCCTGCGGCCGGACCTTACCGGCGTGACGCTTCGGTGATCGGCGAACCATTCATGAGCGCGACCGCCTTATAGCTAAAGCGAACCAGCCGGGCTTATCCGATCTGCGTGTGGGGGCACATGCAAGAATATCTGACTCTTACGAACCTCACTGGAAACATCTACGACGCGGTGCTCGACCCCGCGCAGTGGACCGGAGTCCTTGCGAGGATCGCCGATTTCGTCGGCGGCCAGGCCGGCGGGCTGCTGTCGAAAGATTCCGTGAGCAAATCCGGCAACGCTCACTATCATGTCGGCGTCGATCCTCATTACATGCGGCTTTATAGGGAATCCTATTGGAAGCTCGATCCCATGGGGGCGTTGTCCTTTTGCGACGTCGAGCAGATCGCAAGCATCTCGGACCTCGTGCCCTATGATGAATTTCGCGAGGGGCGCTTCTACCGTGAATGGGTACGGCCGCAGGGCTGGGTCGACGCGGCGAACGCCGTGCTCGAAAAATCGGCGACAAGCTGCGCGTATCTCAGCGTCATCCGAAGCAAGGCCCGCGGCATGGTCGACGACGAGATGCGCCGGCGAATGGCGCTCGTCGTGCCGCATGTGCGTCGCGCGGTGCTCATCGGCAAGGTGATCGACCTCAAGCAAGTCCAGGCCGCGACATTCGCAGATGTCCTCGACGGCATCAGTGCCGGCATGTTCCTCGTCGACACGAACGCACGCATCGTTCATGCCAACGCCCCCGGTCACGTCATTCTCAGCGCAGGCGATTTCCTGCGCGCGGTCGGCGGCCGGCTCGTCGCCACCGATGCGCCGGCCGATCAGGCCTTGCGCGAGGCCTTCACCGCCGCCGGGAGCGGCGATTGCGCGCTCGGCATCAAGGGTATTGCGGTGCCGGTGAGCGCCTGCGACGGCGAACCCTATACCGCCCACGTGTTGCCTTTGACGTCCGGCGAGCGGCGCCAAACCGGCAGGGCCTCCACCGCCGTCGCCGCCTTGTTCGTCCGCAAGGCGGCGCTGGAGACTCCGTCCCCGCCCGAAGTCATTGCCAAGAGCTATCAGCTGACGCCGACCGAGCTGCGCGTTCTGCTCGCCGTCGTCGAGGTCGGCGGCATTCCCGAGGTCGCAGAGGCTTTTGGCGTTGCGGAGAGCACGGTCAAGACGCATGTCGGCCGTCTGTTCGAAAAGACCGGCGCCGCGCGTCAGGCCGACTTGGTCAAGCTCGTCGCCGGGTTTTCCAGTCCGCTTGTCGCCTGACCACACGTGTTCGTGATCTTTCGAATGTCGGGTCATGCATCCGCCAATCGGGGGACGCCGACGGTTCAATCTGCGGTCATTGTCGCGCCGCGCCACCCCATCGCGGGTGGTATCGACGGATGCAAGCCCCATGGACCGGACACGAATCGTCCCGGCCGGACCGTGATCGGCTCGAGCTTGCGAGTGCGCATGGAGGCAGCAATGCGGCACCCTTTCTACATGGACCATCTTGATCCCGAGGATCAAAGCACGGTCAAGCGATGGTACGTCGGCATCGTCGTCGTCTATTCCTCGTTGGCCGTGCTCGCTCTCGTGATCGGTGCGACGATAGTCAACGTCTCGGATCCCCGAATCGACGCGATGCGACATGAGAGCAGAGGCACGTCGCAGACGAACCGGCTGATCGGCGCGTCCGGTGCCTTTGCGGCCGAGCCGACGGGCATCGCGCAATGCGCACTGCGCGACCTTGCGCTTGTAACGGCGATCGAGGCTCATGGCGAAGCCCAGGACGTTCCCGCCGACAAGCTCGGCGACGCCTTCTCCACCATGATGAGAGCGCGCGCCGCCTGCGCCGCCGGACGCATCGGCGAGGCGCTCGCAATCTACGACGGCATCGTCATCGTCGCTGCCCGGGCCGCCGCGAAATGAAGGTTGTGTGATGCACGACCAAATGCGGCTTCTGGCGCTGATCGGCGATATCTACGACGCGACCTTGGACCCCTCGCTGTGGGTCGGTGTCCTCGGCAAGGCCACGCTTTTCGTCGGCGGCTGCGGCGCGGCGCTGCTTGCCAAGAGCGCCAGCAGCAAGACGGGCGCCGTCGTCTACGAATACGGGATGGATCCGCACTATCGGCAGCTCTATTTCGAGCATTACATCAAGCTCGACCCGGCCACGACCGGCCAATTCTTCGCCGAGCTCGAAGAGCCGATCGCCACCGCGGATCTCATGCCCTACGACGAATTTCTCGCAACGCGTTTCTATCGGGAGTGGGCGCGCCCGCAAGGCCTGGTCGATTTCATAACCTCGGTGCTCGACAAGTCGACGAACAGCGCGGCCATGTTCGGTGTGTTCCGGCACGAGCGCGACGGAGTGGCCGACGATGAAACGCGCCGGCGCATGCGGCTCATCGTGCCGCACATTCGGCGCGCCGTGCTCATCGGCAGGTTGATCGACCTGAAGAGGACCGAAGCGGCGACATTCGCCGACGCGCTCGACGGTATCAGCGCCGGCATGCTTCTCGTCGATGCCGACGCGCGCATCGTCCATGCCAATGCAGCAGGACACGGCATCTTGGCGGCGGACGATTTCCTGCGCTCGGTCGGCGATCGGCTGGTCGCCGGCGATGCACAAGTCGATCAGGCCTTGCGCGAGGTCTTCGCCGCCGCCGGCAGCGGCGATGCGGCGGTCGGCAGCAAGGGCATCGCCGTGCCGCTGACCGCGCGCGACGGCGAACGCCACGTCGCCCACGTGCTGCCGCTGACGACAGGCGAGCGGCGCCGCGGCGACATCTCCTGCACGGCGGTCGCCGCCCTGTTCGTGCGCAAGGCGGAGATGGAAGCCCCCTCCCCGCCCGAGGTCATCGCCAAGACATACCAGCTGACGCCGACCGAGCTGCGTGTCCTCCTCGGCATCGTCGAGGTCGGCGGCATTCCCGAGGTCGCGGAAGCTCTCGGCGTCGCCGAAA
>WNEY01003838.1_pt1 | contig 11357 bp, 4 predicted proteins | sample 5400531 | NCBI WGS metagenome assembly WNEY01 (sample SAMN13153338, study PRJNA577476) | soil metagenome | isolation source: 200 cm saprolite under Douglas fir tree site 1 | place: USA:California | collected 2015-04-18
ACCGTATTTCGTGACACGCTATCCGAAGGCTTCAGCCATTTCGTTTCCTCCATAGCTGCTCCGGTTGCTTCCGGCTGGAGCCGTTGCCGGGTGGGCCTTGCACCCACTGGAAAGCGCCGCCTTCTCACGGCGCACACCCATTGCAGTCATTCAATCAGGCGCCGCTGCCAAGAAGCGAAGTCCGCCGATTCTGCGAGCTGAACCCGGTACGCCAGCCTGCCGCTCACCGATTGCCCGGTTCCCGACATCGCTTGACTACGGCGAGCGCCTCGCGCTTGACCGACTGCGCCCGGGCACTGCATGATTTGCCGTAACGCCCGCTGTCGAGCGTCCGAGAAGCGTTGAGGAGGCAGCCGAAACTGCCCCGAAGATCGGTTCCGAGTCTTGCGCAAGGCCCGCGGGGGCCGCCTCAGAGCTCGCGACAGGCTCAATCAGGGAGCGTTTGAAACAACGGGGGGGATTGATTTCCTTATGACTGCGGATCCAATACGCTGGCGGCGAGGCCCGCTCCGCAGTAGCGTTATCGAAACAACGATAGGGCGCCACCTCGACCTCACGGCCAAATGGAGGATGATTTGGGAACCATCGTGTTTGTTCACGGCACGGGAGTCCGCCTCAAGGACTACACGCGCGGTCTCGAGAGTGCCAAGAAGGTCGCAGACTCCGCCGGCATCAAGGATGTGTTCGTGGCGTGTGCCTGGGGAGACCCTCTCGGGATCGATTTCAAGCGCCTTTCCCTCCCTGACCCGCCTACCGCAAAGAAGCTCCAGGAGGAAGAGGAGGATTTCGCTCAGTGGAACTGGCTTTTTGACGATCCCCTCTTCGAGCTGGACAAGCTCACCATCCGCGATACCTCGGTCGCCGCCAAATCCATCCCGATCCCAGGCGCGCAGCCCGAATGGGAGATCCTTTGGGACGCGATCGCGGCGTATCAACCCTCCGACGAGTTAAGGCTGCTTCTCGAGCGCGGCGGACTCGCGGAATTCTGGAAGGACGCCTGGTCGAAAATCGTGCAGGTCTCACCGATCCCACGGGAGGCCTTCGAGGCATCGGCTCATGAGCTCGCGGAGGCGAGCCATGCCCTTGCGCGTGCCGTCATTGCGCAACTGTACGTCAGCGCCGTCGAAGCCGGGGTCCCCGGGCCTAGCCGAGCGCTTCGCGACAGCCTCTTGGAGCGCCTGATCGTCGATTGGAAGCAGCAGGTCTACGGACTTGGCGCCTTCTTTGCGAAAATGTTCAAGCGCGCCACTACCAGCGTCCTCCGGAACCATCGGAACGGCTTCAGCGACGCGATTGCGCTTCCCATCGGGGATATTCTCCTATACCAGTCACGCGGCGAAAAAGTGCGCCAGTTCATTCGCAAGAAGATCGAAGACGCAAAGCCGCCCGTGACGGTCATCGCGCACAGCCTCGGCGGGATCGCCTGCGTGGACCTGCTCGCTCTCCCGAATCCGCCTGCCGTCGCACGCCTCGTCACAGCCGGGTCGCAGTCGCCGCTGCTGTACGAAATCGGCGCGCTGTTTTCGCTCAAACCGCCGCAGCCGCTGCCCGCGGGCTTTCCGCCGTGGCTCAATCTGTACGATCGCAATGATTTTCTCAGCTATGTCGCGCAGCGGCTCTGGCCATCCGTCAAGGATGTCGAGATCGAGTCCGGCCAGCCGTTTCCCGATTCGCACAGCGCCTATTTTGGTAACGAGACCGCCTGGCAGACGATCCGCAAATTCATCGATCAATGAATAACGTCTACGCTTTCGTCGTTGGCATCGACTGGTACGACCAACCGAAATGGACCATCTCCGGGCCGTGCACGAACGCCTTGGCCGTTACCGATTGGCTGCTCAAGGTTCTCCTCGTTCCCCCGGAGAATATCTTCGTGTTCCTCGACGCCAAGGAGGGAACCCTCGACGTTGCTATTCAGGAACTCGAAAAGGAGAAAGTGTCAGTGAGCCGTTCCGCTACCGAGGAAGTCATCGACACGTTCTGGCGCACTCAACTGCGTAAAGAACGGCCTGCGGGCTCGCGCCTGTTCATGTATTGGTCGGGTCACGGCTTTGCCGACAAGGATGGCAGCCGGATATTCATTTGCCGTGATTACACGGAAACGCAGCTGAAAAATCGCGTCTTTAATGGATCAAACTTCCTTCGTCATCTTCACGCAACGGACTACCAATTTTTCTCCGAACAGATCTTCCTGGCCGACGTGTGCGCCCTTCATCAGAATGTGGATTTCGCGGCCGACAAGACTCCGCCGAAGACGACTTATGCAAAGACCACGAAGCAGGTTGCTTACTTCGCCACGCCCGAAGACCAATACGCGACGGGCAACAACGGCCGTGGCGTATTCACGGAGATTGCGCTTGGAGTGCTGGGGAAATTCAAAGAATGGCCGAAGCTGGGCACGTTTGTCAAGTCGATGCAGGATGCTTTCGCGAAAGTCGAGCAGACACCGTTCCGCATCTCCGGCCATGACGGCGAAGCCGAGATTACGGACAGCCTGGTCGGTTCGATCACAGCGGTTGGCGGGAGTGAACTCTTCAAGTCGGTAGTTTCGCTGCTTACGGCCATCGAGCTCCCCGACGCCTTCTACCGGCCGCACTATCTCCGTACCGTGAGCGACCTCGGCATACCCGAGCTCAACAGGGCACAAGGGCTCGCCGGCATGATCCGCGAGTTGGCAAATATGCGCGATGCGAGCCCCTCGCAGGTACCGTTCGGGCTCCTCCAGTTCCTCGTGCGCCTCAGTGAGGAGAAAGAGCTCGCCGCGCCAATCGAGGGCTGGCTCGCGGAACATGCGGCCGAGCAGGGCAACGCACTTGCGAACGTGCGTGAGAAGCTCGCGGACGAAAGTGCGGTCAACATTGTCGTCGTTGAAGTTACGAACAACGAGAAAGGTGAGATCGCTGCGTTCGAGCTGTTCGTCCGCACGCACGACTTCGTTCCGGTACCAGACATCACCTATTCGCGGCGAGCCGTGAAGGATTGGGACGAATTCTGCACGAAGCTGCTCACTGACATCCAGGATCTGCAGCAGCGTCATTCGATCGCCGATTTCGAGATCCACTTTCTCGTAGACCCGCCGCTATTCGATCAGCCGTTCCACGGCATCAAGACCGCAAGCGGCGCAACCCTCGGTGACAAACACATCGTTCTCCTCCGGCACGGAAGCCGTGTTCGCTCGGCGAACACCGTCGTCAAGGACGCATGGAAAAAGTACGCCGACGAACTGCGTCCCCGTCCGCCGAGCGAGATAAAACTTGTTCCGGTCCCTTCTACGGAAGAAGGTGCTGACGATCCTCTGCCGAAAGAAAAGGGGATATGCTACTTGAATTCCATTGTTCAACCGGCATCGCGCGGTGAATCCGGCAGCGCTGCGGAGAAGCTGATCTTACAGCAGCTGCTGAGCAGGGGAGTTCCGTATCTGTTGTGGATGCACAGCCTGTCCGAGTCCGACGGATGGAAACAGGTCGAAACCTCTTTCACCGCCTGGCTCAGAGAGCTCGCCAGCCTTGATCAATTTCCCGCGGCTGTCGCCCAGCGAAGGTTTGGCGGAAGCAGGCTGGCATCCCAGGCCACGCTTCTTTGGGACGATCCTCAGTTCAATCCCTTCCAATACGCTCGCGGAGTAAAGAGATGACCGACAAGGGGAGGAAAGATGACTGACTGGAAAGTATTCCACGGTAACTGTGCGCCGCATGACGCCTTGGTTGAGCTTCCGGATCCGCCGCCTTGGCGCTTTTCTCGAAAGCCAATCGAATTGAACCGACCCAAGGACCTCGAAATCAATGCGGAGGCGTCTCGCGCAAAGCCTTTTCTTCCAAGCGAAGGCATGGTCATCGCGGTAAATGCCTCGCTCTATCTGCGCCGCCCGCTGCTTCTCACCGGCAAACCGGGCACGGGAAAGTCCACGCTGATCGCCAAGGTGGCCCACGAACTCAAGCTCGGGCCGGTGATTCGTTGGCCGATCAATTCGCGCTCCACCGTTCGTGGCGGGGTATACGAATATGACGCTGTCGGGCGTCTCCAGGCCGGGAAGAATGAGGACCCCCCCGTCGAAGCATTCCTCACGCTTGGGCCTCTCGGAACCGCGCTGATGGCACAGAGCTGGCCCCGTCCGCTCCTGATCGACGAGATCGACAAGTCCGATCTCGACTTTGCCAATGACCTCCTGAACGTTATCGAGGAGGGTTACTACGAAATCCCCGAGCTTCGCCGCCTCGGCAAAGACAGGAAGACAGTGACAGTGCGCGATTCTTTGGGCCGCATGGTCACGATCGAGGAGGGGCGCATCTCATCCGGCCAGTTCCCGTTCGTCGTCATGACGTCGAATGCCGAGCGCGAATTTCCTCCGCCGTTTCTGCGCCGGTGCGTTCGACTCAACATCGATCCCCCGAACGCGGACGAGCTCCAGAAGATCGTCGATTCCCACCTCAAACAGTTCGCGAAGACATTAAAGCCTGAGGACATAACGGCGCTGATCAAGGATTTCGATCGGCGCCGCAGGGAGAACCAGGAAGTCGCCACGGACCAACTCCTGAACGCGGTGTTCCTGACCGTCGCCATGCGTGGCTCACAGGGGCGATCCTTTAAGCAGGAGGAGCTGACGACCCTGCGCGAGAATCTTTTCCGCCAGTTGAGCGGGCCCGCGGCGTGAACGTCGAGCGCCTCATCGAGGCGCTTCACGGCGCCGAGACCGATCTCCATGTCGAGGATATCCTCGACGCGTTCTGGCTTGCCACTCGCAACAAGACCCTGTCGCTCCACGCCGTGCCCCTGACGGTACCGCGAAGCAGCCGCGAGCCGCCACCCCTCATTGAAGAGCCCCCGACCATTGTTTCTCCTGCTGAGATTCCGGCCGAGAGCGCTCCCTCCAGCGAGGAACAGATTCCGCTTGAATCTGAGGAAACCGAGCCGGTGTATGCATCGGGCGGCGCCAGCCCCACCGACAGTACGGTTAAAGCCTCACCCGTCGCACTTCCGGCCGGACATGCATTGACCGGCCGCCTGCCGCTCAGTCGCGCTTTACGGCCATTTCGGCAGCGCTGGCTGTCGCGGCATCAGGAAGAACTCGATGAGGAGCGAACTGCGGAGGTCACCGCCGAGTTGCACGGGCAACTTCATCCAGTCTTTTGCCCCCTGCAGGAGCGCTGGTTCGACGCTGACGTCGTGCTCGAAGACGATCCCGCGATCGGTCTCTGGCGCGACACACTGCGCGACTTTAGCCAGATGCTCCGCGACACCGGCGCGTTTCGCGATGTCCGTTCGTGGCGCCTGCGAATGCCAGCCGGTACTACGGCCTCGCCAGCAACGAGAAAGCAATCACCAGCACTGGAAACACCAACCGGGGGCCGCACGCCCGCTCGAGCACTAGGCGGGCAGGGTGTTCGCCGCCTCGTTTTCTTCGCCACGCATGGGTCTTCGGAGCGCTGGCTCGATGGCAGCTACGCGCGGCTGATTGCTCCCTGGTTGCACGGTTCGAGCGTCGTGCTTCTCCATCTGTTCGATCGCGAGCACTGGAAGCGCGGCGCTCTCGGTGATCCGCACGGACTCTGTTACGCGCAGGAACCGGGGGCCGTCACCTCGACACTGCGCGTCGAGCGGTTCTGGTGGGCTCTTGCCAGCGATAAGCAAAATGCGATTCGCGTCCCCGCCGTCCCGCTCACTCCAAGTGGGTTCAGCGAATGGTCCCACATGCAGATGGCCCGCGGACGCCGCTGCCCCGTCTTTCTGCTCGACCCGGATCTCCCGCCGATGGAAGAGACAGCGCCGCCGCCTGAGCGTGAGTTCGAGCGCGCGGTCGCTTTGCTGCGCGAGGTCTCCCCAGACGCTTTCCGGCTTGCCGTTTACCTTTCGGCCGGCGCCTTCACCATCCCCGTCGCCCGTCTGGTACAGGAGGCGAAGTTCGGAGCCGTCGCTCAGCAGCAACACCTGGCCGAGGTCCTCCTGAGCGGCTTGGTCTTCGCGCGCTCCCCCCAAGAGGCCAACGCCGATCCCAATGAGCTCTACTATGAGTTTCATCCGAAAGCGCGCGCCATACTGATGCGTTCGCTCCGCGACGCGGACGCCGAGCTCATTGCGGGCGCGCTCGAGCGGCGCGTGTCGCAGTACATCAAGGAAATCTCCGGGCGCGCCATTACCTTTCGCGCTCTCGTGGCTGACGAAAAGGGCAAGTACGACTTGCCGCAATGGGCGCAGCCGTTCGCCCGCCTTGGACTATCTCTGCTCGGCACGTCGGTTCAGGGCAAGACCGTTGCCCAACTCCTGGAAGAGTTTCGCAGGTCGAATCCGCCCGCGGTCGTGGTTCGCACGGCTCAGCTTGCCGTGGCCACACCAACAGGCGGAATGCTCGCTCCCAATGCCATGGATAGGGAGCTCTGGAACGCAATACTCGGTGCCCGGCTCGTGCGGCAGAACGCGAATGGCCGGTGGAACTTCCTTGCCGGTCTCGAACCCCTGCTCGAGCGAATTGCCTCGACGGAGCCGCTGCAGGGCCTCGTGATGTTGTGGGTTGACGATCAGCCCGCCAACAACGCGAACGAGACGGCGCACTTTCTCGCAGTCGGGGCGGCCGTCGATGCCGTGCAGGATACCGAACAGGCATTGCGCGCCCTGGAAGCAAAACGGTACGACGTCATTATTTCGGACATGGCACGGCGTTCCGGCGCAGAGGCGGGCTTCGACTTGTTGCGACAACTTCGCGCTCGATCCGTGAAGGCGCCGGTCATTATTTATGCAGCCGGTTTCGCCGCGGATGCCGCAAGGCGGGAGCGCGCGTTACGCGCCGGCGCCTTCGGATGCACGAACAACCCTCCAGAGCTGCTGGAGCTGATTCTCGACGCCGTTGGCCGTTCGGCTCGACCGCAGAATCTTACGGCGCGAGAGTCTCGACTGATTGAAGCGCTCCGATCGATCGGTATTGACCGTGAGCGCGGACTTCAATGGCTCAACGAGACGCCTGATCGGATGGGGCTGCAAATCCTTGCTGCGCAAGCTGACCGCCAGGTGGCTTTCCAGAACCACCTCAAGGTGATCCAGGCCTACGCCGCATCAGGCGTGAACCACCTTATTCTGGTCCGGGACAATGAGTTGCAGGTGGTCGCGGCTGTCATAGATCCGGATAAGAGCGCTTCGCGGTACACGCTTGCCGGCTGGGAAGGGGTGATCGGACGCGCGGCGAAGCACGGCGAGGTTGTCTGGGTCCCTGACGTGTCCCGTGATCCCGAATATATCCGCGCCGAGCCGGGCACTTGCTCCGAACTCGCGCTGCCACTGTTCTATCAAGGAGAGTCTTCAGTGGTAGGGGTCGTGAACATCGAGATGGACGAGGTCGATGCCCTTACCGAATCGGATGTCCGTTGGCTCGTGGAATTTTGCGCGCCGCTAGGCCCCCGCCTCCGGGTGGCCCGGGGGAGCGACGCAGCCGTCGACGAATCCACGGAGCAGCCGGAGTCAGCCGAGGAACCCCGGATCCGGTCGGGCCAGCCGCCAAAAGTTCGATCGATGACCGGTACTGACGACTACGCGCTTGTCGTGGGCATCGGCCAATATACGTTGGCCGAGATCGCCAAAATCGTCGATGCCGAGACTAACGCACGGCTCTTTTATGACTGGCTGCTGGCGCCGGAAGGCGGAGGCGTGCCGCCCTCCAACGCCATGCTACTGCTCTCCACGACGGCCACACAGATGGCATTCGAATACGCGATCGAATCGGTACTTAGACGATCCGCCGCCGGTCGACGCCTGTATCTTTATTTCGCGGGTCACGTATTGGCAGACCGGGATGACTTGTCGCTGCTCGCCTCCGACTATGCACCGATGGAACCGCGCCGGGCAATCGGCATTCGACAATACCTTGAGACTATACGAAGAGGCGGAAACCTTGACGAATTGGTGATTATTGTCGACGCGCCCATTTCATCTCGTCCCGACTGGATTGCGAGCACACTACAACCAATTGCCGGGGGGGCATCGCCATCGGGCAGCCCAGCATCGTCTTTTTTCGCCTGCCGCACAGCGCAGGCGACTGAGCAAGATCAGGGGCTCACGAGCGTCGTCGTGCAAGGATTGCGCGGCGCAGCGGCGAACGATGACGCGGGAGAAATCACGAACCGTTCACTGATGCAGTTTCTTGACAGAATGCCGCGCAATACCGTCGATGTTTACATTTCCGGTGACATTATTTTCAGGCCTCGGCATGCCCTCGTTCGCGTCCTAGCCTATATACCTGCGCCTGCAGGTGTCGTCCGTGTAGTCGACTCAATGGGGAAGATGATTAGCGAGGAACGGCTGAGTGAGGGGTCGTGTCATTTTCGGCTTGCGGAAGGCAAATATCGAGCCGAACACGCGGAGTCCGGCATCGCAGTAGGGTTCGAGGTTGGACCGGGCATGGATTTCGTAGAGGTCTGGCTCCGGGCCCCGTCCACGGAAACCGATCCGAATACGATGGGAGTGCCTAGCGGTAGTCCACTGATTACGACCAAAGATCCCAAATCCCTGACCAAGAAACGGATCGTCTTGGCGTTTGACGGGCCGTGGAGCACCGAGCAGAAGGGAGAGGACAACGCTCCTCGTACCAATGTCCAGCGTTTCTTGGACTCTGTGGCCGAGGTTGCGCCGGACGGCAGGCGACAGATGCAGTTTTATGCCCCGGGTGTTTCGACCACGTGGTTGAATCGCCTCGTGGGAGGTGCCTTCGGAAAGGCGATTGCGGACGACATACAGTCGGGCTACCGGTACCTGGTGAAGGCATACGAGGATGGCGACGATATCGTCGTGCTGGGGTTTAGTCGGGGAGCCTATTTGGCGCGGAGCCTAGTCGCTCTGATCAGGAAATGCGGCATCTTGAGTTTAGCTGATCCGAAGTTGCTGGAGCAGGCGTACGAACTGTTTCGCGACAAGAAGCTACGCGACGCTCCAGACCACGTGCAAGCGGTTGCCTTTCGCTCCAGCAATTCGCGCGAGGCGCGGGTCTTGTTTCTCGGCGTATGGGACACCGTGGGCGCCCTCGGAATCCCGAGCGGCACGCCTAACGCTGCGCGGTTCCAGTTTCACGACACCCAACTTAGCAAGATTGTGAACAATGCGTTCCACGCCCTGGCAATCGACGAATTCCGCGAGGCCTTCCGGCCGTCACTCTGGTCCGCGCCCAATCCCGTGCATGGACAGCGCATGGAACAGCGCTGGTTCATCGGCTCCCACGCCGACGTTGGAGGTGGCTATGCCGAACACGACCTCTCTGACATTTCGCTCCGCTGGATGCAGGAACGGGCGATGGAGTCCGGCCTAGCTCTCTATCCAGCGAACGTGGCTCAGAGCGAAGGGAAGCACCGTGGTGTCATCCATGATTCATTCAACAAGTTCCTCCCGGACTCGCAGAGGCACTATCGCAGGATCGGTGTCACTCGTGACAGCTACGAGACGGTCGACCCATCCGCGCTCAAACGTTTCGACGAAGACCCGAGCTACAGGCCTGCAAACCTCCTCGAATACCTATCAAGGACGCGACCGCCGGTGAAGGACTGACGTGCGGCGCCAAGGTGACTCTATGAACGCGAGTGCAATCTTTGCGGTGTTTTGGTACGGAACTTGCCTACTGTATGAACCATGCCTCCCTCCCGGGAAGGATCGCCCATGGGTAATCTGCCGCGAAGTTTTGGAGACATGACACTGAGGTGAAGGTGGCCGCTGAAGATCACGCGGCCACGGGAACGGTGATCTCCCGCTCCAAGATACGCGCCAGCCTTCCAGGTGATGAGCGTAGCAGCGTCGCTACAAGCATCTGGTGCACTGCGCGGACTGGTATTCGAAACGCGCGCGCGACATTTTGCGGCCTTGGCCAACGTCGCCGAGGCGCGGCGTGATCGGCGAGCGGGGTCGGTTGATCGGGAAGCCGCTGTAAGAATTAAGCTTCTCCCACTCTCCCGTTGTCGTCCCCGCGAAAACGAGCGAAGGCGAGTTTCGAGGAACGGCCAAGCGGGGACCCAGCGCTCAACGCCTGGTATCGACCCTGAGCCGCCGGTCGCCTTTCTCCATACCGGACATCACGGATAGATAATCAATTCTCCGGCGCGCCGCAGTCCAGTGCTTGAAGCTGTCCTGAACGGCGCACATTCGGTCTTATGTTAACTTGGCTCCTCCTTCGCACCCTGAACGGGGCGGATCGGAGCGAGTCTAGTGGTAAAACCGCCGTCCGGAGCGGCAATCACGGTTGCGCTCGTCGACCGTTAGGTGTAGTAAACGAACTTGGGGACACGATGGGGGCGCTGCAGGGCAGCGAACTGCCCAACTACTAGAAAGGCTCGGCCTATGAAGTGCGTTATCTGCAATGAGCACGTTGATTCTGCTGTACCAAGAGAACTTTGCCCATTTTGTTACACACCCATCGCCAAAAGTTTTGGTTGGAGCAATGTAGTTCTTCCGCTCGCAGCCGGCACCCTGATCGCATACACAGGTTTCCATTTGGATCAGGGCTCGTTGGTTCCAACAGACCTTCCGCACGAGCCCGAACACGTAGCGCATTCCGTTAACAGCGGTAGCACCGTGGCTTTGCAGGGTTGGGGCCAATTTGCGTCTATAGCTCAAGTGACCACCGCTCCTAGCAGCGGGTTTGCTATTCGGGGGGACGCTGTGTCTCCGATTTTCCTGCAGTGGCCGGTGAGATCAAATTAGCTATTGCAGCGAACGCAATAGCTTATGAGTATTAAAGGAGGGTAGTAAAACTCAGGTATGCGCTAAAGCTTTCGGGTATGCTCCTTGATATTGTTGAGCACTAAATCGGTGGCGCTTTCCGGCGCCGCGGCCGCCTGACGGCCGACTCCGGCTACGCCAGCTCTTCAATTGCTTTTGATGATCGACCGAACGGCAGCTCTTGGCCGTTTGCAGCCTCTTGAGACAGGACCATTTTATTGCGCGTGCCATCGAACAACGGCTTGCAGGGCGACGGCGCCGCGAGCGGCGCGTGCCTGAAGCCGGACGTTAAGCGCCAGCAAACTACTCGTACCGCACCTCGAGTATCTCGTACTTGCGCACCCCGCCCGGAGTCTGCACTTCGACTTCATCACCGGCATACTTCCCGATCAAGGCTCTCGCGATGGGCGAGCTGATCGAGACCTTGCCTTTCTTGATATCGGCCTCGTCTTCGCCCACGATCTGGTAGGTCACCGACTCGCCCCCCTTCGATTCCTCCAGATCGACGGTGGCGCCGAACACGCATCGCCCGTCCGCGTCGACCACTTTCGGGTCGATCACCTGGGCGTTGGCGAGCTTCGCCTCGATCTCCTTGATCCGGCCTTCGATGAAGCTCTGGCGCTCCTTGGCGGCGTCGTACTCGGCGTTCTCCGAAAGATCCCCGTGCGTGCGCG